>Ga0075425_100004361_pt1 | contig 14592 bp, 8 predicted proteins | sample SoiMethybrSBSTD4_FD_75300 | JGI IMG/M metagenome (GOLD analysis project Ga0075425, IMG submission 75300) | Bulk soil microbial communities from a Populus tree surrounding site in Tennessee, USA - Soil MetaG P. TD hybrid SBSTD4 | ecosystem: Environmental > Terrestrial > Soil > Tree plantation...
CTCGCATCGTTACCGCGAGCCCGTCTACATCACGCACGCGCGCGTCTTCGATCCCGTCGCGAAGGCGGTCCGCGGTCCGGCCACGGTAGTCGTCTTCGGCGACCGGATCGCCGGCGTACGCGACGATCCTCCTCCTCCGGGCGCGGTGACGGTCGACGGCGAAGGCGGCACGTTGCTGCCGGGCCTGCACGACGTTCACGCTCATTCCACCGACTGGAGCGGCCCACTGCACCTCGCCGCGGGCGTGACCCGCACGCGCGATCCGGGAAACGACAACGACGTCCTCCTCGTGCTCACAAACCGGATCGACTCGGGCGAGATCCTCGGCCCGCGCATCCACCGCGCCGGCTTCCTCGAAGGGCGCAGCCCGTTCTCGTCGCATGGCGGCTTCGTGGTGGACCGCGTCGACGTCGCGCTCGAGAAGGTCCGCTGGTACGCCGACCACGGCTTCAGCGGGATCAAGATCTACAACTCGATGAACCCGGACTGGGTGCGCCCGATCGCTGCCGAGGCGCACCGATTGGGGCTGCGCGTCTCGGGGCACATTCCCGCCTTCATGACCTCGGAGCGGGCAGTGCGCGACGGATACGACGAGATCACCCACATCAACCAGCTGATGCTCAGCTTCGTCATCTCCGAGAAGGAGGATACGCGCACGCCGTTCCGCTTCACGGCGCTGGGCGAGCGCGTGGGCAAGCTGGATCTGCAGGCGGAACCCTTCCAGCGGATGCTCTCGCTGATGAAGGATCGGAACACCGCGCTCGATCCCACGCTCGCCATCTTCCAGGCGCTGCTCCTCGCGCGGCCGGGCAAGACGGTGCCCAACGACGCGCCTTGGCTGGAGCACATGCCGGGTCCGGTGCAGCGCTCGCGGCGCCAGGCGATCGTCGACGTCAAGCCCGCCGACTACGGCGCCTACGAAGCGTCCTGGCGCAAGCTGCAGGAGGTGGCCGCGCTGCTCCACCGCGAAGGGATCCGACTCCTGCCGGGGACGGACGACATCGCCGGTCTGATGCTGCACAGCGAGCTCGAGGCGTGGGCAGCCGCCGGAATCCCGACCATCGACGTGCTGCAGGCCGCGACCCTCGGCACCGCGCGCTACCTCGGCGTCGATCAGGAGAGCGGCAGCATCGCGCCCGGCAAGCTCGCCGATCTGCTGCTGGTCGCGGGAGACCCCACGACCGACATCGGTGCGATCCGCAAGGTACGCCTCGTGATGAAGGGCGGCGTGCTGTATTTCCCCGAGGAGATCCATCGCGCGCTCGGCATCGCGCCGTTCGCCCCCGGGGCGCGACCCGGGGGCGGCCCTTCGGCCCAGCGGGCGCAATGAGGAGGCGCGCCCCGTAGATCGCGCGACGGTCGGAGGCCACCGATGGCACAAGGCGCGGCGCTCCCTCGCGATCCGAACGGCGTCGTCGGTCCTGGCGAGGCTCTCCCGCGCGTGCTCTCGCGTTGGGAAGTTCTCGCCCTCGCGCTGAACGGAGTGATCGGCAGCGGTGTCTACCTTTTGCCCGCAGCCGCGGCGGCCTATCTGGCGTCCGCCAGCGTCTGGGCGGTTCCGCTCGCCGGGCTCACGGTCGCGCTCGTGCAGCTCTGCTTCGTCGAGGCCGGCAGCCGCTTCGACGAGCCCGGCGCCGCGTACGTGTACACGCGCGCGGCGTTCGGCGAGGCAACGGGATTCGCCGTCGGGTGGATGAGCTTTCTCGGGCGGGTCACCGCGGTCGCCACCCTCTCGGCGGGATTTGCGCAGGCGGTGGGCTACCTCGTTCCCGCGGCAAGGGCAGGCGCCGGCCGGACGCTGTGGGTGGCGCTGCCGCTCGTCGTCCTGGTCGCGATCAACATCCGCGGCGTGAAGCTCGGCGCGGGCACCGTCGCGGTGCTGCTCGCGGCCAAGCTCGTCCCGCTCGCGGTGGTGGTATTCGCCGGGCTTCTCGCCATCGAGCCGCAGCGCTTCGGCGGAATGCTGTCGTTTCCCGCGGCGGGCCTGGCGAAGGCGGGCCTGCTCCTCCTCTTCGCGTACGGCGGATTCGAGAACACGGCCGCGCCTGCGGGCGAGTATCGCGACGCGCGGCGCGACGTCCCGTTCGCGCTGCTCTTCCAGATTCTCGCCGTCACGATTCTCTACGCCGCAGTCCAGATCGTCGCGGTGGGGACGCTGCCCGATCTCGCCACGAGCAAGACCCCGCTCGCGGACGTCGCCGGTCGTCTCATCGGTCCGCGGGGAGGAGAGTTGCTCACCGTCGGCGCCGCCGTCTCGATCGTAGGCACCATCGCCTCGTCGATCCTCGCCGGGCCGCGCTACCTGTACGCGATCGCGGCGGGGGGAGGGATTCCTCCAGCGCTCGCGGCGCTCCACCCGCGCTGGCGCACGCCTTGGGTCGGTATCTCGCTTCTCGGCGTACTGGCGCTGCCCCTCGCGCTGTCCGGCACCTTCGTGCAACTGGCCGCGCTCTCCGCAGGGACACGGCTCATCACCTATCTGGGCACCGCTGCGTCGGTTCCGTTCCTTCGCCGCCGAGCGCCGGCAGGCGGACGGGTCGTCGTCCTCCCTGGCGGCGCCGCGATTCCGATCGCCGCCATCGTCGTGTGCCTGCTCCTTCTCTCCGGCATCTCGCGCCGCGACTTCGTGGCCATCTCGGTGTCGCTCGCCGCCGGCCTGTCGATCCACGGCCTGTGGCGGCTTTTCCGCCGCCCGTCAACGGCGTAGCAACCGGCCCAGATCGCGCATCGCGCGGATGCGAGACGCACCTCGGGGCGCGCTCGCGCTGCCGTGAACCACGACCACGGTGCCGCGCGTCCTCGCCAGGATCGCCGCCGCCACCGCGGCCATCTCGCGTCTCGCCGCGGCGTCGGGACCGGCGAGCAGCGCGACGACGCGCGCGCGGACGCGGTCCACCACGTCCACGATTTGCGACGACCCCTGGCTCTCCGCGGGCATGAGGACGGCGTACCCATGGCCGCGCAGCGAGCATTCGACGAGGCGGGCCGGCCAACCGTCGACGTCGCCAAAGGTGGCGACGAACGCTGGCGTGGGTTTGTGCGTCTCCGCGACGACTGCTGGCAAGCGGGCGAGGAGCTCGCGGACGACGGTAGCCGGCGCGCGCGGCGCGGCCGGCGCGACGTAGTCGTCGAGCACGTCGTCCAGCGCAGCGCCGCGGACCGTCTCCAGCATCAGGGCAGCGATGCACGCGGCGAGATCCCCGCTCGCCAGCGCGGTCTCGAAGTCGGTCTCGCGCGCCGCCCTTCGCAGGTAGTCGAGCACGTGGCGGGGCGCGAACCGGCGGCTCTCGTTCCGGCTCGAGCGCAGGAATCCGAGCGCGCCCGCGTTCGCGAGTCGCTTCACGGTCGCCTGACCGATGCCGAGAAGCTGCGCCACCTGCCGCGTCGACAACGAGGGCTCCGTCGGACGCGCTTCGAGGGCGATCTCCGGGTCGAACGCCTCGTCGAGGTGCCGGCCCGCCGCCGGCTGTTCGGATGCGCACCGGTGCATGGGCCGGACAACCTACTTCGGCCCGGCCGTCGGATTGTTTCCGCCTTGCAATATTCGCCCGCCACCCGCTCGCCGCTTGCCTCCGGCGGTCGCGCCGCACACCGTCCGCGTCGAGGAGGAACGGGCATGGCCAAACGGAGCAGCGATCGACCCGGTGACGACGTCGACCCCGTCCCCGAGGAGTAGACCCACCGGCGGGTCGGGCAGGAAACCAGGGAGCGCCCGCAGCGCAGCTTGCGCGGCGGCGCGCGGCGCTCGCCGCCTGTTGATTTCGCTTCGGAGGCCCCCCGGGCCGTCGCCTACACTCGGACGATGGTCCTCCTGGCGCTGCTGCTCGCCGCTGCTCCGCGCGTAGAGCGGGTCGACGTCGAACTGAGCGGCGTGCGCCACACCAAGGCGAGCGCCGTGCGCCGACTCATGAGCACGCGCGACGGAGCGACGCTCGACGAGGAAACGCTGCGGCGCGACGTGGCGCGGCTCCGCTCGACCGGGATCTTGTACGACGTCGAGGAGCGCACCGTCCCGGGGCTCGACGGCGCGCGCGTGGAGCTGTCCCTCAAGGATCGCTGGACGCTGCTTCCCGTCTTCGGGCTGCGCCGGGGCGGCGGACGGACCGCCGCGCGCGTCGGCATCTCCGATCACAACGCGTTCGGGGAGCTCTTCTCGGTTTACGGGGAGCTGACCAGCAACGCGAACGTCCCGTTCCTCGGCCACGGGCCGGAGGACCGCCTCGGTAGCTACGTCTACCTGCGCGTCCCGCGCGCGTTCGGCAGCCGGTTCACTCCGGGGATCTACTGGACGCGCGAATTCCTCGACTATGCCCGATTCGCGCCGGATGGGCGGCCGACCTTCCTGTACGATCGACAACGGCACGAGCTGCGTTTCGAGACGCGTTACGAGATCACCGATCTCTTCTCCGCGAGCGCGGGGGTCACGCTCTCGCGCGACGGGTTCTCGCAATCGTCTCTCTCGCCTTCGGCCGGCGCCGTGCCCGACGGCGCCAGGGGAACGTGGTTCGTCCTCGGCACCCAGGTCGGCACCGTAGAGGAGCAGATCTCGACGCTGCGCGGGACCCAGCTCGAGTTGACGGCCGCGCACGCGGTGCCCGGCGTGCTCGGAAGCGACGTGAGCGCCACGTCGTTCGGGGCGACGTTGCGTTCCTTCTGGGTCCCGGCTCCCGGCCGGAACCTGTGCGCGCAGATCGTCGCCCGGGCGACGACGGGGCACAGCGACGCGTTGCTCTTCCGCGCCGGCGGACTGCGCGAGATCCGCGGGTTCCCGGACGCGTTCTTCCAGGGGCAGCAACTGGTGCACGGCAACCTCGAGATGCGCGCGGACGTGCTGCGCACCAACGTGCTCGTCCCGGCGATCGGCCAGGTCGCCGGGTTCACCGACTTCGGCTGGGTCGGGTCGCGCGCCGGCGGCGTCGCAGGGCTGCCATACAGCGGCCCGGTCGCGAGCGCCGGCGTCGGCCTGCGGTGGATTCCCATCCCCTTCGCGCGCGCCGTCGGACGCCTCGACGTCGCGGTCGGCATGTACCCCGAGCGCCGCGTGGACATCTCGCTCGGCGGGCAGCAGTTCTTCTGAGGTCAGCGCCTGGCGCGGCGCGAGCCGTCCATCTTCACGCGCTCGGCCGAGTGCAAGAGGTCCTGCACCCACTGCCGTTCCAGCTCTTTCGCGAGCCGCGCGTCCTCGGCGACCAGCACGCCTTCGTCCATCTTGTTGAGCGAGAGCGCGTCGAGGTTCGACGACCCGACGGCGACGAGCGTGTCGTCGACCAGCATCGTCTTCGAATGCAGCATCGTCGCCTGGTACTCGAAGCCGCGCGCTCCAGCCCCGATGAGGCGGTCCATGCGCTCGCGCTGCGGGCCCAGGTAGAGGTGCGCATCCGTCTTCTCGCCGGCGGCGAGGATTCGCACGTCGACCCCCTTCTGCGCCTTGCGCTCGAGCAGCTGCAGGATGGGCTCGGAAGGGACGAAGTAGGCATTCGCGATCCAGACGCGCTTCTTCGCGGAAGCGATGAGGAGCTGGGTGAGCCGGTCGCCCTTGGTGACGACGCCGTTGTCCGTCGAGGTCACGAACGCGGCGGCCGTGTCGCCCGCCTTTTCCAAGCGGGGAAACGCGTCCTGCGGGAGCAGCTCGCTCGCCGCCTCCTGCCAGTTCTCGGCGAACGCCTGCTGCATGGCCGCGACTGCGGGCCCGCGCACGATCACGTTGCTGTCCCGCCACTCCTCCTCCGACTTGCCGCGGCCGCGCCACTTGTCGTCGATGCCGAATCCGCCGGTGATCCCGACGCGGCCGTCGACGACGATGATCTTGCGGTGGTTGCGGGCGAGGTCGTCCTGGCCGGGGATGGGTCGGAACTTGCGCACGTCGCAGCCGGCCTCCTCGAGGGGGGCCGATTCCTTCTCCGAGAAGCTCAGACTGCCGGCCGCGTCTACCAGGATGCGGCAGGCGGCGCCGCGCCGTGTCCGCTCGGCGATGGCGGCGATGAGCCGGCGCGCGGTGTCGCTGTCGGCCCAGATGAAGGTGACGATGTGGATGCTCTTGCGCGCCTTGGCGATCTCGGCGAGGGCCGCCTCGAATACCTTGCCGTTGTTGATCCAGCGGACTTCGTTGCCCGGCTCGAGCCGCACGCCGACCGTCTGGTAGAGCGCGTTCGCGAATCCCGGTCCGGGCTCCGGCGCGTCGGCCGGCAGATGGACCTCGCCGACGGGCTTGCGACCGACGCCGCGGCAGGCGAGCGACAAGGCGATCGGCAGCACGAGCACCAGCCGGGCAAACCGCACGCTTTTTTAACCCCCAGCCCGGACCGTGCGCACGAACCCGCACGTGCGCAATGCGTCCTGCCGTGCGGCCGGCGCTCTTTCGCAGGGCTCCAGGTGCGTTAGGTTTCGCGCGTGCGCGGCGCCTGCCTCCTTCTCGGTTCCACCCTCGTCGCTTGCGCGGCGGCGCGGCACGACCCGGCGGTGCGCGGGATGCCGATCGACGATCCCGACGCGAGCCTCAGCGCCCTCTGGGTAGGGCACGCGACGGTGCTCCTTCGTTTCGGGCGCCATTTCGTCCTGACCGATCCGAACCTGGGCGGCGCCATCATGGTGGTGCCGCGCGTGACGCCGGCGTCGCTGACGCCGCGGCAGCTGCCTCCCATCGACGTCGCCGTCGTCAGCCATCTGCACGTCGACCATTTCGACCTGTGGACGCTGAAGCGGATGAGCCACCGCGCCGAGGTCCTGTATCCCGTGGGCGGCGAGAACTACGTCGCGGCCGTCGCGCAGCCGACGCGCTCTCTCGCTCCATGGGAATCGGTCGAGCGCGCGGGGCTGCGCATCACCGCCGTGCCGGTGCGGCACAGCGGGGGCCGGTACGTCGTCGACGCGCTCTGGAACCGGGCGTCGAGCGGTTACGTCATCCAGGGCGAAGGCCGCACCGTGTTCTTCGCGGGCGACACCGGATACGACCCGGGAGCCTTCAAGGAGATCGGCCGCCGGTTTCCCGGCATCGACCTCGCCTTGATCCCAATCGCACCTGCGCGCGGCGGAAACCGGAACCATGCCGATCCGAAGGAAGCGCTGCAGATCTTCGCGGACGTCGGCGCGCGCTACATGATTCCGATCCACTTCGAGGCGTACCACAGCACCGCCGTCCCGCTCGAGGAGCCGCGCAAGCTCCTGGCGAGCGAATCCGAGCGGCGCGGCCTCGAGGGGCGCGTCTTCGCGCTGCGTACCGGGGAGCGGTGGATGCTGCCCGATGCGGACGACGCCGTCCCGTGGGTGACGCACGAAAAGGCGGCCGAGCGGGCCAACACGGCGTCGCGATAGGCTGCGGCTGCCGTGAGCGAGGAGCTGCCGTTTCCCGAGAGCCTGTGCCACCGTTGCGCGGCGCCGCCGCGATACGTGCGCACCGGGACGAGCACGTTCATCCTCTGCCCGCTGTTGCCCGAAAAGTATCCGCGCCAGCCGGTGCGCAGCTGTCCGCTGTTCCGTCCGCGGTCCGGTGATCCGGACGGCGGTCAGTTGACCCGACGATAGACGCCGACGACGACGCCGATGATCTGCGTCTCGCGGAACTCGTCGCGCGAGACGTAGATGGGCTTGAGCCTCGGGTTCGAAGGCTGGAAGCGCACGCGGTCGCCCTCGGGGTAGTAGCGCTTCACCGTCGCCTCGTCCTCGATGAGCGCCACGACGATTTCGCCCGGCGACGCCTGCAGCTGCTTGCGGACGAAGATGTAGTCGCCGTCGAGGATCCCGTCGCCGATCATGCTGTCGCCGGTCACTTTGAGCGCGAACACTTTCTTCGCTGCATCGCCGAGGAGGAAGCTGTCGATGCGGACGTGATCGGTGATGTTTTCCTGCGCGAGGATCGGCGCGCCTGCGGCGACTTTTCCCACCACCGGCACTTCGACCGTGCGGCCGGAATCGAGCTCCAGCGCGGTCTCGAACTCGCGGCGGACGAAGCGCGCGGGCTTTCCGCCCTCGATGACGCTGAGGGCGCGGCTCTTGAGCTCGCCGCGGAGCAGGTACCCCTTGCGCTCGAGCGCCTTGAGATGATCGTTCACGCCGTTCGTCGAGCGGATGCCGAAGTGCTCGCCGATCTCGCGGATCGTCGGCGGGTATCCCTGCTCCTGGATGCTCTTCTTGATGAAGGCGAGGATCTTCTCCTGGCGCTCCGTCAGCGTCTCGCTCATCGCAGGTCCCCTCTCGCACGGGAACCTACTGAACGTGCGGGCACTGGTCAAGTTTTCAGCGATCCCGAGTCGAGCAAGCGGCGGACGTGCCCGAGGAGGGTGGCGCTGGAGAACGGCTTGTGCAGCAGGGCAGGGGCGCCGGCGGGGTCGTTCTCCGTGTAGCCGGTCATGAAGAGGACGCGCGTCTCCGGCCGCTGCGTGGACACCTTCTTGGCCAGCTCTGGTCCCGTCATCTCGGGCATCACCATGTCGGTGAGCAGGAGGTGGATCTCGCCGGGGTGCTCTTCGATGCGCCGCAGCCCGTCCACCCCGTCGCGTGCCTCGAGCACCCGATACCCGTGGTCGACGAGGATCCGCCGCAGCAGCGTGCGGACGGGATCCTCGTCCTCGACGACGAGGATGGTCTCGCCGCGCCCGGCGTCGGGGGCGCGGATGGTGCGCCCGAGTGCGGCAGGGACGTCGTCGCTGGCGGGCAGGTAGATGCGGAACGTGCTGCCGGCCCCGGGCCGAGACTCGACGTCGATCGCGCCTCCGCAAGTGCGCACGATGCCGTACACGGTCGCGAGGCCGAGCCCGGTCCCCTTGCCGTACTCCTTCGTGGTGAAGAACGGCTCGAAGAGTCGCCCCAGGACCTCGTCGGACATCCCTTCCCCGGTGTCCTGCACGGCCAGCGTCGCGTATCGGCCGGGACCGAGCTCGCCGCCGCGCACGACTCGCGCTTCGTGCAGGACCTCGTTGGCCGTCGCGATGCGCACCGTGCCGCCCTGGGGCATCGCGTCGCGCGCGTTGACGGCCAGGTTGATGAGCACCTGCCCGATCTGGTCGGGGTCGGCGCGGACCGCCCACAGATCGGGCGCGCGCGTCGATTCCAGGCGCACGCCCTCGCCGAGCACCCGGACCAGGAGGCGCATCACCTCCGCCACCGCGCCGTTCAGGTCGACGTGCTCGTGCGCGACGGGCTTGTGCCTGCTGAAGAGCAGGAGCTGCTTGGTGAGCGCCGCGCCGCGCTCGGCCGCGCGCGTGATCCCCTGCACCTCGGGATCGTCTGCGCCGAGCTGCTGCGCCAGGAACTCGGCGTGCGCGGAGATGATGGTGAGCAGGTTGTTGAAGTCGTGCGCCACGCCTCCCGCGAGCCGGCCCACCGCCTCCATCTTCTGCGAGACGCGCAGCCGTTCCTCCAGCGTTCGCCGGTCGCGCTCGGCCTGGACCGCGGCCGTCGCGTCGCGCACCGACTGCACGCGCAGGCGCTTGCCCTTGAGCGTGAACTCGGTGGCGCTCACGTCGGCGGTGAACTTCGTCCCGTCCTTGCGGCCGTGCTCGTGCCGGCCCGGCTCGGTGGGCCCCAGCTGGACGGCCCGGAGCCGGGTGAGCTCCTCCAGCGTGTACTCGTAGAGCTGGACGGCGGCGCCGTTGGCGTCCTGCACCAGCCCCGACTCGACCTCGTACACGAGCACGGCGTCGGGCGCGGACGCGACGAGGTGGCGGTAGCGCGCCTCGGACTCGGTCAGCCGGTCGAGCAGCTCGCGCTGCCCGCGCCGCAGGCGGGACTTCTCGACGGCGTTGTGCACCTTGAGCGCGAGCGCCGCGTAGTCGTCGATCGGCTTGGTGAGGTAATCGAACGCGCCGATCTGGACCGCCTCGATCGCGGTGTCGAGCGACGCGTAGCCGGTGATGAGGATCACCTCGACCTCGGGCTGGAGCGCCTTGAGCTTGCGCGAGAGGTCGAGGCCCGACGCCCCCTGCAGGTTCTTGTCGATCAGCGCCACCTCGAACGGTCCGCGGTTGGCGACCTGCATCGCCTCGTCGGGCGACGACGCCAACGCGATCTCTCGACCGTCCTCCTCGAGGAGGCGCTTCAAGACGTCCAGCACCACCGGCTCGTCGTCGACGATGAGGATCCGCGCCATCGCCTCGGATCCTCACTGCACCAGCCGGTAAACGCGGAAGCCCGTGCTTCCGTTTCCGGCGGTCAGGTAGACGTAGTCCTTCCCGCCGGACGCGATGACGCGGCCGTCGAAGATCCGCGTGGCGCCCGCGCCCAGGCCGCGGCCGCCGAGCCCGTCGCACGACGACGGCGCCAGCGAGGCGTCGCAGCCGGCCGTCCCTTCGAAGTCGGCGCGCGATGCGGGAGGGTTCACCCGCGACCGGTAGAGCACCAGCCCAGCGGTGTTGTTGTACCCGACGTACAGCCGCGTCGAGGTGGCGGCGAGAAGCGTGATGCGGGTGTTCTGCGGGTCATTGAACTGGCTCAGCGTCGTGTCCCCCAGGTCGTTCGGCGCCAGCAGCGACCAGTCCGGCGGATCGCAGACGAGATCGGCGCCCGGCGAGCACGCCCAGAGTTGCGGGCCCGCGGTCGTATTGCGCGCCGCGTACAGGCGCCCGCCGAGCACCGCCATCTGCGGAACCGCCTTGTCGGCCGGCTCGAAGTCCAACGTCTTCCTCGTCGTGATCGAGGTCTTCGCCGTGTACGCGCCGGCGCTCGGCGTGGAGGTGCTCCAGTCCGGCAGCACCCCGACCAGGGGAGGGCGGGGATCGTTCGTGTTGGAGCGGACGATGCCGCCGTTGTTCGCGGCGTACAGGCGATCGTTGAACGCCACCTGCGAATCGACGAGCTGCGTGAGCGCGGTGTTCCGGTTGACCAACGCCGCCGCCCCGACGCCGCTCACCTGGTCGAGCCGCAGGTTCTGCGCGTCGGTTCCCGTCGGCGTCGATCCGGGCGCCGACGGCATCTTGCGGATCACGATGTACGTCGGTCGATTCGCGCCGGTGTCCGCGAATCCGAAGTAGACGCGGTCGCGGAAGACCAGCATCGACGACGTTCCGCGCGACTGGCTGGTGAGCTGGTTCCCGACGTACTCGTAGCTGAAGCTCGGCGCGGTGCCGGTGTCGGCCGTCGCGTAGACGTGCTCGAGCACGCTGTTCGTCCGTGCGCCGGCGGCGAAGAGCCAAGGCACTCCGGCGATGGATCCGGAGCCGAACAGGCCGCGTCCGTTCTCGTTGTCGGGGCCGCATTGGAGCGTATCGCGCGCGCAGTTGGCGAACCCCAACGACGGGAACGAACTGTTGCTCGCCGGATTGTCGTTGCCGTTGACGCGGTCGGCGCGGAAGGCGAGCGTGAACGGCTCGGGCGCGGAGCCATCCGCCAGCATGCGGAGGCCGCTTTTGCCGTCGTTCGACGGGCCGAGATACACGCGGCCGTTGAACTCGAACACGTAGGCGAAGGTCGTCGCCGAGCCGAGAGGGGCGTTCGCGAGCTGGACGGCGTCCGAGATCGCGACGGTTGCGCCCGCGGTCGCCGAACGCGGGCTGCCGTCGACCGCGTCGGTACCGTGCACCTCGGCGGAGATGGCCACGGCGCCGTTCGTCGTCGCGGTGCCGGTCCAGGTGAAGGTCACCGTGCTGGCACCGGGCAGGCTCTGCGTCGCCGGAGTGGGAGGCGAGACGGTCGCGGCTGCGGTGCCCGACAGCGTGAGCGACGGCACGAGCGAGTTCACGCCGATGGTGCCGGAATCCGTCACGGCCAAGGTGACGGTGAACGTGTCTCCACGCAGCGCAGCCGCGGGCACGGAGAGCGCGGCCGAGAGCGAAGACGCGGTCAGCAAGGAGATCGCGCTCGACGTCACCGCCGGAGCGGTCAGGGTCGTTGCCGAGTTGGCGTCGCTGCCCGTTGCTCCCGCGGAGAGCGCCAGCGAGGCGGGCGGCGTTCCGGATGCGGTCAACGTCCAGGAGAAGACCGCCGTGCTGCCGCCGGGCACGTCGACGGGGGCCGGCGCCGGCGAAGCGGTGAGGGTGCCGGACCCGGAGGTCGCAACGACGGAGGGCGGATTCGGAACTGGAGAGACGTCGCGGGCCAGCGCCTCGCCGGAATTCGTCACGCCGAGCGTGGCGGTGAGCGTCTGACCCGGCGCGATCATCGGCGGCACCGTCAGCCAGCGCGCCGAGAGCTGCGCCGCCGCCTGCACGAACACGATGTCCCAGTTCGCTTGTACCTGGACCGGCGCGGCCGTCATGGAATCCACGCCGGCCACGAGGCAGCCGAAGAACACGGCCCCCGTCGAGGTCGCGTGCGCCGCGACATGGAAGGTGCGCGACGTTCCGGCGGGGATGTCCTGGGACGGCGGCATGGCGTCGATGACGGCTCCGCCCGATCCCGTGATGGAGACGGGCCCGCCGAGCGCGACGCCGAGAGCGTCGACGTCGCCTTGGTTCGTGACGGTCGCCACCAGGTCCAGCGACTGTCCGACGCTGACGAGGTCGGGCACCGGAATGGTCGCGACGGTCAGCGACGCCGGAGCGACGATCTGCACGGAGGTAGAGGCGAGCGCGGCGACCTCTTCGCCGTCGAAACCGTCGGTTCCCGTCGCGTTCAACGTCAGCGTCGCCGGTCCGATCGCGGCGCCCGCGATGAGCCCCACCAGGTGGATGGTCTCGCCGGGCTTCACGTTGCCGGTCATCCGCGGCACCGCGATTACGTCGACGGCGGGATCCGCGACCAGCTGGGCGGCGGGGTTCGCCACCACGGCGCCGCCGGTGTTGGTGACCAGCAGGTCCACTTCGGCCTGCGTGCCGAGCTCCACTCGCGCTGGAGCGGACAATGCTGCGCTGATCGTCGCTGGCTGGCCTGTGGATCCGACGAAGACGCCGCTGGCCGTTCCCTCGCCGGTCGGACCGATCACGCGCAGGTCGAAGGGGCCGCCGGACAGACCGGCGGGGACGATCGCGCTGAGGCGGTCCGGCGCCTGCCAGCGGACGTCCTTGAGCTCGACGGTCCCGAGGAACGCGCGGAACGACGAGTCCACCTCTACGGCGCCGCCGCCTCCCACCCTCTGCGTCGCCACCGGCTCGAAGTGCGCGCCGTAGATGTCCACCGGCACGTCCGTGGACGTGTACGCTGCAGCGGGGTGCACCGACGCCGGCTGGGGCGCGGACCGCGAGGGCCCCCGCGAGCACCCGGCGAGCAGCGCACATAGAGCGATCGCTCTAGAGGGCTTCAAAGCGGTACCCCAGGGTGACCGCAAGCGCGCGCATCGCGCCGCGGAGGTTGGGAAGACCGGGATCGGCGCAGAGCGACGCCCGCACTTCGGCGAAGGGTAGGTGCTTTCCGAACCTCTTTTCCGCGCCCACGGCGAGCCACGCTCCGGGCACCAGGGCGCTGCCCGTCTCTGGCGGGAGCCCCCCGAGCTGTGTCCGCGACACGATGGTGGCGAGCTGCGGCCCGCCGCCCACCCAGCCGACCGTGGAAGGCGCGAGGGCGGACCTGTACGAGGCGCCCAGGGCGGCGACGATCCAGTCGGTGTGGACGCGCGCCGTCACGCCGTCGGTCGACGATCCGCCGGCGTTGTGCAGGGCGTACGAGACGTCGAACGAGAAGGCCAGCTCGGGACCCCAGCGGTTCGTTCGCAGAGACGACTCGACGGCGATCACCGGCGCGGTGAAGCCGCCGAAGTTGGTGAGGAAGCCGGCGCGTGGAGCGATTGCGAGCGGGTGGATGCGGGGGACCAGGTCGAAGGTGCGACGGGCCCCGGCGCTCCCGGCGCGCACTTCGATGGTACCGACCGCCCGCTCCGGCGAAGCGGGCGCGAGGTAGGTCGCGACGTAGGCGCCGCCTTCGGCGCGCAGCGGGCCGCTGAGCGCGCCCATATCCGCCGTCACCTCGGGGCGCGCGTCGGCGACGGCGTTGCCGAACCGGTCCACGAGCCGCACGCGGACCTGGTAGGAGCTCTTGCCGTCGGCGCGGAGCTGCTTGACGGGAAGCTCGATGCGCGCAGCCTCCGGCTCGCCCGGGAGGAGCGGCAGCTCGAGCTGCGCGAGCGGCTCTTCTCGCGCCGCGGGACGCGCGCTGAGGCGCAGCTCGGACGCCCCGGCAAACGAGGCCGGGAGCTCCACCGTTGCCTCGTTGCCCGCGACGCGCACTTCACCGAGCGACGCGTCGAAGCGGAGCGGCTCGGTGGTCGGGTTGCCTGCCGTGTCCGTCGCGGTTGCGCGGACCCTGAGAGTGCCTTCGCCCGCGACGAAGCGGGCGCGATCCGCAGCGAGCTTCAACGAGGCGGCAGGACCGGGTCGCAGGTCGACCGCCGCGGCTGCGACCAGCGCTGGAGCGTCGGCGAGGGCAACCGACAGCGTCTCGCGCCCGGCGGATCCGGGTGGCAGCGTCCACGCCGCTTCGTACGTCCCGGGCGCCAGCTGCCGGGGCGGCGACACCTCGCCCCGCGTCGCTCGCACCGCAAAGCGCGCCTGCGGCCGCGGCGATCCTTCCGCCGTGACGGCGAAGAGCAGGACGCCGACCCGTTCCGCACGGTCGGCGCGCGCGTCGTCGCGGTCGAGCGCGACGTGGACGAGACGGAGCGGCGGGACGTGCAGATCGATCGACTGCGCGCCGTGCTTCGCCGCCGTCACCCCCGGAGGGACGTTGACG
>Ga0075425_100004363_pt1 | contig 14590 bp, 4 predicted proteins | sample SoiMethybrSBSTD4_FD_75300 | JGI IMG/M metagenome (GOLD analysis project Ga0075425, IMG submission 75300) | Bulk soil microbial communities from a Populus tree surrounding site in Tennessee, USA - Soil MetaG P. TD hybrid SBSTD4 | ecosystem: Environmental > Terrestrial > Soil > Tree plantation...
TCGTCTCTATGCCATCGTTCAGCCACCTGGAGCCAATCCGCTGCCGGGCTGCCCAGCGCTTACAACTTCAGCGACCGCGGAAACGGAACCGAACAACGTAATAGCCCAGGCTAATACCGCCGCCAATAGATATTTCTTCGGTTCGCTCTCCGGTCCTGCGCCATCAACCGATGTTGATGTCTTCTCGTTCACTGCGAATGTCGGAGATCTTATCTTTCTAAGCCTCGATGGCGATCCCTGTCGCGATGGCACGCCAATCAATGCGAAGTTGGTACTGCTCGATTCAGCCGGCGCGGTGCTGATTACAGTCAACGACAATGGAAGCACATCCAGCACCACCTCTGGCGCGGGATCGCTTACATCGATGACCCCAAACTCGCCTGCCGAGGCTCTGGTCTTCCGAGCGAGAACCACCGCCACTTACTATGCCCAGGTTTCTATCGGCACAACTAGCCCCAGCAGCATGGGCGCTGGCGATTACCTGTTATCAATCTTTACCGCGCCGCCGACAGCCACAAAATTCAGCAACGAGCGGGCGAACAATTCAGCCACTGCAACCCGCTTTCACGACGGCGTATCAATACGCTGGCGAACCGGAGTCGAAGTCGACAACCTCGGCTTCAACGTCTATCGCGAAGAAGGCGGCAAGCGCGTGCGTGTCAATTCGCAACTCATCGCCGGTTCGGCTTTCATGGTCGGCGCGGGCACTTCCCTCGGAGCGGGAAAGTCTTACTCGTGGTTTGATAACTCGCCGCCCCAGCAGCAAGCCACTTATTGGATCGAGTCACTCGATCTATTCGGACAACGCAGCTGGTACGGTCCGATTACCGCGGGCGCCTCGGCCGACAAGACCGTTGATCGACGCAGCGCGCTGACACTCGGCGAACTTGGCAAAGCTTCACTCAATGAAGGCCAGACCTTGCCAATTGAGCGGCGCACCAATCTGCAAACTGTCGCCGAATCAGGTGTGTCGATCCAGTCGGTCATCGCCGGACAATCGGCTGCGAAGATCGCTGTCCGAAACGAAGGCTGGTATCGCGTAACGCAATCGGAACTGACCGCTGCCGGGTTCAATACAAACGTCGACCCGCGCAATCTTCGTCTGTTTGTTGACGGACACGAGCAACCAATCAACGTCTTAGCCAAAGATAAGTTCGATGCTCAAGCCGCAATCGAATTCTACGGAATTGGTATCGACTCGGCATCTACCGACGAACACATCTACTGGCTCACCGGCGGGTCGCAACGCGGCGAGCGAATCCAGGCGATTAGCTCACCTGCCGGCCCTGGTCTCAGCCCGAGCTTTCTATCAACGGTCGAACGAAAGGACCGAACAGTTTATTTCCCCGCTTTGCGCAACGGCGACAAAGAAAACTTTTTCGGAGCGGTGGTCGCCGGCGATCCTGTCGATCAGGTCATCAACTTGCAGCACGTTGACAGCGCCTCAACCGGGAGTGCGACGCTCGAGGTCGCCCTTCAAGGCGTGACGTTGTTTGATCATCGCATCGAGGTGCAGATAAACGGTAAGCCCGTCGGTGAACTGTTATTCAAAGCCCAGGAAGCCGGGGTCTCGCGCTTCTCGATACCGCAATCACTGTTGAACGAAGGTGCTAACGGAGTGCGACTTGTGCCGCTAGGCGGGCCGACAGACATCAGCCTGGTCGATTATTGTCGTGTGACTTACTGGCACACGTTCGTGGCCGATAACGACCAACTGCGCTTCAACGCATCGGGCCGACAAGCGGTGACGGTCGATGGATTCAGCACCGCTGCCATTCGCGTATTCGACGTGACAAACGCCGGCGCACCGCAGGAGATTGTCGGAGCGATCAAACCCAGCAAGGCGGGCTACTCGGTGCGCTTGAAGGTGCCGGGGTCGGGAATGCGCATTCTCGTTGCGGTCACCGACAATTCAATGTACCGCGCCGTTAGAATCACGCTCGATCAACCCTCGAGCTGGCGTCAACCGAACAACGCAGCGAGTTTTGTCATATTCACGCGTCGCGAATTCATGATGTCGCTCAACGCGTTGGTGGCGCTTCGTCAGAGCCAGGGGTACACGGTGGCCGTGGTTGATATCGAAGATACTTATGATGAATTCAGCTACGGGAACAAGACTCCGCAAGCCATCACAGACTTTCTGGCATATGCGCAAAGCAACTGGAAGACGCCACCTCGCTTTGTGATGTTGGTGGGCGACGCGAGCTTCGATGCGAAGAACTATCTTGGCTTTGGAGACAACGATCTAGTGCCGACGAAGCTGGTCGACACCGAGTTGCTGGAGACGGCCAGCGACGACGCGCTTGTAGATTTCAACGACGATGGCATTGCAGACATAGCGATTGGGCGCCTTCCGGTTCGTTCCGCGCGAGAAGCTGCAAGCGTCGTCAACAAACTGATCGGGTATGATCGGGCCGCACCTTCGGACGGAGTGTTGCTGGTTGTTGATGACAATCGCGACGGCCCCGACTTCGAAAGGGCGACCGCGGATTTGCGAACGGTGATTCCCGGAGATCATCGCATTGAACAGATCAATCGCGGCGGTCTGGACCCGACTACTGCCAGGAATGTTTTGATGGAAGCATTGAACCGCGGTCCACAGGTGGTCAACTACGTCGGCCACGGTAACAGTCAGGAGTGGCGAGGCGGTTTGCTTGCTACAGACGATGTCGCCTCGATGAGCAACGGAGACCGCCTGCCGTTGTTTGTAATGATGACGTGCCTGACTGGTTATTTTCACGATGCTCAATTCGACAGCCTTGCTGAAGCGCTGCTGCGAACCGAAAGGAGTGGTGCTGTTGCAGTGTGGGCATCAGCAGGCCTGACGGTCTCGAGCGATCAAGGTGTGATGGATATGGCTTTATTCAAGCGCCTCTTCGAGACGAACAGTGCGAAGACATTAGGCGAAGCGGTGATGGAAGCCAAGTCTGCGGCGCTCAACAAAGATGTACGTTCAACCTGGATACTGTTCGGCGATCCGACTTTGCGGTTGAATGGAAAGAACGTTGTCGCCAGGTGACGCGGTTGCACTGATGCCGGAAATACTTTTGTAGTTGGAAACCCTCTTGTAAAGGCCTCCTATTCGATCGTTCGTCACAGTCGATTGATCGCGGATCTGCTACATCATCGCGAATCCGCGATCTGAAATGAGTGACCGCCAGCAGTAAGTCCGAAGCTAGTCTCTCGCGAATGTGAGGGCAGGGTTATTCAACCACGGTGTCGGGCGCGAGAGACTGTCCCAATTCAAAAGTAATGGTGGCAATCCGGGACTAACCATTCGGCATCTGTGTGGCCGTTTTCCCCGATCGCCTCACTCTAAAATCCTCTTTAGCACCGCCTAAACCATTCATTTTCAATAATTCCGTCCGCATAAGGTTGGGCAGGTGACGGCATATAGGTTGCCCTCTTGGACGTGATGCACACATGCGGGTGCAACTGAATCTGGCTTAAAGGAGGACTATAGAATGGAATCGTCGTTGATCGCCTCGGCTCACGAGTCGTCTGTAGTCACGGACGCTGCCCGGAGTAACTCACTGCGAGCCCGCTCCTCTCAAGTTCGATCTTTCATAAGAGTTCTCGCTGCAACGGGGCTGGTTCTTATTGCTGCAGCCGTCGCAGCGGCACAAGACGAGAACAAAAAGATTGGCCGGTCGGATGACCCCACCCAGCTTAGTCTCGATCAGCTGATGAAATCCGAGATCTATAGCGCATCGAAACAGTGGCAGAAGGTCGCCGAAGCGCCATCATCGATAAGCGTTGTTACCGCCGATCAAATTAAGAAGTATGGCTATCGAACACTGGCCGACATCCTGCGAAGCGTTCGCGGCGTGTATGTGACCAACGATCGTAATTACAGTTACATAGGAATAAGAGGGTTCGCACGTCCCGGCGACTACAACACCAGAGTACTTTTGTTAGTCGACGGACATCGGCTGAACGATAACGTTTATGACGGAGCATATATTGGAACAGAATTTCCAGTCGACGTAGATCTAATCGAACGAGTGGAGGTGATTCGAGGACCGAGTTCGTCACTGTATGGCGGTAGCGCTTTTTTTGGCGTGATAAATGTCGTCACCAAGACCGGCCATGATCTGGACGGGACGGTGGTTTCATTTGAAGCGGGTAGCTTTGGAACTTACAAGGGTCGTGTGAGTTTCGGGGAGAGCTTCAAAAACGGATTGGATGCAGTGATATCAGCATCGTTTTACGATAGCGCCGGACACTCGAAGCTCTTTTTTAGTGAATTCGATAATCCTTCAACGGCGAATGGGGTGGCGGTCGACGCCGATCGCGACCGCTACCATAGCATTCTCGGGAAACTCTCGTTTCGTGATTTCAGATTTCAGACGGTCTACGGCAATCGGGAAAAAACTGTACCCACAGCGCCGTTTGGCACTGTTTTCAATGATCCCAGAACGGAGACCATCGATAGGAATGCGTTTGTCGATCTTCAATATGCCCATACGTTTCAAAACAAATGGGATCTAACCGGGAAGCTTTCATACAACCGTTACGCTTATAACGGGAATTATGTATTCGACTACACGGGAGCCGGCACGCCACCGTTCACTGAGAACAAGGACTCCGCTCGCGCAGCCTGGTGGGGAACAGAGTTGAATGCGTCGAAGAAATTGTTCGAAAAGCATCGACTTACGCTGGGGTTGGATTACCGCGACAACATACAACAGGATCAGAGGAACTACGATCAAGATCCCTATCTACCGTATCTCGATGACCGGCGCCAGTCCAACGTAGTGGCATTCTATGCTCAGGATGAATTCAAGATTCGCAGGGACATAATTGTTAGCGCCGGCGTTCGGCACGACCGATACAGTGCGTTTGGGACAACTACCAACCCGCGATTCGCCTTGATCTATGCTCCGCAAGAACGGACCTCGGTCAAGGTGCTCTACGGCGAAGCATTCCGTCCGCCCAACTTCTTCGAGTCGTATTTCTACTCCGCTAACCGAGAGGCCCAGCCGTTGAGTCCGGAGACCATTAAGACGGGAGAGGTGGTCCTGGAGCAGTACATTGGGCGACGCTTCCGCATCTCGGCATCCGGATATATCAACGGTATTCACGGCCTGATCAATCAACAGGTCGACGCTCTCGACCGAATCATATATGCGAATGTCGGCTCGGTTCAGGGGCATGGGTTGGAGTTGGAAGTCGAGGGAAAGTGGTTCAACGGGTTCGAGGGTCGCGCGGCATACACGCTGCAGAGGTCTACGAGTGAGGAGACCGGCGAAGTGCTTTCCAACTCGCCGATGAACCTGGCAAAGATAAACCTGACTGCGCCTTTGGGTCAGAGACGATTGTTCGCATCGTTTGAGGGACTATACTCGGGACCGCGTTTGACTCTCTCGAGGACGACGCTGCCTGCATCGTTTGTGACTAACGTCTTATTGGTGAGTCAAAGAGTCTTCAAGGGCGCCGAATTTTCCTTCGGCGTCTACAATCTGTTTAACACTCGCTACTCGGATCCGGGAGGAGAGGAACATCGTCAGGCTGCCATACCGCAAGATCAGCGGAACTGGCGAATCAAGCTCACCTATCGGTTCGGTGAAGTCCGTTAGCCAATGGAATGGGTAGCCCTGTGAAAACTGATTATCATCGAGTCTATTCGGCCGTATGCCTGGCCAGCCATCGCGGATCACAAGCCGCCCAGCTATGCGTCGGGATGGTCGTCATAATCGCATCGTGCGCGATATGTCGAAGCGCTCAAGCGCAGACGCTCAACGAGTATGAGGCAAAGGCCGCCTTCCTGTTCAACTTCCTCAAATTCGTCGATTGGCCGGCCCAGGCATTCGCCGATGACAACGCTCCACTGGTTATCGGAATTGTGGGCGACGACAAGTCGAGCGAGAGAATCGAGCAGCTGGTAAGCGGCAAGTCGGCAAACGGGCGGCAGGTGGTAGTAAAGCGATTCCCGAGCTTCAAGCAACTGACCTACTGCCATCTGGTATTTGTCAGGGCGTCGGAGAGAGAAAGGCTTCCACAGAACCTGTCCGCGGTACGATCAGGCTCGCTGATAGTTGGCGAGAGCGAGAGCTTCGCCCGATGGGGCGGAGCGATCAATTTCTCAATCAAGGACGGAAAGATTAGCCTTGAAATCAATCAAAAGTCCGCGGAGCGGGCCGGATTGAAGATAAGCGCCAAGCTGTTAAGCATCGCACGAATAGTTAAGGACTAGCGCGAGATTTGTTATGCGTTTGTTAAGAGACACCTCGATCAGCCGGAAACTCATGGTGGTTATTCTGGTGACTACCAGCGCCGCTTTGCTCGTCGCGAGTGCTGCCTTCGTCGCCTATGACCTTGTCGCATTCCGGCAATCGGTGGCTGCTGATCTATCAACGCTCACAAAGGTAATAGGAACAAATAGCACTGCAGCGCTCGCATTCAACGATCACGACGCGGGGAAAGAAGTTCTATCCGCGCTGACTGCAAAACAAAACATTGTTCTAGCTCGCATTTACACAGAACACCTTGAGACGTTCGCGGAATACGTTCGCGAAGGAACGAGCGGCAGCAATCCAGAGCTTGTGCCGAAACACGTATCTGCAGTGACTTTCACTGACAAATACCTGATTTCCTCCGAGACGATAGATCTGGACGGCGAAGTCATTGGGTCAGTTTATGTGGTATCCAATCTCGATGCACAACGTTCCCGTCTCAACCGATATGTCGGTATGGTCGTTGCTGTTCTCTTTGGTTCTTTACTCGTGGCATTTCTCTTGTCGTCCAGTTTCAAAGGCCTAATATCGAATCCAATATCCCATCTCGCAAAGACCGCGCGGGCGGTTTCAGTCAACAAGGATTACTCGATACGAGCAGTCAAACATGGACGCGATGAAATGGGCATGTTGATCGATTGCTTTAATGAGATGTTGAGTGAAATCCAGGAGCGGGACATAAAGCTGCAGGCTGCGCGCGATGAGTTGGAACATCGGGTCCAGGCGCGGACAAAGGAACTGCAGGACGAAATCTCCGAGCGCAGACGCATAGAAGAAGTATTACGTCACAGCGAAGAACATTTCCGATCACTCATTGAAAATGCGTCGGACATTATCGCGATTGTCGATCTGGATGGGACGATTCGTTACGCAAGTCCCTCAGTCGAACGCGTGCTAGGCTACAAACCGGAATATATGATTGGCAGAGATGTCGCTGAATTTACGCACCCGGGGGACGTAACAGCAACATCACTACTTCGATCAAGAGCATCTGAGCCGGGCCCCTGCATCGTGTCAGTCGAGGTGCGATTCAAGCACATGAACGGCGAGTGGCGCATCCTTGATGTATTCGGAAAACTAGTGCGTGACGGTTCGGGCAAGCCTCAGATAATAATCAACACAAGAGATGTTACTGAACGCAAACAGGCTGAAGAGACGTTACGAGAGAGCGAAGCTGTGTTTCGATCGCTGGCCGACAGCGTTTCCGCCGCAATCTACATTTATAGAGACTCCAGGTACATTTATCTGAATCCCGCTGCGGAAGTCATTTCAGGGTACACCTCCGCCGAACTGATGAATATGGAGGTCTGGGACATCGTTGAGCCCGAGCTCCGCGCGCAACTCGAGACGCAGGCGGCGCATCGTCTTCAAGGACAGTACGTGCCTCCGAGGTCGGAAATAAGAATTCGAACAAAGAGTGGCGAAGCGCGATGGCTGGATCTAACAGCAACCCTGATCCAATTCCAGGGAACACCAGCTGTTCTTGCAACGGCCTTCGACATAACCGAAAGAAAGGGATGGGAAGAGACCCTTCGAGAAAGCGAAGAGAAGTATCGGACAATTCTACAGAGCATTCAGGAGGGCTATTACGAGGTCGACCTGGCCGGATGCCTGACATTCTTCAACGATTCACTTAGCAGAATTTTTGGAACGCCCGCCGAGAAAATGCAGGGCTTGAGCCATCATAAATATACAGATGCGCAGACCGCTGCAGATTTGGGGGGAGTTTTTGGAACTGTATATCGAACCGGCAAGCCGATTGAAGGATTGCAATATGAGATTACTACGCTCGAAGGCGTGCGAAGATTCGTGGAGGCTTCGGTCTCACTAAGACGTCTTCCGAATGGTACGGTCGCCGGCTTCCGGGGAACGATTCGTGATGTCACCGAAAGAAGGAGGAGCGAAGAAGCGCTCCGAGAAAGCCAGGAGGGTTATCGCATACTTTTCGAGTCAGCGCCGGACAGCATATTAATCTTCGAAGGCGAGGGCCCCGATCAAGGGCATATAGTTGCAGCAAATCAGACATCGGCCGAAATGAGCGGATACACCGTTGATGAGCTTCTGGAGCTTACAATCGAAGATCTTCAGCCGCTTGATCAGACCGCAATTACCTCTTGCGAGCGGCAGCAAATCATCGATGGACAGCCGCTTACTGCCGAGCTACTGCGCCTTCGAAAAAATGGAACAACCTTCCCAATCGAGGTCAAGGCCAGCCCTCTCACTCTTGGAGGTAAACGTTACATCATCAGTTTTGGACGCGATATAACCGAACGCAAACGTACCGAGAATGAGGTGGCGATGCTCGCGTACGCGATGCAGAGCATTCACGAATTTATCGTAGTCCTGGATCTTGCAGGAAACATTATTTTCGTAAACGAAGCCGTGGTTAAGGGATTTGGATACAGTCGCGAAGAAATGATCGGCAAACACATAACTCTCTTACACTCGCAAGGTGCCGCGCCTGAGTTGGTGGGGAACATATTGAGTGAGACCAACAGTGGAGGTTGGGATGGTGAGCTGTTGAGCCGCCGAAAGGATGGAACAGTATTTCCAATCCACCTGTCTGCTTCCGAGATCCGAGACGATAGCGGGCGATCCGTTGCATTGGTGGGTGTCTCACAGGACATAACTGAAAGAAGACGGACAATTGAGGAGCTTCAGAATGCCAAGGAAGCGGCCGAGGGTGCGAATAGAGCTAAGAGTGAGTTTCTGGCCAATATGAGCCATGAGATACGCACCCCCATGAATGGAATCATGGGGATGACGGAACTCGCGTTGGACACTGATCTGACCGCCGAACAGCGAGAATACCTGAAGCTTGTAAAGCTGTCTGCTGATTCGCTGCTGGTTGTAATCAATGACATTCTCGATTTTTCAAAAATTGAAGCGGGAAAGCTTGAACTCGATCTCGACGAGTTCAACTTGCAGGACGCTGTCGATGACGTTATGAAGGCGCTGAGTGTGCGAGCCGAACAGAAGGGTCTCGAATTAGCTTACTATTTACGTCCGGGCGTACCAGATTTGATAATCGGGGACGTGGGCCGCCTCCGTCAGATACTCGTCAACCTCGTCGGCAACGCTATCAAATTTACCGATCGCGGTGAGGTCATTGTCCGGGTCGAGCTTGAGTCCCAAACCGACGATGAGTTAGTGCTCCATTTCGGAATCCGAGACACGGGTATCGGTATTCCGGCATCGAAGCAAGCGATGATTTTCGAGTCGTTTACTCAGGCCGATGGTTCGACGACTCGAAAATATGGCGGTACGGGTTTGGGTTTGGCGATTTCTTCTCAGCTAGCAGGTATGATGAATGGACGCATCTGGGTCGAGAGCCCGGTTGACCTCCCCGGCCGACGAGAGACGCCCGGAAGCATGTTCCACGTCACAGCTCGGTTTCGAGTCGCGAGGCATTCCGCAGACGTAGCTCCTCCGGTTCAGACGGCGCTCGCCGGTCTGCCTGTTTTAATTGTCGATGACAATGCGACAAATCGTCGGATCCTGGAAGTGCAACTCACTAACTGGAATATGAACCCCGTCGCCGTCGACGGCGCCGCTTCCGCACTAAAAGAGATCGCACAAGCAGCCGATTCAGGAGTCCCGTTCAAGTTGGTGCTGTCGGATTTTAATATGCCTGTCGTTGACGGCCTGACGCTGGCGAAGCAAATTAAAGAACTCCCGGGATCTGACGAGATACGGATCATCATGATGTCGTCATCGATGCTACAGAATCAATCGCAGCAGAACCTCTTTGGGATCGATGCGAGTCTGGTGAAGCCGGTCAAAGCCGCCGAGTTACTCGGTGTCATAAAGAACGTTCTGGGTGCACAAATGCCGACGGCCGTCCAGCCGCGGCCAATCGGCCTTTCAACAGCAAATCCGTCGCGAATACTTGTAGCCGAGGATAGCCCGGTAAATCAGGCTTTGATAAAACGGTTATTGGAGAAGTGGGGCCACACTCCATTCATCGCCGCCGACGGCGCCGAATCGCTCGCATTACTCGAACGAGGGCAGTTCGACCTAATACTAATGGATCTACAAATGCCGGAGCTCAACGGCTTTGAGGCCACGGCAGCAATACGGAGACAGGAACACGGAACAACCAAACATATCCCGATCATTGCGCTGACCGCGCACGCACTAAAGGGAGATCGAGAACGATGCATTGATGCGGGAATGGATGACTACATTTCCAAACCCATTGAACCGAAATTGCTGTTTGATGCCATAGAATCCGCTGTGTCTGCGACTGCAGCGACGCCAACAATTGAGGAGTCCCATCGCGGTGTCCTGGATTTCGCTTCCCTCTTGAAGACCTTCGACGGTGATCGGGACCTGTTGTTGATGCTCGGACAGATCTTTGTCAGTATTTCGGCGCAACAGTTGTCGATATTGGTTGACGCAGTCGAACGAGGCGACGCGGAAGCACTCGCTCGGGATGCACATTCACTGAAGGGGGCTGTATCGAATTTCCGCGCCGAGGCGGCGGCCGCAGCAGCTGTTCGGCTCGAAGAGATAGCTCGCAGTGGCGATCTGAGTATGGCCCGCGCTGCACTTGCAAGACTGGAGTCCGAAATCGGCCGGGTTGTCAAAGATTTTCAAATGTTAGACCAGGTGAGTTTGTCGTGAGTATTTGTCGTTGGAGATGATGCCGTATCGCGCTGCGTTCCTGACGTCATACTAGTCCGCGGGAATCGCTGTCACGAGAACGTGCGTCGCGAATGCGGTACGGCTACCGCTCTCATTCGCGCGCTGAGATCAACCCTTCAATCGTCGCCTTGAATACCTCAAACGGATAAGCGCCCTCGATCATTCGCAGCGCTTTGACCGTGCGCGAACCCGGCTTCCGAATGCCAACCAGAAACGTCGGAGTACCAAAGATCCCTATCTTTCCTGCTTCGCTCATTTTTCGACGTAATTCATCTTCCGTAGTTTTAGCCTCAAAGCACTGACGAAACTTTGTCATATTCAGTTTCAGCTCCGACGCGTGATTCATAAGGTCCTCCGGCTTGAGCGACTCCGGATCAGCCATCAACCTGTGATTCATATCCGCGAGTTTGCCTTGCTGCCCCGCGCACAGCCCCGCCACCGAAGCCTTCACCGCCAACGGATGACTGCTTTCAATCGGAAAGTCATAGAAGAAATATCCAATCCGATTCTTGTTGATGTATTCGCTTTCGACCTGATTCATCGTAGCTGCCGCAAACGCACGACAGTATTTGCACTGATAATCAGCAAACTCAATCAGCACGACCTGCGCCATCTTGTTTCCACTTAGTTGAGATTCGTCGATGTTGACCGACAGCTGCACATCTTTGGCGACATAAGGTGGTTCTTCATAATCCTGTTGCGCGACCATCAGCCAGCTGCCGTCCTTCTGAACGTAAGTGTTCGTCTCGCGATAACGCTGTGTAGTGGAGGTGTCGTGATAATCGGTTTTAGCAGTCTTGATGCCGGTTATGATTGCGGTGCCGCCGAACGAAACTACTTGGACGTCCGTAGCGGTGATCGAGACTTTGGTGCCCGGCTTTGGAGGTTTTATCTGCTTCAACATGGCCGGTTTTCTGCTGATCGATCCATCGGAGTTGACGATGATCAAGTCGTCTGCCAGCACTCGCTGAAACACCGCCACGTCTCCTCGTTCAAATGCGTCATCGAGTTCGCGGTCAAGCTTAGTGATAGTCTCGATGATGCTGTCGCTCGAGCTGTCGTTTTCAAATGGATTCACAGCAGTCCGGGCATACTCGAGTTGGGCTAACGACAACACCCAGGCGAGAATTATGCTGATCGTTTTCATCGTAGCTCCTTAAGAGAATAGGATCTAGGATTTAGGATCGAGGATCTAGGGGTCTTTTGCCTAGAGATCCTAAATCCTGATCCTAAATCCTGGATCCTTCGTCACAAACGCCTTTGAAATAAATAAGACAGTCTTAAAAACAGCGTTCGTCCGTTTCGCTGAAATCGCGGCTCGTACTGGCCGGTGTACGGACTGAAGCCGTTGTAATTCAGATCGTCATTGTAACCGGCGTAGATAGCAGTACCCGGGTTTGGCGTCCACCCAAAAAGAACCTGTCCCGCGACACGCCTGGCGATCGAGTCATAGTCCAGTCGGAACCGCGTAAATGTAAATCGGGTGAACTGATACGTCGACCGCAGCGACACGATATTCGCATCAAAAGCCACTCGATTCGTGTCGTAACGTGTGAGTTTGTACTTCGAGTAGTCCAGGCTTAGGTTCAGCGCATCGACCGGCCTGAAACCGAGCCGCGCGTTCACATCGAACTCGAGACCAGGGCCGGGATTGAGCGGATAGTGAGAGAGGTCATAGTCAAAAGAGTTCGTAACCCATTTGGTGCTGAACTCGAAATTGAATCGTTTTACCGGTGCGGATGTAATGACCGCTACGAACTGCCCCTGCCACGAATCGCGCTCCGGATCTCCGACAAACGCGCCGGCTCGATCCGGAAGCCGCGACAGCCCGAACTCTTCCTCGCGAATCTTCTCGTAAAAAACTGCCGGCTGCAGTATCACCGATGTGTTGTGCTGCAATGTGAACTCGAGATCTGTGAAACCATTGAAATCCTGGATTCGTCCGTCCCAATCGTAGTAAATGTCTACGTTTTGAGTCCAGTTGAAACTTATCAATGGCGCTTGCGGTTTCGGCTCCGTGTTGCGACGGTTCGACAGAAAGAACCCGTTCCTGTTTGTTCTTTCTGTAAATCCGACGTCCGTCACATAATCTCGGCTTTGGCCATTAGCGCCTACTGACCATCCTCGATTTCGCGCACTGTATTCTAGGAGCGCCGAATAACCGAATCCCAACCCAGTTCGATAGGCGATGTTCGACGAAAGGCTTCCGCTTAGAACTTCGGGAGGGTCGCTTGGATTCGTTGTGCCTGTGCCGCAGATATCGCGATTGCGGTGTCCGCGGTCAGGCTCTTTCACCGGATCGAAAAAGGGATCGAAGAAACACGTTCTGGTGGTCGTGCCAACCGAGCTGAGAGATGCGGTAAAGTTCGGAGACAGTTTGAATCTTCCATCGAATCCGAAGACGTTGTTGTGGCGCTCCGGAAAACTCCGAATAGACTCGAAGATCCCGATCGAGCTGGACTCGCCGATATCTCTCTTTACTCGAAGCACGCCTACCAGCGCCTTCTTGCCGATGAACTCTTCAATCGAGGGTCGAACGAACGGGTCGTTTAGTTCTTCGTCAGTAAATTTTCCAGGCGCCGCATCGATCGCGAATAAGACCGCCATCGAGGTCCTTCCGATTTTCCCTGCGAGCTTCGCGGCGAGATCGGGCTCGACGATCGTGCGCGAGTGAAACAACCGATTGGGCGCGTTTAGTATATCTATGCCTTCCAGAAAAAACGGACGCTTCTCTTCGTAGAAAATCGGAAACCGTCTGTTTATCGTGACTACCGGAGCATCGGCTTCTATTTCAGCGAAGTCCGGATTGATCGCAACATCGAAGGTGAGGTTCGGAGTGATCGCGTATTTGATCGTCGCGCCCACTTCGCCGTGGACCGGCAGGTTTGTGAAGTGACCTGGATCGATCGACGACGGCGTCAGCAGAAAGAGCGGGATTGTGCGCGAGCGTTTGCCGGTCTCGGACAGAGTGGTACTAGCGATTACCGACAGAGTTTGGCTCAATCTTATTTCATTGAGACCGGTGATCCTTCCGTGCTTGATGAGCAGTCCGGCAATGTTTCGGTCGTCGGGCATCCAGCCGTCAATTTCGTGATTGAATCTTTGAATGACTCGGGCGAAGTTGATGCCCCAATTTCGCCCCGGGCCTGCACGATAACGCAGTGATCTGAAGGGTATTCGAACCTCGACTGCCCAGCCCCAATCCTGAATCGCGCCCTTGGATTCCATAACGACATCAACTGAGTAGTCTGTCGCCTGGCCTTCGACCAGGATTCCGTCCTGCTGGATGCCCAGTGGATTGAAGCTCAGCTCGTAGGCGCGGCGTCGATCATCGTACGTGTCGAGCCAGATGCGGACATAGTCTTCTTCGAAGATTGCATCGCGAGCAGCAATCGTCGATCGGATCTTGTCCGGCTCGTCCCAGCACTTGAACGCGAAATAAATCGCCTCGTCGTCGTAGAAAGCATAGGCTTCGGTGGGTTTCGACGGAGCGATGTTGTAGCCGGGCCCTGTCTGGTAGAAGTCTTTGAACACAGCAGCATGTTTCCAGGCTTCATCCTCGAGTTTCCCGTCGATGACTGACGACTCTGAGAGTTTTGGGATCTCGATTGGCTTTTGCTTTTCAGGAGGAATCTGCACCGCTGGAGAACCGGTATCCTTGATCTGGCGGACTTGACGCGGCGACGCTGAAAAAAGAGGCTGAGCGA
>Ga0075425_100004364_pt1 | contig 14589 bp, 15 predicted proteins | sample SoiMethybrSBSTD4_FD_75300 | JGI IMG/M metagenome (GOLD analysis project Ga0075425, IMG submission 75300) | Bulk soil microbial communities from a Populus tree surrounding site in Tennessee, USA - Soil MetaG P. TD hybrid SBSTD4 | ecosystem: Environmental > Terrestrial > Soil > Tree plantation...
TGCGAAGCGCGTGATGATCGAGGATCACCCGGCAGCCCGTCTGATCGATCACGCGCCGGAGCTGGTCGACGCCATGATCGATCACGGCCGAGCCGAGCTGGCTCTCCAGGTAGGCGGGCGGACCGGACAGGTAGAGAAGATCGGGGCGCTCACGGATCAGGTACGCCGCGGCCACCGCGGAGAGCGGCCCCTGGACGTCGGAGGCGTGCACGAAGCGCTTGCCCTCGCGGAGATCGGTGATGGTGAGGGCGACCACGTAGCCGAGTCCCGTCCCCTCGGTGCCGTGAGCAAGCGGCGGCGAGGCGGAGAGGCGCGCCTCCGCCGTCTCCAGCACCCTGCCCTCGGCCGGGTCGAGGCGGCAGTCGCGCTCGATCGACTTCCACAGCTCGCCCGCGCGCTGCGCCTGGCGCGGATTGATCATGTGCCGGGCGTCCTTGGCCCACACGGTGCGCCCACGGTAGAGCCCTGGGTCGTGGCGGAAGTGATCCTCGTGATAGTGGCTGAGGAAGATCGTCCCCGCCCGCAGGGCATAGGCCGAGATGCGGTCGTTGGCCCGGCGCAGGGCCTCCCACTCCTCGTCGGCGGGCGGCAACCCGAAGCGGTTTGGTGCCAGCACCGCGCCGGGATCGATGAGGACATGCGTCTGACCGCACTCCACGTACGTGGCCATCGAGCGCACCCCGAGCGAGTCGGCGGCGAGCGGGACGACGTTCACGCGCAGCGACCGCCGTCGACGATGAAGGGGCTCCCCGTGACCATGGCCGCGTCGTCGGAGGCGAGGAAGAGCGCGGCCTTGGCGAGGTCGTCGGGCCGGTTGAGCCGTCCCAGCGGCACCGTCGCCGTGTAGCGCTGCATCCCCTCGTCGTCGATGGCCTTCTTGCCCATGAAGGTGGGAAGCATGGGCGTCTCCGTGGCCACTGGCGCGATGACCACCACGCGGATACCGAAGGACGCCAGCTCCACGGCGAGGCTCTGTCCAAGCACGGTGACGGCGCCCTTGGAGGCGGCGTAGCATTGCCCGCCCGGCCTCGGCTTGAAGGCGGCCGTCGATCCCGTGATGAGGATGACTCCGCGCTTCTGCTTCTTCATGACGGGCACGGCGAACTTCGCCCCGAGGAACACGCCCTTCACGTTGACGGCCATGATCTTGTCGAAGGTGCTCTCGTCCATGTCCTCCACCGGCGTGGGCCACTGCGGCACGCCCGCGTTGGCGAAGAAGACATCGAGGCGCCCCCAGCGGGCGGTCGCCTGCGCCACTGCCTCGCGATTGTCCTCCGCGCGGCTCACATCGGCGGTGATGGCGAGGGCCTGGCCTCCCGCCTTCTCGATCTGCTCCACGGTGGCGCGGGCGGCGTCGGGCTTGAGGTCCACCACGGCGACGCGCGCGCCTTCCTGGGCGAAGAGGAGCGCCGAGGCCTGTCCGATGCCCGATCCGGCGCCCGTCACGATGGCGACCCTGTCCTTGAGCTTCATGCCGCCTCTCCTTTGCGAGCTCTGGGTTCCGTCACGAGGAGCGCGGAGGCTTGTCCGGCGCCCGATCCAGCGCCCGTCACGATGGCGACCCTGTCCTTGAGCTTCATGCCACCTCTCCTTTGCGAGGTTTGGATTCCTTCACGTCGGCGACGCGGCCGCGCGTGGCCTGCACCAGCTCGTCGGGCGTCAGCGGGAACACGCACTCGGGCACACCCGCGGCGGCATAGATGAGCGGATGGACGAGCAGGTCCTCGTCCACCCAGATGGGCATCTCCTGCTCGTGGGCGAAGGGCGGGACGCCCCCGATGGCATAGCCCGTGGCCTTCCGGACCAGGTCCGCGTCCGCGCGCTTGACCTTGCCGCCCGCCAGCTTGGCGAGCTTCCGCTCGTCCACGCGGTTGATCCCGGAGGCCACCACCATGACGGGCGCGCCGTCGACGGTGAACACCAGCGACTTCGCGATCTGTCCCACGCCCACCCCGACCGCGTCGGCGGCCTGCTGCGAGGTGCGCGCCTCCACGGACAGCTCGACCACGTTGCGCTCCAGGCCGAGGGCGGCCAGCGCGGCCTGGAAGCGCGAGACGGCGGGCTTCACTCGCACCTAGAGGGCGAGCTCGGCCATGAGGCGCAGGGCCTCGACCTGGCCGACACCGCAGATCAGCGTGGTCACGCCCGAAGTCTTCCAGATCTGGAGACCCTCGCGGATCCGCTCCCGGGGGCCGCAGAGGGCCACCTCGTCCACGAGGGCGTCGGGCACCGCGGCCGCCGCCTCGTCCTTCTTCCCCGCGAGATAGAGATCCTGGATGCTCTTGGCCGCCGCCTCGTAGCCGTAGCGGCAGACGAGATCATTGTAGAAGTTTCGTCCCCGCGCCCCCATGCCGCCCACGTAGAGGGCGAGACGCGGCTTGATGGTGGCGCGACAGGCCGCCACGTCGTCGCCGACCACCACCGGCACGGTGGGCGCGATGTCGAATCGGGTCAGCGACTTTCCGCCTCCCGCCCGCGCGAAGCCCTCGTCGAGCGAGCTCCGTAGCACCCCGAGCCGCTGCGGCGAGAAGAAAATGGGCAGCCAGCCGTCAGCGATTTCCGCGGCGAGGGCCACGTTCTTGGGGCCGATGGCGGCGAGGTAGATGGGGATGTCGGCACGCCCGTGGAGAATGGACTTGAGCGGCTTGCCGAGGCCGGTGGCGTCGGCGCCCACGTAGGGGATCTGGTAGTACTGCCCCTTGAACTCCACGGGCTTCTCGCGCCGCCACACCGAACGCACGATCTCCACGTACTCGCGCGTCCGCGCGAGCGGCTTGCCGAAGGGCACGCCGTGCCATCCTTCCACCACCTGCGGCCCTGAAACGCCCAGGCCCAGGAGGAAGCGCCCCCCGGAGAGCTGATCCAGGGTGATGGCGGTGGTGGCGGTGAGCGTCGGCGTCCGTGCGGGAATCTGCATGATGGCCGTGCCCACGTGGATCTGCTTGGTGAGGGCGGCGACCCAGGTGAGCGTGGTGACGGCATCCGAGCCGTAGGCTTCCGCGGACCACACGGAATGAAAGCCGAGGCGGTCCGCCTCCTGCACCAGCGGCACGTTGATGCGGAGGGCGGAGCCGGAATACCCCATGTTCAAGCCGAGACGCATGTCATCCTCCGTGCCGGCGAAGTCTCGCGACGGACTGTCGCGGACCCTGCCAGCGGAATCGTCCGAGCGGCACGCGGCCGCTCCGCAGCGCCACCCCTTCCTGCTGGAGCAGGATGCGCTGGGTCATCATGCTGCCCACCGCCGCGCGCCGGCTGATCTCCCCGCGCGCGTTCACCACGCGATGCCACGGCACCCCCGTGGGGCAGCTCCGCATCGCGCGCCCCACCATGCGGGCCCTCCGGGGCCAGCCGAGCCACGAGGCGATCTGACCATAGGTCGCCACCCGCCCGCGCGGGATCTTGGCCACCTCGCGCCACACGCGCCGCTCGAATTCGATCACGACCGGTCTCCGAACTGGAGCTCGTAGAGTCGCGCATACCGCCCACCCTGCGCGAGCAGCTCGGCATGCCGCCCCGCCTCGCGGATGCGCCCGCGGTGCAGCACGAGGATCCGATCCGCCGTGTGGATGGTGGACAGCCGATGGGCGATGGCCACGCTGGCCCTTCCCCGCAAGAGCTCCTCGAGTCCCGCCCGGATCAGCGCCTCCGACTCCGGATCCACGCTCGACGTCGCCTCGTCCAGGGCAAGAACGGCCGGATTATAAAGGAGGGCGCGGGCGATGGCCAGCAGCTGACGCTGTCCCTGCGAGAGATTCTGTCCGCGTTCGTGGACGACCTCGTCGAGGCCGCGCGGGAGCGCGGCGACCACGCGGTCCGCGCGCGCCGTGCCCAGCGCGCCGTCGAGCGACGCGGCGGAGGCGGCCTCTCCCGCCCCCACGCGCAGGTTCTCCTCCACCGTCCCCGTGAAGAGAAACACCTCCTGCGGGATGACGCCGACGTGGCGGCGCAGCGCGTGGAGATCCCACTCGCGCACGTCACGGCCGCCCACCAGCACCTGCCCTCGCGAGACGTCATAGCCCCGCGTCATGAGCCGCACGATGGTGCTCTTGCCCTCGCCCGTCGGCCCCACCAGCGCCACGCGCTCCCCCGGCGCGACGGTGAACGAGCAGTCGCGGAGCACCCACTCCTCGCCCTGATAGGCGAACCACACGTTGCGAAACTCCACCGCGGGCGCGCCGGGCACCGCCTCGTGCGCCCCCGCCGCCGGCGCGCGCACGATCGGATCGGTGTCGAGGAGACCGAAGATGCGCTCGGCGGCCACGGTGGCCGCCTGCATCACCGTGTACTTGGCGCCCAGGTCGCGGATGGGGAGGAAGAAGCGCGCGGTGTACTCGAGGAAGGCCACGAGGCCGCCGAAGGTGAGCGCGTTCGCCATTACCTGGCCGCCGCCGTACCAGAGCAGGAGGGCTACCCCCATGGATCCGATGGCCTCCACGCCCGCGTAGAGGAGCGCGTCGAAGAAGGTCGACCGGAACTGGGCGCGGCGCAGATCGGCGTTGAAGCGGCCGAACAACTCCGCCTCGCGCTGCTCGCGGGCGAAGAGCTGGATCACCGCCATGCCTTGGAGCGATTCCTGGAGGAAGGCGTTGAGGCGGGCCAGGCGCGTGCGCACCGCGCGATAGCTGTCGCGCGCCTTGACGCGGAAGTACGCCGCCCCGAGGCCGAGGATGGGCACCAGCGCGAAGGTCACCAAGGCCAGCTCCCAGTTCAGGAGGAGCATGAGGACGACGATGCCCCCCAGGGTGAGCACGTCGCTCAGCACGGCCATGGCGCCGCTCGCGAAGAGCTCGTTGATCGCCTCCACGTCGGTCAGCACGCGCGTCATGAGCCGCCCCACCGGGCTCCGGTCGAAGAAGGCGGCGTCCTGGCGCTGGAGATGCGCGAAGAGCGCCGCGCGGAGGTCGTACATCACGCGCTGGCCCAGGGTCTGGGTGAGGAAGGACACGGCAACGCGGAGCGCGTAGAGGCCGAGGAGGCAGGCGAGATAGGCGGCCGCCACGCGACTCAGGCCCGGCCAGTCGCCGGCCAGGATGTTCCGGTCGATGGCTATCTTGACCAGCCAGGGCTGGAGCAGCTCGAGGCAGGCGATGCAAGGGAAGAGGACGAGGGAGAGATAGATGAGTCCTCGATGCGGGCGCACCATCACCCAGAGCCGGCGCATGAGGCGCTGGTCGTACGCCTTCCCCAAGACGTCGTCGTCCGTATGCGGGGGCCCAGAAATGGCCCCCGCACTCCCCCCGTCTCGCGCCTCGCCGCGCCGGGGGCGCGCCGTCTCTGCTCCCGACACTTCTCGGTTGCTCATCGGCCCGTGCTCATGCGCCTCGACATGGCCCCCGCACTCCCCCGTCTCGCGCCTCGCCGCGCCGGCGGCGCTTCGCCTTTGCCGTTGGCAGCGCCCGGTCAGTCATTGGCGAGCTCTTGCTCGATCTGCTGGATGCGCCACAGGCGGGCATAGAGGCCGCCGGCCTCGAGGAGCTCGGCGTGCGTGCCCTTCTCCACCACCCGGCCCTCGTCGAGGACGACGATCTGATCGGCCTCCTGGGCGACCCGCAGGCGGTGTGTCATGACGAGCGTGCTGCGTGCCGCCACCGCGGCGCGGAGCGAGCGGAGGATCTCCGACTCCTTGCCCGCGTCCACCGCCGAGAACACGTCGTCGAGGACCAGGATGGGCGCCTCCGGGACGAGCGAGCGGGCAAGCGCAACGCGCTGGCGCTGGCCCCCCGAGAGGGTGAGGCCGCGCTCGCCGACCACCGTCTCCCAGCCCTCGGGAAAGCCCTCGATCTCCGGGCCCAGGCCCGCCGTCTCCGCGGCCGCGCGCAGCCGCGCCTCGGGGGCCATCTCGTCACCGAGGGCCACGTTGTCGCCGATGGAGCGCGAGAAGAGGAAGGCCTCCTGCGGCACGTAGCCCATGGAGCGCCGCAGCCGGGCGCGCGGCAGGTCGCGCACGTCGACCCCGCCCACGAAGACGGTGCCGGGCGGCGGCTCGTAAAGACGGCTCACCAGCGCGCCCAGCGTGGACTTGCCGCTGCCGGTGGGCCCGACCACGGCGACCAGGGCGCCTTCGGGCACGGTGAAGCTCACGTCGGACAGCGCCGGCTGCCGGCCGTCGTACGCGAAGTTCACACGCCGGAACTCGATGGGGCCCGTGAGGAGCGGCGTGCCCGCGGCGACTCGTGCGTCGGCGTCGGGGCCGGGCTCGTCGAGGATCTCCGCGATCCGCACCATGGCGGCGAGCCCGCGCTTGAGATTGGCGAGGGTCCATCCCAGCGCGATGGTGGGCCAGGCCAGATGCGCCAGGTATCCGCTGAAGGCCACGAAGGCGCCAAGGGTGACGCGCCCCTCGAGCACCGCGTGCCCGCCTACCCACAGCACGATCAGCGCGCCCAGGCCCGAGATGAGGCCGAGCATGGGGGAGAAGGCGGCCTGGGTGCGCGCGAGGCGGATCCCGCGCGCCAGATAGTCCCGGTTGAGGCGCTCGAAGGCCCGGATCTCCCGCGCCTCCATGGTGTAGGCGCGGACGACGGCGGTGCCCGTCAGGTTCTCCTGCACCTTGGCGGAGAGCGCGCCGAGCTGCTCCTGGAGCGCTGTCGATTCCACCTCGACGCGGTGGTTGAAGCGCCGCGCGAGGAGCACGAGGATGGGCGAGGGCGCCAGCGCCCAGATGGTCAGCCGAGGGTCGATGATCCACATGGCAGCGAGCGTGCCCGCGAAGGTGAAGGTCGTGCTCACCAGCATCACCGCCCCGAAGCCGGCCAGCGCACGCAGGGCTTGGATGTCGTTGGTGGCGCGCGACATGAGATCGCCCGTGCGATGAGTCAGGTAGAAGGCGGGCGGCAGCGTCTCCAGGTGACGGTAGAGATCGCGGCGGACGTCGTGCTCCACCCACTGCCCCGCCCCGAGCATAGCGAAGCGCGAGCCGAGCCTCGACACGCCGTGCAGCAGGGCGAGGAACACGATCACCGCAGCGTGCGAGAAGAGGCGGCCGTCGTTCGCGCGCAGGCCGTCGATGGCCTGCTTCACCTGCCACGGGATGCCCAGCGAGAAGGCCGTGCCCAGGGCGAGGCACGCCACCCCCACCGCGTAGCGGGTGGCGTAGGGACGGAGATAGCCGAGGATGCGCCGAGTGGGAGACACCCGGCCAGTATACCGAGGCTAGACGCGGGGGGCGGCGGGCGCTCCGTCGAGGTGGGGACGCAATGCCGCGTACACCGCGAAGAGCATGGGCGTGGCAATGCTGTAGCGCTCGCCCAGAGCCACGGCATGCCCCTGGAGCGCCTCCAGCTCGAGCCGCTTGCCGTGCGTCAGGTCGTAGTGGAGGGAGGAGTAGGCCTGGGCGCCGATGGTATCGAGGGTCGCCATGGAAGCATCCACCACGCCGGGCCCCAGGTCCACGCCGGAGGCCTTGGCGAGGGCCGCCAGCTCCTCGAGGAGGAGGCGGTACAGGCGCCGCGTCTCCGGCACGGTGCGGATGATCCCCGTGGAACAGCGCGTGAGGGCGGTCATGCCGGAGTGGGCGACGAGAGAGACGTACTTGGTCCAGAGCGTTCGCCGCACGTCGCTGGAGAGCTCGCAGGGAATGCTCGCACGACGGCAGGCCTCGAGGAACGCCCGCGCGCGCGCCGACTCTCGCCCGTCCATCTCGCCGAACTGGATGCGCCCGAGGAGGCTGTGCTGGATCACGCCTGGCGACTCGATGGTGGCGAAGACCTGGGTCATCCCGCCCAGCACGCGCCCCTTCCCCAGGATGGCCTCGAGCTTGTCCTCGTTGTCCACGCCGTTCTGGATGGAGAGCACGCCGGTGTCGGGGCCCAGCACGGGCGCGAGGGCGCGCGCCGCCGTCTCCGTGTCGAAGGACTTGACGCAGAAGAGCACGAGATCCGCAGGCGCCAGCCCGTCGAGGCGCTCCACCGCGGGCGCCTGCACCACCCACTCCCCTTCGGTCGCGGACTTCACGCGGAGACCATGGCGTCGGATCGCCTCGAGGTGCACCCCGCGCGCCACGAAGGTGACGTCCTCGCCCGCCCGCGCGAGCTTCGCTCCGAAGAAACCGCCGGTGCCGCCCGAGCCCATCACCACGATGCGCATGGCTCTCCTTCGTTCGTTCGAGATACGGTGCCCGCCCACCTTCGGCGAAGCGTCACCCGCTGTCAAGGCGGGCGCTGTCAAGACGGGCGTGTGCTACGCTCGTGCCGACATGGCCGAGCCTTTTCTCGAGGTCGCGGTGGACGCCGCCCGTCGCGCCGGCGCCCTCCTCCTCGATCGCTTCGGCTCGCTCCGTGAAATCCGCTACAAGGGCAGTCCCAGCAATCTCGTGACGGAGATGGACCGCCAGGCGGAGGCCCTCGTCATCGACTGCCTGCGCTCACGCTTCCCCGATCACGCCATTCTCGCCGAGGAGGGCGGCGCGCGCCCGGGCTCGCCGACGCATCGGTGGATCGTCGACCCGCTCGACGGCACCACCAACTACGCCCACGGCATGCCCTTCTTCGCCGTCTCCATCGCGCTCGAGATCGAAGGGTCGGTGCAGCTGGGTGTCGTCTTCGATCCCAACCGCGACGAGTGCTTCACCGTCGCCCGGGGCGAGGGAGCCTTCCTCAACGGTCAGCCGCTGCGGGTGTCGGACACGCCCACCCTCGACGAGAGCCTGCTGTCCACCGGCTATCCCTATGACATCCGGCGGACGCGCGACAAGAACCTCGCCGAGCACGCGGCCTTCATGGTCCGCTGCCAGAGCGTGCGCGAGATGGGCTCGGCCGCCATCAACTTGGCCCTCGTGGCCGCGGGCCGGCTCGATGGCTTCTGGGAGCTCGTCCTCGGCCCCTGGGACGTGGCGGCGGGATGCCTCATGGTCGAGGAGGCGGGAGGCCGCGTCACCACTCCGGCGGGCAGTCCCGTGGACCTGGGCCGTCCCGCCGTGGTCGCCTCCAACGGCAAGATCCACGACGAGATGCTGGCCACGCTGCGAGAGGTGCGCGCTCAGGCCCCCAGAGGGTAGCGCCGCCCGCCCACCGTCACCGAGGCGGGAGCGCCCGCTGCGCCCGGCTCCATGTGCTGGAGCAGCTGCCACGCCGCCGCGCGACTGAAGCGCGCCTCGAAGCGCCCGCCCTTGACCCGGCAATAGGGCGCGTCCCCCGCCCCCAGCCTGAGCGTGGCCGGGTCGAGAGGCTCTCGCGTCAGATCGTTCAGCGTCAGCGTGAAGCCCTCTCCTGCGGGCTCCAGGCGCACGATCGAATACGGCGCGTCCTCCACCTCCACGGGCACGCGCACGGGCCCGATCTGGATGAAGTGGCCGGACGCGTCCACCTGGAGCGCGTCGCGCAGGCTCGCGAGGATGCCCTCGTGCGTCACCTCCTCGTCCTCGTGGAACCAGACGCCCTCGCGGTCGATGCGGATGCGCGGCAGTTTCCAGGTGGAGGGATCGCTCGCCGGGGTCATGCGAAGGCCGCCGCGCAGTAGGTGACGGCGCCCTGCGGGTCGGGCCACTGGCGGTAGCGGAGGAGCTCGCCGCGGATGCCCGGCAGGGCGCGGAGGAACGCGTAGATGGGCGAGAGGCCGCAGATGCGACGGCTGTCGCCGTCCGCCGCCACGGAGGCGAAGAAGGCGGCGGGCTCCGATGCCGTCACCGCCTCCAGCATCTTCTGGTCGTCACGGGCCACGCGCTCGAGGAAGGCCAGGGTGTTCGTCTCCGCGTCGCCGAAGCGCGGCCCGACATGCGCGAGATCGACGCCGGCGATGACGCACACGCGCCGCTCCGAGGCGCTGATGGTCTCACCCAGCGCCTCCAGGAAGCGCGGCACCCGAGGATCGTTCTCCGCGTCGGCGCCCGTCCAGATCGCCTCGTGCAGGAAGGAGGCGAGGACGGGGAGGATCGTGAAGGGCCGGTGGCCGAGCAGCCGCCGGAGCATCACCGCCTGGAACTCGATCGAGTGCTCGTTGCGGTGCGCCGCCTGGGACGCGAGCAGATCGTGGCCGTAGCGCCGGGACAGCGCCTCGAAGAAGTCGGCGTCCACGGGCGCGGGACCGAGCGGCGTGTCGTAGGGCTTGAGGGTCACTGCGAAGGGATCGGCCATGCCCGCGTGGCAGGTGCCGAGAACGACGAAGAGATCTGCGTCGGAGCGCTCGACGAGCGCGCGGTACGCCCAGGCGTAGGTCGGCCCTCCGCGGTGGAAGTCGATGTGCGGAGTGATCAGGCCGCGAAGCTTCGGTGCGCCCGGACTCGGGACGGGGAGCCCAGGCCCGTCGCGGTGAACGAAGAAGGCGTCGATCTGGCCCTTGAGATCATCGGGCGCATCCGCGTAGGCGCCACCCGCATGGGCGGCGGCCCGCGAGGGAGCGGCGAGCCAGGCTTCCTCGATGGCCCGCCGGCGCGCCTCGAAGCCCGGGCTGTCCAGGAAGCCCGCCTCGTCGAGGCGCTCGGCGAAGCGCGCGATGTCCTCCGGCGCGGGCGCGGCACCACCGTGGCGGGAGCTGACGATCTCGTGGATCTCCGCCACCGACCGCTCCCCGTCGAAGAGGGACACGACGTCGAGGGCGGGAATAGGCAGCAGGACGACCTGCTCGGTGAATCCTCCCGGATCGCGGAGCCCGATGAGCCGCTCGCCGTCCTGCTCGACCGGAAACGCCTCCAGGGCCCGCAGACGCGGGCGGTCCGCGCCGGTCATGCAGAGAGCCTAGGCTTCCAGGTATTTCAGAGCTGCCGCCGCGTAAATCCTCGCCGCGTCGACGATCTCATTGGCTTCCACGTATTCGTCGACCTGGTGCGGGATAAGCCGGTTGCCGGGGCCACAGGTGACGATGGGAATGCCAAGCTCCATCCTCAAGATCGTCCCGTCGGTGGAGCCGGGGACCCCGCCGTAGCTGGGCGGCTTGCCCGTCGCCTTGCGCACGCCGTGCACCATCGCCTGCACCACGGGCTCCGACTTGTCCACCCGCGTGGCGAGGCGGAAGGCATTCACGGGCTCCCACTCGAGCTTCACGCCGGGCAGCTCGCCTTCCGCCTGGCGGCACAGTGCATCGAGCTCGGCCTGGACGCCCTCGGCGCCGATGCCCGGCGTGAGCCGCACGTCGAGGGTCATCTCGGCGAGGGCGGGAATGACATTGGACTGCGGCGTGCCGACGCCGCGCGGCGGCCCCTGGATGATGGTGGGCGTCACCGTGGGAGGCTTGAGATAGCGGCTCCGCTCGCACTGGCGGCGGATCCGCTTCTCGAGCCCGGGCGCCTGGCGGAGGATGGCGCCGAGGGCCGGGATGGGATTGACGCCTGTTTCCGGCATGGCGCCGTGGGCCATCTTGCCGCGCGCGCGGATGCGCGCCCACACCACGCCGCGCTGCTCGAGGCAGAGCTCGTTCTCCTCGGGCTCGCAGATGATGGCCGCATCCAGCTCCCGGCCCGCCTCGGATTTGACGAGGTGGCGCACGCCGATCATGGCGTCCTCCTCGTCGACGAGAGCGCCCACGACGAGCTTTCCCCCCGGCGTGACGCCGGCGCGCTTGAAAGCGGCGAGCGCGACCATGGCGGCGGCGAGCCCGCTCTTCATGTCGGCGGCGCCGCGGCCGTAGATCCGCCCGTCGTGCATCTCGGCGGCGAAGGGCGGCCAGGTCCAGGCCTTGGGATCGCCCTCGGTGACGACGTCGGTGTGCCCTTCGAGGAGGAGGCAGCGTTGCCCGGGCGACTTCTCACCGATCCAGGCGAGCACGTTCGGGCGTCCCGGTGCCACCTCCTGGATCTGCACGGGGAGCCCCTCGCGCTCGAACCACGAGGCGACGAAGGCCGCGGCCTCCGCCTCGGTGGCGCCGGGCTCCCCGGGACGGTAGACGCTCGGGATGCGGACGAGGGCGCGGGTGAGCTCGACGACCTCCTCGGCGTTGATGCGCTCGAAGACGCGCGCGAGCTCTCTCACAGCGGCGCGGGGCTACTCCAGCGGGAACGACAGGATGATGGCGTCGAGGCGGATCACGCGGTGCTCTTCGCCCGCCAGGTAGAAGAAGTGCCCCTCGATCTCCTCGGGATTCTCCTCGAACGCGACCACGCTCTTGATCGCCGGCATCTCGCGGAAGGCGTTAGCGCCCTCGTCGAAGCCGTCGCCCCGGCCCACCACCTCTCCGTATCGGATCGGCGATCCCTTGGGACAGTGCACGCGCACGTCCGCGGGTGGCTCGGGCATGAGACGCACGAGCAGGTTGATGCCGAAAACCTGGAAGGGTATGGGGTTCATGTCGTCATCCTACCACACCCGCTCGCGGCCTCTGCCCGCCGCCGCTCCGGTCGCCCGATCAGTCGCCCACTCCGGGCAACGCACGCTGGGTGCCCGGTTTCTCGATGCCCTCGAGCTTCGCTTCCACCCGATTGAGGACGGCGCCGGCCTCGTCGTACTTGTTGCGCGCGTTGGTCAGGTGCCGCCCCACCACGTCGAAGCTCTCGCGGAAGCGGTCGAGGTCGCCCCCCAGGCGTGTGAGGCGCTCCTGAATCTCCTGGGCACTCCGCTCGATGGCCAGGCCGCGCAGGCCGAGCACGATCACCCGCAGGTAGGCGTAGAGGCTGTTGGGCGACACGGGAATGACGCGGCGGGCCGCCGCGTAGACCGCGGGCGGGTCCTCCTCGCTCGCCTCGTCGCGGCTGATGGCTTCGAAGTACACGTTCTCGGCGGGAATGTACATGAGGGCGAAGTCGAAGGTGCCCTCGTCGGGGAGGATGTAGCGCTTGGCGATCTCGTCGGCCCGCGCCTTCACGTCGCGCACGAAGGCGCGGCGGGCCTGGCGACGCGCCGTCTCGTCGGTCTCCTGGAGGAGGCGCTGGAAGTTCTCCAGGGGAAACTTCGCGTCCACCGGCACGATGCGGTCCCCGATGCGCACGATGGCGTCCACGCGGTCGCCCGTGCTGAACTGGTGCTGGAGGGCGTAGTGCTCCCGGGAGAACATCTGGGCGAGCATGTTCTCGAGGAAGGTCTCGCCGAGGCCGCCGCGCACCTTGGGCGACTTGAGGATCTGCTCGAGGCCGGCGATGCTGCGCCCCACGTCGAAGATACGCTGGTTCGCCTCGCCCATCTTGCCCAGGCTCCCCTGGACGTCGCCCACCACCCGGCCCACGTGCTGGAGCTCGCGCTGCACGCTCGCCCCCACCTGCCCCATCTGCGCGGTCATCTGGGCGGAGAACTGGGCGAGCTCCTGCCGCACGGTGGTGGCGGTCTCCGCGAGCCCCTTCTGCGCCTCGTTCCGCGCCGCTTCGACCTCGCGCTGGAGCAGCAGCATGGCCTGATCCGGCTCGCCCCGGCGCGCTTCCATCTCGCCGAGCCGCGCGGCGAGCCGGAAGAGCGCCCAGCCCGTCACCGCCACCGCGCCCGCCAGGATCACGAGGAGAACGGCGCCCCCCCACGGCATCACGAGCTCCTCCGGGGCAAGCGCCGGCCGCGCCAGTGCACGCAGACGGGCCGGAGCCGGCACGGCTCGCACACCTCCACGTCGCGGCGGTTCAGGCACTGGCCGGACATGCGCTTGTGGCAGAGCGCGAAGTCGTACCTCACGGGGTCGTCCGGATCGAGCCGCCTCAAGCCGGCGGTGATCTCCTCGACCATGCGCCAGTTGCGGCTGCGCCGCCTCGTGAGGCCGATGGACCGAGCCATGTTCTCGATGTGGGTGTCCACGGGCATGAGCAGGGCCGAGGGCGGGACGCCGCGCCAGACGCCGAAGTCCGGCGCCTCGCGCCGGATCATCCAGCGCAGGTAGAGATGGAGGCGCTTGCACGCGCCGCCCGTCGAGGGCAGCGGGAACCAGTGCTTGAAGCCGTAGGAGAGCCGGCGGCGGGGAAAGATCGGGGAGAGGTCCTGGTCGAGGAAACCCCGGGAAAAGTGCTCGAGGGCCAGCCCCACGTGGGCATGCGAGGGCGAGTAGCCCTCGAGGAAGAAGGCCTCCAGCGAGCCGTGGCGTGAGAGGAGCCGTTGGGCGGCGAGGCAGAAGGCGAGCACGTCGCGCTCGCGATTGAATCGATAGCGGAAGCCCGCGAAGAGCCGCGCGTGCTTCTCGAGGTCGAAACTCCACACGAAGCGTGCGGGCGAATCGCCCATGCGCTCCAGCACCCACGAGATCCAGGGGCCGAAGAGATCGACGCGACCGTAGGCCAGGCAGGAGGCGAGGAGCCCGACCAGCTCGACGTCGGCGGGATCACGGTAGCGCGCGGGAAACTGGATCGCGTCCTGCTCGACGCGCCCGGCCCAGTCGAGCTCGCGGCAGAGCTCGTCGAGGGGCTGCTTGAGTCTATGCGGGGCGGGCATCCATGCGCCTATGGACGGGATTCTAGCACGCAGGTCGTGGGCGCCCTCGCAGCGGTTGCCGCGCTCCCTCGCACGTTGCTATCCTCCGGGCCGGGAGGACACGTCATGATCAAGGTCGGCATCGTCGGCATGGGGGTCATCGGCAGCCACGTCGCGGACGCCATCACGAAGGGGATTCCGGGGGTCGCGCTGGCCGGCGTCACCGTGCGTGATCCCGCCAAAGCCGGCGGCTATCGGGCCCTCGCTCTCGACGCGCTCATCCGCGAGTCGGACCTGATCCTGGAGGCGGCGACCCAGGCCGCCCTCCGCGAGTTCGCTC
>Ga0075425_100004365_pt1 | contig 14586 bp, 15 predicted proteins | sample SoiMethybrSBSTD4_FD_75300 | JGI IMG/M metagenome (GOLD analysis project Ga0075425, IMG submission 75300) | Bulk soil microbial communities from a Populus tree surrounding site in Tennessee, USA - Soil MetaG P. TD hybrid SBSTD4 | ecosystem: Environmental > Terrestrial > Soil > Tree plantation...
GAGGCGCTCGATCCGCGGAAACGCCACGTCGGCCAACGCCCTGAGCTCCGGCTCGGTCAGGAGCTGGACGGGGTGGGCGACGAGCACCACCGGATAGTTCGCCAACCCCAGGAGCCGCGACTGCTCGAGCGCCTCGTCCAGGAACGGCTCTGTCCCCACCACTGCCGTGGGGATCCCACGCGCCTCCAGCCGTACCGCGTCGTGCACACTGCACGACACACACGATCCTCAGTCGGCGAGCCCTTCCACCACCAGGTCGCCGTGGATCGCCACGCGTTCGATGACCTCGCTCGAGGCGGGCCGCGAGAAGGTCTCCTTCGAGACACGGAAGGTGTGCGCCCCACGACGCTTCAGGTGCTGCTCGACGCGGTCGAGGAACTCCTTGCCGCGGTTCTTCGTGATGTCGAGCAGCACCACCCGGCGTGCGTCGAGCGCGGCGGGCCGGGGCGCGCGCTCGAGCGGCTCCGCGACGCGCGGGTCGATCGGGCTCACGTACTCCATCGCACCTCCCTCGTGACCGGCTGTGTCTGCATTCCGTCGCACGGGCCGAGCACCGCCGAGTAGCGGCCGGCCTCGCCGCCGGCGACCACGATCAGGATCCGGGATGCATCGGCCCACTTGTGGATCGGGCGGTCGTCGGGGCTCTCCCAGACGGCGGGCGTCGTCTCGCCCCGCTTCAGCTCCCCGGCCGTCCGGGTCGCGGCGGCGAAGATGGCCTCGCGCAGACGCTCCTTCGACCATCCCGCGGAGGCGAACATCGCTGCGTGCTCAGGGCCGATCACGAACAGCGAGTCGTCATCCATCGGCCACCAGCACGGGCTCCACGTGACCGTCGCCGCCTGGGCGAGCACCCACGCCAGCTCGTCGGGCGTTCGCGATCGGTGATCCGAGATCGAAAGCGGCGCGTCGGCGGCGATCACGGTCACCGCCGAGCTGCCCGGCTCGATGCCTCGTTCGACGTGCAGCGGCTGCCACGGGCTCCGCTCCTCGTCCTCGGCGATGCAGAGGCCGAGCTTGGCCGGAGTGCTGAGCGTGGATCGGTCGAGCCGCCCTGCGCGCGCGTCGCCGGTCAACGTCAGCACGAGCCGCAGCGCCCGCCCGATCGTCATGTTCGCGCGCGCTCCCGGCCCCAGGGCCCCCATGCCGGCGTTCAGGCCGAGCCGCTCTCGGGCCGGCCCGTTCACGACCATCACGACGCCACCCGCCTGGGTGGTCACCGCGAGACCGTGCGGGTTCAGCACCGGATCGAGCGCCGCCTGCACGGCGGCCTCCACCACGGGGAAGTACTCGGGCCGGCAGCCGGCGAGCACCGCGCATGCCGCCACCCGCTCGAGCGTCGCCTCGCCGCCGGAGGGCGGCACCGCGCCGAGCGAGCGGCCGGCGTCACGACCGCCGAGCATCCGCTCGACGCGCTCGGGCGTGGGCGGCACAACTGGGAGGCCGTCCGTCCATCCGCGTTCGAACATGTCCTCGACCTCGTCCAGGCCGGCCCGCACCGCCGGCTCGTGCAGACGTGAGCCGCAGCCCGGCTTGACCGCGGGGCCGAGATCCGGAAGCGGGCCGCCCAGCAGGCGCTCGTATCCCGCCCGGTCCCAGCCCACCAGCGACTCGACCGCCCGGCTCGAAGCGTCGACGAGCACCGCCGTGGGCACGGCCTCGATCCCGAACTGGTCAGACACGGGGAACGGGGCCTCCTGCGCCAGCACGGGAAAGCCGACGCCGCTTCGTCGCGCCATCCGCGCCGCCTCCTCCGGCGGCTCCTCGGCGATCAGCACCGGCTTCACCGGCCCGGCCTCGAGCTGAGCCAGATGCCGCAGCGCCAGGTGGGACGTCGGGCAATCGGCATGTGCGAACACGAGGAGCCGCGGTCCCTGCTCGACCAGCGTCGTGAGCGAGACGGGATCGCCGCCGACCAGCGGCAGCGTGAACTGCGCCATCCGCTCAGTCACCGGCGGCTGCGAGCGCGAGCAGCTGTGCCGGCGGCTCGCCGGTGAGCGCGGATGCCCGCCAGCTCTCGCCCCCGTCGGAGGTCTGCCAGACGTCGCCGTTGCGAAGCCCGGCGATCAGGCGCCCGTCGAACGCGACCAGGGAGTAGGGCATTGCCGGCAGCGGGTCGGGCAATCCGCCGCCCACCGGCTCCCAGTCCTGACCCGACCGCCGGCGGTAGATGTGGGCCTGCGGATCGCCGTCGCCGTGGGCCTTGAACGGGCCGGTGCTGGCCGACACATACCAGCGGTCCGGGTCGTCGGGATCGACGGCGACGGCCCACGTGTAGTGGCGGTCGCGGCCCCCGTCGGCCGGATGCCAGGTCGCGCCTGCGTCCTCGCTCCAGGCCGCGCCGCCGCCGGCCGCCTCGTACGCACGGCCCGCGGCCCGCGGATGCCAGGCCAGGCAGTGCACGTCGCGCTGCGCGCCCGGCCGGTGGTCCTCCCAGGTATCACCGCGGTCGGTGGAGCGCATGAGTCCACCCAGCTCGATCCCGGCGAGGACCAGGTCGGCGTCATGCGGGCTGGGGGCGATCCAGCGGACGTGCGACGTCCACGGCCTCGGCGGGAAGCTCCAGGTGGGTCGCGACGGCAGCTCGAGCAACCCGTCCAGCGCCACCCAGGTCTCACCGCGGTCGTCGCTTCGGAAGAGCCGGCTCGGCTCGGTGCCGGCGTACACGGCGCCGTCGGCCGGGCTCACCGCCAGGGAGTAGACGCCGGGATCGGGGAGGTTGCAGTCAACCCAGCCTCGGCCGGCGTCGGTCGACCGGCGCACGCCGCCCTCCCGCAGACCTGCGTACACCGTGCCGGGGTCGGCCGGGTCGACCGCCAGGCACCCTGCGCCGGGCTCGCGCAGCAACCACTCGACCGTCCATTTCCCGGCCCGCTCGGTGAGGGCGGCGATGCCGTCCCCGGTGGCGGCGTAGAGACGCGCCATGCCGCCAGCCTAGCGATTACGCGGGCGGCAAGCGGACGTGCAGGTGGTCGTCGTGATGGACGAGCACCTGGACGACTCCGGGCGGCCCGTGAAGGCCGGTGCTCGGGCCGACGAAGACGATCTGCGCGCCGGCTCGGACGAACCGGTCGACCAGGTCCTGCGCGAGCCGGTGGTCGATCTGGCCGACGGTTCGCGGCGCCCGCTCGCGCCGGTCGAGGCGCGGGTAGTAGACGTCGGCGTCGAGCCCGTTCTGGTGGGAGGCGTGGCCGATGCCGCCGAACTCGGGCCCGAAGTCGCCGCCGTGCGGGCGGGACAGGTCGCCGATCCCGACCCGGGGCGCGTGCGGGTGGGCGGCGGCGTAGGCGCCGATCACGGCGAGGAGCGTGCGCACGAGCCGGTCGGTGCCGTACCGCCGCCAGGGCCGATCCGGCGAGCGGCGGAGGACAGGGTCCCACGTGAAGAAGTCGACGCCCTCCCGCGGCAGCCGGACTCCGCCCGCGAGGCGCCCGGCGTACGGCAGCCCGATCGCGCGCGACCGGTGCCAGACGATGCCGGCCCCGAGGCGGTGGCGGCCCGCGCGCCGGCGGGCGCAACGGGACGGCCCTCCGGCTCCATCCCGGACAACGATCTGCGGGGCGGATGCGGGCGCGACCGCCGCCGGCGTCGTGCCGGTGCGCGTCGCGACCCAAGCTGCGCCCGCGAGCAGAGCGGCGATCGCCACGAGGCTCACAGCTCGTCCCACGACGTGTCTACGAGGCGGGGTGCGGTCGGCGTCCCGGCCGGCGTCTCAGGCCTGTCGCGGCCCCTCGAGATACCACGTCTCCATCTCGCCCTTGCCCTTGACGAGGATCGTCCCGCGCGGCCGGCAGGCGAACTCGTCCTTCAGGAGCTCGTACGTCTCGCGCGTGATCTGGATCTCGCCGGGGGTGCCGTGTGACTCCATCCGGCTGGCGGTGTTCACGGCGTCGCCCCACAGGTCGTAGAGGAAGCGGTTCGTACCGATCACGCCGGCCACGACCGGCCCGGAGTTGATGCCGATCCGAAGCTCGACGCCGGAGCGCCCGGCAACCTCCGAGCTCGCGAGCAGGTTCCGCATCTCGAGCGCTACGAACGCAGCCCTGTGCGCATGGTCCGGGCACGGATCCGGCACGCCCGCGGCGGCCATGTAGCAGTCGCCGATCGTCTTGATCTTCTCGAGGCCGTGCCGCTCCACGAACGCGTCGAACTGGGAGAAGAGGTGGTCGAGGACGCTGACCATCTCGGACGGCGGGAGGCGTTCCGAGAGCGGGGTGAAGTCCGCGACGTCGGCGAAGAGGATGGAGGCGGCGGCGAAGTGGTCGGCGATCGTCTGGCTGGCGGCCTTCAGCCGCTCGGCGATCGTGTGCGGCAGCACGTTGCGAAGGAGCGTGTCGGACTTCTCCTGCTCGCCTCGGAGCGCCGTGAACGCCTCGTCGCGCTGGTGGGCGAAGCTCGCAAGGAGCGTGAAGGCGAGGGAGGCGGCGCCGACCACGTTGAGCGCCAGGATCGTGCTGGTGAACCACGTCGGGAAGCCGGCGTCCGCGAAGAACGCGTTGCCCGCGAGGCTCGTCCCCAGGAAGATCACCACGAACGCCGCGAACCAGCGGATGGCCTGGCGCACCTCGAGGAAGACGAGCGCGCCGAGCGGGGCCAGGAGGCCCCACAACCCGACTCCGCCGGATGCAAGAGCGCCGCCGCAGCCCATCTGCCCGATGTTCGGCATCAGCAGGATGTCGAGGAGCTGTGTGAGCAGGAAAGGCTCGAACCGCCGGGTGCGCGCGAAGAGCAGGAGCGAGCCGAGGGAGATAGCGAGGTACATGAGCGCGGTCACGCCGGCCGGCGTTCCCAGGGCGAGGTAGAGGACGCCCCACACGAGCGAGATGGGCAGGATGATGATCGTGACCACGACCAGGAGCGCCTTCTTCTGGCGCAGCTCCTCGTCGTCGAGCGGATCGGCGCCGATCCGTGCGACCCGCGCCGCGAGCGCGGCCCTATCCACCTGATCGGCTGGTCGCTGCCGCGGACTCGGCGAGGTACCGGTGCACCTGCTGGATCACGACCGCGCCCTCGCCGACGGCTGATGCGATCCGCTTGACCGAGCCGGCCCGCACGTCGCCGATCGCAAAGACGCCGGGGAGCGAGGTCTCGAACATGTGCTCGCCGCCGCCTGTGAGGACGAACCCCTTCTCGTCGCGCTCGAGCTCCGGCGGGAGCCAGTCGGAGCACGGCTGGCCGCCGATCAGGACGAAGACCCCGTCCGCGGGCACCACCTGGCGGCCTCCCGACGCGTGGCGGAGCGTCAGCTCCCGGAGCCGACCATCCCCCTCGGCGCCGACGATGATTGTCGAGAGCCTCACGCGAACGCCGGCGGCCTCGATCTCGTCGCGGAGGTATTGCGACATGCTCTCGCCGAGGGTGGGGCGGCGGCAGACCAGCGTCACCTCGGCGGCGTACCGGCGCAGATCCGCGGCCGCCTGCCCGGCCGAGTTCCCGGCGCCGACGACGAAGATCCTCCCCCCGGCGACCTGCTGCGCATCCGAGCTGGAGTAGCCGTAGAACACCCCGCGGCCGCACAGGTCCTCGACCGCCGGAATGCCGAGCCGCCGATAGGCGACGCCCGTTCCGAGCACGACGCTGCGAGCGTCGATCTCGGACCCGTCGGAGATCGTGATGACGTGGCCGTGGTCGGTGGCCTGGAGGCTCTCGACGTCCCGCATCAGCAGGAAGCTCGTGCCGAAGACCCATGCCTGCTGGTAGGCGCGGGTCGCGAGCTCGCCGCCGGAGATGCCGCGCTGGAAGCCGAGGTAGTTGCGAATCCGCGCGCTCGAGCCCGCCTGGCCGCCGATCGACTCTCGCTCGACCACGAGTGTGCGGAGCCCCTCGGAGGAGGCGTACACCGCCGCCGCCAGGCCGGCGGGACCGGCGCCGACGATCGCGACGTCGAACGGCCCGGAGTCCTGCCCGAGCCGGGTGCGCACCCGGTAGCCCTTCTCGGCGAGGTCCTGGTTGGACGGGTCGACGAGGACGCTGTTGTCGGGGAGGAGCACGATCGGCTCGCTGGGCTCGGTGCGCCTGCGCGCGGCGAGGAGCCGCCGCCCCTCCTCGGAGTCGCTGGCCTGGAACGCGTGCGGAACGCCGTTTCGGGCGAGCAGGTTTCGCAGCTCGAAGGCGCGCGGCGAGAAGCGGTCGGCGACGACGGTCAGCTCGCGCCGGCCCTGGGCGCTGCCGCGCCTCCACTCGTGCAGGAACTCGCAGACCGTCCGGTGGAACAGCTCGTCGGGCTCGCTCCAGGGCTTCAGGACGTAGTAGTCGATACGGCCGCGGGCCATGGCCTCCCGGATCACGGCGGCCGTCTCCTCGTCCCCCCAGGCGCCGAAGTCGATCAGGAGGCCGCGCTTGGTCTGCGGGTGCAGCTCGCTCACGCGCTCGAGCAGCTCCTCGCCGCGGATGCCCTCCGCGCCGCGGGCCGCCAGGACGACGGCCACGCGGCCGCCCGTCCGACGCATCGCCTCGAGCTCTCTGAGCGCATCCTCGATCGACCGTCCGCAGACGATCCGGTAGTCGCGCTCGTACCGGTTGAGCTCGTCAGCGATCCGCTCGATCGCGTCCGGGTCCGGATCGACCGCGACGATCGCCGGCCGCTCGTCCCTCACGGTTTTCGAGGCCTCCACCCGCAATGAGTCTAGTCACGGGCCTGCTGCGACCCTGCATCAGGCGACGCCGGGCCGATTCAAGCGTCCCCTCCGCCATGCCGATTCTCCGAGCGTGGAGCGCCCTCGCGACACCCGCGCCTGGTACGCCGCCCTCGTGGGCGCCGTCGTCCTTGCGGCGATGGCCGTCACGAACGCCCGCGTCCTGACATCGGACACCTTCTACAGCCTCTACTCGGGCCGGCTCATCTCGGAGCACGGGCTGCCGCGAACCGACACGTTCACCGTCGCCGGCCACGGCCGGCCGTGGATCGACCAGCAGTGGCTCGCGCACGTCCTGCTCTACGACACGTGGCGCGTCGGCGGCTATCCGCTCGTCGGGCTCCTGTCGGCCGCGTCGATCGGCCTGGCGTTCGGGATCCTGGCGCTCGCGTTGCTGCGCCGCGGCACGTCGCCGGTGCGGACCGTCCTGTGGTGCACGATCGCCTTCTTCGTCTGCCAGCCCAACACGGCGACGCGCGCCCAGAGCTTCGCCTATCCGCTCTTCGTCGCGCTCATGTGCGGGCTCCTCGCCGACGAGGATCGCCCGGACTGGAGCCCGCGCCTCTTGCTGCTCGTGCCGCTCCTCGCCCTGTGGGGCAACCTGCACGGATCGGTCGTCCTCGGCTCGGCGCTCGCGACCGGGTACCTGGCGTGGCGGGCGCTGCGCGGCGCCTACGACCGCCGGCTCCGCACCGCGCTCGCCTACCTCGCGACCGGCGCCGGGACGGCGGCTGCCGCCTTCGCCACCCCGTACGGCGCGGAGATCTTCGGCTACTACCGCTCGGTGCTCGACAACCCGGCCTTGAAGACCGCCTCGGCCGAGTGGCAGGCGACGTCGTTCTCGCCCGCGAACCTCCAGTTCATCCTGCTGGCGCTGCTCCTGGTGAGCGTGGCCTCCCTCGGCGCCCGGCGCCGGTTTCGGCCCTCGCCGCTCCTGGTCGCCCTGTGCGTGATCCTGGGCGCGGCCGCCGTCGAGTCGGTGCGAAACCAGACCTGGTTCGCGTTCCCCGCGGTGGCCTTCGTCACCGCGACGCTCTCGACCCAGGTGGCCGCCTCACCGCCGAGCATCCGCCGGCCGCGCGGCATCGCGGCGCTCGGGCTCCTCGCCCTGCTTGCGGATGTGGGCTTCGTCGCGTTCGCGCTCTCCGGCCCGGCAACCGAGCGGCTCCAGGTGCTCCTGCTCTTCGTCGGCACCGTGCTCGGCGTTGCGCTCCTCGACCTCGGCCGGATGCGCCGGGCGCTCATCCTCGGGACGGCCCTTGCGGCCACCGGCGGCGTCCTCGCGCTCCTCACCACCTCGACCGCGGACTTCGAGCGCCTCACCCCGCGGGCGGCCGTCGCGAGCACGATCCGCTACGCCGGCGAGCATCCCGCCGAGCGCGTCCTCGCCGACGACTTCGCCTCCGGCCCGCTCCTGTGGCGGGCGCCGGCGCTCGCGGGCCGGGTCGAGCTCGACTCGCGCTTCGAGGTCTTCCGGCCGGCCGACCTCGAGCGCTACGCGAGCTTCGTGCGCGGGGATCGCGGGCCGCTCGACGGCAGCGGCATCGTCCTGGTGAGCGACTTCCAGAACCCCGTGCTGGCCGGGCGCATGCTCGGTCTCTCCGGCTGGCGCGAGCTGGCCGGCGACACGTCGGGCTCCGTCTTCGTCCGCCGCCCGTAGGCCCGGACGCGTATCCTGCGGCGCCAATGGCGCTCAGGGTCGCGATCACTGCTGCGGCGGGCGGGATCGGCCTCGCGGTCGCCCGGGCCTTCGCCGCGCAGGGCGACGACGTGCACGTCTGCGACGTCGACACCGCGGCGGTCGCGGCTGCGGCGGCCGAGGGGCTCGTCGCGGCGCAGGTCGACGTCGCCGACCTGGCCGCGCTCGACCGCTGGATCGACGGCGTCCTCGACCGCCTGGGCGGCCTCGACGTCCTCGTGAACAACGCCGGCATCGCCGGCCCGACCGCGCTCGTCGAGGACGTGGCGGCCGAGGAGTGGGAGCGCTGCCTCGCCGTCGGGCTCACGAGCCACTACCGCACCTGCGCCCGGGTGATCCCCGCGATGAAGGTCGCCCGGTCGGGGTCGATCGTGAACATCTCGTCGACCGCCGGGCAGGTCGGGCTGGGCATGCGAGCGCCGTACACCGCGGCCAAGTGGGCGGTCATCGGCCTCACCAAGACGCTTGCGATCGAGCTGGGCCCCTACGGCGTGCGCGCCAACGCGATCTGCCCCGGCTCGGTCGACGGTGAGCGCATGCGCAACGTCATCGAGCGCGAGGCGGCCGCCCGCGGCGCCTCGTCGGAGGAGGTGACGCTCGAGTACGTCGGCGGCCAGTCGATCGCCCGCTGGGTGCAGCCGGACGAGATCGCCGACATGTGCGTCTTCCTGGCATCGGACGCGGCCCGCATGGTGAGTGGCCAGGCGATCGCCGTCGACGGGCACACAGAGACCTTCCACATCGGGTAGCCGGGCGGGCGGGCCCGGCGTGGACCCGCCCGCACCCGGCTGGGCGGCGGCCCTAGACCGTCGCGCACTCACCGCGCTTCTGCCCGAGGACGATGTTCTGGTCGCCCATCGAGTCCCCGACCTGCGCGGCCGGGTTGTTGTTGAAGCACGCGAGGTTGCCGGAGACGTGGTTCGTCACGACCTCCATCGCGTCGGGATCGCCGAGGCGGTTCCCGATCAGCTGCACGGAACCGCCGACGTGGTTACGGATCACGCCGAGCCAGCAGGTGTGCAGGCGCCGGATGACGACGTTCCCGCCCACGGTCGAGTCCTCGACCACGCTGTAGAACGGCCCGCCGTAGACCGCGGCCTTCGTGCAGTCCATTGTGCGGCCGCCGCCGCGGATCGTGACGCTTCCGCCGACGGTCGTCGCATGGATGATCGTCGCCCACGCCCGGAACGCATGCACGCTCCCGTGGATGACGTCGGCGCCCAGGTCGGCGCAGCCGACATCAGGCGAGCAGCCGATGGCGGCGATGCCGCGGTGCTGCACGGTGACGTCGCCCCAGACCACGAGCTTGGCCGGCGTGGCGGCGTTGAAGGCCCCGGTCCGGGTCACGACGACGCCGTGGCGGACCGTCACGTTGCCCGACGCGGGCAGCGTGCACAGACCGGTGATCCGCAGCGAGCGGTACGTGCCGGTATGGAGCGTCCCGCTGTGGCACGTGACGTTCCCGTGGTGCGTGGCCGCGCCGGCGGCGGCGGGCCAGAGCACGGCCACCGCGGCGACCGCGAGCGCCAGGCCGAGCGTTCGCGCTGTCTTCATGAGTCTCCCCCTCTTCGACGGATAGGCAGGCGCGCCGCACGCCTATCAGGAGGCGGGTGGCGCGCTCAGGCTGTTCCCGAGCGGGGCTCCGGCGAAACGGGCCGGGGGCGTGCGCCGAGGTCAGTCGGCGGTGAGCGGCGGTCCCAGGAGCGTCATCTCGTGCCGCTCGAACACGGCCGCCAGCGTTGCGCGGTCGGTGACGCCGTCGCGGGCCAGCGGGCCGTACTCCTCGAAGAACCCGTGTGCGCCGCCGGGGCTGTAGAGGATGACGACCCGGCCGGGCTCGTCAGTCAGGTTCAGGAACGCGTGGGGGATGCCCGCGGGCATGTAGGCGAACCCACCCTCGTCACAGGTGAAGGTCTCCTCCCCGATCCGGATCTTGTAGCGGCCGGCGAGGACGTGAATCGCCTCGGCGTGGCGGTGATGCACGTGCAGGGGCGGGCCGCCGTGCGGTGCGACGTCGACGATCGAGTACTCGAACGCGTCGCCGGTCTCGTTGCCGGTCACCTTGAAGACCAGATCGCGACCCGGGCCTGACTGGAGCCGCAGACCGTCGTCACGGCCGAGCACGATGGAAGCCATGGGACCCTCCTCCTGAGCGCTGATAGAATGGTTTCTTTCAGAAGCAACTAACTAGTACCACTTGAAAGGATCCATGTCAAGGATGCCGAAGACGCGCCCCGAGCCTCCCGAGCCGAACCCGTTCAGCGAGCACGAGCTCCGTGCCTGGCGGGGGTTCCTGCGCCTCCACCGCACCGTCACCGAGGAGCTGTCGCGCCGGCTCGAGCGAGAGCACGGCCTGACGCTGCCGCACTACGGCGTCCTCATCACGCTCGTGACCGTGCCCGACCGCCGGATGCGGATGACCGACCTGGCCGAGCGCGTCCTCGTGAGCCCGAGCGGCATGACCCGCGCGGTGGCGTGGCTTGCAGACGGCGGCCTCGTGACTCGCGAGCGCGACCCCGAGGACGGGCGCAGCTTCATCGTCGGGCTGACGGCGCCCGGCCTTGCCCGGCTACGGAAGGCGCAGGTGACCCACCACGCCTGCGTGCGCGAGCTCCTCTTCGGCGGCGTCGGCCCGGCCGACCTGCGCCGGCTCGCCGCCTACTTCGACCGCCCGGACTAGATTTGCGCCGATGGGGTTCCGCGTCGTCGATCCCGCCGGCCTCGAGTGGATCACGCGCCCGCACGAGCCGGGAGAGCCCGCTCGCCACGTCGCCGAGCTGAGCGACGCCGCCGGGTTCGCGCACACCCGGGCGAACGTATGGCGCTACGAGCCGGGTGCGAAGGGGCGCCGGCACCGGCACCGCTCCCAGGAGGAGACGTTCGTCGTCCTGTCGGGCACCCTGTCGATGTACGTCGGCGAGCCGCCCGAGCGCCATGACATCGCCGCCGGCGCGCTCATCCACGTCGATCCCGGGACGCCGCTTCAGAGCGTGAACCACGGCGCCGAGGACCTCGTCGTGTACGCCTACGGCATGCCGCCGGAGTCGGAGAACGCCGAGATCCTCGAATCGGCGGTCTGAGCGCCGGCGCGGCCTGAGCGGCGGAGCATCGCGAGGACGGGCACCGTGAGCGCTGCCACCGTGAGATAGGCGACGGTCCGCGAGGTGCCCTGGGCGACGGCCCCGACGGCGACCGGCACCACGGTGAAGCCGCCGGCCCACACGACCCCCATGAGGCCCGTTGCCGCGACGTGCGGCACGCCGGCGGCGTCGGCGCCCGCAGACGAGAGCGGGAAGATCGCGCTGCCGACGAGGGCGAAGAGCGGGCCGCCGATCACGAGGATCCCAAGCTGGACACCCGTCGTCGGCTCGAGCGCCAGGATGACCGGGATGACGACGATGCACGAGGCGGTCAGGAGGCCGACCTGCTGCGGGCCCACGCGATCGACCAGCCGGCCGCCGAGCGGTCCGGCGACGGCGCCCAGTACGGCGCCCGCTCCGATCGCGGCGGCGATCACCGCGACGGTCGTTCCCGTCGCTCCCAGGCGGAGCGGCACGAGCAGGTCCACGGCGCCGAACGTGAGCAGGTCGACGAGCGTGAGGGCCAGCGCCGCCCGGGTGGCCGGCTGGCGGAGGGCTCGCGCCAGCGCGTCACCCAGCCGGGACGGCGCGCCGGTCTGGCGGCCCGCCGGCGCGACCGCGGACAGCCCCACACCCACCAGGCTGACCGCCGCCACCAGGCCGAAGGCCAGCCCCTGTCCGGCCCAGGCGGCAAGGGCGCCGACCGCCGGCCCGGCGATCGAGCCGGCCGACAGCATGCCCATGACGATGCCCGACTCCCGCCCGCGCCGCCCCTCCGGAGCATTATCGGTCACCCACGCCATGGAGGCGGTCCAGATCGACCCGCTGGCGAAGCCCTGCACGAGCCGGGCGGCGATCAGCACCGCGGCGCTCGGGGCCCAGGCGAAGATGACGGTGGCGACGGACATGAGCGCGGCCGAGAAGAGGGTGATGCGGCGCGCGCCGATGCGCGGCACGAGGACGACGCATCCCAGCGAGACGAGCGGCACCGAGATCGGGTACGCCGCGATGACGACGCCCGCCTCGAACGTCGAGAGCCCGAACCGCTCCACGTACCGGGGAAGCAGGGGAATCACCGCCAGGTACAGCGATGCGTCGACGAACATGAGGACGCCGACCGCGAATGTGATCCGGCGGTGGCCCTGCACAGGGCCAGGCTAGCGGGATCGCCTCACCCAGTCGGCGGTCCAGACGGACGCGTTCGAGTGGTGCTTGAAGCGATCGCAGGTGCGGCTGATGCCGATCCACCGAAACGCGCAGCCCACGCCGCCAGATCGCGGGTGCCTCACCAGAATCAGTGAAGGTCGTGCCCTTGTCGGCGGGCTCAGACCAGCGTCACGGTCACGCCCGCGGCCCGGATCGCCTCGACCTCGCCCCGGTCGGCGGCGATGTCCGTCACGACCTCGTCGGCCACCTCGAGGCCGCAGATCCTGGCGAACGCGACCTCACCGATCTTGGAGCTGTCCGCCGCCACGATCACCCGCCGCGCCCGCTCGATCAACGCCCGGTTGGTGTGGGCCTCGACCTCGTGATGCGTCGTGAACCCGGCCTCGACGGCGATGCCGTCGACCCCGACCACGACCAGGTCGAGGTTCAGGTTCGAGAGCGCGCTCTCGGCCAGCGGCCCGACCAGCTCGTAGGACTCGGTGCGGGCCACGCCGCCGGTCACGACGAGCCTCAGGTTCGGGCGCACCGCGAGCTCCGACGCGATGCTGAGCGAGTTGGTGACCACCGTGAGCCGCTCCCGGTCGGCCAGGGCGCGCGCCACCTCGGTCGTCGTCGTGCCGCCGGTCATGCCGACCGCCGACCCGTCCGGGATGCGGCCGGCGACGGCGCGGGCCACGCGCGCCTTCTGGGCCTGGTGGCGGGCGCTCCGGTAGCGGAGCGGCAGCTCGTAGAGCACGCCGTGGGCGACCGCGCCGCCGTGCGTGCGGTTCAGCAGGCGCTGGTCCTCCATGAGCGCCAGGTCGCGGCGGACCGTCGCCGCCGACACGCCGAGCTCGGCGGCCAGGTCGCCCACGTCCACGGAGCCATTCGCCGAGAGGCGCTCGACGATCGCCGCGAACCGCTCGGCCTGCCGCATCAGGCCAGTCTACCGGGCCAAATGCGCAGGAGGAGCGTTGCTATCTGCGCGTTTACGGCCTAAAGTCGCCCGATATGAGCGCAATCGAGCAGGAGGTCGCAAGCCAGCCCGCGGTGTGGCTCGAGGCCGGGCTGCTCGACACCGACGGCCTGCTCCCGCCCCGCGGCGCCCGCGTGGCGGCGATCGGCTGCGGCACGTCCCTCTACATCGCCCAGGCCTACGCCGCCGTCCGGGAGGCGGGCGGGCACGGCGAGACGGACGCCTTCCCGGCCTCGGAGATCCCCGCCGGCCGGGCCTACGACGCCGTGCTCGCCATCTCGCGATCGGGCACGACGACCGAGGTGCTCGACGCGGTGGCTGAAGCCGGGCGGCGCACGCGCACCGTCGCGGTGAGCGCCGTCACCGGGAGCCCGCTCGCGCAGGCGGTGAGCCGTGCCGTCCTCCTACCCTTCGCCGATGAGCGCTCGGTGGTGCAGACCCGGTTCGCCACGGCGGCGCTCGTCGTCCTGCGGGCGCACCTGGGGACCGACCCCGGCGATGCGGCCGCCGCGGCCGCGCGGATCCTCGACGAGCCGCTGCCCGTCGAGCCCGACGCCTACGAGCGCTTCCACTTCCTCGGCCGGGGCTGGACGGTTGGACTGGCGTCCGAGGCGGCGCTCAAGCTGCGCGAGGCCGCCCGGGCCTGGAGCGAGGCCTACCCGGCGATGGAGTACCGGCACGGGCCGATCGCCCTCGCGGACGAGCAGACGCTCGTGGTGGCCATCGGCGACATCGACGCCGCGCTCCTCGCCGACGTCCGCGCGACCGGCGCGACCGTCCTCGATCCCGAGCCCGAGCCGCTGGCGTCGCTCGTGCTCGCTCACCGGCTCGCGATCGCCCTCGCCCACGCGCGCGGGCTCGACCCTGACAACCCTCGCAACTTGACACGATCGGTGGTGCTTCCATGAGACGCGTGCTCCTCCTCGCCGTCCTCGCGGCGGCGGTCATCGCCTCCGGCTGCGGCGGCTCGGGGTCCTCCTCGAGCGGCGGCAAGGTCAACATCGTGCTGTGGCACGGCTACGTCGACGTCGAGGGCAACGCGCTCAACGCCGC
>Ga0075425_100004367_pt1 | contig 14584 bp, 8 predicted proteins | sample SoiMethybrSBSTD4_FD_75300 | JGI IMG/M metagenome (GOLD analysis project Ga0075425, IMG submission 75300) | Bulk soil microbial communities from a Populus tree surrounding site in Tennessee, USA - Soil MetaG P. TD hybrid SBSTD4 | ecosystem: Environmental > Terrestrial > Soil > Tree plantation...
AATTCAAGACGGCCGATGCCGAGAAGTAGAATCGAAGCGACGAGAAAAAAGAAAACTCCCTTGCCCCACCAATGCACAACAGCGGTGACTGGTTGTACTGCTTCCCCCTCTTGGTGGGTCATTCTAACCAGCGTTTCGATGAACGAAGCCGCGAAAAATAGTCAGGGCAAGGATCTTCAAATCGCGCCCGAGCGACCAGCTTTCAATATATTCGATATCGTGCTCGATGCGTTTTTCCAGGGAAGTGTCACCGCGCCAGCCATTGATTTGTGCCCAGCCGGTCATTCCCGCCTTCACTTTGTGCCTGAGCATGTATTTCGGAATGGACTTCCGGAATTGCTCGATCAGCAGAGGCCTCTCGGGCCTTGGACCCACGAGGCTCATTTCGCCTCGCAATACATTGACGAGTTGCGGCAACTCGTCCAAGCTCGTGCGGCGGAGCCATCGACCCAACCAAGTCACCCGCGGATCATTGCGGGCGGCCCACACTGGACCCGTGGATTTCTCGGCCTCGTGAACCATGGTGCGAAACTTGAGCATCTGAAACCGGTTTCCGTCGAGACCCATGCGCTCCTGTTTGTAAAATATCGGCCCTGGGGAAGTTACTCTGATTGCCAGTGCAATTAGAGCCATCAGCGGAGCAAACAGCGTCAGCGCCAAGGAGCCAATTATCAGATCAACGACTCGCTTGAGAATCGCGTTCCAACCTTCGAAGGGCGACGCCTGCAAGGTCACGATTTGAAGGTCTTCGAATTCTTCCACCCTGCCGCGGAGCTTCGCGAATTCGGCCAGGTCAGGGACATAGGACATCGTCACGGGCTCATCTCCGAGCCAGTTTTGAACCTCTGCCAATCGCGCGGCCTCTTGAAGAGGAAAGGTCACAAACACCTGGTCAATCTCCGCGGAACGAACCATGCTGACAAGTTCATCTCGATTCTCAATCAGTGTCACTCCGGTTGGTTTTTCGACTGACTCTGCGCGTCCCATGACGTGGGCGCCCACCACCGTAAGGCCAAGGTGACGATACCATTGGAGCTTGTGCACCAGCCAGGTGGTCTCAGCCGGACTGCCGATCACGACCACATGGCGAAGATTTTTCCCCCGCCGGCGCAGAAAGCGAAGCGCCTCTCGAACCAACAAATGGCCCAGATTGAAAAATGCGACGCTCAAGACCCAGAAAAAAACCACCACAAACCGAGAAAGAACAATTTCATGTAGGAGAAAAATCATACCGAGGAAAATAAGCATAGCCAGGGCAGCGCCCCTGAACAGGTCAGCGACCTCACGCCAGTGCGTCGAAATACGGCGCGGTCGATACAGGTCCAATCCCAGAAAAACTCCGCCATAGACCATCAGAAGCAACAGCCAGGCAATGACGTAATGACGGAAGATATGAACTTCCGGTAGAAACGCAAGATTCGCTTCAAACCGCACCAAATACGCGAGCCACCATGAAAGCGTGAGAAGCATGAGGTCGTTGACCAACATGAGACTCTTGAACAACTCGCTATAACGCTTCAGCATGCCTTCGCTTCGCTCTTGTGCTCACGTATATGGGCCGCTATGTAGTCACTGATTTGCGTTTTAAACCGTTCACGGGAAAATTTGCAAGCGTGACGTCGAATGTTTGCAGATTCGAATCCTTCCCGTATCCTTTGAAATAACTCAACCGCCGCCACCAAGCTCTCGGCGTTGGGCTCCGAAAAAAACATTCCCGTTGCCGAGCTGGCGTTCTCCGCTTCGAGCGAGACCACCGTTTCGAGAGCGCCGCCTCTCCCATACGCGATCACAGGTCGTCCGCTCGCCTGCGCTTCCAGAGGCACAATGCCAAAATCCTCTTCGCCTGGGAAGACCAGCGCCTGACAACGAGCATATAACCCAGCTAGATCCTGGTCGTTTACCCAGCCTAAGAATTCGATATTCGGCTCGGCTGTCTTTCGCAATCTAGTTCGTAGAGGCCCGTCTCCGACAATTTTCAAGGGCAGTCTCAATCGATTAAAAGCCTCAATGGCGATGTCTACTCTTTTATATGGAACCAGGGCGGATACAATTAGATAATACGTCTGAACATCGGGATGCAAATTAAATCTTTCCACATCGACGGGCGGATATATAACCGCCGCGTCGCGCCCGTACAGGTTTTTGATTTTAGCGGCGACATTTTTTGAATTCGCAATGAAATAATCGACGCGATTGGCCGAGCGGACGTCCCATTGCTGAAGATAGCCGCGGCAGAGACCCATGCCGGTCCGCGAAATCCAACCCGATTTGGCGCCAAAATAACTGTCGTACTGATCCCAGACGTAGCGCATGGGCGCATGCACATAGGCGATGTGTAAAGCGCGATGCGGCAATATTCCCTTCGCAACGCAATGACTGCTGGAAAGAACGAGATCGTAAGCCGCCAGTTCAAACCGCTCGATGGCAGCTGGAAACAGCGGCAAATAGTAGCGATAGGCTCGTTTCGCCGATGGCAATTGACTAATAAAAGAAGTTTTTACCTTCATGTGCCTGATGGTCGCCGAAACTTTTTCGGGTGCGTACACCAGGGTGTAAAGATCGGCCAAAGGAAAAAGCTCGCAGAACACCTCCAGGCATTTTTCACCGCCCCTCATTCCCGTCAGCCAATCATGCACCAGGGCCACACGCATGCAGGGATCTCTATCGCAAATACTCGCGAAGGTGAATTGCGCCACGCTGACCAAATGTCCCTACTGTGGTTCTCTCATCAGCCCTGCAGGACCGGAAAATTTTCGGTGTAGCCAGGCGTTGTTAAAAAAAAGAGGTCACCGCTAATTTACCTGTTGCTGAACCAGCAAATACCTAAAGGGATCGAACCTCAAGGCCGAGGTTGCCTGAGTCGATCGCGTTCGCTGAATGTAAGAGTGGACTGACCGGAGATGAAGGTTAATGTACTTCGAACAGCTCCAGAAGTGCGACACCGGCTGAGCCTCCTGAGCCGCTGACGATCATTGTGTAAGGGCCCGGATTCAATGTCACCAGCATCGCTGATTCACGACTGCAGCCCGTCGGAGCGGCGCCACCTGATTGATAAGGCTGACACGGATCCAATCCGATGCTCTGGATTTGATTCATTAAGCCGCAAGGCAACCCGCCGGTACTGCACAACGGATCGACAGTTTGCCAGTCATCATTTCGCGCAATAACAGTTTGCCCCGAATATAGCTGCAACACCGGATCCGGAAGGGTTCCGCTTACGCCAAAATCAGCCAGCGAAGGTCCGCGCGCCCGCAGTAGTAGAGTCTTACGATCGGTTCCCTCAATGATAAACCCGCCGATCATCACATCATCTTGCGTTCCCACGCGGACACGCGTGGACATGTTGATTAGTCTAGATGATGTATTGCCAACTTCATAAACTTCGACCAGACCAACGCCAGTCTCACCCGCGACTCCGCTGACGATACCCGTGTAAGCTCCCGGGTTGAGCGTAGCTAAAATGGCCGATTCTCGGCTGCAGTCTGTCGGCATCGCGCCACCAAGTTGAAATGGTTGGCATGGATCGAGTCCGGTTGTCATGATCGCCTGCTCTTGAGTATCGCGCCAGTTGTCATTCTGAGCGATGACTGTTTGCCCGGAATAGAGCCGCAAAAACGGGTCATGCATCACGTGCGGCACGCCCAAATCCGCAAGCGTTGGCCCGCGTGCGCGGATCAACATCGTTTTCGGTGATTCTCCGCTGATAATAAATCCGGCAATCATTACATTGTCGCCGGTGAGCACTGCGCCGCGCGTCGAGCGACCATCCACAGGGTCATTCGATAGATTGGTTATTGTTCCTGAGCTGTTGTTCCCGGTACCGCCGCCGGTCCCAGGTTGCGTTGTACCACCGTCGGTGCCGGGTTGCGTTGTTCCGCCGCCAGTGCCCGAATCCAATGCGACCGCGCAAGCCGCATTCGAAGCATCAGAAGTTCCCGCCGAATTGAAAGCGCGGACCACATAACAGTAGTTCAGCCCCGAACTCAGATTGGCGTCGGTGTATGATGTGACGTTCGCGCCCACCGTCGCAACCTGCGCAAGAATACCACCGGAGACCATTCTTTCGATCCTGAATCCATCCTCATTATTGGACCTGTCGGCCCATGACAGCGTCAGACTCGCCGCTTGCAGCTTATCTGCATAAACAGTGACGACGATCAATATAATGAAGGAGAAAAGGATTCTGTGATGCAGGCTCATGGTTGTATCCTTTGTCCAGGCCGACAGCGTCCAACTGCCGGATTACCAGATCACATGCCTGAGGTGCGTCGCGCGTGACGCGTCTAGAGCCTTCGCTCTCTTAAGCTGTTTAGTTTGATTGCGGGTAGCGCAATTGTCATACCCAGAAACTAGCAACGTGGCAAGTAGGGAAGAACAAAGATAGAGATGGAAACTTGGTGCCTTTTGGAGATATTTAATTTTAGTTAGCAGTGACTATTAGTGGTTCATTCGTTGTTCGACTTTGTGTGGTTAGGTTCGTTGACACTGAACGATTCCCGCGCGTGATTTGCTCGCTCTGACACCTCCTTCGTCCGACCTTGCTGAAAACTTTCTGGAATGATCTCGAAAGCTCGTTATGGTAACGATACAGAATCCTCTAGATAAACAATGGAAGAACTGATCCTCAGATACGCTCGAGTTCGATCTCGCTCGTGCTACACAATCATTACGAATTTCTAGGATATCGGCACGGCAGGAATGTTTTGTTTGCTAGTTCTGCATCTGAAAGATTTCGACGAGCCCTATACCGCTGAGACCGTTGGCGCCGGTGAGATGGGTCGTGTATGCGCCAGGATTTAGCGTAATCAAAAGCGCCGATTCAAGTTCGCAACCTGCTGGTGCTGACGGTTGTCCTGGATTGGGTCGACACGGATCCAGACCGAAGGCTGTAATCTGCGCGGCAGTGCCGCAACTGAACCCGCTGCAGCTCGGGGCATCTTGCCAGTTGTTGTTTTCCGCAATAATGCTCTGCCCGGCAAAAACTCTCAAAACAGGATCGTTCAGCACACCGGTAACAAAAAAAGGCGCGCTTGACATAGACGGACCGCGTCCTCGTAACAAAATCGTCTTTGGCTCATTGCCATCGATGATAAAACCGCCGATCATCACGCCATCTCCCGTTTGCGTACGGGCTCGCGTAGAGAGATTCACCAGTTGAGAGGCATTCTCTTCGTCCGCTTGGAACACCTCGATCAGCCCAATTCCGGTTGTACCGTTCAGGCCGCTGAGTTGGACGGTGTAGGCGCCGGGATTGAGGGGAATCAAGATAGCGGATTCGAGAGCACAACCCGCAGGAGCTAATGCCTGTCCAGGATTCGGCTGACAAGGATCCATGCCAGTCGCAGTAATCTGCGCAGGAGTGCCACAAATGATAACACCGCAGCTCGGGCCATCTTGCCAATTGTTATTTTCCGCAATGACGTTCTGCCCTGAAAAAAGTTTCAAAACAGGATCGGCGACCACGCCGGGAACAAAAAGAGGTGCAGCCGACATAGACGGACCACGCGCTCGTATGAGCACCGTCTTCGGCACAGTCCCATCGATAATGAAGCCGCCGATCATCACGCCATCTCCCGTCTGCACAGACGCTCGGGTCGATAAGTTAACCAGCCGAGCTTCGCTGGGCACAAACAGGCTGGTGCGGGAAATCACGAATATCTTGCCTTGAACGAATGAGAGTATATATAGCAATCCGTCGGGGCCGACCTTGAGGTCCGTGACTCCGCCGAAACCCGTTCCGAAAATGAGTTCTTGCAGTTCGTTTGAATCGTCGGCGACCAAGTCACCGAGCGTGGGGCTCTGAAACAGTAATCCGCTCCGCGTTGAATTAGGCTTAAAGTGATACAGATTCCCGTTATTGATGTCTCCAACGAAAATATCATTCTCGTATTGACCGCCTAGTTGTGTTGAACCCAGAAATGCGATCCCCGTCGGTCCGACAGTCTTAAGCCAAGAGAACTTAGGATCCGCATATCCTGAGCCGGGAAATTGAACCAGGTCACTGGTTCCTTCAGCGGTCCGCCTTGCGGGCCCCATAATGCGCTCCCAACCGCTGTTGAATCCGGGCCTGACCAGATTAATTTCGTCGTAGGCGTCCGGTCCATTTTCCGTGTCCCATAAATCGCCCGTCACTGGATCAAATGCGAGTCCGAAGCTATTGCGGATACCATAGGCGTAGTACTTGGCCAATTCCGCTTGCGACGAGAACGGGTTGTCGTTCGGAGCGCTGCCGTCGTCGTTAACTCGGAAGATCACGCTCGTATTATCCGGGCTCGCGCCGCCGACAAAATTTTGCAACTGACCGTCACGGTTGAGGTCTCCGATCACAACATATAACTTTCCGTCTGGGCCAAAACTGATCGCACCGCCGTCGTGATTCGGGCCGGGAGTAGCCGGCAAGTCGAGAATTAATTGAAGATTCACCAGCGCTGTGCCATTCCAGGTGTAGCGATAGACCCGGTTGGCTAACGGAGAGCCGGACGTATCTGAAGCCGCGCTACTTTCCGTAAAGTATAGATAGATCAGCGGCGTACGAGGAAAATCCGGATGCACTGCGATGCCGAGCAGTCCCCGCTCCGAGGCACTATCGACGTTTACATCCAAAACGGAGCCCGTCTGCAAGATTCCATTTGTGACGCGCCGCACGCGCCCGTCGGCTTTTTGCAGCACGAGCAGGTCATTGGAACCGATGAACGCCATTGCCGTTGGCTGACTCAACCCAGCGACCAATTCTGTGATCCGTAGAGTCGGATCATTCAAAGATTGAGCACAAACAACGCATGGCAGGAAATAAAGCGTAACCACGTTGCAAAGCCAAAACGTTAATTGAAAGTTTATACCGAAGCACATTGGACTGTACTTCAACTAGTGGATCATCGTCTGAAGTAATAATGATCAATCGGACCTAGGCAGTATCTCGCCGACGTTACACAGGAGGTTTTTCTTGCAGTTCTACCAGTCCAATACCGCGCTCTTCGTCACTTAACAGAACCTAATTTCGTAAATCCTGAATTGCTGTATAAATTAACTGTTCGCCAAGGGCATAAGCCACGGATTGGTAATTCTTGGAGGAGCAGCCAACGAGAAGATTCCCCACTCGAGTGCGAGATTTGGATTATGAGCGGGATCATACGCTAAAAGCTCTCCCCAACGACGCCTCATGTAGTCGCATTCCTTTTCGGAACGCTCGAACTTATCAGGAGTATCGTCGAGCCCCCGAGTGGCCGACTCGTAATGGTAGAGTTCTGCGAATGGTGTCCATAGATTTCTATAACCTTTTTCCCGTATGCGCAGGCACAAATCTACATCGTTAAACGCAATCGTCAGATTTTTCTCGTCGAACCCGCCGATTTCTTCGAACACGTCCCGGCGCAGGACTAGGCAAGCCGCTGTTACAGCCGAGAGATTTTGGCAGAGCACGGCGCGTGACCCTTGGCCAGGATAACTACGCGGCTGCTTTTCGTAGCGATGGCCGGCGACGCCGGGATTTCCATTCAATCCCAAGATTACCCCGGCATGCTGGATGCGGTCGTCAGGATAGTAAAGCTTAGCCCCGACGGCTCCAATGTCTCGGCGAGTCGCATGACCCACCATCTCGTTAAGCCAGTCGGGAGTGATGACCTCTACGTCATTATTAATAAACCCGATAATATCTCCTCGGGCGCATTGGACCGCGAAATTATTAATTGCTGAAAAGTTGAACGGGGCATCGTAGCGCAACACCTTAACTCCGCGTTCTCTTTCAAGTGCAGCCAAATAGTGCAAGGTAGCCGTGTCCTTCGACTGGTTGTCGACAACGATCAATTCAAAATTGGGATACGTCGTTTTATGATAAATGCTCTCGACGCAGCGTTGAAGAAATTCAAATCCGTTGCGCGTTGGCATAATGAGCGTCACAAGATAAGGCGTAGAAATCGGGTATTTAATTCTCCAGTAGTTATTCGCCGCGGGAACAATCGTGACATTCAGCCCGATGCGATTAAAATGGGACTCAAGCGTCCTTCGCTGCGCATCGCGAACATTTTTCTTCTCGTCCGCCCGACGGGCAGCCGATCCGCGAATTGCCCTCCAATGATAGAGCACGTGGGGAATATGGCGAATATGGCCGGACGGAATGTGCTCACTGACTCGCAGCGCCAAGTCCCAATCCTGACTCCCGTCATAGCCTTCGCGCAAGCCGGCAATCTCTTTTACGATGCGCGTTCGATACACAACCAAATGGCCCAAAAAATTCTGCGCCAGAAAAAGATCCGGATTCCAATCGGGTTTGAAGTACGGTTCATAGCGGCGACCCTTTTCATCGATCTTGTCTTCGTCGCTGTAGATTAGATCAGCATCCCGATGAGCGTTTAGTTCTACCGCAACCATATACAACGCGTGCTCGGAGATTTGGTCGTCATGGTCCAGGAGCGCAAGAAATTTCCCTGTCGCCATTTCAATAGCGCTATTTGAAGCAGCCGCCATATGGCCGGTATTTTCACGGAATACGAGTTTAATTCGAGGGTCTCTGGCCGGATATTCTCGTAAAATCTTCCTCACGTGAGATTTAGAAGAAGCATCATCCGCGATGCAGAGCTCCCAATTCGCATAGAGCTGTTTCTTTACAGAGTCGATAGCCAACCGCAGCCACCTCTCCGGACTGTTGTAAGTAGGCATGACTAAAGAAATCAGCGGTTGATAAGGCAAGCGTTTAATATGGTGCCTAATGGCGACACGGTCAGCGAAAGTCAGAGTATCGTACCGATCGATCCAGTCCATGTATTCGTAACCGAGGCCGATTTTATTCCCAACGCGGCGCTTTAACCCACTCATGCCGTCTGTTCGCAAAACCTGAACTGCCTTCAGGGCCAATCGTGGTATCTCACGAATATTCAGAGCGGCCGTTCGCTTTCTGAACAGCGTTGGAATCTTGATAAGATCTCTTGCGAAGTCGTTTTCTAGCAAGCCGGTACGATTGCGCCACTGATTTGCAGCGTTCTCATGGTCATTTGTCATTTGTCGCTTTGCACTCTAAGGAAAATGGTAAAGAGTTCAGAAAATGTGATCGGCCGCTCGCTAAAAGCACAATCTTAAGCCACAAATGGCAATAGGTTGGCACGCTCGTTCCTCCGCTGCGCGCAGTAACGAAGTTGGAAAACTGACCCCGCCTCTCATGTCGAGATTAACGGAATCCAACAACACAGAAGCAAGGTCCGTTTTTGTGGTCGGGATCCTCAAAACCAATATTTAAATGTTCAAACCCAAAAAAGCGCAGACAAGCCAGTATTTCTTCCCGCGACATCCAGTAGCTGTATAAATGACCGCCTCCGCAAAACCCCCCCCAGTTTACTGCGTCACCATAAACGTATTTGTACAGAACATGCTCGAAGCCGCTATATTTTTGTCGGATCGGGCCGGAAAATTTAGCCGCCAGATTGTTCTTGGATCGAATTACCGCCTCATCGAAAAAGTGAGTCCACACCACAACCTTTTTGCTCGTTTTGGATATCAGGTGGATAAGCTCGCAAGGGTTTTGCATGTGATAGAGGACTCCACTTGCGAGGCAGACATCGAACTCCATCTCGCTTTCTTGTAGGAAAGAGACAAAATCTCCGAGGACAAAACGAGAACGACGTAGGCCAAGAAGTTCTTTGACAATGAGACACTTTAAATACGCGTTTTTGTTGGCCTCAATTGCAAGAACAGATTCTGCCCCCAAGGATTCCAGCATATAGGTATGGCCCGCTTCAAGCGGACCAAGTTCAATTACTCGCTGATCTTTGAATCCGCCCAATTGATTCGCCGCCCATATTATTCTTGCATCGTCAAATAATGTTATGGTTCCTGCTTTGAGTTCCTTCCAAGCGCCGGGTAATTGTGACGACCACTCACCTTTGAAAATATCAAGAGCATTTTGGTCGTTGGGAGGCATTCGAACATACTCGTCCAGCACATTATTCAACGACTTCCCGTGCTCTTGCGCGTTCTTCTCCTGCTTCTTGAACGCTTTTCTCACTGGGTTCGGGATCCAGCTCAACTTAACAACTCACCTCCCCAAAGATTTCGCGCCAACTGAACAGAGTCATAGCCGGGGTCTTTGCCGAAGCCCGCAGTATCAACTCGTATTCAGGAGACCTCCAACAACCAAGGCTTTGCGGCTCGGGGTGGAAAAGCGAGCAAGAAGGGCTCTCTATCCAGGGCCAAATTCGGATTGTAGGCCGGATCGCTCAACAGAACTTCACCCCACCGTTTTTTCATAAAATCGCTTTCCTGGTTAAAACGATTCACCTTCGCCGGGGTATCCTCGTATCCGCGGCTGTAGGACTCATAGTGGTACAGCTCCGCAAAAGGCGTCCATACATTCCGGTAGCCTCGTTCCCTGATCCGTAAACAAAGATCGATGTCATTAAAAGCGATAGGTAGATTCTCCTCGTCCAACCCATCCACCTCCTCGAACACCTTTCGTCGTAGGAGCAAACACGCTGCCGTCACAGCCGACAGGTTCTGCGCGAGGAGAGCGCGCGAAGCCTGTCCCGGATAACTTCGCGGCCTTCCTTTGCTGATGTGACCGGCCACACCAGGAAGCCCACCGAGACCCAGGATTACGCCACCGTGCTGAATGGTCTTATTCGGAAAATACAACTTCGCTCCCACTGCTCCGATTTCCTGCTGAACCGCATAGCCGACCATCTCGTCGAGCCAATCCGGTGTGATTACTTCGATGTCGTTGTTTAGAAATCCAACTATCTCGCTGTCCGTACACCGGACGGCAAAATTGTTGATTGCAGAAAAGTTGAAAGGTGCGTCGTAGCGAAGAACTCTTGCCTTTCCCTGTGCTTCGAGTCGCTCGATGTACTCAAGAGTTTTCGTTTCGTTCGACTGGTTGTCGACAATTACGAGCTCAAAATTCCTGTAGCTTGTCTTCCGATAGATACTTTCGATACAACGGCGCAGCAGTTCAAAACCATTTCGCGTTGGAATGATTAGGCCTACCGTGGGAAGAGGCTTAGAAATAGAATATTTGACACGCCAGTACCTGCCCGCGGTTGGCAGAACTTCCGTCGATTGCCCGGCCTCCCCGGCGCGCTCGAAATGGGCTTGTATTGTCCTACGCTGGGCGTCGAGCGCGTATTTTTTTTCGCTTTCGGCAGCCGCAGTAGATCCAGGGATCGCCCTCCAATGGTAGAGAACATGAGGAATATGCCGGATATGCTCCGCAGGGACTCGCTCGATGACGCGCATAACCAGATCCCAGTCCTGCGCTCCTTCGTAGCCGGACGAGAACCCGCCTGTCTCCCTCACTAACGCTGCGCGAAATGCCACCAGGTGGCAAACAAAGTTCTGCGCGAGGAAGAGCGTCGGGTTCCAGTCGGGCTTGAAGTATGGACCATAGCGGATACCTTCTTGGTCAATCTTGTCTTCGTCACTGTAGATCAGACTCGCATCGGGATGAGCGTTGAGCTCGGCTGCTAACATATAGAGAGAGTGCTCGCGAAGCTCATCGTCATGATCCAGCAAGGCAACGAAGTCTCCTTCAGCGATCTCCAGAGCGCTGTTAGAGGCAGCCGAGATATGGCCGCGCATTTCACGCCGTACGACTTTAATCCGCTTATCCCGTGTTTCGTATTCGTCTAACACCCGTCTCACGTGAGGATTCGACGAAGCATCGTCGGCGATACAGAGCTCCCAATGCGGATAAAGCTGCACTAACACTGATTCGATCGCGAGCCGGAGCCACTTTTCCGGGGTATTGAAAGTCGGCATGAGCACGGAGATGAGTGGTTTATACTTCAACGCTTCACAGTCTCGTGTAATTACGGCCCGGTCACCACTGGATAGCGTGTCATATCGCTCGATCCATTGTGAGTATTCGTAACCGACGTCAATTCGGTTCTTAATCAGCCGTGCTGCTCCATCTAGGCCCTCAGTTCGCAACGCCTGGAAAAGCCGATCGGCCAAATAGGGCATATCCCGGAATCCGACGCGGGATTTACGAGTTTCGAGTAGTATCGCTCCCTTCAGTATGTCTCGCATGAGCTCGTACGATTTGCGTCTTCGGGTGTCTTCTCCGAGCAAACGGTTGCGAAAATGCCGGCACCTCGTGACCACGCGCCATGCCAAGCTGTCCTTAATCTCGTAGAGCTCATGTTCGAAAGCGCTTCTGGCGAATGTCTCCTCCTGCAGTAACTTCTCCAGAGCCTTGATTTTCCGCTGTAACTCGCTGTGAGTTTCCATTTTAATATCGTAGCCTTGATTCAACTGCCCCAATGCCGCTCTTCATCCATTAGCCAATCGTGGCTACCAAACTTTCACCCCGCGCCATTAGCCATGGATAAGTTGAATAATTTTTTGTCTTAGCAGTTCCCGACTAGCAATGGGCGTCAGCAGGCTTCGAAGGTAGTTGTTTGAAACCGTCTTGCGTCTCTGAATATCTGCTCTCTTCTCAAGCATCTTGGGAATCATTCGCAGCGCGTCGATTTTACCTCGAAAAAACGCACGCCACTTCCTGTGGCGCAGACAAAGATAGCCGAATGCTCCTAGCTCCTGAACGATTTTGTGATGCGCAAACCGAAGCATCAGTGCGGCCGGCAAGTTCTTGATCCAGATGAATTCAAGGTTTCGAGTATGGTAATAGACCGCCATATCGGTGAGTCTGCCGATGGAAGCGTTAACTTTGTGATACACAACAGCCCTCGGCACGTAAACGCACTGCCAACCGAAAAGCTGCGCGCGAAAGTTTAGATCCGTGTCCTCGTCGTTCAGGAAAAATTGGTCATCGAAGAAGCCAATCTCATCCAACATTTTACGGCGGTACAGTGCCGCCGCCGCACAGGCGCCAAAAACCAGCTCCTGCTCGTCGTAGTTGGACTTGTCCTTCCATAACCCGCGTTTATAACCAACGGCGGCGCTCGTCAGGCCATCTCCGGCAGTGTCTATTTTGTCCGTGCCGTCCACGATGAGCTTCGAAGCACAGATGCCAATCTGGTTGTCCTCCAGCATCGGCCGAACCAGATTCTCAAGCCAGGTTTTCTCAGCCCGGGTGTCGTTATTTATGAGTGCGATGAGATCGCCACGTGCAGCCTCAAGCCCGGCTAAATTTCCTCCGGTGAACCCGCGATTCTTCGTAAGCTCAACAACCGTGATCTCAGGAAAGTGTTCCTTGACGAAGTCCACCGATGAATCAGCCGAGTTGTTGTCCACTAAAATGATTTCGCGATTGGAATATGTCTGTGACGAAAGGCTGCCTAAGCAGTCATCGAGAAATTTTCTGCCGTTCCAATTGACGACAATAATACTGATCTTACCCGCAGTTTTGTCTGTCACGAGAACCAATCTTGGAAAAGGAGTTGAAGAACACCGAGCCCAAGGTCATTAGCCCGCTATATTTCTCGAGCGATTACAAACCCCGACCCTCCCAACAGCATTGCAGAGCCTGGGATAACCGGTGGTTTGCCTCCGGCGGTAATGTCTTCAATGAACACAGTTTCTACTCGCGAGATATGCCTTGCGCAAAGCGCCAATACGGACCTGTGCCGCCGAATACCATTCAAACAGCAACAGAAGTGCGAAAAGAAGACGCTCACGCTGGACTCCCGCCCTCAAGTCCTCTTCGATCAACGACACTACGCGGCTGGCGTTCAAACCGGGAATCGGATGATTAGCCAAGTAAGCAGCAACGCCTCCGTGCAGAGCAAACCATTCGGTAATCCAACGCTTCATCGGGAGAACAAAGCCTTGTTTACGCCGCGCCAGAATGTTCGGCGGCAACCACTGCCGAGCAATTCGCCGTAGGGCAACTTTGCTTTTTGCATTCGTCATTCTCTCTTCATCAGGCAAATGTAAAGCAGCATCCACCAAGGAGGGCGTCAAATAAGGAGCTCTCCCTTCGAGACTGTGAGCCATTGCCATACGGTCAAATTTGATCAGCAGGTCGTCCGGAAGCCACGTTTCCAGATCTGCTGCTGAGGCCCTCTGCAGGGGATTGGTTGCCGAATCAAGCCAGGTAATAAGAGACTCTTCCCAATCATCGAGCGCGTCATTGGCGGGTTCCTCTAAAAGAGCGGCCCGTCCCGCAAAGTCAGTGAGCAACGGAAACCCTGATGGCGAACTAGCCGACGAGTTGTTTATCAGTCGAACGAGCTCCAGCGCTTTGATCTGTCGTTTGAGCAAAAAGCGCAAATACATGCGCAGGCTCGGACGCGTGGAAAAGTTTCGATAATAGTCATATCCGGCAAAGACCTCGTCTGCACCCTCACCCGACAGAGCGACTTTTATCCGTTGGCTCGCTTCATGACATAACCAATACAACGGAAGCGTCGCTTGATCGCCGACAGGTTCATCAAGGGCTGCAGCAACCTTTGGCAGCAGATTTACAAAACGCTCAGAATCAAACAGGTAGTGATGGTGATCACTACCGATAAAGTCTGCCACTTGTTTCGCGTATCCACTCTCGTCGTGCTCTAAAGATCCAAATCCAATTGAAAAGGTTGCTAGGCCCGGTGATTGTTTTGCCGCAATTGCAGCCACGAGCGAACTGTCCAGCCCGCCCGATAAAAAAACACCGACTTTGACGTCTGCAATTAATCGGGATTGCACGGCCTGTTGC
>Ga0075425_100004370_pt1 | contig 14578 bp, 13 predicted proteins | sample SoiMethybrSBSTD4_FD_75300 | JGI IMG/M metagenome (GOLD analysis project Ga0075425, IMG submission 75300) | Bulk soil microbial communities from a Populus tree surrounding site in Tennessee, USA - Soil MetaG P. TD hybrid SBSTD4 | ecosystem: Environmental > Terrestrial > Soil > Tree plantation...
CCACCTTGCCGGGGTCCACCCCGTAGTTCACCTCGTAGCAGTTCTGGAGGGCGAACACGTCCACGTCCACGATGGCGGGGTTCTTGCCCGCCTGGCTGATGGCGGAGGTGTAGTCGCTGATCTTGTCCTTCTTCACCGCCACGAGCAGGACGTCCATGTTGCCGCCCGTCCCGCCGCCCTCGATGACCTCGTAGTCCAGCGAGACGTCCTGGATGTCGAAGGGGATGTACTGCTCGGCCTCCCAGTGGATGGACTCGGCCAGCTCCTCCGGGCTCATCTGGGGGAGGCTGATCTTCTTGACGATGACGGCGTTCCCCGAGACGCTGGTGGCCACGTCGTTCGTCTTGATCTTGTGGGCGCTGAACAGGCGCTGGATGGCGTCGATGACCGCGCCCGAGTCCATGATGGCGCCGTCCACGATCGCCTCCGGCGGCAGCGGCTCCATGCCGATGTTCAGGAGCTGGTAGTCGGACGTCCCCTTGCCGCCGGACTTCAGCTCCACGGCCTTGATCGCCGAAGATCCGATGTCGAGTCCCACGAGCCCCTTTGTCTTGCCGAACAGACCCACGAGAGCCTCTCTCCTTCAGTCGGCGACTGTCTGCGACCGCGCTCACCCGAGCGGAGCGGCCACCAACCCAGCGAACCGAGACGACGCACGAACTTACGAAAAGGTAGTTAAAGTGCTGGCTGAACCTAGCAAAGCGTCACCCGGGTGTCAAGCAAAAAATGAGGGGTATCCGGGTAAGTGACGACGGCGACTACACTCTAGCTCTGTGAGGGGCCTCACACGGCCCCCTGCCGGCAGGCAGTCAGGAGGCTCTTCTAGAAGCGGATCTTCACGTCGGGGTCGTCCGTGGCGTGGATGGTGTCGATGAAGCGGACCTGATGGGGGATGGTCATCATCACCAACGTCTGGGTGCGGATACCGTCCCCGAAGTAACGCACTCCTTTAAGAAGAGAGCCGTCGGTCACGCCGCACGCCGCGAAGATCACGTTCTTGCCCGGCGCCAGGTCCTCGGTCTTGTACACCCGGTCCAGGTTGTCGATCCCCATCTTCTTCAGGCGGTCCTTGTCCGCCGGCTTGGTCGGGACCAGGCGGGCCTGGATCTCGCCGTTCAGGCAGCGCATGGCCGCCGCGGTCAGGACCCCTTCGGGGGCGCCGCCGGTGCCCATGACGGCGTGGACGCCGCTGCCCACCACCGCGGCGGTGATGCCGGCGGAGAGGTCGCCGTCGCCGATGAGCCGGATGCGGGCCCCCGCCTTCCGGATGTCCGCGATGAGCCTCTCGTGGCGGGGCCGGTCCAGGACGATCACCACCAGGTCGTGGATCTCCCGGTCCAGCGCTCCCGCGATGGCCTTGAGGTTGTGCTCGACGGGGGCGTTGATGTCCACCTTTCCCCGCGACGAGGGCCCCACCACGAGCTTCTCCATGTAGATGTCCGGCGCGTTCAGCAGGCCCCCCTTCTCGGAGGCGGCCAGGACCGCGATGGCGTTGTTGGCGCCGGTCGCGCAGAGGTTCGTCCCCTCGAGGGGGTCCACCGCGATGTCCACGGGGTCGCCGCCCTTGCCCACCCTCTCGCCGATGAAGAGCATGGGGGCCTCGTCGCGCTCTCCCTCGCCGATGACGATGACCCCCTCGATGTCGAGGGTCTCCATCTCCTTGCGCATGGCCTCCACGGCCACCTGGTCGGCGTACTTCCGGTCGCCCTGGCCCATGGTACGGGCGGCGGCGATGGCGGCGCGCTCCACGACCCTCACGAACTCCAGGGAAAGATCGTCACGATGCATGGATCAGGCTCCCCATCAGTGCGCGGCCTCTCGGCCGCGCGTCACCGCTTGTAGGCCGGCAGCTCGACGCGACGGGCCTTGTCCTGCCGGTAGCCGAGCGCGTAGTCCGCCTGCATGAGCTTGTGGATCTCGCGCGTGCCCTCGTAGATCACCGCGGCCTTGCAGTTCCGGTAGAACCGGCCCACCGGGTACTCGTCGGAGTACCCGTTGCCGCCGTGGATCTGGACCGCGTCGCTGGCCGCGCGCTCGCTCTTGACCGTGGCGAACCACTTGGCCAGGGACGTCTCCCGCGTGTTCCGCTTGCCCTCGTTCTTCAGCCAGCCCGCCCGCAGCCAGAGCAGCCGGCTGGCGTCGTAGTCGGAGACCATCTCCGCGATCATTTCCTTGACCAGCTGGTGCTCGCCGATGGGCTGGCCGAAGGTCTTGCGGCCCTGCGCGTACTTGACCGACGCGTCCAGGCAGGCCCGGATGAGGCCGGTGGCCCCCGCCGCCACCGTGTAGCGGCCGTTCTCCAGGGCGAACATGGCCACCCGGAACCCCTCGCCCTCCTGTCCGACCCGGTTCTCGACCGGCACCTCCACGTTGTCCATGGAGAACCCGCCGGTGTTGCCGGCCAGGATGCCCCACTTCTCCTTGAGGCTGTAGGAGCTGAACCCCTTGAACGAGCGCTCCACGATGAAGGCGGACATGCCCGAGTGGTCGCGGGCCTTCTTCTTCTCCTGATCCGTCCAGGCGATGACCAGGAAGTGGTCGGCCACGTCGGCCAGGCTGATCCACACCTTCTCGCCGTTGAGGACATAGCGGTCGCCCTTGCGCACCGCGGTGGACTGGATGCCCACGGCGTCGGACCCAGCGTTGGGCTCGGTGAGGCCGTAGGTGGCGATCTTCTCGCCGCGGGCCTGGGGCACGAGGTACTTCTTCTTCTGCTCCTCGTTGCCCCAGCACATCAGGGTCATGGAGTTGAGGCCCACGTGGACGGACATGATCACCCGCAGGTGGGTATCCACGTACTCCAGCTCCTCGGAGACGAGGCCGAGGCTGATGTAGTCCATGCCCGCTCCGCCGTACTGCTCGGGGATGCAGATCCCGAGCAGGTGCAGGTCGGCCATGCCCTTCAGGAAGCCGCGCTCGAAGCGGTGCTCGCGGTCCAGGTCGTGGATCTTCGGCGCCACCTCGCCCGCCGCCCACTCCTTCACGGCCTGCTCGACCGCGCGTTGCTCTTCGGACAGCTCGAAATCGATCATTTGTCCTTCCAGGCCGGCTTGCGCTTGGCCATCACCGCCTTGAGCCCTTCCTCGGCGTCTTCGGTGGCCATGAGCTGGTTCAGGTAGACGTCCTCGGCGTGCCGGAGCGCGTCGGGCAGCAGGAGGTCCAGGCCGCCCGCCACCGCCCGCCGGGTCAGCTGCAGGATGGGCGCGCTGCCCTCCTGGAAACGCTGGACGAAGGCCGCGGCCTCGGCCTCCAGCTTGTCGTCCGGCAGGACGCGCGAGACGAGGCCGATCCTCTCCGCCTCCGCCGCGGTGAGCAGTCCCCCGCCCAGGATCATCTCCATGGCCTTCTTGCGGCCCACCAGTCGCGGCAGCAGGGCCGCCGCGACGGGGTTGAACACGCCGCCCTTGATCTCCGGGTGGCCGAAGCGCGCGCTGGCCCCGGCCAGCACGACGTCGCAGCCCGCGGCCAGGATGCTGCCCGCGCCCAGGGCGGGACCAGCCACCACCGCGAGGGTGGGCTTGTCGAACTTGCCGAGCTGCTCGAAGACCTTCCGGAACTCCTCGAGCATCAGGTAGGCGCGGTCCCCCAGGTGGTCCTGCAGCTCGAAGCCCGCGGAGAAGTACTTCCCCGCCGCCGAGACCACCAGGAGCTTGACCTCGCGCTGGTACTCCAGCGAGTCGAGCGCGTGGTTGATCTCGGCCAGGACCTCCACCGAGAGCACGTTGGCGGGCGGTCGGTTCAGCACGAGGCGCGCCACCCCGTCCGCCGTGGAGAATTGGATGAAGGCATACGACCGCGGCGTGGCGGGCGCGTCGGCGTCCAGGATGTCTTCCATCAGACCGCCTCGAACAACGCCGCCAGGCCCATGCCGCCGCTGATGCACAGCGTGGCCAGGCCGCGGCGCGCCTTGCGGCGGGCCATCTCGTGGAGGAGCGTGACCGAGATGCGCGCGCCGGTGGCGCCGATGGGATGCCCCAGGGCGATGGCCCCTCCGTTCACGTTCAGCCGGTCCTGGTCGAGGCGCAGCTCCCGGTCGCAGGCCAGCACCTGGGCCGCGAAGGCCTCGTTCAGCTCCACCAGGTCCAGGTCCTCCGTCCGCAGCGAGGTCTTCTCCAGGAGCCGGCGCGTGGCGGGCACCACGCCGATGCCCATGATGTTGGGGTCCACCCCCGCCGCGGCCACGCCCACCACCCTGGCCATGGGCGCCACGCCCAGCGCCGCCGCCCGGTCCGCGGAGAGGACGACCAGGGCCGCCGCGCCGTCCGTGATGCCCGAGGAGTTGCCGGCGGTCACGGTGCCGCCCTTCTCCTTGAAGACTGGAGACAGCCGGGCCAGGGCCTGCAGCGTCGCGTCGGGGCGCACGTGCTCGTCGTGTCGCACCTCCGCCTCGCCGCCCTTGACGGCGACCTTCACGGGCACGATCTCGTCGTCGAAGCGCCCGGCGGCGGCGGCCTTGGCCGCGCGGTGCTGGCTGCGCACCGCGAAGGCGTCCTGCTCCTCGCGCGGGATCGTGTACATCTCGGCCAGGCGCTCGGCGGTCTCGCCCATGACCTTCTCGGACAGCGGGCAGAGGAAGCCGTCCTGGTACATGCCGTCCACGGCGGCCTGGTCCCCCATCCGGTAGCCCCACCGCGCGCCGGTCAGGAGGTAGGGCACGCGGCTCATGGACTCCGTTCCCCCCGCGAGCACGACCTCGGCATCGCCGTCGCGGACCGCGCGGTAGGCCAGGTCGATCGCCTTGAGGCTGCTGCCGCAGGCCATGTTCACCGTGAAGGCCGGGGTCTCCTGCGGGAGGCCCGCCCGCCAGGCCACCTGCCGCGCCACGTTGGGTCCGACACCGGCCTGCCGCGCACACCCGAACACCGCCTCGTCCACCTGCCGCGGCTCCAGGCCGGCCCGCGACAGGGCCTCCCGGGCGGCGGCCGCGCCGAGCTCCGCGGCGGTCAAGGAGGCCAGGGCGCCGCCGAACTTGCCGATCGGCGTGCGCACGGCGCCGGCCACCACGACCTCACGCATGCGAGCCGCCCCGGGCCAGGGCCACCCGCAAGCGGACCGGCGCCCCCTTCGGAGCGCCCAGCAGCCGCGCCGCGCTGTCGCGGTGCACGGCGATCTCCAGCCGCCCGCTGCTGCCCATGAGCGCGCACGGCTCGCCCTCGGCGACGTCCGCGTAGGTCCGCACCAGGGGCAGCACCACCCCCTCCACCACCACCACCAGGCGGGTGGGATCGTCGTCGAGGGCCTTCAGGATGCCGGCCAGCTCCGGGCCCGAGAGGTTGGTGGTGAGGTTGCCGAAGCCGTCCACGTCCACCACCGCCGCCTCCCACTCCGTCTTCCCCACCTGGCGCACCGACTCCAGGGCCGCGACCACGGGGTCGCGCACGGGCGGGCCGACCTCGCTCAAGGGAGTGCCACGCGCCAGGTGGGCCGCCGCCGGCGCGAACACGTCCCGCGCGTGGAAGGTATTGGAGACTTCGGGGCGGACGAGCCGCGCGTTCTTGATCTCGCGCACGCGCGCGCCCGGATGCTCGGCCAGGACATGGGTGAAGATCCCGTTGTCGGGACCGACGAACCGGTAGCCGCCGGCCTCGAGCGCGATGGCCCTCCGCGCCGAGCCCACGCCGGGGTCCACCACGGCCAGGAACACCGCGCCCGGGGGGAAGGCCCGGTAGGCGGCGGCCAGCGAGTAGGCGCCCGCGGCCACGTCGTGGCGGGGCAGGTCGTGCGTGATGTCCACGACGGTGGCCTCGGGACAGGCGGCCAGCACCGCGCCCCTGACCGCGCCCGCGTAGTGGTCGCGGGTGCCGAAATCGGTCAGCAAGGCCACCAGCGGACGCCGCTTGCGGGCGGCGGGGCGGGGACTGGGGCTGCGCGGCATGGCGGGATTGTAATCCAGACGAGGCGTCGCCTCGCCGCGCGGGCGGGGCCGGGCGCTAGAATGGGCGCGTGGAGCGCGTCTACCTCGACCACAACGCGACGACGCCGATGGACCGGCGGGTGCTGGAGGCCATGCTCCCCATCCTGGAGAACGGCTTCGGCAACCCGTCGAGCCTCCACTGGTTCGGCCAGCGGGCCCGCGGCGCCGTGGAGGACGCGCGCGCGCAGGTGGCCGCGCTGATCGGGGCCAGCCCGTCCGAGATCGTCTTCACGGGTAGCGGGACCGAGGCCGACAACATGGCGCTGCGCGGGGTGGCCGGCGCGGCGAAGGACCCGCGCCGCAAGATCGTCCACACGGTCGTGGAGCACCACGCGGTGATCCACACGGCGAAGGCGCTCTTGGAGGAAGGCTGGCCCGTGGAGACGGTGCGCGTGGGCCAGGACGGGGTCCTGGACCTCGACGGCCTGCGCGCCCGGGTGGACGACGGCACCGCTCTCGTCTCGGTGATGCTCGCGAACAACGAGACGGGCGTGGTGCAGCCCGTGGCCGAGGTCGTGAAGATCGCCAAGGCCCGCGGCGCCCTCGTGCACTGCGACGCGGTGCAGGCGGCGGGCAAGATCCCGGTCGACGTGGCCGCCCTGGGCGTCGATCTGCTCGCCCTGTCCGCCCACAAGTTCTACGGTCCGAAAGGCGTCGGCGTCCTGTACGTCAAGCGCGGCACGCGGCTGCGGGCCTGGGCGCGGGGCGGGGCGCAGGAGCGCAACCGGCGCGCGGGCACGGAGAACGTGGCCGGCATCGTGGGGCTGGGCCGGGCCGCCACCCTGGCGCGCGAGGAGCTGGCGGTGGAGGGCCCGCGGCTCCAGGCGCTGCGCGACCGCCTGGAGCAGGCGCTCTTCACGATCCGGGGGACGCGCCGCAACGGCGAGGGGACCCGCGTCCCCAACACGACGAACGTCTCCTTCGAGGGCATCGAGGCGGAGAGCCTGCTCATGGCCCTGGACCTCATGGGGATCGCGGTCTCCACCGGGGCGGCCTGCGCCGCGGGCGCCGTCGAGCCGTCGCACGTGCTGCGGGGCATGGGCCTGGCCGTGGAGCGCGTGCAGGCCTCGATCCGCTTCTCGCTGGGCCGGTCCACCACCGCGGCCCAGGTCGATCGCGCCGCGGCGGCGGTGGCCGAGGCCGTCGAGCGCCAGCGTAGCCGCTCCGCGGCCCATTCCGCGGGCCGGGCCTGAGCCGGATTGGACCGGAAAAAAATTCACCTTGAAAGCGGGCCTCGGCGGAAGTAGGCTCTCGGCCCAAAACATCCATGTCATCGAGCCCCCCGCTCAAACGCATCCTCGTGGTCGAGGACGAGGGCGACCTGCGTGGCCTGGTCACGCGTATCCTGGAGGACTCGGGATACGCGGTGCTGGCCGCGGAAGACGGCTGGTCCGCCATCGAGGCCCTGCAGGCCGACCGGCCGGACCTCGTCCTGCTGGACCTCCGGCTGCCCGTCCTCGACGGCTGGACGGTCCTGGAGTTCGCGCGCCGCGCGGTGCCGTCGCCCGCGGTGGCCCTCATGACCGTCTGCAGCGACGCGGACAGCATCGAGCGCGGCCTGCGCGCCGGGATCGCCGGCTGCGTCTTCAAGCCCTTCCGCATCCGCGACCTGGTCACGACCTGCGACCGCATCCTCTGGAGGCGCTCCGGCGACGCGGACGACCACCAGGACCGGCGCCGGCAGCGCCGGCGGCCGCTGGCCCTCGACGTGACCGCGCTGGCCGGGGCGACCTTCGAGGTGGCCCCCGCCAAGCTCGTGGACCTGAGCATGGGCGGCGCGCAGGTGGACCTGGACGCCTCCCTGGAGCCCGGGGAGCGCATGCGCGTGAGCTTCGACTTCTTCGACGGCGAGCCGGGATGGATCCTGGACAGCCAGGTGCGCTGGCGGGGCATGCTGGGGGGCGAGGGCGTCGCCGCCCACGCCTCGTCGGCCGCCGGCTACACCTACGGCGTGGCCTTCGTGGACATGGCCCCGGAGCACGAGCGCCAGCTCCGCCGATTACTTCCGGATATCGACTAGAACTCGGCGGGACGAGAGCGCCTGATATTCCCTAGTTACCCTAGTTAGGGCGCCCCGCGCGACGCGCGTACCCGAGCGGCGCGGCCTATCGAGGATGGGGCACCTGCTCGTCCGCGTGATACGAGGAGCGCACCAGCGGGCCGGACTCGACGTGCGGGTAGCCGAGCGACAGGGCGTACCGCTTGATCTCGTCGAACTCCCCGGGCGTGTAATAGCGCAGCACGGGCAGGTGCTCGGGCGACGGCCGCAGGTACTGGCCCACGGTCAGGATGTCGGCGCCGGCGGCGCGGATCTGCCCCACCGTGTCCCGCACCTCCTCCCACTCCTCGCCCAGGCCCACCATGATCCCGCTCTTGGTCAGCAGGCCGGCGTCCTTCGAGCGGCGGAGCAGCTCCAGCGAGCGGTCGAATCGCGCGCCGGGCCGCACGTGGCGGTAGAGCCTGGGCACGGTTTCCGTATTGTGATTGAGCACGTCCGGGCGGGCGTCGATCACGACCTGCAGCGCCGCGCGGTCCCCCTTGAAGTCGGGGATGAGGACCTCCACCGCGCAGCCCGGGAGGCGGCGGCGGATCTCGCGGATGCAGGCCGCGAAGATCGAGGCGCCGCCGTCGGCCTGGTCGTCGCGGTTGACCGACGTGATCACGGCGTGGCGCAGGCCCATGCGGGCCACGGCCTCCGCCACCCGCCGCGGCTCCGCCGGGTCCGGCGGGAGGCCGGGCAGGCCGGTCTTCACAGCGCAGAACCCGCAGGCCCTGGTGCAGACGTCGCCCAGGATCATGAAGGTCGCGGTCCCGCGGTTCCAGCACTCCCCCACGTTGGGGCAGCGCGCCTCCTCGCAGACCGTATGGAGGCCCAGGTCGCGCATGAGGCCGCGCAGCCGGTCGTGGCCCTCGCCCATGGGGGCGCGGGCCTTGATCCAGGCCGGCCGCGGCAGCACGGGAAGGGGCAGGCTCAACCGCTACTCCTCCTCCTCCTCGTCATCGTCGTCGTCCTCATCCTCGTCGTCCCAGCCTTCCTCGTCGGCGACGCCCGGGGCGTCCGCCTCGTCGGCCCCGCCCTCTTCCTCGTCGCCCTCGAAGTCGTCGTCGTCATCGTCCTCGTCGTCGTCCAGCCGAAGGGGGCGCTCTCGGTCCACGTAGCCTCCTAGGTCCCCGGGATGATCCAGTCCGGCCGGCTCCAGGGCCCGCGCCGCCGGACGTCGTGGCGATAAGTCGGGTTGCCGCACGTAGCGCAGAGCTTCAGGGCCTCGCGCTTCTCCAGGTATTCCATCACAACCTGGACCACCGTGGCGTGGCTCCACGTCAAGGGGGACACGGAGAGCGGGGCGTCCGTGAAGGGGTCCATCTGCTCGGCCAGGACGCCGCTGTCCAGGCCCCGCTCGGCCACCCAGGCGATCACGGGCAGGGCCTCGCGCAGCTCCTCCTCGGTCTGCGCCGCGGCGATCGTGTACTGGGCCAGCCAGAGCGTGCAGATGAACCAGGGGTTGCCGGGGACGTCCTGCGAGACGCGGTGGTAGTAGTCGTTGTCGTAGCGGGCCATCCCGCCCACGCTGGTCTTGATCCACAGGCCGTCCTTGACGGCCTTCATGGTGGCGACCACCCGGGGGTCGCGGGCCTCGTAGGCGCCGAAGGCGAACAGCGCGTAGAGGCTCGAGTCCAGGGTGGCGTCCACCACCGCCTTGCCCCCGCCGTCGAAGGTGACCATGCGCGCGAAGCGCCCCAGCTCCTGGCGGTACAGGTGCACGTCCATGCCCGCCCGCACCTCGTCGGCCGCCGAGCGGAAGCGGGAGGCCCGGTCCATCTCGCCGAAGGCCAGGCAGAAGCGCGCCGCGGCGTCGAGTCCCGCCCACACGCAGGCGGTGGTGAAGGTCAGGACCCCGAAGCGCTCCTCCCACAGGTCGTAGGACGGCCGCGGAAGCCCGGTGGCCGGGTCGCGGAAGGAGTCCATGAACTCCGCGGCCTTGATGATGAGCGGCTTGAACAGCGGCTTCACGAACTCCACGTTCCGGTATTTCTCGAAGTGCTTCCACGCGGCCCAGACCACGAGCGCGGTCTCGTCTTCCTGTATGGGAAGCTGGGGCCGGCCGTCCTTCACCCATGGGTGCCAGGAGGAGGCCAGCGTGCCGTCGGGGTTGTATTTGTGAAGGAAATAGCCCTCCTCGCGGATGACGTCCTTGCAGAAGAAGTAGAACCGCTTGGAGATCTCGAAGAAGCCGGCCGTGTCGAGGGCGTGGGCCACCAGGGCCCCGTCCCGCGGCCACACGTAGGAGTAGGTGTCGCGGTTGAAGAGCAGGACGTCGGTGTCGTTGGCGGCGATGATGGCCCCGTTGTTGTCGATCTGCGTGCGCACCACCAGCAGGCTGCGCTTGAAGCAGGCCACGATGGGCTCCGGCAGGTCGCCGAAGTCCGTGTCCCCGCTGTTGACCCACAGGCGCCAGTAGCTCGCGGTGCGCTCCATGAGCTTTTCCGGCGTGCGGTCCCGGACCAGCTGGTCCAAAAGCCGCACCTCCCGATGGGACGTCCCGACGGCGATCCAATAGAAGAAGGTGGACTCCGCGCCGGCGGCCAGGGACAAGGGGACACCCAGGGTGGAGTCCACGGACCCCTGGGCGATGGGATGGCCCTGCAGATCGCCGTCCTCGGCGTCCCGCCAGGTCCCCTCCTTGCCCTGGCCCTTGAGGCCGGTGGCGTACCGGCTCACGCCCGTGAAGCCGTCGCCGGCCACGTTGATCAGGAAGAACCGCGGGCCCTTGTAGTGGATGAGGGCGAGCAGCTGCGGGTCGTAGAGCGCGGTGTCCCCCACGTCCGTCTCCGAGATGTAGAAGTCGTGATGGAAGAAGACCTGGACCTCCCGCGCGCGATCGGCCTTGTTGCGCACGGTCAGCTTGCGCAGGAACAGGTTCTCGTGGAAGTCCACGCAGTCGTGGCTCTCGAACTCCAGCTGCAGGCCGGCGTGGGCGCCGCGCACGTCGGTGACCAGGGTCTCGGGCAGGTAGCGCAGCTTGAGGTCCCAGCCGTCGTCGCTCCAGGCCATCCGGCCGTCGGCCAGGATCCCGAACCGGAACGGCGAGCCCACGGTGTGGTTCTCCTTCCCCACGTTGGGGAAGTAGAGGTCGCGTATCCGATAGCCCTTGTCGAAGGTGACCAGCAACGTCCCGTTGCCCACCGGTATGTCGCGCGGCATGGGATTCGTATTATGCTTTGCCCGCCCGCCCGGAGTCGCGGCGGGCAAACCCGAGCCAGGAGCGCGGAATGATCATCGTCTGCCCGAGCTGCCAATCGCGCTACAAGTTCGACGAGAGCAAGTTCGGGGAGCGGCAAAGGGCCAAGACCAAGTGCGCCAAGTGCGGGAGCTCGATCGAGATCGAGAACCCCGCGATGTCGGACATGACCCTGCCGCCCACGCCCCTGCCCGGCAAGGGCGCGCCGGCGGCCCCTCCGGCTCCGGCTCCCGCTCCCCGCCCGCCCGAGGACGACACCAAGCGCCGCCGGGCGGAGGAGGCTCCCGGCATGGGCACCATCACCGGGAAGGACCTCCACAAGTCCGGCGTGGTCGAGCTGCCCAAGGACAAACGGTTCTCGCTGGCCGTCATCCAGGGCGCGGCCACCGGGCAGATCTTCCACATCACGAAGACCCGCACCGTGCTCGGCCGGTCCGGGGCCGACATCAACCTCGACGACCCCGAGGCCTCCCGCCAGCACGCCGCTGTGGACATCCTGGGCGACCACGCCATCGTGCGCGACCTCGGATCGACCAACGGCACCTTCGTGGACGTGGAGCGCATCGAGCAGAAGGTGCTGAACAACCAGAACGAGTTCCGCATCGGCAGCCACGTCCTGATGTTCATCGTGACCGACGTGGAGTAGTGCCCCGGCCTCCGGCCCCGCTCGGCGACATCGACCTCGAGGTCTTCCGCGAGGAGGGCCGCCGCCTGGTGGACTGGGTGGCCCGGTACCTGGACGGCGCCGAGGCCTACCCGGTGCTGCCGCGCGTGCGGCCCGGCGACGTCACGGCCGCTCTCCCCGCCTCGCCGCCCGCCGGCCCGGAGCCTCTGGCCGACATCCTGGCCGACGTGGAGCGCGTGATCGTCCCCGGCCTCACGCACTGGAACCATCCCGGCTTCTTCGCGTACTTCGCCAACTCCTCCACTGCGCCCGCCATCCTCGGAGAGATGCTGGCCGCCGCCTTCAACGCCAACGGCATGCTCTGGAAGACGGCGCCCGCCGCCACCGAGCTGGAGGTGGTGGTGCTGGACTGGCTGCGGCAGACGCTGGGCCTGCCCGCGGGCCTCTTCGGCGTCATCCAGGACACGGCCTCGGCCTCGACACTCGTGGCCCTGGCCGCAGCCCGCGAGGCCGTGCCCGGCCTGGACGTCCGGCGCCGCGGGCTCATCGGACAGGCCCGGCTCCGCATGTACGCATCGGAGCACGCGCATTCCTCGGTGGACAAGGCCGGGATCGTCCTGGGGATCGGACAGGAGGGGCTGCGCCACATCCCCGTGGACGCGCAGTACCGAATGATCCCCGCGGCGCTGCAGGACGCAATCAACGAAGACCGCGCCGCAGGGTGGATTCCGTTCGCGGTCGTGGCCACGGTGGGCACCACGTCGACCACCAGCATCGACCCGGTCCCGGCCATCGCCGACGTCTGCCAGGCCGAGGGCCTGTGGCTCCACGTGGACGCGGCCTACGGCGGGTCGGCGGCGGTGGAACCGTCGCTGCGGCACGTGCTCGACGGCTGCGACCGGGCCGATTCGCTCGTCGTCAACCCGCACAAGTGGCTGTTCGTGCCGGTGGACCTCTCGGTGCTCTACACCCGCAAGCCCGAAGTCCTGCGCGCCGCCTTCAGCGTGGTGCCGGAGTACCTGCGCACCGCCGAGGAGACGGTGGCTCCGAACTTCATGGACTACGGCGTGAGCCTGGGCCGCCGCTTCCGGGCCCTCAAGCTGTGGATGGTGATGCGGGCCTTCGGGCAGGAGGGACTGGCCGCGCGCATCCGCGAGCACGTCCGCCTGGCCCGGTCCTTCCGCTCCTGGGTCGAGGCGGACCCCGGCTTCGAGGTGGTGGCGCCGTCGCCGTTCTCGGTGGTGTGCTTCCGGGCCCGCTTCGCCGGCGTCCCCGCGGAAGAAGAAGACCGGCGCAACCAGGAGCTGATGGACGCCGTCAACGCCACCGGCGAGGCGTACCTCTCGCACACGAAGCTTGCCGGGCGCACGGTGCTGCGGATGGCCATCGGCAACATCCGGACCGAAGAGCGCCACGTCCGCCGCGCCTTCGACCTCCTGCGCCAGGCCGCCGCCTCGCGGCGCTCCTAGCGCCGCCTTATACTCGCTCGATGCGCGTGGTGGCCGCCATGTCCGGAGGCGTGGACTCTTCCGTCGCCGCGGCCCTGCTCCAGGAGCAGGGCCACGACGTGGTGGGGATCTCCATGCAGCTCCACGACCGGACGGAGGGGGCGGGGCCGTCCTTCGGCCGCTGCTGCGCGCTGGACGACCTCCACGACGCGAAGGCGGTGGCCCATCGGCTCGGTATCCCCCACTACGTGGTCAACCTGGAGCGGTCCTTCCACGACGGCGTGATCGCTCCCTTCGTGCGCGACTACCTCGAGGGCCGCACGCCCATCCCGTGCTCGCGCTGCAACACCGAGGTCAAGTTCGCGAGCCTGGTGGAGAAGACCCGCGACCTCGGGATCGGGACCGTGGCCACCGGGCACTACGCGCGCAAGGACCAGGACCCGGTGACCGGCCGCCATCGCTTGCTGAAGGGACGCGACAGCCGCAAGGACCAGTCGTACTTCCTGTTCGGTCTCGGCCAGGCCCAGCTCGCCGCCGCCCTCTTCCCGGTAGGCAACCTCGAGAAGGCCGAGGTGCGGCGGCTGGCCCGGGAGCGCGGCCTGCCCACCGCCGACAAGGCGGAGAGCCAGGAGATCTGCTTCGTCCCCGACGGGGACTACGCGGGCTTCGTGGAGCGGCAGGCGCCCGCCGAGGACCGCTCCGGGCCGGTCGTGGACGGCGAGGGCCGCGCGCTGGGCCGGCATGCGGGTGTCCACCGCTTCACGGTCGGACAGCGCCGCGGCCTGGGCGTGACGGGGCCCCGTCCTCTTTATGTGCTGGAGGTGCGCCCGGAGTCACGGACGGTCGTGGTGGGCGAGCCGCCCGAGCTGGAGCGGTCGTCGCTCGTCGCCCGCGAGGTCAACTGGATCTCGGGCGATCCACCACGCGAGCCGTTGCGCGCCGCGGTACGGATCCGGCACCGCGCCGCGGAGGCCGCTGCGACGGTCGAACCGTTGCCGGACGGCCGCGCCCGCGTTCGCTTCGACGCCCCGCAGCGGGCCGTGACCCCGGGCCAGGCGGCGGTCTTCTACGACGGCGAGGTGTGCCTGGGCGGCGGCTGGATCGAGGAGGCGGGCTAGCCCTCCCGGCCGCGCACGGCCTCCAGCGCCTTGCGTGCGGCGTCCTGCTGGGCCTCCTTCTTGGTGAAGCCGTCGCCCTCGGCGACCGGCCGGCCCCGGATGACGCAGCGCACCACGAAGCGGGTGCGGCGGCCCAGCGGCTCCTCGACCACGACCTCGTACTCCGGCACCGGCTCTCCTCGCGCCTGGAGCACCTCCTGTAGCGCGCTCTTGTGGTCCACGTCGGGGGCCTG
>Ga0075425_100004374_pt1 | contig 14574 bp, 14 predicted proteins | sample SoiMethybrSBSTD4_FD_75300 | JGI IMG/M metagenome (GOLD analysis project Ga0075425, IMG submission 75300) | Bulk soil microbial communities from a Populus tree surrounding site in Tennessee, USA - Soil MetaG P. TD hybrid SBSTD4 | ecosystem: Environmental > Terrestrial > Soil > Tree plantation...
TGTTGTCTTCTCTAGATGCGGCGCCCACTCGCGAAGGTACGCAACCAGGCGCTCCTGGCGCTCGGCTTCGGAGCGAAGCTCGAGGATGCGCTGCTTCCAGAGAAGGTCCATGGGAAGTTTGGCGGCGACCGCGTAGGAAATGTCCGCATCATTGCTGCAAGGCAGATCCGTGGGGCAGTCGCCAAAGATCAGGGTATGACAAGTTTCATATAGATCGTTGAGCTCGCGGCAAATATGGGGGCCTATGGGATAGGCGCGATCTTCGAGAAAGTCCACTTCGCCGCGCAGGAGCGGCTCATCGTCAAAGAGTTCGACGACGCGGAAGGGCAAACGGCCCACGGCGAGGATGTCGCTGCGGCCGTCGGGATAACGCTTCACGACTTCAAGAATTTCGGCGGTGCAGCCCGTGCCGGCGATTCCGTTGGGAAGAGCCAGCAGCATGCCGAAGTGCGTTTGAGTATCGAGACATTCGCGCACCATCTGGCGATAGCGCGGCTCAAAAATGTGCAGAGGAAGATCAACGCCGGGGAGGAGAACCACGTTTAGGGGAAACAGCGGCAGGCGAACATTGGACATAGGCGCGTTCCTACTGCAGGCAAAGAATAGCAGAGTCAGACGAGTCTGACGACTTTTCAGTTTACTTAGAAAATTCTGAACACCCGCGGATTCGCGGGAGCTAGAGCTCGGCGAGGAGCGATTGCATTTCCGACTGTGCGTGGCCGTTGCCCGAGTTCGTTGCCACGGTGATGCCCTCGATAAGGATAGAGCGCGCATCTTCGGAACGCGACTGCTTGGCCAGCAACTGGGCGAGCATCTGGTAGCCAGGTACGTAGGCTGGGTTGCGCCGCAAAAGTTCGCGAAATTGTGCTTCTGCTTTGACCGCATCTCCGGAATTAAGGTATTCCAACGCAAGCCCATAACGGGAAAACGCATCGTCCGGTTTCTGGGCTACGAACGCTTCGAGCACTTCTCGGCGCGATTTCTTTTGGTCGGTCATGGTGCGCAGGTAGTATAACGGTTGGAAAGAGCGAGCCAAAATCACCGCAGCCTTCGAGGGCCGGATGCCGAAGATGAAGAAGGGTAACGCGCGAGGCGAGGTAACGCTGAAAGGGAAGCCGATCAGCGCTTCGCGGTCACAGATGGCGGAAGTGGTGCTGCCTGCCGAAACGAATCCGCTGGGCAAACTGCTGGGTGGCCGCGTCATGCACCTGGTGGACATCGCGGCGGCGATGGCGGCAAGCCGGCACGCGAATAGTTATGTGGTGACGGCGTCGGTGGACTACATTGATTTCCGCAATCCAATCAATATCGGAGAGATGGTGATCCTGAAGTCGCAGGTGAATCGTGTATTTCATACTTCGATGGAAGTGGGTGTGAAGGTTTTCTCCGAGAACGCATTGACCAGTGAGCGGAAGCACACGACGACGGCGTACGTAACGTTTGTGGCTCTCGATGCGGCGACACGCGAGCCCAAGCTGGTGCCACCCTTGATCCTGAAGACGGCGGAAGAAAAACGGCGCTGGCGCGAAGCGGGCGAGCGAAGAAAAGCGCGGCTGGTACTGCGATACAAGAAACAACGCAGCAGAGACTAGGAGATGGAACAGAGGAAAAAAGGAAAAGAACTGACCCAGAGGCACCAGGCGTCTAATTTCCACCCACGACGCCCACCCAAATAGGAGTTGCTGTGGGTTGCGAACTCCCGCCGGCTGGCTCATCGGTGATGGTAAGAGCTTTGCTGTCGCGCTGCGAGTCCGGAGGATTTTGCACCAGCATGTAGAACTTTTCCCCCGCGTCGGGGCGAACAGCGAGAACCGGAATTGGCTTGACGCCCACGGTCTTGGGAATCAGCCACAGTTGCAGCGCGCGGTCACCGGCCGGTGCTGGCAAACCTTGCCCGGAGACGATGATGCCCAGCGCAGGGTGCCAAATAGCGTGTAGGGCGGGAAATCCGTCGCGCTGGGCTACCATGACGATTTGTAGCGAACGTGCATCCGCCAGGATGAGTGCCTCGCGGCGGGCCAGTGCAAGTTGCAGCGCCGATTCTTTTTGCAGCTGAACCTGCTGGTCGAGAGAAATTTGAGTCTGTTGTATTTTTTCGCGCAGGGAGCGCGCTTCGTAATCATTGAAAAGTGCGAAGAGCAGTGCCACCACGATAGCTGCCCATAGCCATAGCGGAATTATCCGTTTAGACATCGGCGGTCCTGGTGACAAGTTTTTCAAATTAGCGATGGACAAGCTCAACGCTTGTAACCGGCTCGAACCTTTTCGGCAACGGAGAAAGCGTGTTCAATGCAAGTGCCGACGGCCGGACCGTTGCAGTAATTTCCGGTGAGCCATAGGCCGGGGATAGATTCTACTGCTGCGCGAATGATTTGTAGCCGCCGCGTGTGACCGACATTGTATTGGGGGATGGCTCGACGATGGAGTGTGACTTGCTGCATTACGGGCTGGCCGCTGATGGCGAGGATCGGCGCCAATTCACGGTGTACCAGGGCGGACAAGGCTTCGTCGGAGAGGTCTGCGGCCGATGGGTCGGTGGCACCGCCGACAAAACTGGCCAGCAAGACTTGACCCTGCGGAGCGCGTCCTGAAAACAGCGACGAATTCCAGACCGTGCCAAGAGTGCGGAGCTTGGATGAACGCGGAACCAGAAAGCCAAAGCCGTTGAGCGAGTGTCGCACCTGTTCGCGGCGATAGGCCAGTGATGCCACGGCTACGGGTGCGTAAGCAATTTTACTTAGCGAAACACGGGCCTCGGGAGTTAGTTCTCCGAGAAGAGACGCTGCCACGCCAGCCGGCGTCGCAACTACAAGTTGCTCGCAGGCCATTTCTTCGGAGCCGCCTCCAGCTTTTCGCAGACGCACCAGGAATCCCTGTTGAAGCCGGTCGACAGCGATCACAGCGACATTGCAGCGCAGATTTGGTCCGAGTTTGTCGGCCAGCGCTGTGATTAGACTTTCATTGCCGGAGCGAAAAGAGATCAAACTCGGACGCCGGCGCGGTTGCGACATTGTGGCCTTCGGCGTTTTTGCGAAGCGCAACATTCCGCGCACCACGCTGCCCGCGAACTTTTCGGCTTCATAAACGCTGGGAAACGCCGCGCGTAAACTGATCTGTTCCGGGTCGCCTGCGTAGATGCCAGAAACAAAGGGGCCGACCAGGCGGTCCAATAATTCGGCTGAAAACTTTCGCCGTGTGAACGCCGCGATGGATTCGTCAGACTCCGGCGGGTGCGTGTTGCGGAGAATCTCGGTGAGGATCACGAATTTGGTCTTCCAACTAAGCAGGCGGGAAGATAGAAAAGCCGGCGGCGACACGGGAACCGGCACCAGCTTTCCGCCAAGTAAAATAAAACGCGGAACGCCATGAGGTGCTTGGACGAGTGCTTCGTTTAGACCCAGTTCAGCGCAGAGTTCGCAGAGTGGCGACGTACCGCTGAAACTCTGCGGCCCCAGTTCGAGAAGGTATCCGTCTTTCCCAATGGACTGAATAACGCCGCCCGGGCGCGAGCTTGCTTCCAGAACCAGAACATTCTGTCCGGCCTTCTGAAGGCCATATCCGCAGATCAACCCTGAAATTCCCGCGCCGATGACAACTGTGAGTGGTCCGCCAGCCACGGTTCAGAGCGTTTTCGAAAAAAGAGGTTTGCCGTCCAGGGTCTGCTTTTCCAGGTAGGAGTCGAAAAGCATAGCCAGGTTGCGGATGAAGATTCGTCCGAGCCAGGTGGTGCGGATTTCGTTCTTGTCGACGATGAGGAGACCATCTTCGCGCGGGACTTCGAGGCGAAGAAGTTCGTCGGCAAAGTGCTCGTCGAAATCGATGCCGAACGCTTCGTTAATGTCCGCCTTTGGGACCACCGTGTGGCAGAGCAAGCGGCCGATGACTTCGCGGCGCAGGCGATCTTCATCCGAAAGAAGGTAGCCACGCATGGTGGCGATGCCGCGAGTGTGAACAGCCTTTTCCCACGCCGGCAGTTCGCGGAAATTTTGCGCGTAGGCGCCGCTGAACCCGCTGATCGCGGTGACACCCATTCCGTAAAGGTCCGCTCCCGACTTCGTGGTGTAGCCCTGAAAATTGCGGTGCAGGGTTCGGTTCGCCTGGGCCGTCGCCAGCTCGTCATTCGGTTTGGCGAAGTGGTCCATGCCGATGTAGAGATAGCCGGCTTCGAGAAACTTCAGCAAACCAGCGCGGAAAATCTCGAATTTCTGCATGCCTTCTGGGAGAAACGTCGCGAACGCTCCTTGCTGTTTTTTTAGCCATGGCACATGCGCGTAGCTGAACAGCGCAATGCGGTCTGGAGCCAGGCTGATGATCTGATCGACGGTGTGCGCAAAAGTGTCCGGAGTCTGGTGCGGCAATCCATAAATGAGGTCCACATTGATGCTGTCGAACCCCAGCGCGCGAGCGGATTGCATGAGGTCGCGCGTGATTTCGTAGGGCTGGATGCGGTGAATCGCTTTCTGTACCGGCTCATGGAAATCCTGAATTCCCATGCTGAGCCGGTTGAAGCCGAGGCGCCGGAGCACTTCCAGATGTTCGAGCGAGGTCACACGCGGGTCCACTTCGATGCCGATCTCGGCGTCAGGCGAAAAAGTGAACCGCCCTTTGGTGTAGCTGAAAAGATCTTCTAGTTGTGTCGGCGAAGAATAGGTTGGCGTGCCGCCGCCCCAGTGGAATTGTACGACTTTGCGAGGGCGTGAAACGGCTTGCGCGACGCGGGCAATTTCTTCTTTCAGCACGTCAAAGTACGGCAACGAGACGCTCTTGTCCTTCTGGATGATCACATTGCAGGCGCAGAACAAACACAAGCTCTCGCAAAAGGGAAGATGCATGTACAGCGATAGCGGCGTGCGCGCAGCATCGGCGGCTGCGTGGACTTTCTCGAGGTCATCCGGTCCGAACGCATCGTTCCACACCGGCGCGGTCGGATAGCTCGTGTAGCGCGGGCCCGGTCGGTTATATCGCGCCAGGAACTCCTGGCTCACATAAAGTTCGCGTTTTGCCTGGTCGAGACTTGGATGCGGAATCATCACTGCGCCAGCCCCTATTCTAGCAGGCAGCCGTGCGCCGCGCCGCTTTGAGCGCTGTTAGAACTTGAAGACGATTCCGGCAACGAAATTTCCACGATGCTGATAGTTGGATACTTTGGCGGTGAAACAGCCAAAAAATGGATCGCAGTACAGGGCGAGCGACGAATTCGCGTACGTTGGCATATAACGCGCGTCGCCGCGCAGCGCTAGGTGTCGGCTCAGTTCATATTTCACGCCACCGCCGAGGCTGTAGGCAAAGTCCGTGCGCGCCGGATTGCCGCCGCTGTTGAATTCGTGAGTGAAGCCCAGACTGCCCGTTGCATAGGGGCGGAGCCGGTGGTCCGGCCCAAGAAACATGTACAGCAAGCCGAACTGATATTGATCAATCGTCGAATCGTAGGCCTTGAAAAAAGGATCATCCGGAAACCGCTGCGCGCTGTAAGAGGTCAGATTGCGGTCCCACATGAATTCCGCCTGGGCGTTGCGGGTCAGCGAATAGTCAATGAACGTGCCGAAGCTGGTGGCTCCATCCACACGCAGCTCGTTTACGTTTACTCCCACGGTTTGCGGATTCAAAGGAAAGGAACCGCTCGTTTCGTAGCCTACAAACGGCGCGATTTCCCATTTGTCGCGTCCGTACTGCGCGTTGGCCGACGCCGCGCCAAACAGCAAGATAAGTCCCGCGCCGATCCAGAGTGCTCGAAGTCGCATTTTGGATTCTCCCAGTTCATCGGTAAATGCCGCCGACCACACGCCTTCGAGGGCTGTGTTACTAGGATGCATCTTGCGGATAATTCGTTTCCGCAGACGGCGCGAAGGCTCAGGAATTGGCTGCGGCAGACGAGAACATAAATTGCTGGCCGGTGCGGATAAACGTTTGCGCCGCTTCCACCGGTGTGCTCGGCAGAATCCCATGACCGAGATTTAGAATATGACCTTTGCCGCCCAGCTGCCTGAGGATTGCCTGGGTTGCGCTTACGATGTTCTCTTGCGAGCCAAACAAAATCGCCGGATCGAGATTTCCCTGTAGGGCATTACGTGGCCCGAACTTTGCCCTGGCATCGTCGAGATTCACTCGCCAATCGAAACTCAGCACTTCGGCGCCGCTTTCACCAACTGCCGCGAGCAAATGGTGTGACGCTTTCGTGTAATAGATCACCGGCACGGCGCCTCGAACGCCCGCGATAATTTCCTGAACTGCGGGCAAGGCAAATTCCTGATACTCGGGCAACGCTAGTTCGCCGCACCAGGTGTCAAATAGCTGCACTGCCGAAGCTCCGGCCGCGATTTGTGCTTTTAGATAGCCGATGGTGGCCTGCGCAATTTGATGCAGTAGTTCACGGAAGATTGCCGGTTCGGTGTACAGAAAACTCTTTGCTGTGGCGAAGCCCTCTTTGGCTCGGCCTTCCACCATGTAGCAGGCCATGGTCCACGGCGCACCGGCAAATCCCAGCACGGGCACGTCCGGTCCCGCGGCTCGAACCAGGCGCCGAATCGCCTCCATCAAAAATCCCGTCTCGGCCTCAGGATCAAACAAATGCAGTTTGCGCACCGCTCCCGACGACCGCACCGGCTCCAGCAAATGCGGGCCCGCATCGCCGAGCTCCAGCGGCACCCCCATAGCCTCGGCCGGAATCAAAATGTCGGAGAAAATGATGATCGCGTCCACCCCCAGCCGCCGAAACGGTTGCAGAGAAACCTCCACTGCCAGATCCGGTGTCTTACAAACCTCAAGGAAGGCATGCTTGGCTCGCAGTTCGCGGTACTCGGGCAGATAGCGCCCCGCCTGGCGCATCATCCAGACCGGCAGGCGAGGCAGCCCTTCGCCGCGACAAGCACGCAGGAACAGTTCTTTTCGGGTTAATGCAACGCCAGAAGCATTCATTTTGGGCACCGTCAGGATAACAAATCAGCTGAGGCGTTGCTGACTCCACAGCCGCCATCCGCAAGCGCAGATGTGCTAGCTACGCTATACTTTCTCTCAGGGAATCCGACCGCCGCAGCCTCGCCGGCATCAGCGCGTCGCTCGGGCCGACCATGGACCATCTCTTTTTCCTGCTTACAGTGGCGGCCTATTTAGGCAGTTTCGCCTGCTATGTGGGGTTTCTCGTGGCGGGTCGGGAATGGTGCGGCCGCCTCGGTTCGCTGCTGCTGGGTGCCGGCCTAGTGGCTCACTATTATACCCTCCTAGAACGTTCACGCGGCCTGCATACGGTCCCCTACCACGATCTTTCCGGGTCCATGTCGCTCTTCGGCTGGCTGCTCGCGCTCACCTATCTGGGCCTCGAACTCTTCCATCGCCAGCGTTCCGTCGGGGCGCTGGTTCTTCCGTTTGTCCTGGCGTTTTTTCTTTTTGCGAACGCGGCCACTCCCGAACACAACACCGCCGTGCCCGCCCGAGGCGTCGCCTTCGCCCTTCACGTCACGCTAAGCATCCTTGCCTACGCCGCGTTCGGATTGTCCTGCGTCCTCAGCGTGATCTATCTCGCGCAGCAGCGCCTGCTGCAAAAACATAAAGTGGGAAGCGTAGTTTGGCGCCTGCCCCCGCTCGATCTCCTCGACCGCATGAGCCAGAGCAGTGTGCTGGTCGGCTTGATCTCCATCACCGTTGGCACGGCGCTGGGCTTCCTTTGGGTCGACCGCCTCACCGGCGCGGTCTGGCGCTACGATCCCAAATACGTCATCACGCTGCTTGTGCTCGCCGCATATGTCATCTATCTGCGGCTGGCGCGTAATCCCAGCTGGCGCGGCTCGCGGGCCTCGCGGGTTTGCATCTTTAATTTCGCCATCGTGATTTTCAGCTTCACTGTCGTGAACCTCTTTTTCTCGCACACGCATCGCTATTTTTAGGAGCATGCAATCAGCGCCATGGAAATTGTGCTCGTCGGATTGAACCACCGCTCGGCTCCGGTCGAAGTCCGCGAGCGTGTGTCCTTCACCGTGGATCAGGCGCGCCAGGCCGCCGAAGAACTCCGCGCCCGCGGCATTTTTCACGAAACGCTGGTCCTCTCGACCTGCAATCGCAGCGAAGTCTACGGCGTGCCTCCCGAAATGTCGCGCGAATCCGCCACCGCGGTCTCCAGCTATCTCAGCAACTTTCATGCTGTGCAGCTCGAACAGCTCAACGGCTCGCTCTATCATCACCACGACCGCCATGCCGTACGCCATCTGTTCCGCGTAGCCTCCGGCCTCGACTCCATGGTTCTCGGCGAAGCCGAAATTCTCGGCCAGATCCGCGAAGCTTATCGCCTCGCGCACGGTTCGGGAGCCACGGGGCCGGTTCTGAATCGGATGTTCCAGGGCGCGCTCGAGGTCGGCAAACGTGTGCGCCACGAGACCGAGCTCGGCGCTCGCCCCATGTCCGTTGCCTCCGCCGGCATCAAGCTGGCCGAGCGTATCTTCGGCAAACTCAATCAGCGCACCGCCCTCGTCCTCGGCGCGGGTACGATCAGCGAACAGGTCGTCGCGCAGCTCCGCGACCGCAACATTGCCCATCTTTTCGTCATGAACCGCTCGCGCGATCGCGCCGAACTCCTGGCCCGCGAATTTACCGGCAAGGTTATCAACTGGGAGGATTGGGATTCCGCCCTTGCTCTCCCGGACGTCATCGTCTCCAGCGTTTCCACCGAAGAACCAGCTCTCAAACGGGCCATGCTGGAAAAAGCTATGACCGCGCGCGGCAATCGCCCGCTTTTTGTGATGGACTTCGGCCTTCCACGCAATGTCGAATCCACCGCAGCCGAACTCTATAACCTCTACCTCTACAATATTGACGACCTCACGCAGATCGTCGAACAGAATCGCGAAGCCCGCCAGAGTGAAGTCCCTCGCGCCGAGGCCATCGTGGACGAACACGTCGCCAAATTTCTCACCTGGCAAGCCAGCGTAGAACTCATCGGCATGGTCGAAACCTTGCGTGGCAAACTGAAAGAAGAGCGTGCCGCTTTTGTTCGCGAGCGCGTTCAGCGAGTGCCCAATCTTTCGCCCGAACAGCGCGCGCAGATGGAAACTCTCATGGACGAACTGCTGGAAAGACTTCTGCTCGACCCCGCCCGCCGCTTGCAGGGAGAAAAGGATTTACGCCGAAAAATCCAAAACGTCGAAGCCATCCGCGACCTTTTTCTGCCCGGCCGGGAGCGCCCGTGAAGCCCATTCGCATCGGAACCCGCGGCAGTCTTCTCGCCAAATGGCAGGCGGAATACGTTCGCAAGCGCATCTTTCAGGCCACCGGCGTCGAAACCGAAATCGTCGTCGTCAAAACTACCGGCGACAGCATGCAACAGGCGCCATTCTCGCAAATTGGCGGCAAGGGCGTCTTCATTAAGGAACTCGAGGAAGCCTTATTAGAAGAACATATCGATTTGGCAGTTCACAGCGTGAAGGACATTCCCACCGATGTGCCCTCGCGGCTCTGCTTTCCCGCTGTGTGCCGCCGGGACGACGCTCGCGATGCGCTCATCTCTGGCAAGGGTGAAACCCTCTCCAGGCTTCGACAAGGTGCGCGCGTCGGCACCAGCAGCCTGCGCAGGCAATCCCAGCTGCGTCGCGTCCGTCCCGACCTCGACCTCCGCGAAATGCGCGGCAACGTGGATACCCGCCTCCGCAAAGTCGAGAGCGGCGAATACGAAGCCATCGTTCTCGCCAAAGCCGGCCTCGACCGCCTCGGCTTGAGCGCCCGCATCACCGAAGTTCTCTCTCCCGACGTTTGCATGCCCGCGGTTGGCCAGGGCGCCATCGCTGTGCAAGCCCGCCTGAAGGACGCCGACCTTTCTGACGCGCTCGCGCCCCTCGACGACAACGAAACCCGCCAATCCATCGTCGCCGAACGCGCTCTCCTCGGCGCGTTGCAAGGCGGCTGTCAGATTCCGCTCGGCGCCTGGGCACGTTTCGAACGCAACGAACTGGCAATGGACGGCGTGGTCTGCTCCCCCGATGGCAGCAACTATGTCCGCCAGCGCGCCGCCGGTCCCGCCGACCAGCCCCGCGAACTCGGCCAGCGCCTTGCACAGCTGCTCGTTGACGCCGGTGCGGGTACAATCTTGGAGGAGGTTTACCGCGCTCGTGGCTGAAAACTCCACATCGGTGCTTGCGGGGAAACGCATTGTCATCACGCGGCCAGCACAGTTAGCGCATTCGATTGCCGACGCTCTGCGCTTGCATGAAGCCGAGCCGGTACAGCTCCCGGTTGTTCGCATCGAACCGCCCTTGGACTTTCATCAGTTCGATGACGCGCTCCACGAATTGCAGCAAAAGAAATTTGAGTGGGTCATTTTCGGTAGCCAGAATGCCGTTCAGGCCGTAAAGGACCGCGCTGCCACGCTGGCTCTCGATCTACGGGAAGTATTTCCGTCTGTGCACGTAGCGGCAGTCGGCAAAGCAACTGCTGCCGCCGCGGAACAAGCCGGCTTCCGCGTCACGCTGGTGGGGAATGGTACGGGCGCGGACCTGATCACCGAACTCGCTCCCCATATGCATGCCAAGCATATCTTTCTTCCGCGCAGCGATCGCGCCGGAGCCGCGCATTTTGCGCAGCTCCATCTGGCTGGCGCGCACGTAAGAGAAATCGTCGCCTACCGCACGGTCTGTTCTGAAACGCTCGAACCCGCCAGCGTAGCCGCCGCGGCGGGCGCCGACGCCATCCTCTTTTTCAGCCCTTCCGCAGTTCATGCTTTCATAGCTCTGGTCGACCACGGCGTGCTCACGCCCATTGCCGACTTTACCGGCATCGGGGCCATTGGCCCTGTCACCAAGGAAAACTTGCTCAAGGAAGCAAAGCTGCGCTGCGACTTCGAGGCCGACGAGCCTTCTATCGAAAAAATCGTCGCCGCACTCGTCACTTTTTTTGAAAAAAGCAAAGCCGCCTCCACTGGAGCGCCTTCTCGATGAGTTTTCCCGTTCAGCGGCCCCGCCGCCTCCGCAAAACGGAACTCCTGCGCGGTCTGGTTCGTGAAACACGCCTTAGCGCCAAAAGTTTTATCTATCCACTTTTTGTCTGCCCCGGTTCCGCGGTTCGCCACGAAGTCGCCTCCATGCCCGGCGTGTTCCAGCAATCGGCCGATCGCATTGGCGAAGATTGCCGCGAAGTCGAAAGTCTCGGCATCCCCGGCATCATTCTTTTCGGTCTGCCCGAATCCAAAGACCCGCGTGGCGCCAGCTCCCTCGCGCAAAACGGCGTAGTGCAGCGCGCCATCGAAACCATTCGCAAAGCCAAGCTCAACCTGCTCGTCATCACCGACGTCTGCCTCTGCGAATACACTGACCACGGCCACTGCGGCGTCATCGAAAACGGCGAAGTGGCCAACGATCCCACTCTCGAAATTCTTGCCGATCAGGCGCTTTCTCACGCTCGCGCTGGCGCTGACGTTGTTGCACCGTCGGACATGATGGACGGACGCGTCGCCGCGATCCGCGCCGGACTCGATTCGAACGGCTTCTCCGATCTTCCGATCCTCTCGTACGCTGCAAAATACTGCTCCGGCTTCTACGGTCCCTTTCGGGAAGCCGCCGACTCTGCTCCGCAATTCGGAGATCGGCGCAGTTATCAAATGGATCCCGCCAACGCCCGTGAAGCTTTGAAGGAAGTCGCGCTGGACCTCGAAGAAGGAGCCGACATGGTGATGGTCAAACCCGCACTCCCGTACCTCGACATTGTTCGCCGGGTGAAAGACGAGTTTCGCGTTCCGGTCGCCGCGTACAACGTTAGCGGCGAATATTCCATGGTGAAAGCCGCAGTCAAAAACGGCTGGCTTGACGAAAAACGCGTAGTCCTAGAAATTCTCACGAGCATCCTGCGCGCCGGCGCCGACTTCATCTTGACGTATCATGCCAAAGACGCTGCCCGCTGGCTCCCGTAGCGCAGGCATTTCTGCTCATCTCGCCAATTTGGCGAGATGAATCCTGTCTGCGCTCGGTCTAAGCACTGATCGAAAATGATCCGGCTGGCAACTCACGATCGCATAACAGCTGAAATGAAAAACGAATGAGCTCCAACCAACCCTCACCTCAACACGGCCGTCGCCGCTCCCGCGAAATCTTCGCCGAAGCCGAACAGATCCTCGTCGGCGGCGTCAACAGCCCGGTCCGCGCCTTCCGCTCCGTCGGCGGCGAACCTCTCATCATCGAACGCGGCCAGGGACAATACCTTTTCGACGCTGACGGCAACCGCCTCCTCGATTTCGTCGGTTCCTGGGGAGCCATGCTGCTCGGCCACGCGCATCCCGCTGTCGTCGCGGCCATCTCCGACCAGGCGCAGAAGGGAACCAGCTACGGCGTCACTACGGAGCTCGAAGTCCAGCTCGGGCAGCGCATTCGGCGCGCCGTTCCGTTTCTTGAAAAAATCCGCTTCGTTTCCAGTGGCACCGAAGCCACCATGAGCGCGCTGCGCCTCGCCCGCGGCTTCACCGGACGCGACCTGGTCATCAAATTTGAAGGCTGCTACCACGGCCACGCCGACAGCTTTCTTTCGCAAGCCGGCTCCGGCCTCGCCACGCTCGGCATCGCCGAATGTCCCGGCGTCCCGCAAGCTCTCGCCGAGCTCACGCTCAATGTTCCTTACAATGATCTCGCCGCCGTCGAAAACCTTTTCGCACAACACGAAGGCAAAATCGCTTCCATCATCGTCGAACCCATCGCGGCCAACATGGGCGTTGTACTTCCGCAAAAGGATTTCCTTCCCGGCCTGCGCGACCTGACCAAAAAACACGGCGCCTTGCTCATCGTGGATGAGGTCATCACCGGCTTCCGCCTTCGCAACGGCTCTTGCCAGCCCAACTACGGAATCGAAGCCGACCTCACTACATTCGGCAAAGTTATTGGTGGCGGCCTTCCCGTCGCGGCCTACGGCGGCCCATCGCACATCATGGACCGCGTCGCACCGCTCGGTCCCATCTACCAGGCCGGAACTCTTTCCGGCAATCCCCTCGCGATGCGTGCCGGCATTGCCACCCTCGATCAGCTCAGCAAGCCCGGCCTCTACGAGCGCATCGAGAAACTTGCCGGTGCCTTCGTTTCCGGTCTCCGGGAAATCATCCGCGCACAAAAAATCCCCGCCCAGGTCAATTCTATCGGTTCGCTCGCCACGCTCTTTTTCACAAGTGGGCCGGTCACCAATTACACCGCCGCCAAAAAATCTGACACCAAGCGCTACACCGAATATTTCCGCAATATGCTCGACCGTGGCGTATTTCTCGCCCCCTCCCAGTTCGAAGCTTCTTTCGTCTCCGCCGCCCACACCGAGCTCAACATCGAATTCGCCCTGAAATCCGCCAAAGAAAGCCTGAAACAAGCCCTGTAACGCGTGGTAGCGGCCAACTAAGAGCCCAAAGCCTCTGTCGTCAGTCCTCGCGAAGCGAGGAACCTCTCCTATGCCTTCGGGGCACTCCCGCCCCGACTGTGCGAAACTACTCTCACTAAAATTCCTGGAGGCTCCATCCATGCACGAAATCGAAGGCCACGGCGGTCACGGCGGCGAACACGGTGGCCCGCTGGTCATCCCCGTATCCATCACCATCTCCATCCTCGCGGTCCTAGTAGCCGCCGTCACCCTCCTCGGCCATCGCGCCCACACGGAGGAACTTCTCCTGCAGGCCAAGGCTAGCGACCAATGGGCTTACTATCAGGCGAAAAACATCCGGCTGCGCGAGCTGCAAAGCTTCGCCGATTTATTGGGAGTCGTCGCAACCCAAGACCAAGGAAAAGCCGGCGAAATCCGCGAAAAGTACGGCAAGGAAATCGAACGCTACGGCGGCGACAAGGAAGACATCAGCAACGAAGCCAAGGACCTTGAACATGAACGCGACCTCTACCAGCGCCGCGCCGACCACTTCGATGCCGCCGAAGGTGTCCTCGAATTCGCCCTCATCATCTGCTCGCTGACACTGCTGACCAACAAAAAGTTCTTCTGGTTCTCCGGCATCGCCATCGGCATCGTCGGCATAATTGTCGCCCTGACCGGCTTTCTCGTCCGTGTCTGACGGTCGATCACCTCGAGCCGTGGTCATTCTGGGCTGCGCGCCTTTTTAGGGGCGCAGCATGCTGCGCCCATCCTGGTACGGCGCAGGATATTCTCAACTCAAACCACAGCGGTCGTTTGTCGACAGAACGAATTGCTCGGCCAGATTTGGTTCTCGGCAAGGTAGTGTTGAGCCTGAGCGCTCGTCCATTTTAGGCCTTCAGCGGCGGCTCCGACCCACGCAACCGCGACAATTCCGCGCTCAACGCATCGAAGCGTTTCAGCAATTCACCATGCCGCGCTTCGTCCGTCCCCGGTTTCTTACCGAGAAAGGTAATCGTCCCACCCGGTTCCAGCACGCATTGCTGCACTTCGCTCAATGCATCGAAACCCTGCTTCCGCGCCGCCGCTTCCAACTGCGCCATCGTAATCAGCTCGCGCTTCAGATGCTGTGTCCGGACCTTGCCGTCCTCGATCAACACGTCCGCTTTTCCCTCGATCATCTGATCCAGCGAGCGATGGTTATAGAGAAACCGCACCACCAAATAGTTCACGATCAGCAGGGAAGTCGCTCCGATAATTCCGCCGGTCACC
>Ga0075425_100004375_pt1 | contig 14573 bp, 11 predicted proteins | sample SoiMethybrSBSTD4_FD_75300 | JGI IMG/M metagenome (GOLD analysis project Ga0075425, IMG submission 75300) | Bulk soil microbial communities from a Populus tree surrounding site in Tennessee, USA - Soil MetaG P. TD hybrid SBSTD4 | ecosystem: Environmental > Terrestrial > Soil > Tree plantation...
GTCTAGTCTTCTTGTTTCTCCGCGAGACGCAAAGGCAGGACAAATCTGCGACCGGCCTCCCAAAGCGGGAATAGCCCGCAGATTATCCGGCGGCTCAGGATGGGTGGGAAGCGTGTCCAAACGCCGACAAATAGGCCCCCGCCAGCAGCAACAGCCCCATCAGAAAAGCCCAGATCATCAGCGTAACGGAGATGGAGAACGGCCCGTATGCCTCCTGGAAGTTGAGCCGGGGCAGGGCCAGGATGTAGGCGTACTTAAGAACCTCCGAAGCCAGGCCGGTCATCACCGCCGCCGGCAGTACGGCCTGCGCCGGCACCCGGCCATTGGGCAGCAGCCAGTAAATCAGGAAGAAAATGGCGAAACTGGCGGCGATGGCAAAAGTTTTCATCACCAGGAAGGCGGCGGCCCGGAAAACGAAGTTTCCGCTGTGCCCCAGGAACATGAATTCCAGCAGTTGCTGGTTCCCCGCCGTCAGAAACACGGAAAGCAATGCCAAACAACCGCAAGCAAACGCAAGTCCCAGCGAAATCAGCTGGTTACCCAGATACGACCGGTTTTTGGGGAAGCCCCACACCCGGTTCAGCGCCACCTCCAGGGGCACGAATACGCCGGTGGAAGTGATGAGCAGCATGACCAGGGAAAACAGCTGCACGCGGTGGCGGGCGCTGACCAGCGCATTGAGGTTGCGGATGACGAAATCCTGCCCGGCCGGCAGGTAATCGCGCAGCAACTGCAATACTACGTTGTACATAAGGCGCGAGTGAAAAACCCGCCGGAACAGTGTCATCAGCAAGACCACGAAGGGGAAAAAGGAAAGAATGGCGTTGGCTGCCACAGAAAAGGCGAACGTATGCACATCCGTGCGCATCAGGTACCGCAAAGTGGGCAACAGTTGCTGCTTCCACGGTGGCCGGACGGCGGCAGGGGGCGCCGCTGGCGGGATCAGAGCGCCGGGACTGGCCGCGGGCTCGCCCACCTTCGGGGACTTGGCAGTTTCATGCACCTGCGGAAATCCTACCAAAGTGGGGGGGAGGACAACGATTACGCTGGTACAGCGTCAAGATGCGACAATACGTGCCAAGTAAAAACACCCAGCAAAAAACGATTTAAATCGGCTTACATCGGAATAAGAGTTGATTAATTTGCTTTACAAAAGTGTGACTTCCTGAATATTATCTCCTCCTTGCTGCACGAAAGTTGATCGCAGCAAGTCTGGCCGTGAGGCCAGGAGATTTAAGTTGATGTTCATTTCCGCAGCAGAGTTATCACGCGTGACATGTTTGGGCTCCGGAGTCTGCCGCCGTAATCCACACGGCGGGTGACTCGGGGGCCCTTTCTGTTGCACCTCGTAAGCGGAAGCCGCACATCAGAATTCTCCTCGCCTTTTGCCTCCGCCTCCGAACCTGGAGCCCGAGGCGACGACGTGGAGAGCAAACTTGACGAATGTCGAAAGGAGTTTTTTCAGTGAGAGAGAAGGGTACAGTTAAGTGGTTTAATGGGGCGAAGGGTTATGGCTTCATTCAGCGGTCAACAGGGGAAGATGTATTCGTGCATTTTTCCGCCATCCAGGAGAACGGCTATCGCACTCTGAATGAGGGCGAAACCGTCGAGTTCGACCTGCTGAAAGGCCCCAAGGGTTACCAGGCTGCGAACGTAGTCCGCGTCTAGCGCGCCCTGCTGAATTGCACCCTCTTGGCCAAGGCCGAGAGGGTTTTTTTGCCCGTTTTTTCCTGATATCACTTATTTCTACTCAGTTATCACTTGATTAAGGCCCTTCCGATCCGCTGCTCTTTCCGGTATTGAAACACCATTTCAAAAAACCTCTGACGCGCACGACAGAACACCTCGCGCCACGGACTTCTCATCATGCCAGCCGGCGGCCGCATAGCCTTTCCAGAACCCGAACAGGAGCCGCGTCCGGAGCCGTCAGCGCCGCCGGCGGAATAATGAAGGTTTGCTCCAGGGCGAACTGCCCGGAAAGAGCGGCGTGCGGCACCCCGTCGGTGAATACCAGCCAGGTGGCCAGGGGTGGAAAGGCCAGCCGCGTTTTCTCCGCGCTGCTCTGAAAGCGGGAATTCTCCTTTAGCCAGTCGTGGAAGCGCAGCATGAATTCATCGTAGGTTGATCGTTCCGCCACCGGCAGCCGGACGGCGCGGAGCAGCTGGGCTGCTCGCGCGCGCAGGCTCCTGCCGGCGCGGCAAATCTCGCCTAGACCGGCCTCCAGCGCGTAATGACCCGCCAGGTCGGGAAAACGCTCACCCACCAGCCAGATGCGCTCCTGGCTGGGATTGATATTGGTAAATACGCGCAGTATGCGCCCGCCCCGCGTGGGCCGGCTGGGAAACGCGTCCACGTGCAGCAGGTCATTGCGCTTATGCAGCGGCAAATTGCGGCCCTGCTCCTCCAGAGGACGAAAGCTGGCGTAGTCCAGCTGGAACTTTCCCGCATAAGGGCTCAGAAAACGGCTGACAAATCCGGCCACCGCGCTGGAATATGCGCGCATGATGCCGTGCATGCGATTCTCGCTCTCCTGGCCGTCGGTGAAGCCGCGCAGCACGTCTTCTCCCGGACGGTAAGAGATATTCTTGTGCAGCCGGGAATCGATGTGGCGCTGGCCGATCAGGTAATTGCGGTCGTCCTCGGCCAGCGGAAACGGCGGGCGCGGGAAGAAGAGAATTTCTCCCTTCTCCAGCAGTTCGCAGCACTGGCGCGCGCGAAGCTCCGCATCCGCCTCGGCTGACCAGCCCTGCGGCCCGAAGTCGGCAATCTCCCTCCATCCCGTCGAAGTGATCATCGATTGCGGCAATACCATGGCCAAAGTTTACTGCAATTCCAGAGATACCAGCGCTCCCTCGCCGGCGCCCATGGCACGATAGTTAACGGCAACTTTGCGGTCGCGCCACTGGCAGGAGAACTCATCGGCTCCGATCAGCGCCATCTTCTGGTAATCGGCGGTCAGAATCTTCCAGGTCTTGCCCCCGGCGCGCACGCTCAGCGTTGCTGCCGGCGCCGCCGCGCAATCCACCGACAGCAAAGTTCCCTTCAGATAACGGATGGGGCCATGCCTCGGCAACTGCGGCTGTTCTGCAGCTTTGGCGGCCTCCTCCGCCGGCGCGGCCGTCTTCTTGGGCCGCCACTGCGGGGCCGTGTAATCATCCGCCGGCCGGCCCAGGATCTCCACCCGCTCCCGCGTTCGCGCCTGGTCCATCTCCTGCATTTGCTGGTTGGCCTGTGCGGCGATCTTCGGGTCCTTGCTGGCGGCCAGAGTTTGCAGCAGCGCCGTAGCATCGTCCCACCGGCGCGAGAAGATATAGGCCTGCGCCAGGTTGGCGCGATAACTTTCGTTGCGCGGACTCAGTTGCACCGCGGTGGTCAGACTCCGAATGCAACGCTGCAAATCGCCGCTTTCCATTTCTGCCAGGCCGAGCAGGTTGTAGGCATCGGCAAACTGCGGGTTCAGGCGGATGGCATCCCTCAAGTCGCTCTTGCTGGCTTCCAGTTCTTCCGCAGAAAGTTTTTCGCCGCTGCGGTGGCGTAAGACGGCGGAATAGTAGTGCACCCAGGCATCGTCGGAGTTGAGTTTGGCCGCCCGCTCGAAACAATCGGCGGCATTGTCCAGGTCGTCTTTTTGCAGGTAAGCGTAGCCCAGGTCGCGCAGGGCCATCGCGTTCTCCGGATGCTGCTGCAGCAGTTCCTGCAGCGCCTGCGTGCCACGCTGCTGGTGGGCATCCAGGTGCACGTCCAGGCCGGCGAGCATGGCTTGCGCGTCGACGGGAGAAATCTTGTCGGCGCTGTACGTGTTCGCCATGGTGACGTCCACCGGCAGCTTTAGCGTGCGGTACACCGCTTGCGGCGACAAATAGTACTTCTTCACCTGCTGCTCCAGTTGCTGGCAACTCATCCCGAACGCCTGTTGCACGGCCTGCTCCACGGGAACGTGCTGCCCCTCCACCAGGCCGAAGTATTCCCCCGCGGCGGGCATTTTCTGCATGTCAAACAGATAGTGCACCAGCACCCATGATTCTGCATAGAACAGCGAGCGTCGGTCGCTCAGGTTGTACGTTTTCGAGTCCGGCTGCACCTGCAGCACGTCGGCAAGAGGCATCCACTTCGAGCTGCGCAGCAATTCCAGGTCGCCCTGCGGCGGCTTCCCCATCTGCACTCCTTCGCGCAGCACTTCGATGGTGGAGAAATAGTCGGCAAAGCCTTCATCGAACCACAGCGGCGTGGCCGGGTAGTTGCCGTCGAGCAGCACGTGCGCGTACTCGTGAAAGACAGTGGTCCAGGCATTGCCCGCGGAAAGGTCGAGCACAATGTAGTCCCGGTCTGGCCGGCTCACAAAAAATCCGCTCAAATCCACGGCCTTGCCCTGGTAAACCGGCACGTGGGCCTGCATTTCCTTGCTGCTGCGGAAGGCAATAATGGTGAGCGGAACCGGTACGTTTACTTCGCTGCGCAGAATCAGCTGCCCGAACAGGGCGCGCATTTGCTCGAAGCGCAGCAGCACCTGCCGGCCGCGGTCAGCCCCCGCATCGGTGTTCAGCACAAAATGTGCGGAGCGCACCTGGTTCCAGGTATCCGCCCGAGCGCCCAGACAAAACACGACGCTGCAGGCGAACAACAGAATACAAAGCCGTAGCCGGTGCATCGCTGAACCCCGAAAGTGGAACTGCCTCATTAAATGCTAGCACTAAGACCGTTCTTATAGACCGAATGAAACCAGCCCGCCTCTTCACTGGCGGGGAAACCGGTCGCAACCTCCCCATGCCCCGCAGGCACCGCTTACCCCTAGTTCATGTCCCGCCTGTCATGCTGTCTGTTCTTCCCTGTCATGCTGAGCGGAACCGGCCGGTTCGCTTGCGAACTGGCCGGTGCAGTCGAAGCACCCCTGCGCTTTTGGTTTCCTCCTGGCGTTCCAGGGAGTTCTCACACGGGTCGCTGGCGCCGGCTGTCAATCCCTTCCCGGTCTCGTAGAGACCGGATGAAAGTAGCCCGCCAGTTCACTGGCGGGAATCGGCGCAAATCGAAGCCGAGCCCCGTAGGGACGAATGAAGTTACAAAACCTGAGCTCCGGAATTGCGCGCATTTTACCTTTTTATGTTTCTCAGCGCCCATCTTGCCTGCTCGGCCACGACCGGGTCCGGATCCGAACTCAATCTTTGCAGCGTCGCGGCAAATTTGGGGTGCCTGCTGTTGCCCATGGCTATCACCGCGTTCCGCCGAAGGCCCGAGAGCTTGGCGCGCCGCACCGGCGACCCCCGGAACGTTTCCGCGAAATGCGAAGCGTTCATCTCCGCCAGCCACTCCAGCGCCGGGTTCACCAGCTCCGGCCGCGGCTGCAGCTCAGGCTCGGCGCCCGCCGGCGCTTTCCGGTTCCACGGACACACATCCTGGCAAATATCGCAGCCAAACACGTGCCGCCCCATGCCGGCGCGCATTTCTTCAGGAATGGCTCCGCGCTTCTCAATGGTGAGATAGGAAATGCAGCGGTTGGAATCGAGCTGGTAGGGCGCGGTGAGCGCCTGCGTAGGGCAGGCCTCAATGCAGCGCGTGCAGCTTCCGCACCGGTCCGGCGCGGGCAAGTCGGGCGCCAGTTCCAGCGAGGTCAGGATCACCCCCAGGAAAAGCCAGGAGCCCAGCCGCTGATTGATGATGCAGGTATTCTTGCCCATCCACCCGACGCCGGCATACTTGGCGTAAACGCGTTCCACCAGCGGCCCTGTGTCCACATACGACCGCGTTCGGATTTCCGGTCTTTGGGTTTGCTGACCACTGCCCACTGCCCACTGATTTTCGCCTCAACCTGCTTCAGCTTCTTCATTACCACGTTGTGGTAGTCCCGCCGGCTCCAGGCATAGCGCGAAATCCACCCCCGATCCGGCTCCTGCAGCTGGGTGGAATAGGGCTGGGCGCTGTTGTAATTGAGCGCGCACACCACCACGCTGCGGGCCCACGGCGCCACCGCGCCCAGCGAAGCGCGCTTCAGCCGGCCCTGTTCGTCGCGCGCCTGCAGATAGGCCATCTCACCGTCCCGGCCCTCGGCGATCCAGGTGGGAAAGTAGTCCAGCTCAGGAAACTCGCCCACGCCGGCAATTCCGGCCAACTCAAAGCCGGCCTCGGCGGCGGCTTCTTTGACCTGGCGGCTGAGTTCCGATGCGGGCGCGAACATGTCCTCATTTTCGCAGTTTTGCAGCTTGGCTGGCTCCCTACCTGACCGGGCCTGACCGGGCTTACCCGACGATTAAAAAGGTTGGCTAGTCAGCCAGTTAGCTAGCCAGCTAGTCAGCTGTTTCACATCACCGCGCCCTGTGATGCGCGGCACAGCCTTCTGTGCCAAAGCAGGGCATCTTGGAAAGTTGCCCGCGCTGGTGTCTGGGCCCAGTCACGGCTGCATACCCGAGGAGTGGCGCGATGATCAACCGCCGCGAACGTTACCGGCTGGACGTTGTCAAACCGCCCAAGCAGGACCCCCAGCAGCGCGTTTACAACTTCTTTGAGGTCTCCCAGGGCTATGCTCCGGAGATCGCCGTGGAGCAGGCCCAGCGCTGCCTCTATTGCGAGCATGCTCCGTGCATCAAAGCCTGCCCTTTGCACAACGACATTCCCGGAGCCCTCTTCCTCCTCGGCCAGGGCGATTTTGTCGGCGCCGCCCTTCGCTTCATGGAGACTTCCAATCTGCCCGACGTCTGCGGCCGCATCTGCCCGCAGGAAAAACAATGCGAAGGCGCCTGTGTGCTCGGCTACAAGAAGGCGCCGGCTTGCATCGGCAAGCTGGAAGCCTTCGTCATGGACTACGTGCGCCGTACACACGGCTATCCCACCCGTCCGAAGGCCGAACCCACGGGCATGTCGGTGGCGGTGGTCGGCGCCGGGCCGGCAGGATTGGCGGTGGCAGAGGAACTGGCTGCGCGTGGCCACGCCGTAACCGTCTTCGACATGTGGCCCTTCCCCGGCGGCCTGCTCCTCTACGGCATCCCCAACTTCAAGCTCAACAAGGAAGTAGTCTTCTCCAAGATCCAATACCTCGAAGACCTGGGCGTGAAGTTCGTGTGCAACTACCGCGTGGGCAAAGATCGCCCCGTTGACAGCTTTCTCGGCGCTCACGGCTTCCACCTGGTGTTCCTCGGCTATGGCGCAGTCAAGGGCGGCGTCATGAAGATTGAAGGTGAAGAGCTGCGCCACGTCTACCAGGCCACCGAATACCTGGTGCGCGGCAATCTGCCGCCGGAGCTTTTGCCCGAACACTGGCGCGACGCCGATGACCCCAAGCCCTACGCCGGCGACATCACCCTGGTCATCGGCGGCGGCGATACCGCCATGGATTGCGTGCGCACTGCCCGCCGCCTCAACCCCAACAGCAAAGTGTATTGCGTTTACCGGCGCAGCGAGGTGGAAATGCCCGGCCGCTACGAGGAGCGGGTGAACGCGGTCGAAGAAGGGGTGCAATTCGAGTGGCTCACGGCGCCCGTGCGCCTCCTGGGCAACGAGAAGGGCGAGGTCGCCGCGGCCGAGTGTATTCGCATGAAGCTGGGCGCGCCCGATGCCAAGGGACGCCGCTCGCCGGTCCCCATCGAGGGCTCAAACTTTACCTTGCCCTGCAACACCGTTGTGCTGGCCATTGGCTACAACCCGGAAACCGAAATTCCGGAGACCACTCCCGGGCTCCAAATGACTAAGTGGGGCACCGTGCTGGTCCAGGATGAGGAAACCGGCCGCACCTCGCGCGAGGACCTCTACGCCGCCGGCGACAACGTGCGCGGCGCCGACCTGGTAGTCACCGCCGTGGCCGCCGCCCGCAAAGCCGCTCTGGACATGCACCAGCGGCTGCTCGCCATGAAGACGCGGAAACAAGTATCCAGTACCTAGTACCTAGTACCCAGTTCCCAGTACCTAGTTCCCGGTTGGCCCCCGTGATGCAGTCTCAGATGGAAATCCAAAACCGGGGTATGTGCCCGGTCTAAAACGTAAACTATCCGCCCCATCGGGACGAAAGAACGTCTTCACACAGACTCGGCGGTCCTGCGAAACCCGATTGAGCCCAGTGGAGTTCTGGATATCAGACACAGTGGCAGACCGCCTCACTCCAGCCCCTTCAGGGGCGTCATAGTAAAGCCCAGCACGGAAGTGCTGGGTAGACGGAAGGAGAACAAGACGAGTCCGCTTTAGCGGACGGCACCGTTCTCGTAAGACGCACCGCACTGTGGAACAATCTGAGCCCCAGCAGGGCAAAAGAGCACTTGTCACACAGTCTCTTTAGCTTGCACTGGTGCATTCTTCGGAACTCGATGATGCATTTCCTAGTTGCACACCTCAATGTTTGGTAGCCTCATGAATGTCTGAACTGGGTACTACTGGGTACTGGGTACAAGCTACTGACTCCCCGGAGAACACCATGAAGAAGTTCCTTGTGCGACTGCTGGCCGTGATCGGCGCCGTGGTTATTGTGTACGTCGTGGTAATTGCCATCGTGTTAGTGGCACGCAAGCCGCACGTGCCCGGCAAAACCATCCTCGAAGTCAACCTGGAACGGCCGATGGTCGAATATGTCCCCAACGCACCCTTCGTGCAGGTCATGATGAAAGACCGCCTAGTGCTGCGCGACGTGGTGGATGCGCTTGACCGCGCCGCGGACGACAGTCGCGTGGCCGGCCTGGTGGCCCGCGTCGGCTCCGAGCAGATGGGTATGGCCGAGGTGCAGGAAATCCGCGAAGCGGTGCTGCGTTTTCGCGCCAAAAAGAAATTCGCCATCGCCTTCGCCGAAACCTTCGGCGAAGTCGGACCTGGCAACAAGTCCTACTACCTGGCCACCGCCTTCGACCAGATCTACCTGCAGCCTTCCGGCGACATCGGCCTCACCGGCCTCATGTTGGAGTCGCCCTTCCTCACCGGCACCTTGCAGAAGCTGGGCATGCCCTTCCACGGCGATCACCGCTATGAATACAAAAGCGCTCTGAACACCCTTACCGAAAATAAATACACGCCGGCCGAGCGCGAGGAAAACACCGCCATCCTGAAATCGTGGTTTACGCAGATGCAGGATGGCATTTGTGACGCTCGCCACCTCCCCAAAGACCAATGGCAATCGCTGGTGGACCATGGACCGTACCTGGGCAAGGAAGGCCTCGATGCCAAGCTGGTGGACGGCCTCGCCTATCGTGACGAAGTCTACGACCAGGCAAAGAAGAAAGCCGGCGACGGTGCGAAGTTCCTCTACTTGACCAGGTACCTTGACGGCGCCGGCCGCCCGCACCAGAGTGGCAAGCCGGTGGCGCTAATCTACGGGGTAGGTTCGGTGCAGCGCGGCAAGAGTAACTTTGACGCCCTCACCGGCGGCGGCAGCATGGGCTCTGACACCGTAACCGCCGCATTCCGTGCCGCCATTGACGACAAGGACGTGAAGGCGATCCTGTTCCGCGTGGACAGCCCCGGCGGTTCCTATGTGGCTTCCGACGCCATCTGGCGCGAGGTTACGCGGGCCCGCAAGGCAGGCAAGCCAGTCATCGTCAGCATGGGCGATCTGGCTGGCTCCGGCGGCTATTTCGTGGCCATGGATGCGGACAAAATCGTGGCCCAGCCCGGCACCATCACTGCCTCCATCGGCGTGCTGGGCGGCAAGTTTCTCACCTCCGGTCTCTGGAAAAAAGTCGGTCTCAGCTGGGACCAGGTGCACCAGGGCGCCAACGCTACTATCTGGACCAGCACCATGGACTACAGTCCGCAGGAGTGGGCGCGTTTCCAGTCCTGGCTGGACCGCGTCTACTCCGATTTCACCACCAAGGCTGCCGATGGCCGCCACATGCCCAAGGACAAGCTGCTGCAAATTGCCAAGGGCCGCATCTGGTCCGGCTCGGACGCCAAAAACCTGGGCCTGGTGGATGAGGTCGGCGGTTTCGGCGAGGCCCTCATCCTGGTCAAGAAGGCCATCGGCGTCTCCCCCACTGAAGACGTCAAAATTGTGCTCTTCCCGCGCGGCAAGAGCCTGCTGCAATCAATCCTCGCCGGAAGCCCCGATAACAGCGAACAGGAAGGCGCCAGCACCGAGACCCGCGTTGGCATTCTGGAGACAGTGCAGCCTTTTCTGAAGCAACTGCAGGCCCTCGGCGTAGGCGAAAACGACGTCCTGCGCATGCCGACGCCAATCTCAGAATAACGTGGAAACGACCCCGCGGATGGAAGGGCTCAATTCGTCAGCCCCGCAGGGGCGGTATAGTAAAGCCCAGGACGGAAGTCCTGGGTAGGGCAGCCAGAAAAACCCGAGCCCCGTAGGGGCGGCACCGAATTCACAGCGGCTGGCGGCGAAGCGACAAGGCCAGCCAAACAATCTTCCGCCCAACATTGTCATCCTGAGCTGCGCGACCGAGCGCTAGCGAGGAAGCGCAGCGAAGGACCTGCTTTGTTGGTTGGCTAAGTGCTAACTGCTAATTGCTTCCCTTCAGCCCCCACCTCTCCCACAGCACCTTCAGCACTTCCTGGATCTGATGGTCCCACTCCGGCCACTCGTGTATTCCGGGTCGCTCGCGGTATTCGTGCGGAATCTTCTTCTCCTGCAGCAGTTGGGAAAAATCCCGGCTCTGCTGCAGCAGGTGGTCTTCGGTGCCGCAATCCAGGTAAATGAAGGGCAGCTCCGGCACCGGCGCATTGATCAACTGCTTCAGGTCGTACTCCTTGCGTTGCGGCGAGCCCGCCGGCCCGAACGCCGCCACGATGGATTGCCGAATCCAATCCTGAAAGTCCGGGCCCATGTTTTCCGGCGTCCAGTCCGTCACATTCAGCGCCCCGCTCATGGACGCCGCAAACGAGAACAGGTCGCGGTGTTTCAGCCCCAGCATCAGCGCTCCGTAGCCGCCCATCGAAAGCCCCGCCGTCGCCTCCTTGCCCTGCTGCTGCAGCGTGCGGTAGTGGCTGTCTACGTACGGCATCACTTCCTTCATGATGTAGTCTTCCCAGCGGCTGTTGGGTACGGTGCCGTTCACATACCATCCTTTGTCACCTTCGGGCATGACGATGATCAGCTGATATGGCTTCGCATACTCCACCAGGTTGGTGTTCGTCACCCAGGTGTCGTAATGGTCGCCAATGCCGTGCAGCAGGTAGAGCACCGGGTAACGCCGCACGCTGTTTTCGTAGCCTGCCGGCAGGATCACGTTGAACGGCGCTCGCTTGTGCAACGCCTGGCTGTCAAACGGCACTGTAGCGACAGTGGGATTGGCCTGCGCCCAGCCAAAGCACGAGAAGAGCAGCGCGAAAACAACGGTCGTGATGCGACGCATGATGCTTTAGCCCTAGGGTTTTATTTCGCCTTTCTCTGTGTCTCTGTGGTGAACTATTCCGTTGCTGCCGCCACCCCCTTGAAATGCGGCAGCACCGCTTCCCCGAAAAGTTTGGCCTGCCCCTCGCGCTCTTCGCCCCATAGTTCCAGCATGATGTGTGTGCAGCCCGCCTTACGATACTGCTCGATGGCCGCAATGCAATCTTCCGGCGTTCCGGCAATAGGGCACACCTTGCGCAGAATGTCGTCGGTCACCGCCCGGGCCGCCGCCTTCCGGCCCCAGCGTTCCATGGCGTCCGCAATGGGCTGAATTTCATCGAACGTCAGCCCTGCGTTCTGCAGGATCATGTCCGCGGAGCCGCGAATGTTCTGCACCTTGTTGGCCAGGTACATGGCCGCCATCTCCCGCGCCCCTTCGCGGCCCTTCTGCCGGTCCTTCGCGATGCTGCCCACCACCACCGAACCCAGTTCCAGCGTCTCCACGTCGCGCCCAGCTTTCTTCGCGCCTTCTTCCAGGTTCTGGCGCGAGTAGCGCACGAATCCGGGCGTGGTGATGCTGGCGGTGAGCAGTCCGTCGTAGTGCGTGCCCGCCAACCGCTGCAGCACCGGCCCCGTCGCGCCGATGAAGGTGGGCGGCATCCAGACCGGCGCATCCGCATCATCCTTCAGCGGCGGCACCAGCGCGGTGAAGGCCTGGCCTTTGTAATCGAGCGCTTTGCCCGCCAGCACTGCCTTGATAATCTCAATGCTCTCCCGCATCACCACTGCCGGCGACGCTTCTTTGCCCTTTTCGCCCTCACCGATTTCCTTCATGAAGATTTTGGACGCGCCCAGCCCCAGCAGAAACCGCCCTTCGCCTGCTGCCTCCTGCATCACCCGCGCCTCCATGGCGATCTGCACCGGGTGGCGGGTGTAGGGCGAAATGATGCCCCAGCCGATGGGAATGCGCTTGGTTTCGCGGGCGATGATGGCAGTCACGGCCGTTGAGGAGCGCGCCTCCATGGAATGCTTGCGCCACCAGGGGTAGGCTTCAGCCAGCCAGAAAGCGTCGAAACCCGCGGCGTCGCAGGCTTTAGCCATCCTCACCGTCTCCTCCAGCGGCTCCATGCTCAACTGCAGCACCCCAATGCGGAACGGCACGCTCATGTGGCTTCTCTCTCCCTTGATCCTTCTAATCTCAGAATAACAATTTCGCTCTCTATTTCGTGACTTTGCCCGGCAACTATATCTGCTCTTCTGCCAACAACCTGCAGGCCAAACGATGTCGCCGGCGTATTGACTCGTAGCGCCGGCCTCTCGCCAGCCGTCCCGCGGGCGCCTCACCCCGTTGTTTTCCCCTGTCATCCCGAGCGGAGCCGAGGGACCTTGCGTTTGGGTGGCATGCACTGACTCCTGACTACTGACTCCTGACTCCTGCCGTTCGCTCCTCCTCCCACGATCTCTCCAAGCCCTTGATCAGCGCCCACATAGCTTGGTTCAGCGGCGTCGGTACGCCCGTCTTCTCTCCCCACTGCACGATGGCGCCATTCATGAAGTCCACCTCCGTCTGCCGCTTGGCCAGAACATCCTGCAGCATGCTGGCTTTGTGTTTGCCGGGAGCGTTAGCGCCTTTCATCACCAGGTCCCAGGGCTCACCATGCAGGGCGATGCCCAGCGCGTTGGCCACAGCTTTGCCCTCCTCGATCAGGTCTTTGAACAGCTGCCCGGTGGGCGGCAGAAATGTCGCGGCCCCATGGTGCAGGAGCGTAAGCGCGCCCACCGGGTTCGTGGAAGCGTTGAAAATCAGCTTGGTCCACTGCGCCCCGCGCGCATCTTTGAGCGCGATGGTGTTCATGCCCGACGTGGTGAGCATGCCTGCCAGCTCCTCCACCCTTTGCATCGGCGTGTGGGTCGGCTCGAACGGCCCGATCCAGGTATCGCCCTTGATGTCATAGCCGATGTGCCCTGGTTCAACCGGGTGGCCGGCGGGAAAAGTGGTCCCGCGGATCACATACTTCACGTGCTCGGCGATGATCTCCTCGTTGCCTACTCCATTCTGCACCGAGCACACGGCGCTGTTCTCGCCGAATACGCGGGCTGCCTGGGCCATAGCCGAGCGCGTGTGAATGCTCTTGGTGGCGACAATGCCGTAATCGCAGCGTGGAATTTCGCCGGGGTCGCTGGTGGCGTTCACCCGGGCGGTGAAATCCGCCGCCCCCGAAAGCCGCAGCCCGCGCTGGCGAATCGCCTCCACGTGCGGCTTCCACACGTCATACGCCCAGATTTCATGCTGGCCGGAGCGCGCCAGATGCGCGGCAAACAGGCTGCCCACCGCGCCGCAACCTACGATGCAGATTTTCATTCAGTTCTCAGTTCTCAGTTCTCAGCATGTAGCTGGGTAGCTAGTAGTTGGTAGTTAGAAATCAATAAGGGCAATGCCAACGACCAAGTACCGGCTACTAACTTCCAGCTACTAACTACCAGCCACAACCACAAGCTACTAACTATCGCACCTGAAGCTTCGTATCAGGGCGCGGCTTCAGCCGTTTTTCTTTCAGTTTCGTATCAGGGCACGGCTTCAGCCGTGCCGTATCGGCTCTCGGATTTATCCGGCTTTAGCCGCTGGAATTTCGCAATCAATGATCCCGCAGCGGCTGAAGCCGCACTCTGCTTCGGCAAAGTTGGCACGCCTGAAAGGCGTGCCCTGATACAAACATCAGCTCGAGAGCGCACTACGTACCGGCTGCCCTATTTGCCAGCTGTCAATTACCTCATCGCAGCTGAAGTCCGCTGCTCGCTGCCATCGAAGAATTTCCACGCCACATCCGCCAGGCACTCGCCCTCCGCCTTGCCGATGCGATACGTGTCTTGTGTGTAGAGGCAAACCTTGCCGTCTTTGTCCACCACCTGGGGATGCAGCGAAAAAATCATGTTCTCCCGCAGCGGAACCTCGGCTTTGGCGCCGATAGCCGGGTGCTCAATCATGGTGGCTCCAATGGAATGCCCCGAAAGGTGTCCTAGCGCGAAGCCGTGGCGGGCGAAAGTATCGGCCACGGCGCGATGCACAGTGCTGGCCATTTCCCCATCGCGCATCAGCTTGCGCGCCGCCTCCAGCGCCTCCGGATAAGCCTCCGCCATCGCCTGCGTACGCGGGCTGGGCTTGCCGCTGATAAGCGCGCGCGAAAACTCCACCCAGTAGCCGCCGGCCCCGGTGATCTCCAGGGAATAGAGCAGCAGGTCGTCGGCCCGCACTACGCGGTGGCCTGGCACCTTGAACGAAGCTTCCGCCTCGCCATGCTCGCCGGAGAGCAGAATGTTCATCATG
>Ga0075425_100004378_pt1 | contig 14570 bp, 14 predicted proteins | sample SoiMethybrSBSTD4_FD_75300 | JGI IMG/M metagenome (GOLD analysis project Ga0075425, IMG submission 75300) | Bulk soil microbial communities from a Populus tree surrounding site in Tennessee, USA - Soil MetaG P. TD hybrid SBSTD4 | ecosystem: Environmental > Terrestrial > Soil > Tree plantation...
GGGAGAGCCGGGACGGACGACGGTCGCTGGCCGGCACCGACCCCAACGCGGTGAGCGAGGTCATCTTCACCTCGGGCACGACGGGCGAGCCGAAGGGCGTCATGCACACGTCGAACACGGTGCTGTCGATCATCTATCCGCTGATGGAACGACTGCGCTTCAGCGAGCGGGACGTCACGCTCATGTCCTCGACGTTCGGGCACCAGACGGGCTTTCTCTACGGCTACTGCATGACCGTCCTGCTCGGCGGCACCGGCGTCTGGCTCGACGTCTGGAACGTGGAGGCGGCGCTCCGGCTCATCGAGGCCGAGCGCGTGAGCTTCACGATGGGCGCCACGCCCTTCCTGCAGGACCTCACGTACGCGCCCGCGCTCGATCGCCACGACGTCTCGTCCCTGCGGGTCTTCATCTCCGCCGGCGCGCCCATCCCGCGCAAGCTGGTGGAGGACGCGCGGCGACGCCTCGGGTGCGCGATCTCCGCGGGGTGGGGGATGACCGAGAACGGCTGCGTGACCTGTAACGGCCTCGACGATCCCGAGGGCAAGGTCTTCGGCACGGACGGCCGTCCGCTGCCGGGGATGGACGTGGCCGTCGTCGACGCCTCGGGCGGACCGCTGCCGCTCGAGACCGAGGGCGATCTGCTCGTGCGCGGCCACTCGCAGTTCGTCGGGTACTGGAAGCGCCCGGAGTTCACGCGGGAGGCCCACACGGCGGACGGCTGGTTCAAGACGGGCGACCGCGCCACGCTCGACCCCAGCGGCTATCTGTCGATCACCGGCCGGTCGAAGGATCTGATCATCCGCGGCGGGGAGAACATCTCGGTCGCCGAGGTGGAGAACCTCCTGTTCACGCATCCCAAGGTCGCGGCGGTCGCGGTCGTGGCCATGCCCGATCCACGCCTCGGCGAGCGGGCGTGCGCGTTCGTCATCCCGCGCTCCGGCGAGGCGCCGACGCTGACCGAGCTGGTCGCCTTCCTCGAATCGCGCCAGCTCGCGCGTCACAAGCATCCCGAGCGGCTGGAGCTGGTCACTGAGTTCCCCATGACCCCGAGCGGCAAGGTGCAGAAGTACAAGCTTCGCGAGGCGCTCGCGCGCTCGCTCGGCATCGGATCGGGGCGCTGATGGCCGTCACGCCGCCGCGGCTGTGGCCGGTGTTGGTGGCCTACGTACTGGCGTTCGTGGCCATCGTGAGCTTCTCGCTGGTCGCGGCCGTGATGGTGCGGGCCGCGTATCCGGAGCTGTCCGAGCGGGAGGTGTTCGACGGGCTCCCCGGCCTGCTCGCGGGCGGGCTCGCCTCGTCGGCGGCGCTGCTCGTCACCGTCACCATCGTGGCACGTCCGCTCGACGCCGCGCGCCTGCGCCTCATCCCCGGCCGCGAGACCGGCGGTCAGCTCGCGGCGATGATCCTCGGCACGCTCGCCCTCGGGCAGGTGCTCGACTCGGCCACGGTGCTGGCCGGCCTCGCGAACCGCGGCGCGATGGCGGTCATTCGCCGGGCCCTCGAGGGCGCCGCCGGATCCGAGCTGTTCGCGGCCGTCGTCGTCATCGGCGTCCTCGCCGGCTCGGCCGAGGAGGTGTTCTTCCGCGGCTACATGCAGGCGCAACTGCGCGAGCGGTGGTCCGTGCCCGTCGCCGTCGTCGTGACCAGCGCCGCGTTCGGGCTGCTGCACCTGGAGTGGCTGCACGCGGCGCTCGCGTTGATCCTCGGCATCTGGCTCGGGCTCATCACCGAGCACGCGCGGAGCGCGCTGCCCGCCGTCGCCGCCCACGTCGTCAACAACGTCGTCTTCACCGTGCTGACCGCGACCGTCGGCACGCTCCAGGACCGCTCGCTCAACATGGCCCTGCTCACGTTTTCGGCCGTTCTCTTCGTCGCCTGTGCCGTCTGGATCTGGCGTCTGTCGACCCCGCCGGCCGCACCCGGGGTCAGACCTTGACTTCAACCGGTCGGGGCGATACGTACGGCACTTGGCGGTCAGAATCGTCGAAACAGCAAGAGTCAAGGCCTGACCCCACGGAGGCAAGCATGGCGGAGCTGACGAGGCGGTATGTCGTCATGACGATGGCCACGGAGGCGCCATTCGATTTGCGGGATCCAGAGGGCGTGTTCGTCCTCAAGCCGTGGAAGGACCCGGCGGCGCTGCGCGCGTTGCGGGCCTACGCGGCTTGCTGCTATCCGGAGCTGGCCCGAGACCTCGAGGGCTGGATCCGGGCCATCGAGCGTGAGCCGGCGCCGCGCGGCGACGTCGGACGGCGCAACGAGGAGCACATCGGCCGCGCGCCGACGCCGCGGCCAGCGAAGGCGCGCCCGGCCAGGACGTCGAAGCCACGACGCGCGGCTCGGAAGCCGACGCGGGCGAGCAAGAAGCGCCGCCGCTCATGACGGATGCGCTGGTGGCCGCGCTCATCGCCGCGCGCCGCGTCCCGCGAGCGATCGCGCCGCCGAGCGAGACGCGCGCGCTGTCGCTTCCGGACGCGTACGCGGTGCAGGACCGCGTGCGCGAGACGCTGGTGGCGGGCGGCGAGCGGCTCGCCGGCTGGAAGGCGGCGTTCACGAGCGCCGGGATGCAGAAGAGCTACGGGACGAGCGAGCCCGTGTGCGGGTTCCTCCTGGCCAGCGGCGTCCTCGGCAGCGGCGCCGAGGTGCCGATGTCGCGGTTCGTCGCGCCCATCGCCGAAGCGGAGATCGCCTTCGTGATGCGCTCCGACCTCGCGGGGCCGGGCGTCACGCCGCCGCGTGCCCTGCTCGCCGTCGAGGGCGCGCTGGCCGCGCTCGAGCTGCCGGACGTCCGGATGACCGGCAAACCGGTGGGCACCGATCTCGTCGCCGACGGCATCTTCGCGAACGCCATCGTGCTGGGCACAGCGCTCGTGCCGGTGACGCATCTGGACCTCGCCCTCGAGGGCCTCGTCTACGAGATGAACGGCGCCGTGGTCGCCACCAACACCGCGGCCGAGGTGCTCGGCAACCCGCTCCACTCGCTGACGTGGATCGCCAATCACCTCGGCGCGCGCGGTCTCGGCCTTCGCGCGGGCGACGTCGTGATGACGGGCTCCGTGTCGCTCCTGCTGCGTCCCAAGGCCGGCGACGCCGTGCGCGCCTCGTACACCCGTCTCGGCTCCGTGTCGGTCCGCTTCGCCTGACGTGAGACCGCGCACGGTCGTGATCACCGGCGCCGGCGGCGGCATCGGCCGCGCCATCGCGCTCGCCTTCGCGCGGGCCGGCGCCGACCTCGTGCTCGGCGACGCCTCCGCGTCGGTGGACGCCACCGCCGACGAGGCGCGTGGCCACGACGCGCGCGTCGAGACACTCCGCGGCGACGTGACGCGCAGCGAGGACATGGCCGCGCTGGCCGTCCGCGCCGTCGAGGCCTTTGGTCAGCTCGACGTGCTGATCACGTGCGCCGGCATCGATGGCGGCGGCCTCTTCGCCGAGCAGGACGAGAGCGCCTGGACGCGCGTCATCGACGTCAACCTGTGCGGGACGTACCGGGCCATCCGCGCGGTACTGCCGACGATGATGGCGCGGCGGCAGGGCAGGATCATCACGATCTCGTCGATCTTCGGACGGATGGGCGGCTACGGTTACGTCACCGCCTACGCGGCCTCCAAGCACGGGGTGATCGGGCTCACGCGGGCGCTGGCCGCGGAGCTGGGCTCGCAGGGATATCCCACCATCACCGTCAACGCGATCTGCCCCGGCTACGTGCGTGCGGGCATGGGCATCCGCGCGCAGTCGACGAAGGCCGGCCCGACGTCGGGCGCGGAGATCTTCGAGCGCTACTACCGCCGGCAGACGCCGCTGCGCCGGATGATCGAGGCCGGGGAAATCGCGGAGGCCGCGCTCTTCCTAGCTTCCGAGGGCGCCGCCGCCATCACCGGCCAGGCGCTCAACGTCGACGGCGGCTTCGTGATGTCATGAGGGACGCGATCCGGAGCGTGGAGCTGGCCGAGCTGACGCGCCGGCGGCTGGCCGCGCGCGACCGCCGTGTCGCGCCCGACGGTCCGCTCATCAAGGCGGCGGTGCTGATTCCCATCGTCGATCGCGGTATGCCGACGATCGCCTTCACCAAGCGGACGGAGCGGGTCGCCCATCACAAGGGACAGATCTCGTTCCCCGGCGGCATCGTGGATCCCACCGACGCCTCCCTCCTCGACGCCGCACTCCGCGAGTGCGAGGAGGAGGTCGGGCTGCCGCGCGCGCACGTCGAGCCGCTGGGCGCGCTCGACGACACCGAGACCGTCGCCACCCAGTTCGTGATCACCCCGTTCGTGGGCCTCGTGCGCGAGCCGATCGCCTGGCAGCCCGACGGCGAGGAGATCGAGAAGGTCATCGAGGTGCCGTTCGCCGCGCTGATCGGCGAGGGGAGCTTCCGCGTCGAGATGTGGCGGCGCGACGGGGCGGAGCGTCCGGTCTACTTCTTCGACTACGAGGGCGAGACGATCTGGGGCGCGACCGCGCGCATCCTCGTGCACTACCTCGACCTGGTGAGACCGCGCTGACCTCGCCGCCGCCGGGGCTGTGCGCGTGCTGCCGTCACGCGCGGCCCGTCGTCTCCGCCCGGGGCTCGACCTTCTGGCGCTGCGCGCTGAGTGACCTCGACGCGAGGTTTCCGAAGTATCCACGACTGCCGGTTGAGGAATGTTCGGGGTTCGAGCGCGGGCTTACGGCCACCAGAGATACATGAATCTAGGGCCGCCGGCGGCGAGGCCGGCCATCTGGGCGAGGGAGGCGTCGATGCCACCGACCTCGTCGGCGCGCGCGTAGTAGGTCGCCCGGTACTGCCGCGGGCGGTGATAGACGATCACGCGCGCCTCGTCGACGCCGGCCGCCTTCTGAGCGAGCGCGACGACGTCGCTCATGTAGCCGATGCGGTCCACGAGCCCGCTGGCCAGCGCCTGGTCCGCCGTGTACACCCGCCCGTCGGCGAGCTTGCGCGCCGTCTCCGGCGCCAGCTTGCGGTGCTCGATCACCTTGGCCAGGAACTGCCGCTGGAGATCGTCGATCACCGACTGGAAGATCGCGCGCTCCTCCGGCTTGAGCGGCCGGAACGGGCTGCCCATGTCCTTGAGCTCGCCCGACTTGATCGTGGTGGCCGCCACGCCGATCTTCTGGAGCAGGCCTTCGGCGTTGACGCTAATCATGATGGTGCCGATCGAGCCGGTCACCGTCGTCGGATGCGCGACGATCGTGTCGGCGGCGAGCGCCACGTAGTAACCGCCGGACGCCGCCACGTCCATGAGGACCGCCACCACGGGCAGCCGACTGCGCTGCTTGAAGCTCTGGATCTCGCGATAGACGATGTCGGAGGCGGTGACGGTGCCGCCCGGGCTGTTGATGCGGACGATGAGGCCGCGCACGTGGCGATCCTCCTCGGCCTTCTTCAGCTCCTCGCGGATCCGCACGAGCATGGGCACGCGCGGCGGCGGCGTGCCGAGGTTGAGGATCGGCGTCGTGCCCTCGTCGCTGAGCATGCCGGAGACGTCCATCAGGAGGATCTTCGCGGTGCCGCGGCCCTCGACCGTCTCCTCCGTCAGCGGCCGGATGCGGGGGCTGAGATCGATGGAGATGACCGAGCAGCCGGCGAGCAGCACCGCCATCACCAGCGCCGGCGTCGTCGCGAGCCGTCGGGAGCGCATGCGACGAGTATAATCCCGCGTGTGATGGGCCAATCGCCGACGCTCGACGACGTCCGCGCCGCCGCGCGCCGGCTGCTCGACCGGATCCACCGGACGCCGGTACTGACGTCGCCGGCCGTCGACGAGGCGGCCGGCCACCAGGTGTTCTTCAAGTGCGAGAACCTTCAGCGTGCGGGCTCCTTCAAGCCGCGCGGCGCGCTCAACAAGCTCCTGACCCTCACCGCCGAGGAGCGCGGCCGCGGCGTCGTCGCCTTCTCGTCGGGCAACCATGCCCAGGGCGTGGCGCTCGCCGCGCAACTCGTCGGCACGACCGCCGTCATCTGCATGCCGACGGACGCGCCGCGGCTCAAGCTCGAGGCCACGCGCGGCTACGGCGCCGACGTCGTGCTGTACGACCGGCAGAAGGACGATCGCGAAGCGCTCGCCCGGCGCATCGCGAGCGAGACCGGGCGCGTGGTCGTCCCGCCGTTCGACGACTACGCGATCATGGCGGGGCAGGGCACGGCCGCGCTGGAGCTGCTCGAGGACGTGCCGTCGCTCGACGTGCTCGTCGCGCCCGTCGGCGGCGGTGGGCTCATGGCCGGCTGCAGCACGGTGGCCCGCGCGCTGTTCCCGGGCATGATCGTGATCGGCGTCGAGACGGACACCGCGAACGACACGTACCTCTCACTTCGCAAGGGCGAGCGCGTGACGATCGCCCCGCCGCCGACCATCGCCGACGGCATCCGCCTCACCACGCCCGGGGCGCTCACGTTCCCGATCCTGAAGGACAACGTGACGGACATCGCGCTCGTCACCGACGATGAGGTGCGCGCGGCGCTCCGGTTCCTCGCCCTGAACGTGCGGATCGTGGTGGAGCCGACGGGCGCGGTCAGCGCGGCCGCGGTGCTGGCGCGGCGGCTGCCCGTCGAGCGGGGCGCGCGCGTCGGGGTCGTGCTCTCGGGCGGCAACGTCGACCCGGGGATGCTGGTCGACATCCTCAAGGGCTGACGTCCTACGGCGTCACCGTGAAGACGATCTGCCCGCGGGCGACGAGCTCGGTCGATCCGGCCCGTCGAGCTTCCACGAAGAGCGTGTAGGTCCCGGTCGGCTCCGTGCCGTTGAACGTGTAGGAGTAGACGGGCACCGTTCCGTTGAACGGTGGCGAGAGCGACACGCCGGTCAGCCCCGGCCGGTACGAGGCCAAATTCGAGAAGCTCCCCAGCGTGCGCGACGCCCCGCCGCTCGTCACGAACACGATCGTGTTGCCGTCGGGCAGGAGCGCGCCCAGGTAGTAGTCGACCACGATCGGCAGGCCGGGGTTGGTCGCGATGACCGAGATGTTGATCGTCTGGCCGCTGCGAAACGTCGTGCCGTTCGTGGTCGGGATGAGGCTCAGCTGCGCGCTGGGCGCGGCCACGGGCACGCGCCACGCGCCGCGCCCGTGGGTGAAGGCGAACACGTGCGGGGTGGCGCCGACGTTGCCGATGGCCAGCGCCTCGGTGATGACGTTGGCGAAGCCCGTGTTCTCGACGGCCCACGTCGCCCCCGTGTCGTCGGAGGAGAACACGCCGACGTCGGTGCCCACGAAGAGCCGCGCGGTGTTGCTCGGGTCGACCACCAGCGCGTGGACGGGCACATCCGGGATCCGGGCGACGCCGGTGCCGTCGATCGGCGCCCAGGTACCGCCGCCGTCGGTGCTCCGCCAGATGTGGGGGACGCCGAAGGTCGAGTAGGTCGCGTAGAGGACGTTCTCGTCCGCGGGATCGAACGTCAGCCACGACACGAAGCCGAAGGCCGAGCCGAGCGGCTGGCTCACGCTCCAGGCCGTCGATCCGGTCGAGGTGAGGCCGCTCGTGGTCCGATTGACGCAGCCGTCGGACATGCCTGCGGCGACACGGTTCGGGTTGGTCGGGGCTACGGCGATGGCGCTCACGCTGCCGCGGCCGCAGAGCAGGCCGCTCGCCTGATTCCACTGGCCGGCGCCGTTGGTGGTGCGCCACATGTTGAAGCCGCCCGTCCACAGCCGCTGGGCGTTGCTCGGATCCATGACGAACGGGTTGATGAACAGGAAGTTGGCATCGGGCTCGTTGATCCCGGCGATGGCGTCGCTGAAGCTGGAGCCGCCGTTGGTCGACTTCTGGATCGACAGCCTCGTGAACTCCGCATAGAGGACGCTGGTATTGTCGGGATCGACGGCGACGTAGCCACCGTCCCCCCCTTGGATACGAGCCCAGTTGAGCCCGGCGTCGTCGAGTCCGCGCAGCGTGCCGTTGTCCTGCGCGCCCCCAAAGTACATCGCCCCGCCGGGATAGGGAAGGCCATGATAGAACTGCGTCACCGCGTAGCCGTTGTTGACCGTGGTCCATCCGACGCTCGTGTTTCCCCCGCAGACATCCGTCGTTGCTTTGCCGGTCGTCCCTCGCGCATTGTTCGTCCGGAACAGCCCGCCGTCGTTGCCGACGAACATCGTCGTGTTGGTCGTGCCGTTGTACGCCGGATCGAACACGATGACGTGCTGGTCGGCGTGGACGTAGGCAGCGGAGGACGTCGCCACCCACCAGAACGACGCCACGCCCCAATTCGCGCCACCGTCGTCCGATCGAAACAGATCGATCCCCCCGACCCACACGCGGTCCGGGTCGGCGGGGTCGACGGCGATGACGTTGTCGTACCACCCCTGGTTGAAGAACTCGCTCGCGCCCGAGCCGCATTCCGTCTGGAAGGCGATGATCGGGTTGGTGAGCAGCACGGTGTTCAGCTTGGTGGGGTTCGTGTTGCGGACGCGCGCGGCCCACGTCATGCCGCCGTCGGTGGAGCGGAACACCGCGTGCAGGCCGCCGGCCTTGAAGTTGCCGGACGTCGTGTTGCTCGCGGCCACGGCGTAGACCACGTTCTGGTTCGACGGCGCGATGGCGAGCGACGTCCGCGCCATCGCGGGCTCGCCCTGAGCGGCGCCGAGGACCTGTGTCCATGCGCCGCTGCCCGCGGCGTCGGGATTGCGGTGGATGGTGCCCTGCACGTTCGTGCCCGCGCCGCAGCCGGCGAGCACGTAGTCGGTGGCCTGATCGGTCCGGATGACGAGATCGGTGCAGCCGGTCGTCGTGGTCGGCGTCAGCACCTTCGTCCAGGTCCCGCCGCCATCGAACGAGCGGAAGACTCCCGTGCGGGTGGCGGCGTACACGCGCGATGCGTCGTTACGGCTCACGACGATCTTGTTCACGAAGCGGAAGTCCGCGGTCGCCGTGCTGGCGAGCTGCGTCCACGTGCCGGCCGCATCGGTGGTCTTGAAGATGCCGCCGCCCCGGACGGCGTCGATGTTGAAGTAGCCCTCGCCGGTGCCCGCGTAGAGGACATTCGGGTTGTTCGGATCGATGGCGAGCGAGTTCACGGCGATGTTGGCCATGAGATCCGAGGTGGGCGTCCACGAGATACCGCTGTTCGTGCTCTTCCACACGCCGCCGGCCACGCCGGCCGAGTACATCGTCGTGCCGTTCGGGTCGATGACGATGCCGCGCGTCCGGCCGCCGATGTTCCCCGGTCCGAGCGGCGTCCAGCTCGACAGGATGGCGGTGGATGGCGCGTGTCCGGCATCGGCCTCGGACGGCAGGGTGATCCCGCTCCGGGTCGATCGCTGCGGCATCCGCTTCATGTGCTCCAGCGCCGGCTGATATCGCTCCGCCGGCACTCCGGTCTCGCCGGCCGGCCGACGCTTGAGGGCGAAGAACTCCTGCGCTTCCTCGGGCTCGTCGAAGGGCCGTGGGACGCGACCGCTCGCGGTCAGCCGATCGTGCTTGCGCTGGACGCGCTCGGGGATGGCCGAGAGCGCGAGCGACGCCACGCCCGGTTGTCCGCCCAGTGCCGTCGTCAGCGCGAGGGCCGTCATCGGATCCGACGCCTGCAGTCCGTACGCGCGGGTGGACTCGGGCGCGCGTCGGATCGCGACCGATGCCGACGCGACCACGGCTTCGGCCGTGGCTCCCGGCATCACCACCAGACGCATCCAGCTCATGCCGATGCGTCGGGTCGTGGCCGTGCGCCGCACGCCCGCCTCGTAGAACACCGGCTTGACCGTCGCCCCGGGGTTCGCCCGCTGAAGCCTCGCCGCGACCACCGCGAGCGCGGCCGCGCTCTCGACTCGCGCCATGGTGACGATCGCTTGCCCGCCGCGGTGGGCGAGGACGGTGGCACCGAGCACGCCGGCCGTCGAGACCGATACCGTCCGGACGCCGGCGGGCATCGGGCTCCACAGGAGCTCCAGCTCGTCGAGCGCGAGCTCGAAGAGCACGGGCTCCGGCGTCGCGACGGGCACGAGCGGGCTCACCGGGCGCGTACGGCCGGGCTCGGCGGCGACGGAGCTCGTGAGGGCGGCCGCCAGCGCGATGCACAGCGAGGACAGAGTGATCCGACGGAGATTCATCGATTCGCCGAACCGAACGATGACGTCACCGACTCGGTACGATCTGGGAGATCTGCCAGCGAGTGCCTTGGGTGGTCCCGGTCAGCTCCACGACCGCGCCGATGGTCGTCCCCACGAGATCGGCGGAGAGCGGCTCGAAGGAGAACGCCTCGATCACGATGCCCGGTCGCGCGATGTTCTCGACCGTCGGCACCGTCGGTGCGGCGTTCACGACCTCGAGGGTCAGCGAGTACAGCGTCAGGTTGGGCCGGACCGCCGGCTGCGTGCCGGCGAGTGATCCCGGCGGCCACACCTTGCGCTCTCGGACGGTCGCGGTGATGCGGCTGCCGTTCGGCGGCACGACGCCGAGCGCCGGCGCCTGGGCTCCCCTCACCGGCGCGCGTGCCGGCGCCTGCTCCACCGCGCCCGGCGGGCCGGCCGCGCAGGCGGCGATCAAGCCGATGAGACCGACGACGACGAGGGCAAGGCGGGAGGCGAGCGAGCAGCCAGGGGTCGCGACGATCGAGGGCTACCTCGCGTGGAAGGCCGGGATGATCTCTTCGGCGAGCCGTCCTAGCTGCTCGAGCATCCGGTCGGCGGGGACCATCGGGCGCAGGATGAACTTCGACGCGCCGCCCCGGATGTAGGCCTCGAGCCGCTCTGCGAGCACCTCGGGTGGCCCGAACGCCGCGCACCGGTCGAGCGTCGCGTCGTCGACGCGGTTGCGGGGGATGAACGGGGTCGCCACGGCCCGCGCCGCCGCGCGATCGGCGGCGAAGCCGAAGTAGATCAGGACGCCGAAATGATCGACGGGCACGTCGCGACCCGCCGCGCCCGCGAACGCCTGGGTCTTCGCGACTCCGGCCGTGAAGGTTTCCGGGGTGATGAACGAGGGGATCCAGCCGTCGCCGAGCTCTCCCGCCCGCCGCATGGCGACCTCCGAGTTGCCGCCGATCCACAGCGGGAACGGCTGCTGTCGCGGCCGGGGCAGCACGGTGATGCGGTCGAGCTGGAAGAACTCGCCGTCGAACGTCACCTCGTCCTCGCTCCAGCACTTCCTGAGGATGCGGATCGTCTCGTCGGTGCGCCGGCCTCGCTCCTTCGTCGCCAGCCCGGCGGCGCGGAACTCGCGGTCCTGCTCGGCGCCGACACCCACGGCCGGCAGCATGCGGCCGTTCGAGAGGTAGTCGATCATCGCCAGCTCGCGGGCCAGCAGCACGGGCGAGCGGAAGGGCGCGACGAGCACGCTCGGCCCGAACTTGAGCCGCTCGGTGCGCGCGGCCACCGCGGCCATCGTCGTCATCGGCTCGAGCACGGGCAGCGGTGAATGCAGGCGCTCGGAGAACCACACGGAGTCGATGTCGGTCCGCTCGCAGAGATCGATGAAGCGCCAGAAGAGATCGACTCCGTCGCCGTTCGTCGTCCACGGGCCCGGCATGACGCCGATGCGGTACTTGATCCGCATGCGGCGCATGCTACCATGAACGCCGGTTCATCGCCGTTCATGCGCGATCCGAGCAAGCCTCAGCAGATCATCGATGCGGCCATCCGCGTCTTCGCGCGGACCGGTTACTACAACTCGCGCGTCTCGGACATCGCGCGCGAGGCGGGCATCGCCAGCGGGACGATCTATCTGTACTTCAAGACCAAGGACGAGATCCTGGTCTCGCTGTTCCGCGACAAGATGGCCGACTGGGTCGCGTTCGCGCGACGCGAGATCGCCGGCGAGGCCGACCCGCTCGCCAAGATCCGACGACTGGTGGCGCTCCACTTCAGCGTGCTCGAAGGCAATCCCGACCTCGCCGAGGTCGTGCAGGTCGAGCTGCGACAGGGCCACAAGTTCTTCCGCGGCGCCTCGGCCCACGAGATCTCCGCCTACTTCGAGCTGATCGGCGGCGTGCTGGAGGAGGGGATCGCCAGCGGCCAGGTGCGTCGCGACCTGCCCGTCAAGCTGGCCACGAAGATGCTGTTCGGGGCCATGGATCAGGTCGCGACGTCGTGGGTCCTCGGCAAGCGCGCCTACCGGCTCAGCGACGCCGCCGAGGCGGTGGCGACCATCTTTCTCAAGGGAGTCTCCCCCGATGGCGTTTGAAACACTGCTCTTCGCCCGCGAGGAATCGTTCGCCGTGCTGACGCTGAATCGGCCGCCTGCCAACGCGATCAGCGAGCAGCTCGTGCGCGACGTCGCCGCCGCGCTCGCCTCGGTCGAGCACGACGACGGCGTACGGTCCGTGATCATCACCGGCAGCGGAGACCGGATCTTCTGCGCGGGGGCCGACCTCGGCTCGGCCTTCGCGGGCGGCGACGTCAGCGCGTTCATCCGCTTCGGCAACGGCGTCCTGCGCAAGATCGAGCGCTTCGGCAAGCCCGTGATCGCGGCGATGAACGGTCACGCGCTGGGCGGCGGGTGCGAGATCGCCATGGCGTGCCACTTCCGCCTCCTGAAGGACACGGCGCGGATGGGGCAGACGGAGACCAACCTGGGGATCATCCCGGGCTTCGGAGGCACCCAGCGGATGCCGCGGCTGATCGGTCGCACCAAGGCGCTCGAGTTCATGATCCTCGGCACCCAGATCCCCGCGCCGGAGTGCCTGGCCCTCGGCCTGGTGAACCAGCTGACGAAGGAGGGCGAGACGCTCGAGGTCGCGAAAACGCTGGCCCGGCAGCTCGCCAAGCGGCCGCCGCTGGCCACGCGGTTGCTCATCGAGGCGGTCGATGATGGCCTGTCCGCTCCCATCGACCAGGCGCTCGAGATCGAGACGCGCGCCTTCGTGCAGACCCTCCGCACCGAGGACGCCGCCGAGGGTATCCAGGCGTTCTTCGCCAAGCGTGAGCCGGAGTTCAAGGGCCGGTAGCGTGGATCTCGGGATTCGCGATCGCGTCGCGCTCGTCACCGGCGGAGCCCGGAGCCTCGGCCAGGCCGACGCGACCGTGCTCGCCGCCGAAGGCTGCCGTGTCGCGATCTGTGACCTGAACGCGGAGGGCGCGGAAGAGGCGGCCAAGGTCATCGGCGCCGCCGGCGGCACGGCGCGCGGCTACGCCTGCGACGTGCGCGATGCGGGTCAGGTGCGAGACGCCGTGGCGGCCATCGAGCGCAATCTCGGGCCCGTCGACATCTGTGTCAACAACGCGGGCATCATTTACACGATGGGTCAGCTCAAGGACATGAACGACGCGGACTGGGAGCTGAACCTGGCCGTCAACCTCACCGGTACCTACAACGTGACCAAGGCCGTCTTCGCGGGGATGCGCGAGCGCCGGTGGGGCCGCGTCGTGTGCATGGCGTCGATCGCCGGGCTGATGGGCGGCTTCGGGCAGACGGCCTACGCGACGACGAAGCTCGGCGTGATCGGCTTCGCCAAGTCGGTCGCGCTCGAGGGCGCGCGCCACGGCGTGACGTCGAACGTGATCGCCCCGGGAATCATCGGTCCGAACGCGCAGCTGAGCCCGATGTACGAGCGCATGGTCAAGCGCGTGGCCATGCAGCGCGAGGGCGAGCCCGAGGACGTGGCCCACGCCATCGCGTTCCTGTGCTCGGAGCGGGCGCGCTACATCACGGGAGCCGTGCTCACCGTCACCGGGGGCATGGATCTCTTCACCTTCTGAGGAGGCAGCGATGGCGACAGTGAAGGAGACCTTCGATCAGATGCCGAGCCGCTTCAAGTCCGACCGGGCCGCGGGCACGAACGCCACCATTCAGTACGACATCAGCGGCGAGGGCGGCGGCACCTGGCACGCGGTGATCAAGGACGGCGCCTGCACGGTGGACTCCGGCCCCGGCACGAACCCCAGCCTCACGCTCTCGATGGCGGCGCAGGACTGGCTCGACATGACGAGCGGTAAGCAGTCCGGACAGATGCTGTTCATGTCGGGCAAGCTGAAGCTGAAGGGTGACATGGGCCTGGCCATGAAGCTGGGGTCGATGTTCAGCATGTGACGCGCGCCGCATGTGACGCGGCGCGAAAAGGCTTTGCCGCACCGCTCCATCCTGCGCGATAATGAGACGTAACGGGGGTATCCATGGGGCAGGAACGGTTCGCCGACATCGTGGAGCGCTTCGCAGGCGGGTACCGGGATGGCGTGGCGTCGGAGCCCGCTCCCGACACCGTGCGGCGCTGGCAGGAGGAGATCGAGCGGCAGCAGCGGCGCGTGCAGAATCTCGCCGAGATGATCTTCAACCCCACCGATCCCAAGGTGGGGTGCACGCCGCGCGAGGAGATCTTTCGCACCAACAAGTCGCGTCTCTACCGCTACCAGTCGCGCCGCACGCATCGCACGCCGGTGCTGTTCGTGCCGAATCTCGGTATCAGCCGTCCCTACATCTTCGATCTGCTCCCGGGCGGCAGCTTCGTCGAGCACATGACCCGCGAGGGGTTCGACTTCTACCTCCTCGACTGGGGTGTCTTCGGCCCGGAGGACAACGGGCTGACCTTCGAGGACTGCGTCGCGAAGATCCTGCCGAAGATGGCCCACAAAGTCCTCGAGACGTCCGGCGCCGACGAGCTGTCGATCCTCGGGTACTGCATGGGCGCGCCGCTGTCCGTCTCGTTCGT
>Ga0075425_100004379_pt1 | contig 14570 bp, 13 predicted proteins | sample SoiMethybrSBSTD4_FD_75300 | JGI IMG/M metagenome (GOLD analysis project Ga0075425, IMG submission 75300) | Bulk soil microbial communities from a Populus tree surrounding site in Tennessee, USA - Soil MetaG P. TD hybrid SBSTD4 | ecosystem: Environmental > Terrestrial > Soil > Tree plantation...
TGGCCCTCGCTGCTTATCGCATCCGTCACCTCGAAATCCGCTACGGCAGCGACTAGCGCCACTGTGAAAACCATCCGCAGATTACGCAGATTGTTTTCTGCTGACGTAGCTGTTGTCTTTAATCCAGAAGCGCCAGGGTTTGTGGATCCATTCGAGGGCGTAATCGATGCCGATCCTTGGTCCTCTGGCTATGCGGCGTGGTGACACGCGCTCGCACTCTTCAATCCAAACTCTATCACCTAAAAGATCCGCGCCGTCGAGTTGTCGATCTATCCCCATGGCGATGCAGAGTTTGCCTGGGCCATTCGTCAGATTGTGATCCGGATGGTGTCTGCGTGCGCGCATGATCTCCAGTCCCTCGATAGGCTCCAGTGCGCGTACCAATATCGCGTGAGGAATGTCTGCAACGTTGCTGACGACGTTGAACTGGTAATACATGCCGTAAACGAAGTAGACGTAAGCAACACCGCCCATGCGGTACATCGTCTCGGTTCGTTTTGTCCGCCGCCCGCCGTAAGCATGTGATGCTCTGTCTTCCGGTCCGCGATACGCCTCAACTTCCACAATCTTTCCTGACACGCGTTCGCCGTCTGGGCCAGGCACCACTAACAGCTTGCCGAGCAGATCGCGAGCAACCGTGAGGACGTCAGGTCGAGTGTAAAACTCGCGAGGCAGTTTGGCTGCTGGTGTCATTGAACGTGTTAGTGGAGTCTCCAGACCATCACGACAAAGATGATCAGTCCGATGAACACTATGCCTCTGCGCACCCATTTCTGACCGACGCGCACAGCCATGCTCGCGCCGAAGTAGCCACCTGCCAGCGCACCGCAAGCCATTACCAGTGCGTCCGTCCAGACGACCAACCCGGCCAGTGAAAAAAGCAGCACAGCAATGCTGTTGATACAGATGCCGAGAAAGTTTTTGATGCCATTGGCGCGATGCAGTTCATTCAGACCAAGCAGGCCCATGGCCGCGAGCATCAGTATTCCATTGCCCGCGCCGAAGTAACCACCGTACATCGCGGAGAACAACTGGAACGTCATAGCGCCACTCCACCACAGTCCCATCGGTTTGTCGTCGATCGATCCGAGTCGCAAGCGCCGGTTGATCACGCCGTGTGACATGAAAAGAAGTGTGGCGAACAGAATGAGGAACGGTACGAGGTTGGCAAATACGCGTGAGGGAGTGCGAATCAAAAGCCAGGCGCCGAATGCGCCACCGATGATGCTGATAAGACCCAGGCGAAACAGGATCGTCGAGCTGTTTTCGAGTTCTCGGCGATAGCCCAGGAGACCGCCAAAGAGTCCGGGCCAGAGAGCGACGGTGCTGGTGCCGTTTGCGACGCGGGGATCGAGGCCGAGCCAGATCAGAACAGGAAACGTCAGCAGCGTTCCCCCACCGGCAATAGCATTGACGACGCCCGCAGCAAACGCGGCGCATAGCATGACAAACCAGGGGAAGAGACGCATCGTGTTGGGTGACCGAAGCACAAATTACAAAGTAGCGGGCATAAAGCACAAGCGCCGCATGGTAATATGCGCCCCGTGTGTATGGCCACGAAGAGGCACAAAAGAGACAAAATGAAAAGTAAATTATCGTTAGCGATATTACTGGGAACGTTCTGTTTCGGCGTGGCTCGCGCGCAGGATTCGGGCCGGATTGACTGGCCGCGTTACCAGGATATGGCCGTCGATCTCATGCAACAGTACCTGCGAATCAACACGTCCAACCCGCCCGGAAATGAAATCGAAGCAGCAAAGTTTCTCAAGAATATCTTTGATCGGTACGGAATCGAGAACGAGATATTCGAGTACAAACCCGGTCGCGCAAACATCATCGCGCGCATCAAAGGCAACGGTTCGAAGCGCCCGATAATTCTTCTTAGCCACATGGACGTGGTCACTGCCGAACCTGCTTCGTGGGAAGTCGATCCGTTTGCCGGTGTGATCAAGAACGACGCGATCTACGGTCGCGGCGCGCTCGACATGAAAGATGAAGGACTGCTTCACCTGATGACGATGATCCTGTTCAAGCAGGAGAGCCCATCTCTCTCGCGCGATGTGATCTTTCTCGGCACGGCTGACGAAGAGGTCAACGATGAAGGCTCACTCTGGATGATTGCCAACAAAGCAGACCTCTTCAAGAATGCGGAATATCTGCTCACCGAGGGTGGCGACAACCTGCTCGAACGCGGCTCGGTCAAGATCGTTGGCGTTGACGTTGCAGAGAAGGCGCCGTTTTGGCTGCGACTCACTGCAACAGGATTGCCTGGCCACGGCTCGCGGCCCGTGGCCGATTCCGCCACAAATCGTCTCATACGAGCGATGTCGCGCATTCTGGATTGGGAGACACCGATAAAACTGCTACCCGCCGTGGAACAGTTCTTCAAAGACATCGCGCCATTGCAGCCGCAACCCCAGCGGACTCAGTTTGCGAATATCGCCGAGTCGCTCAAGAATCCTGACTTCGTCAAATCGCTTACCAACCAGCGCGAGTACAACTTTCTGTTGCGCAACACGATCTCGATCACAATGCTCAGCGGCAGTAAGCAAACGAATGTGATCCCCAACGCGGCGACGTGTAATCTCGACGTGCGACTCTTGCCTGGCGAGTCGCCGGAAGAGTTTCTCAAAGCACTCAGCGCCGTGATTGCCGATCCGTCGATCAAGATTGAAAACGTGAATCGGTTCAAACCTCCCAACAGCTCGCCGATCAATACCGAGCTCTTTTCGCTCATCGCGAAAAAGACCAAGGAGAATTATCCGTCGGCCGTGGTCACAACAAAGATGCTCAGCGGTTATACTGAGAGCCAGCTCTATCGACAACTCGGCATCATCGCGTACGGTTGGGCGCCGATTTACACCACTCCTGAAGAGGATGAAGGCGTGCACGGCAACAACGAGCGCATCTCCATCAGAAACGTTCGTCAGGGAACGCGCGAGTTTTACGAAGTCGTCAGAGACATCTCCCGTTAGCAAGCCCCCACAATTTACGCGGCGGACGAAACTGTATGCCTAAAGATCCCTATCAGATGACGGACAGCGAAATCCGTCAGCGCATCATCACTCTTGCTTTTGGCGGTGACGAGCGTCTTTTCATCGCGTTCTATCGAAAACTGCGAGAGGGGCTTCCGGAAGGAACGGGAATCGTTTTGCGCGGCAGTGTCGTGACCAACAAACGCCATGAGGACGGCAAACCCTTCGATTCGCAAGGCGCCGCGACCAGCGATCTCGACGTAACTCTGGTTGGAAAAAAAGTGATGGAAGCCTGGCACCCTGACGGTTATTACATTCCGGGGCTGCATACCAAACCATTGTGTGACAAGGATACTAATATTGCTCCGAGTCTGAATGCATTACGCGAGTCGTTGCAGGAACTAATCGGGCGTCCGGTGAATTTTCAGGCCACGTCGAGTCTCGTGCTGTATGGTCGCGACGTCTTGTTTGGTGAGGCTTACTACGTTGTCGTTCCACCCGGTGAAAATGCGTGACCTTGAGGTTGCTCAGTTACAACATTCGCTTCGGCGGTATGGGCAGGGAACAACCACTTGCAGAGACCATCATAGCTGCGGCGCCTGATCTCGTAGTTTTTCAGGAAGCCACTCGTCCTGAAGTCATTGAACGTCTCGCCGAGATAACCAAGTTTCCATTTTGGGCAGCCCGCCGAAATCACTCGATTGGCTATCTCAGCCAGCAGGAAGTGGAATATCACGAATGGCATTACCCGGCGGGCGCGCGTCATTCGTTTCTTGAGATCGTACCCGCTGGAAGTAAAGCGCGTATCTTTGGTCTGCATCTCAGTGCACGTTTCTCGAAATGGGATGAACGCAGGCGCGCACGGGAAGTGCGTTCACTCCTCGAAGGAATCAAGAGACATCAAGACGGCTTTCACGTTCTGGCGGGAGACTTCAACACGCTCGCGCCGGGAGAGATTCTGGAGCTTAATCGCATACCGGCGTGGATTCGCGCTCTGATCTGGATCAGCGGTCGCAAGTTGCAACGAGAAACTATTCAACGGATGCTCGATGCTGGATATAGCGACGGTTATCGCACCCTCCATACGGATCAGAAGGGATACACGTTTCCAACGTGGGATCCGCACGTGCGGCTCGACTATGTTTTTGTGCCGCGGGCGTTTGCCGATCGATTGGTTACTTGTGAGGTGATCACGGAGCCGAAGGAGCGGATACGAGCTGCGTCGGATCATTGCCCGCTAGTTGCGGAATTGAAATTAGAGTAGGTCTTCTCTGTGCAACCTCTGTGTTCTCTGTGTCTCTGTGGTTAAGTCCACCACGGAGACACAGAGACACAGAGAGCACAGAGTCTACTGTTTCGTTGGCCAAACTAAACTCAAAGCAGTCCGCTGTCCGGTGTGTCCGGATGGTAATTCGATCTCGGTGGGACTGTGAAAACAAAACTCGGTGGTTGGGCCAAGAGTCATCTGACGGCCCCATAAGGCGACTCCCGGTTTCGAGGTAAGCGACTGGAATTGAGCGTAAAAATCCTTGTAAGACACACCACTCGGTTTGCTCAACCACGCCGCAAACCTGGCCTGCGCCAGATCTTCGGCGCCCGCGCGCAGTCGATACAAACCACCGACACCATCTGCCGCTTCGCATGCTACGCGATTGTGTGGTTCTTGGCACGCGCCTGAGACCGCCGTCTCATTGAGTGGATCCAGCGCGGCCGAATCATCGAGCAGGTACCAGTCCTCGTACGCCTCGCCACTTGTCTTCAGCCAACCGGCATCACGAATACGAAAGACCACTGACTCTCGAAAGCCACTCGACTTATTCCTCGCGAGCGTCTGATGAAACTGGACCAGGTGGTCCATGTACGAGCCGCAATCGACATCGGGTCGAGGCCAGTGCCAGAAGACGTAAGCAAGCATTAGCCTTGAGCCTGCATCCCTTTGATGTCGTTAAGCAGCACGCGCTCGTGACCCTCAGGATTCACCTTGAGGTACGTCTTGCGTAAGCGACCTTCGGGATCGATAACAAAACTGGTGCGATTCCAGTACATCGTTCCCTTGTACTCGCTCTGGTCCACACCCGCGGCGCGCAGAAATTCGTGATTAGGGTCCGCCAGCAGATCGATAGTGAAACCAAACTTATTGCAGAAGCTCTTGTGTGACTGCACGTCGTCTTCACTCACACCGACCACCGCGATGTTTGCGTCGTCGAACTCCTGCTTGCTGGCGGTGAACGATTTTCCCTGGATGGTGCAGCCGGGTGTGTCGTCTTTCGGATAGACGTAGACGACGAGCCACTTGCCTTTGAAGTCGTCGAGTGAGACGGTTTCGCCGTCCTGGTTTTTGAGTTTGAAGTCTACGAAACGTTTACCTTCTTCGAGTGCCACGATTATTCCCCCCTAAAGTGTCGTGTCGGCGAGGTTCGATTTGTACTTCGTGCCGGTTTTACGATCAGTCAGCTCGATATATACCCAGCTCGGCGGCACCAGACCGGTTTCCAGCGAGAACCAGATCTTACTCAGGTCCTCTGATTTGCTGAGAGCACAGAAACCGTTCAGTCGCTTTCCATTCTGCTCGTAAATGTCGACCCAGGTACGCGCGGCTTTGGTATTGTTGCCGCAGGGCGGCAGATTGGGCGATGCTGCGAATAGCTCGTCGGGATACTGGTCCTTGTTGAGCACATCAAAATGGTAACGTGTGAATTGCTTGCCGCCTATTTCAACGAACTCCTGACCCAGGAGATACAGTACCGGATTCGGAAGCACCGGCGCTGATGCCATGCTTGGCATCGTGAAAAGAAGAACGAGAGCAATTACGGGCAGGGAAATCACTTTCCGCTTGAACGTTTTCATAGGGGAAACCTCCTCCGTTGTGAGTAGTGTGATGAAAAACGAAGCTCTTGTATTACCTACCATGCAACTGCGTAGCGACTGCGACGCGGATCAGCGCCCGCTGCCGCCACACCTGTCTTCGGATCGTAGATGATCACTGTCGGCGAAGAGAGCGTACCCCACTCACCTTGCACTCTGACTTTGTGACCTTTCTGAGACAGCTCCTGGATTGTCTTCAAATTCACTCGCGATTCGATGTTGAGTGAGCCCGGCAAGAATTCGTGATCGTCAAATGAGCTGATGTAGTGTTGCGTGTCAAAGCGCGGCGCTTCCACAGCCTCTTGCGGATTCATGCCAAACTCGATCACGTTCAATAGCACCTGCAACAAGGCCTGGTCCTGGTTGTCGCCTCCCGGCGTGCTGAGCACCATAAACGGCTCGCCGCCTTTGAGCACGATTGTTGGCGTCAGTGTGATGCGCGGACGTTTTCCCGGCGCGACTACATTTGGACTATTCGGATCGGTAAGCGCGGACTGCAACCGTTGGCCCATCAACACACCCGTGTCGCCGGCGACGACGGCCGGCAGCCACGCGCCGCTTGGCGTTGCACTGAACAGATTGCCATCCTTATCGACCACGTTGACGCACGTCGTGTCGTTTGCACGTTCGACATCAGGCACTGTAGAGGCGCGGCCCGTCGTCTGCACGGCGCTGGCAAGCACCGCTTTCATATTCAGCGGATCACCGGGTTGCTGTGCGAGTGAAGCGTGCTGCTCGTCAATCAGTGGCCGGCGCAGCGCGGCGTAATTCTTCGACAGCAACTCGGCCATCGGAATTTTTACGAAATTCGGATCGCCGTAATAACGATCGCGATCTGCAAGCGCGAGTTTGAGGGCTTCGGCGAGCGTGTGAATGTAAGACGCGGAGTTGTGACCCATCTTCTTCAGGTCGAAGCCTTCGAGCATGTTCAGCGTCTCGAGGAAGGCTGGGCCTTGAGTCCAGAATCCGGCTTTGTACACTTGATAACCACGGTAGTCGGTTTCAACCGGCTGGCCCACCTTGGCGGTAAATTTCGCGAAGTCCTCAGCAGCCAGCAGACCGCCGTTGGCCTGCATGTAATCGCCGATCCGGCGCGCGATCGGTCCACGGTAAAAATAGTCACGAGCAGCCATTAAACCAGCGTGACGGCTATTCTTTGTGCCTCGTGAGCCCAGCTTCTCAGCACGCACGATCTCGCGAAGTGTGCGCGCCAGATCGGCCTGCACGAAAATGTCGCCGACCTTCGGCACCTCGCCGCCGGGTAGGAAGACGCGCTTGGCGTCGGCCCATTGAGAGAAGATAAGCGCTCGGGTCTTGATGTATTGAACTCTCAACTCGTCAATCGGAAAACCGTCGGCGAGTTGAATCGCAGGCTCCATGACTTCAGCGAGCGTCTTTGTGCCAAACTGATCGAGAGCGGTTATGCAGGCATCAAGAACAGCGGGAACCGTTGCTGCCAGTGGACCAGTAGACGGTATTAAGCCCGGCTTCTTCGCGCCCGCCATCGTAGTCTGACCGGGTGAGGTCAGCGTTGGTCCTTCGTTCGCGCGATTGACGAAAAACTCACGAGTAGCCTTCATGGGCGCCTGGCCCATGCCTTCGATGACGACTACCTTCTGGCCTTTCAGCTTAATCAGAATCGGTGCTTCGCCGCCAAATGAGAAGTGAGAAAACTCAATAACCGATGCGGCGAGGATAGTTGCGACGCCCGCGTCGACTGCGTTGCCTCCGTGTTGCAGAATGCGCAATCCAGCTTCGACTGAGAGAGGCTGGCCTCCGGCGACGACCCCACGTTTGCCGCGCACGACGGGCCTGAAGGTATCGGCGTGCGAAGTTGAAATAGGAAAGCCGGCCAGTGTGAAAGAAGCAACGAGGCAAAGTACTATCAGGGTTCGTTGACGGATTAGCATAGCGGAGGCCTCTCTTTCGAGTTTTGACGGGCGAATTGTGCCACAAAGAGGCACAAAAATCACAAAGAGTATTGCCGCTTTGATATCTTTGTTGTAGCTATTTGCTTTTGTGGGTCGATGAAGAGTTTTGCTGGTAAGATGACGAGCAGAAAAAGAGAGGGCGCCGACCTCCCCCAAGACCAGCGCCCTTGCCTTTATCTCAGTTCTCCCATGGAGAATTAACGACGGGCTGATACTACCCGCCCGCTGCTCGAAGTAGGTTGCATCGGTCTTGTAAAGTCTTTGCGAGGTTGTGACAAAAGTTTTTCAAACTCTCACCAAAAAGAACATTAGCGCCTCAGAGATTAACTCAGTCGAGGAAAGAGCTTTGGCAAATTCACCACCAACCATAGCACCATATGGCTCCTGGAAATCGCCCATCACTTCAGACCTGATCGTCGAAGGGTCCGTCGGTCTTGGTCAGCCGGTGTTTGATGGCGACGCCATTTACTGGATTGAACTGCGCCCGAAAGAAGGCGGACGAAATGTGATCGTCAAAAGAAGCGCCACCGGGAAGTCTGTCGATGTGACTCTGCCGCCTTTCAATGCTCGAACTCGCGTTCACGAATACGGCGGCGGAGATTACCTCGTACGCGATGGCATCGTCTACTTCCCAAACTTCTCCGATCAGCGACTTTACCGGCAAGATGGTCTAAACGCGCCCGAGCCGCTGACTGCTGAGGCAAAGATGCGTTACGCCGATGCGTGTCTGGACCACACGCGCGGCCGCCTGATTTGCATCAGGGAAGATCACACTCGCGAGGGCGCCGAGCCCGTGAACTCAATAGTTGCCATCAGTCTGCAACCAAGCGACGACTGCGGCACGGTTCTGGTCGAAGGCAATCATTTTTATTCGTCTCCTCGATTGAGTCCCGATGGGACGCAGTTGGCCTGGCTGACGTGGAACCATCCAAACATGCCCTGGGATGGTTGTGAGCTGTGGGTGGGTGAGTTTGGTGAAGACGGCAAGCTCAGTTCAACCAGATGGGTCGCGGGCAGCGCTGCTGAATCAATCTTTCAACCGGAATGGTTGCCAGACGGCGTGTTGTATTTCACTTCCGATCGCAGTGGTTGGTGGAATCTCGAGAGGATTTCTCATGACGGCGGAATTGAGAGGCTTTACCACGCCAAAGGTGAATTGGGCATGCCGCAATGGGTGTTTGGGATGTCGTCTTATGCTTTTGCTTCGAATGACGTGATCGTTTGTAGTCACATCGAGCAGGGCGTTTCCACTCTGGCGACGCTGGACGTGTCTTCAGGAAAGGTGACTACGATTGACTGCCCTTATACAGATATTCAATACCTGCGCGGAGCCAACGGGCAGGTTGTGTTTCGCGGTGGCTCGCCTACTGATGTTGTTTCCATCGTGAAATATGATCTCAGCGCCCGCAAATTTGAGATCTTGCGGCGCTCAAACGAGCTCGAGGTCTATCCACAGTATTTTTCAGTGCCGCGTGCCATCGAGTTTCCGACTGAAGGCGGCCTGACCGCGCACGGTTTCTTCTATCCACCACAGAATCCTGATTTCCGCGCGCCGGAGAATGAGAAGCCACCGCTGATCGTGAAGAGTCATGGTGGGCCAACGGCGGCAGCGTCGACGGCGTTGAGTCTTTCAGTTCAATATTGGACCAGCAGGGGATTTGCCGTGCTCGACGTCAACTACGGCGGCAGCACCGGTTACGGTCGTCAGTATCGTGAACGACTTAACAAGAAGTGGGGCATCGTCGACGTTGACGACTGCGTGAATGGCGCCCGTTATCTCGCCGAACGAGGCGAAGTCGACCCGAATCGCTTAATCATCACCGGTGGCAGCGCCGGCGGTTACACGACACTTTGCGCGCTGACTTTTCGCAACACGTTCAGAGCCGGTGCGAGTCACTTTGGCATCAGTGACACTGAATTAATGGCGCGCGACACTCACAAGTATGAGTCGCAATACCTAACCGGTCTTCTTGGACCATATCCTGAGCGAAAGGACATCTATTTCGATCGCTCACCGATCAACTTTACAGAGCGGTTGTCGTGTCCGGTGATCTTTTTCCAGGGCCTGGAAGACAAGGTGGTCCCGCCGAACCAGGCTGAGAAGATGGTGGAGGCAATCAGGGCGAAGGGAATTCCTGTTTCTTACGTTGCCTTTCCGGGAGAGCAACATGGATTCAGGCAAGCAGCAAACATCAAACGCGCGCTTGATGGTGAGCTTTTCTTTTACTCGCGCGTGTTTGGATTCGAATTGGCGGAGCCGGTGGAACCCGTAGAGATCGAAAATCTTTAGCCACAAAGAAGCACAAAAAATACAAAAGGGCTGCCTAACTATTTGTGCCTTCTGCTTGTGCTTTTAGGTGCTTCTTTGTGGCTACTGATTATAAATCGGTGGATCCGAACTGGTTGCCGGCGCCCCGTGGTGATCGCCGCCACGCAGGATGCGTGTCTGATCGATGAAGTACGACATGTTACCAGTCTTGCCATATTCGACTGGAACTGCCGTCACTTGGAAGTTGTCACCACTGACAGTGACTTCAATCTTGTAGCCTATGTTGTCGATCATCTCTTTCGGGATCAATTTTGCTTCGATCAACTCTTCCAGCGTGCCATAGCGGCCAGCGCCCTTGTCTGCTTTGTACTGTTCCTCAAAATGGCTGATCATGTAGAGCGTGCCGAGGGCGCTGCGTTCGTTTCTGAGATCGGCGGGCGGATTGGCCTCACTCGATATCCCAACCACAGCCATCAGAACCAGGTTCTTCGGAACATGAAGTTCGTGAAGTGGTCCAACTCCCTCGTTTGAAAGAGAGTAGGTGATTGGCTGGGCCATGGCGATCAAATGCAGCAAGTATGCTTTGGTCTGTTCGCTGATTCGCGTGCTCGGTTGTTCTATCCAGGATTTGTAACCGCTCATCAGTTCCGGCGAGATGTAGAGTTGTCCGTGTGAGGGGCGTGGTTGCCAGCGAGTGTAATTCTTGAAGTTAACGTCGCTGGAAAGGGTCTCGTGTTTCAGATACGAGTCGACAACGTATCGTGTAGCGGCCGGATCGCTGGAGAGCACGAGAAAGTTACCCACGAAAGCGTAGGAAAAGAGATTCGCGTATGAGACCAGTTCGGTGTCTTCGCGACGTTCTGTTTGCGCGAACGAGCTGGCACTTTTGAAACCGAGCGAGTCGATCAGCTTGGGCATGAACGCGCGCATGCCCTCACGATCTCTCAAGGAAATAACGATCACTGGGCTCTTCGTTGGAGATGGTTGTTGATTTTTCGAGTTGTCGTTGCTGTCACGTTCGGGCATTTGGATTGTCAAACCCAGACCGAGGAAGTTGGCACCTGTGAGGGGCAATCGGATACCGACCTCTGAACCAAGCAACGGCAGCAACTCATCTTTGATATTGATCTTTAAATGCTTTTCGAGCGTCGCAATCGGCGGATCAGGTTCAACTTCACCGGTGTTTAGCCTGGAGTGCATGATTGGCAAAAAGCCGGGTCGCAGATTTGGTTTTAACAGCGTCGAATAAATCTGACCGACGTCGAGCGATATAGTTGCGAATAGTTCAGTATCCGCGGGCAGGATGTTGGGCGACTCAGGCACCAATGCCGGACCTGGAATCAATAATGGCACAAACGGCAGCACGTCACTCTTCTCACCTGGCTGGTTTAAGAGCAACGCACGCGCAACGAACGACTCGTCATCGAAGGACAAGGCAAGGGCCACTGCATCTGGCCAATTTGATTCACCTCCGATGAACGAATAGCTAAGCGATGTTAGGGCCGTTGCTACCTCATCTGACATCCGTGGCTCTTTCGATGCCTCAGCAACTGGAGCTGCTGGCCTTGGCGCAAGCCCCTCAACTACCACTTTTGCCTCATTTGTCATTTCAGCCGCCGCAGCGTTTTCGTCCGTCTTTCTCGACTCTTCTCCGGCAGCTTCTTCCAGTTTTGCCTTTGAGGCCTCAACTCGTCTTCGGTTTTCTTCTTCGAACTCCTTGCGGCGTTGTTCGTCTTCTCTCTCGATTGCCTTGACGTCGATGTAAACAAAGACCGGTTCGGAGCTGAGACGATTGCGCGCAGTGCGGAAGTTAGGATCGTCAAACAAAGGTTTGCTGCCGGCTGGTTTCAGTTGTTTCAACGTTAACGGTTTTTCAGTGATCACGATCAAGGAACCAAACCGCTGTAGGTTGAAGTTGGGTTTTGCGGGCGCGGTTGTCTTTTGCGTTGGACCGGCGGTTGATTTATCGCTTTTATCAGGAGATCTGGCTGGCGCGGGCGGCAGTACAGCCGGCAATAGCTCATTTAGAGCTGTCGCAAATTTAGCTGCTTCTTCGGGCGACTCTAATTCCATTGCGGTGAGTATGTCAGGCAGTTCTTTATTGCTTGGCCATGCGGCAAACAACAGACGCGAGCTCGCTGTTTCATCAATAGGCGCATTCAACCACTTCATCAGTGTGCGGAACTCTTTTGATGGCCCACCGGCTTTCAAAAGAGCATCGAGCAATTCTTTTACGGCATTGGATTGGAGCAGTTGGTCCACGCTTCTGATCTCGCCGTAGATCTTATAGCTATCGGCGGGCACTAATGTCTCAAACGTCGGCGCGGGGGTTGGCGCGACAGTTGGCTTGGCTTGAGGGCGCGCCGGCGTTGGCCGTTTTTGCTGCGCGGTGGCGCTTGTAACGAGAAGAGTTGAAAAAAGTAGCAGCAAAGCGGCCACTGTCGGGCGTGTGATTCGATTCATTGCAGCACCTTTTGAGGTTCGGATGTCCACCGTAACACTATAACTTCGTTTCGCCATTCATTTCCAACATTGTCCGTAACCTGGATTTCTCTGCACGGAGATCTAGTGGCTCTTTACACAGGAAAGATTATTGACAGATTTTCGTAACATGGGCCAATAAACGCTACAAAAAGAGTATTGCAAATTCCAGCGTGCGCGGGTAGATTGATTTGGTTGCATAACAGGTAACGATGCTCTCCCGACGTGGGGTGTATCCTGCCTTTCAGATAACCGCGTGGGAGGAATAAACAGTGCCGACCGGAACTTGCCCGGAATGTGATGCTGATGTTCATGTTGATCTGGACACGGACAAGGGCGAAATTGTGTCTTGTGAAGAATGTGGAGCTGACTTGGAAGTGGTCGGACTCGATCCCGTCGAGCTGGATGTTGTAGAAGAAGAGAGTTACGACGAAGACGAGGACGAAGATGAATACTGAAGAGACAGGAGGCAGAAGCACCTGACAGGAGCACCCCATCAAAGCGGACCTACAACATTAAGTTTTTCTGCTCCTGCTGTCTGCTGCCTGTCTCTGTTACCGGCTTGCCGCTCGATACTCAGAGCGGCTTTGTCGCAATGCTAAGCCGCGTGGTCCCTCCACCCGAATAGTGTGCATCTGCCCATCTCGTCGTTTTTCGTCAGGCGGATAAAAAGCCAGCACATAGGCTGAGCTCACCTCTTCCGCCAAAGCTCGAAACAGCGGAGCGTAATCTTTCTCGTTCGCGTAAACATTTCTGCCGCCGGTCAACTCCGCCAACCCGCTGACGTCAAGAGGAGTGGGCAATGGAGTTTGCGCTGACGAGGCCATTACGCGCGAGTATGAGGGCAGTGTCACGACAAAGACACTAACGTCAGCAGCATTGGCCCGCTCAATCACAGTTTGCGGCGCTACTGTATCACCCACCGGAAATCCATCAGTCACCACCAGCACTGTGCGTTTCATCAAGCGTTTCTCTCGCGTGCGCGGCGCGTTTCTGACGAGCATTCTGATTGCATCATCAACCGCATCGTAAGTGTGCGTTGACAATCCGTTCGGTGCGTCGCGTGAGAGGCGATCGAGCGCATAGTCGAGCTTGCTGGGATCGGACGTAAACTTTTGAATCGTCTTCACGCGCATACCAAACGTCATGACCGCATAGGCGACGGGATGCTGCGAGAGCTGATTTGAAAATGACAGGAGCGCGTAACGAAGTCGCTCGATCTCTTCCGAGGTCATACTGCCGGAAACGTCGAGAGCGAAAACGATCGCCAGTGGTCGAGCTTCGCCTTGTCGTTTCTCGATCTGAAAAAATGAAATGGGTTGCTCGACGCCGTCGGAATAGACTTTAAAATCCTGCTGGCGAAGGTTGCGCACCGGACGACCCTCGGTGTCCATTGCCGTAACATCGACCGACACGAGGTCCGTATCAAACCGCAAAACGTCTTCCGGTTCCTGTTCCTTGGGAAAAACTTTGCGCGGTCGCTGATTCTGGTTCGCAGGCGCCTGCGTTTGCGGAACGCCGGGCAGGGCGAGGGCAATCAGCAAAAAAAGAGGAAGGGACAGTTGCGCTATAAAAGCCGCGAATCTTTTTGGCATTGATACCCTTTCCTGAGGGCCGCGCTCAGGATTATACGGGCGCGACCTGCGGAAGCAAACGGTGCTATGATTCAAAGCAACTTTTTGGGTTTTTTCTGCCTCTTTGTGGCTAAATCTTCGGACCTATACGTAAAGGACTGGCTATGAGATTCAAGAAAACTTTCGTCACGTTGGCGATTACGCTGCTGGCAGTTTCTGCCGGCGTTGCTGTTGGCCAGGATAAGTCGCTCGGCTCGATTAAAGGCAAGGTTCGCGTGGAAACGGGAACTCCGGCGGGCGTGACAGTGGTTGTGAGGCGCGGTGAAAAGGAAGTGACGCGCGTTACAACCGATAAGAACGGAGATTTCGTTGTTTCACGCTTAACGCCGGGCGTGTATGGTCTCACCTTTCGGAAGCCCGGCTTGAGTATCGGTTCGCTGGAAGACATTGAGGTAAAAGCCGGCAAGACTCGCTC
>Ga0075425_100004382_pt1 | contig 14566 bp, 9 predicted proteins | sample SoiMethybrSBSTD4_FD_75300 | JGI IMG/M metagenome (GOLD analysis project Ga0075425, IMG submission 75300) | Bulk soil microbial communities from a Populus tree surrounding site in Tennessee, USA - Soil MetaG P. TD hybrid SBSTD4 | ecosystem: Environmental > Terrestrial > Soil > Tree plantation...
CTGAAAAGTGGAGTCGTCGATGCGTTCGATGGATCCGTAACGTTCGTTACCGTTATTTAGAAAGATCGTTACCCGGCTTGCGATCCCCAGTCCGATCAACCTTCCCTTTATCAGCTCAACTTTCCGATCGAGTTTTGTTGCTGTATCGGTTTTTGTTGTCGATTTGGTCGAAGTCGGTTTCTGCTCGTTTGTCGACTCCGCCGGTGATTTAGGCGCCGGTTGTTGTTGTGTATCGGCAGCCGGTTTAGTCTTGGGAAATCCATTCGGACTGTGGACCGCGATCACACAAATGGTCAGAGCGAGAATAAGACACGTTCGCTTCACAACATACCTCCAATATTGAATTCGGATTTGCTACTGCCTGTCTGACTTCGTTCTGGCAAGGGGCAACCTAAATGCCACGGCCGCAATCAGTCACCCTGCAGCGAGAAAAATCAAGAGATTATTGAATAAGCGCGTAGTGACCGAAGGTTTCAGTGCAGCGAAATTCATACAATTGATGACGGAAACCCTATGCGATCGTGAGACTCGATGATGCTTGACAAGGTAAGGTTGCGGAGTAGACTAAAGCTGTTTGTAACCAGCGGATCTCTCGAATTCATCTACCGGCGAAATCAGATTAACTAGTCAAAGCGCTCAACAGGAGTTTGAAGGTATGCCTCACAGGTTTTCGGTCTCAAGCCGTCAGGGTTCGCGCTGGTGGGTTGTCTCGCTGGCAATAGTTCTCTTGTTTACCGGTTCAATCTCTTCGTCACTAGCGCAATCGGGACGCCGGCCTCCGAAGCAACCAACGTCACCGGATCCGCTTCCTCCCAAGAGCGACGAGCCTCCGATCAAACCCGCTAACGATAAACCATCGGTTCCGAAGATACCGGTCAAGGTTGTCTGGGATCATCGTTTCATTGGCAGTTCAACTATCTACTCGCGAACGGTGCAGGAGGCGTGTCTCGAGCGACTCGCTCAGTCGGGGTCGATAAACGCGACTAGCGGCGCAGATGAAATGAATCGAAAGAAAGCAAGTGACATTGCGAAGGCGTCTACAGACATGTACGTGTTGTGGTTCGAGCTGGACGTCGATACGACCTACCAGGACCGAAGCGGAATCGGAAACGTGCCTCCTCAGTATTTGATGGTGAACTTCGAAGTGTTCACGCCTACTACGGGCAAGACAAAGACTTCCGGTCACGTTTATCAACGGCCTCGGGGACCAGGAGGCGTAGTGCTTCCGGGACCGGGCACCAGCGGATCGGCGACCTACTCACTAGGTTATTCGGGGCAAGAAATGGCAGATCGCGTGCTTGAGAGTCTTGGCGTAGCTCGCCCGCCGCATTGAAGCTAGTGATAATGGCTAGTGATAATACTCACAACTGAAAAGTCGTGGGTATTCCATCGCTGGCCATCCTCTTCCTATTTCGGTACTATCTCCTCTCTTCAAAGGAAGGGACAATTACCTCTGATCCTGATTAATACGATCCAATCCTGGATTAATTCATTGCACCGGGATAATCCCCTCCCCGCTTACACGAGATGAAATACGGCTTTGTAATAGACCATCGCAAATGCATCGGCTGCCACGCCTGCACTGTCGCCTGCAAATCCGAACACGAAGTGCCGATTGGCACCTTTCGTACCTGGGTCAAATACATCGAAAAGGGCGCCTATCCCGATACTCGCCGGTTTTTCTCCGTGCTCAGATGCAACCACTGCGAAGACGCTCCGTGCGTTACCATCTGTCCGGTCACCGCGTTGTACAAACGAGACGACGGGATCGTAGACTTCAACGGCGATCGATGCATCGGCTGCAAGTCCTGCATGCAAGCCTGTCCATACGACGCGCTCTACATAAATCCAAATACCAACACCGCGGAGAAATGTAACTACTGCGCGCACCGGGTCGAGCGACATCTCGAGCCGGCCTGTGTGGTCGTATGCCCGGTCCAGGCGATCATCTCCGGCGATATGGATGATCAGTCGAGTCGGATCTCGCAACTCATCGCCTCCGAGCAGACAACCGTAAGAAAACCGGAAGCGGGAACACAACCAAAGCTCTTTTACATCGAAGCCGATCAAGCGTCATTGACCCCAACCGAACAAACGCATACCGGCGGGTACTTGTGGTCGGAGCTGCGAATGGACCCGGTGATGGCGGATGAACAAGCGCTTGCGTCCGCCGAGGCCCGAGCGCGAACGACGTATGACATCTCTCACGAACGTCCGTGGGGATGGAAGGTCTCAGCTTATCTTTGGACAAAATCGATATCAGCTGGCGCATTCCTTCTTGCATCGATCGCAATTGGGTTCGGGTTTGTTCGCGGAGACTGGCTGTACGAGGCAGCGGCTCCCCTTGTGTCGTTGTTCTTTCTTACCGTTACGGTTGGACTCCTCGTGTGGGATCTCAAACGACCCGATCGATTCCTGAGCATTCTTCTAAGACCGCAATGGAAATCGTGGCTGGTGATTGGTGGCTACATTCTGGTTGCGTTTGGAGGTTTGCTGGCTGCCTGGTTGGCGATCCCGTTTTTCCGAGCCTACGACGCCGAAGGCCCGGTGATGTTGCTGGGAGCGCTGGCAGCGGCGATGACCGCAATGTACTCGGCGTTTCTTTTCCGTCAGGCGCGAGGCCGGGTGTTCTGGCACAGCACGCTGACGCCGCTCCACCTGCTCGTTCAGGCATTGGTTGCGGGCGCCGCGCTGCTCACACTCGTAGCAGTAGCCGACGCGTTTTTTTCTGGCAACGGGCTTACGAGACCGGGATGGCCTTTCCTCTATTATGAGTTTGTAGGCGCGCTGGTCGCAAACGGGGTACTGATTGCCGGTGAGCTTTTCATGCCCGAGGAGAACGTAGAACGTAAGCGTGCAGTACGGCTGATCACCAAAGGGATATTCCGCAAGATGTTTTGGGGCGGCGCGGTGATCATCGGCGTAATTCTTCCGCTGCTGGTATTGATGAGCGGTGCTGCCGAATACCAGGTGCTCGCACTGTTCACATCGATATGCGCGCTGGCCGGACTTTTTCTTTGGGAGCACATCTGGGTGCAGGCTGGTCAAGCTGTTCCGCTTAGTTAGAGTTGTTAGTCGATTTTAAGCTGCTCCGATTTGATCTTTCACACTGATTTTGTAAGGACGATTACATGGCCGAGAAGCATTCTTCAGGTAAGGAGAAGAGCGTAGAACAAGCGCCCATCACCGGTTCAAGACTGAGCAGTTATCCGCCACCCGATCGTTGGGACGATTGGGTTGAATTCGACGCCAGAAGCTGGCCGAAAAAAGTCGAGCGGCGTTACTCGCTTGTGCCAACCACCTGCTTCAACTGCGAAGCCGCATGCGGATTGCTCGCTTATATCGATCAGGACACCGGCGATATTCGCAAGCTCGAAGGCAATCCGTTGCATCCGGGCTCTCGTGGAAGGAATTGCGCGAAAGGACCAGCCACGATAAATCAGGTCCACGATCCTGAGCGCATCCTTTTTCCTCTTAAACGAGTCGGCGCACGAGGCGAAGGTAAGTGGGAGCGAACCACCTGGGACGAAGTTCTCGAAACGTTCGCCCAAAAGATCAGGTTGGCGCTTGTCGAAGACCGTCGCGACGAAGTTGTCTACCACGTCGGACGTCCGGGCCACGACGGGTACATTGACCGAGTGCTCCAGGCCTGGGGCGTCGATGGGCATAACTCACACACAAACATCTGTTCATCGGGAGCTCGAGTCGGATACGCGCTCTGGCAAGGAGCAGATCGACCTTCGCCGGATTATGCAAACGCACGTTTTATCTTGTTGCTGAGTTCCCATCTGGAAACCGGGCATTACTTCAATCCTCACGCGCAGCGGATAATCGAAGGAAAGATGGCGGGCGCGAAGATCGCGGTAGTCGATCCGCGTCTGTCTAATACCGCATCGTCGGCCAACTACTGGTTGTCACCGTGGCCTGGGACGGAAGCCGCGCTGCTGCTGGCGATGGCTTCAGTGATTCTTCGCGAGGACACGTTTGACCGCGAGTTTGTAAGGAAGTGGCTGAACTGGGAAGAGTTCATGCGCGAGGAACGGCCGGCACTTCCCTGCACTTTCGAATCTTTCATCGATACGCTCAAAGAGATCTATTCCGAGTTCACACCAGAATTTGCCGCAAGCGAATGCGGCGTCGAGGCCGATAAGATCGTGGAAGTCGCTCACGAAGTCGCACGAGCGGGATCCAGATTCGCTTCACACGTCTGGAGGAGCGCGGCCTCCGGGAATCTTGGCGGCTGGCAGGTTTCGCGTGCGCTTTACTTATTGAACGCGTTGACGGGCAGCATCGGCGCGGAGGGCGGCGTCTCTCCAAACGCGTGGAACAAGTTCGTCGCGACTCCCTTTTCAAAGCCCGCTCCGCAGAAGGTATGGAATGAGACGTTGTGGCCTCGCGAATACCCGCTCGCTCATCACGAAATGAGTTTCCTTCTCCCTCATTTGTTGAAGGACGGACGAGGTCATCTTGCGGCCTACTTCACTCGAGTCTACAACCCGGTTTGGACGAATCCCGATGGGATGAGCTGGGTCGAGGTGCTTCGAGATGAATCGAAGATCGAGCTCCATGCGGCACTGACGCCAGTATGGAGTGAAACGGCCTGGTTCGCAGATTACGTCCTGCCGATGGGAGTAGGTCCCGAACGTCACGATTTGATGAGCCAGGAGACTCATTCGGCGCAGTGGATATCGTTCCGTCAGCCGGTGCAACGCGTCTTGCGCGAGCGCAAGGGCGAGCACTTTGATTTTACTTACGAGGCCAATCCCGGCGAGGTTTGGGAGGAGGATGAGTTTTGGATCGAGCTTTCATGGCGAATCGATCCGACCGGTGAGCTGGGAGTGCGTCGTTACTTCGAGTCACCATATCGCAAGGGCAAGAAGATCACGATTAGCGAATACTATCGTTGGATCTTTGAGAATAGTGTCCCTGGCCTGCCGGAGAGATCAAAGAAGGCCGGACTCTCGCCGCTGGAGTTCATGCAAAGAAACGGAGCCTTTGCGGTAAAAACGAATGTGTACGATCAACACGAGAGTCGGCTCGCCGAATCTGAGCTCGAATCGACTCGAATCGACGACACAAACAGAGTCTTAAAACAAACAGACTCGGGCGAACAAGTGATCGGAGTGATGATCGACGATGAGGCTCGCCGAGGTTTCGTGACTCCATCACGCAAACTCGAGTTCTACTCCCGGACGATGATTGATTGGAAGTGGCCTGAGTACGCGATACCGGCGTACATTCGAAGCCACGTCAATTGGCGAGATCTGAATCACCAGAACAATGACTACATCCTGGTGCCAACGTTCAGGCTGCCCACGCTCATTCACACTCGGTCAGGTAATGCGAAGTGGCTGTATGAGATCTCGCACACAAATCCGCTGTGGGTGAATCCGAAAGATTCCGAGCGCATCGGATTTATGACCGGCGATCTGGCGCGGGTCAGCACCGAGATTGGGTATTTTGTCGTTCGCGTTTGGGTGACTGAAGGGATCAGGCCGGGTGTTGTCGCTTGCTCGCATCATCTTGGGAGATGGCGATTAAAGCACGACGAAGGGACCGATCGCTGGGCGTCGGCTCTTGTCGACCTCGATGAACTCGGGGATGGTCGGTGGAGACTACGACAGATCGAAGGGATCAAACCCTTCACGAGCAGTGATCCCGACTCCGAGCGGATCTTCTGGCAGGAAGGCGGGGTTCATCAAAACCTCACGTTCCCGGTGCATCCGGATCCAATCAGCGGGATGCATTGCTGGCACCAAAGAGTACGCGTCGAGCGGGCCCAAGCTGATGACAAGTACGGAGATGTAATCGTGGACACAAAAGCGTCACACGAGGTCTATCGAAAATGGCTCGAGATGGCTCGGCCGGCGCCGGGACCGGGCGGCTTGCGACGTCCATTGTGGTTTTCTCGACCCGTTCGGCCGGACAATGAAGCATATTTTGTTGAAGATTGATAATCGGTAACACCCGTCGTGGGTACCTATCGATAGGCAACTGAGGTTTTAGGCCGGGGCCGCGTAGCGGTTACCGATTGACTGCACGTCGGACGCAACGAGGTAACCGGTACGCGGCCAAGGATCTCCGGCAATCACGCAAACTATCGATAGGAGACCGCTACGCGGCCAGGATACGAGGATGACAAAGATGTTCTACAAAAGACTCGTACTCGCAATTCTGTCTGGAATGTTCATCGTGGCGATAGCAGCCTCGAGTCCCTTACTCGTTACTCCGCAGTCGGATCTGCAAATACCATATTATCCAATCAAGTTTGGTGCTTTTGCGGCGCGCTTTGATTCGGGTGGAACTTTTACGATTGAAGGAACCGGATGGCCTAAAATCGTCGGCAATTGGAAAGTCAAAGGTGATGAGATCGAGATTTCGACCAGCGCGCCCAAAGACTGTGACGGTGTTGGCCGATACCGCACCCGCGTTGAAGGTAAACACGTCGGCTTCGATCTTATCTCGGACGACTGCATACCTCGAAGAATGATCCTCGATCGAAGCACCTGGGTCCCAACTGAAGAAGTCAAGACGATTGCCGCACGTCACATAGTTACGACGACAACTTCGCGCCCGGATGAGACGCGACGTCCGACTAGTCCAGTTGGGAGTTGGCCGTCCTTCCGTGGACCGCAGGCTTCAGGTATTGCTGAACATCAGAATCTCCCCGATCACTGGGACGGCAAGACAGGCGAGAACATTCTCTGGCACACGCCGATTCCCGGACTCGCTCATTCAAGCCCGATCGTTTGGGGGGATCGAATCTTCCTGACCAGCGCGTGCAGCACTGACCCTAAGGCAAACTTCCGCCCCGGCCTGTACGGCGATGGGGATGCGTCAAAAGATCGCTCAGTGCAGAAGTGGATGCTTTATGCGCTTGATAAGCGAACCGGCAAGATCGTTTGGGAGCGAGTGGTTCACCAGGGCGTGCCAGTCGAGAAGCGACACATAAAATCGACCTATGCGAACTCGACTCCGGCAACAGATGGACGAATCGTGGTGACGTGGTTCGGGTCGCAAGGCGTTTTTGCTTACGATATCAGCGGACGGTTTCTCTGGAAGGTCGAGCTCGGGAAACTCGATCTGGGTGCATACGACATTCCTACATACGAATGGGGACCGGCGAGCTCGCCGATCATCTGGGACAATCTTGTTATCCTGCAGTGCGATACCCAAGGCGATTCATTTATTTTGGCGCTCGACTCGAGCACCGGAAAAATGGTTTGGAAGACCGAACGCGAAGAGCTTCCATCGTGGGGGACGCCTACTGTTGCAATGACGTCGGTGGGACCATTGTTGGTGACTAATGCTTCCAACTACGTCCGGGGTTACGACCCGCGTACCGGGAAAGAGTTGTGGCGACTTGGAAGGAGTTCAAAGATCACCGCGCCGACGCCGGTGTTTTCAGATGACTTATTTGCGGTGGTCAGCGGAAGAGCTCCTGAACGGCCGATCTTTGTGGTGAAAGCGAGCGCGCGCGGAGACCTCACTCTTCCTGATGGCAAGACGAATAGTGATGCGGTCGCCTGGAGTCGCACCGGTCGTGGGTCCTACATGCCAACGCCATTGATTTACGACGGCATTCTCTATGTGCTTGCCAATAATGGGTTGCTGGACGCTTACAACTGGCGGACAGGTGAAGAAATCTATCGACAGAGATTGCCTGTAGTTGGCAGCGGCTTCAGCGCTTCGCCTGTAGCTGCGGATGGCAAGCTGTATCTCTCCAATGAAGACGGAGAGATGCTTGTGGTAACAGCAGGGTCGAAGTTTGCTCACGTGGCAACAAACTCGATGGGCGAGCTGTTGATGGCTACGCCGGCATTGTCGGAAGGGGTGATGTACGTCCGTTCATCTTCGAGCGTGTTCGCAGTTGGACATAAGAACTGAGGAGATCCAGCTTAGCGAGCAAAACGTGATGACCGCATTGATCGGGGTCGACTACCAACCGTGAATCGAACACTCGTAAGCGTTCTGCTCACATTAACCGCTTCCATTGCAATCTCTCCTACGAGCTCTATCCTGGCTCGTCAGGCAAAATCGCAACGCACCACGACACAACGTGTCCTGGCTCCGACTTTCAGACCGCCTGCCGTTCCTCTGATCGCCTACGATCCATATTTTTCTATTTGGTCGCCAGCCGATCGGCTCACAGACGCGGCCACCGTTCACTGGACGGGCCACACGCATCCGATGAATTCGCTCATCCGCATTGATGGCGAAGCCGCCCGATTGATGGGCGCTTCGCCGTCGAATGTCGCGGCGCTTCCACAAACATCGGTGACCGTACATCCGACCCACACGATCTACACTTTTGAGAACGAACGCGTACGGGTGTCCCTAACGTTCATGACCCCATCCTTGCCGTGGGATCTCGATCTGTTGTCGAGACCAGTAACCTACATCACCTGGAACGTTGAGTCGGCGGACCGCAAGTCACATAAGGTTCAAATCTACTTTGACTGCGGAGCCGATATCGCGGTGAACACGAACGATCAGGCTGTACAACTCGATTTTCCAAAGATAGATGGGCTTGCGGTCGCACGGGTTGGGACTACGGAGCAGGCAATGCTCTCGCGACGCGGCGACGATGTTCGAATTGACTGGGGCTACGGCTATCTCGCAGTGCCCTCCGGCAGCGGCTCGGCAGTTACTGGCGGGAACGGCGGAAGACTTCGAGGAGGGTTCACGAGTAACGGCACGATTCCATCGGCGGGCGATGCGATTCCCTCTGCACCGGTTTCCGCAGGACGTCATACGATGGCCGCGGCGTGGGACCTCGGAGTCGTCGAATCCGGTCGGGTGACTTGTTACGCGATGCTCGCGTACGATGACATAAAATCGATTCGTTACTTTTCTAACGAGCTCCCTGCTTTCTGGCGCCGCAACAACACGACGATTGAAACAACGTTGATGAATGGGGCACGCGATCGTGAGGCTCTCGAGCTCAAGACATCTGCGTTTGACCGCGATTTGCAGCACGATCTCGAGATGGCCGGTGGCCCGAAGTATGCAGCTATCGCGATGCTTGCGTATCGACAGACGCTTGCGGCAACTAAACTGGTAGCGGACACGAACGGCCAACCGCTGCTATTTCCAAAGGAGAACTTCAGCAACGGTTGCATAGCGACGGTTGATGTCATTTATCCGATGGCGCCGCAATTCCTGCTGTTCGGACCAGTGCTCGCAAAAGCGTTGGTAGTCTCGAACCTCGACTACGCGAGTTCCCCGCGGTGGAAATTCCCTTTCGCGCCGCACGATCTTGGCACCTATCCACACGCGACGGGGCAGGTTTACGGCGGCGGCGAACGCACTGAAGAAGATCAGATGCCGGTCGAAGAAACCGGCAACATGCTAATTCTGGTCAGCGCGATCGCGAAGATGGAAGGCAATGCAAATTTCGCAGGCCGCTACTGGTCGCTACTGACGAGATGGGCTGAGTACCTTCGGGAAAAAGGCTTCGATCCTGAGAATCAACTATCAACGGACGACTTTGCGGGTCATCTCGCACACAACGTCAATCTTTCGGCGAAGGCGATCATCGCACTCGGGGCGTTTGCGCAGCTGTGCGACCTGCGAGGAGACAAGGCGCTTGGGACGCAATATCGAACGCTGGCTCAGGGATTCGCGAAGCGTTGGACCAAGGAGGCGGACGCCGGCGACCATTTCCGTCTTGCGTTCGATCAGGCGAACTCGTGGAGTCAGAAATACAATCTGGTTTGGGATCGCGTGCTTGGGCTCAACCTGTTCCCTGTTGAAGTTGCTCGGAAAGAGATGTCGTTTTATCGACGCATGCAGGGGCGCTATGGTCTGGCGCTCGACAATCGGCGCTTGTATACGAAGCTGGATTGGATTACCTGGACGGCTACGCTCACGGGATCTCGCGCTGATTTCGAAGCGCTGGTCGATCCGGTTTTTGATTTTCTCAACGCAACTCCTCATCGAGTACCGATGACCGACTGGTACTGGACTCACGACGCGACGAAGACAGGCTTTCAAGCTCGCTCGGTCGTTGGCGGCGTGTTTTTGAAGCTGCTGTACGATGACGCGGTGTGGAAGAAGTGGAGTCGGATGAAGTAGGAACGCCAATAAACCAAAGCCCGTCAAAGCGTAACCTCGTAGCGGTCACCTATCGATAGTTTGCGGCGAAGGCGTAGGTCATGGGCCGCGTAGCGGTTACCTATCCGCGTCGCATCCGTTATGGACGCAACGAGGAGACCGCTATGCGGCCAACGCGCCTCGATGCTTGCTCAGTCTACCGATAGGAGACCGCTACGCGGCCAACGCGCTTCGATGCTTACTCAAACTACCGATAGGACACCGCTACGCGGTTACGCTTGCTTTGCTATTAATACGGCTCGGATATACCGTGGTTTGGTGCATGTCTTTATGTTAATCTTGCGTGTGTCAGAAGCAGACATATCTTGCCCCAGCTCCCAGCCCCGTAGTAGAAGCCCTAGGTAAATCAACGCATTCACTACTCTCCATCTATGAAATTCGGCGCCGTCGAAAACAAAGCGCGTCTCGCAATGTTGGTGCTCATCCTGGCGCTCCTGTCTTTGATCGGGCTCAGCCTCGTACTCTTTTCGCGCACCGGTAGTCAACTCACAACGTCGCCCGGCTTTATCTACCTCTTCAGCTATCAAATAATCGCGCTGGTCCTCGGTATCGGACTCGTCTTTCTGCTGATTCGTTGGTTGCTCAGACCCTACAAGCGAATGGTCGAAGCGGCGCGAGGGAGCCCGGTTCGAGCAACAACCGCGCTCAGCGAAGGCGAATTTGTAGCTCAGACATTTCACGCGCTTGTCGAGTCGCTTCAGAAAAAAGAACGGGAGCTGGCGCAGCTTCATGACCTCGAGCGTCGCCGCGCTGATCGTTCTGAACGCTTCAGCGAAAGGCTGATCGTTAACATCCCGAGCGGACTGGTCACCATCGATTCGAAGGGGATCGTTACTTCGGTCAACGCTCACGCGATGAAGATCTTCGTCGGCGAGGCCACGACGGGTCCGCTGAAGTCGAAGGAGATCCACACTGGAGAACTCCTATCGCCCATTGTGGACTACCGATCATTCTTCAGTTCGTCTCCTCGGATGGCGGCGATGATCGAAGAGTGTCTCGAGACCGCCGCAACATTTCGCAGAGAGGAAGTCACTCTTTTGTTTCCCGGCGCGCGTGCGCGTCGTGTCGGCTTGAGCGTCTCTCCGATTTGCGACGCCGCTCAGAACGTCGAAGGCGCGCTCTGTTTGATGACCGACATCACTGAAGTCATCGAGCTCCGCGAGCGCATGAAGCTCAAAGACAATCTTGCGAACCTGGGGGAGATGGCTGCCGGTCTCGCTCACGAGTTTAAGAATTCGCTGGCTACGATTCATGGGTACATCCAACTGCTCGAAGCTCAAAGCGATAGTCCGGCGTCATTCGCCGATCGCCGATTGACTCTCGATTCGACGCTCACCGAAGTCAGGTTGCTCAGCAAACTGGTAACCGACTTTTTGAACTTCGCGCGCCCGCAGGACCTGAATCTCTCAAGGGTGGATTTGCGCGCGATCCTGAATGCGAGCGCCGCCGAAGTCCGACATCAACTCGCCGAGAACGGAATTGATTTAGGCGTCAAAGGTGAATTTGCAGTGATTGCCGGCGATGAGTCGCTGCTGTGCAGGGTGTTCATAAATCTACTTAGGAACGCAATCGAGGCGATTGATCCACATTCTCCCAGAAAGAGCATTATAGTTGTGGGCACGGTGGATCAAGGGCCGGATCAACGATATGCGCACGTAACTGTCAGCGATACCGGCGGTGGGATTTCACCTGAGGATCGCTCGAGCATTTTCATCCCGTTTTTTACGACCAAATCACGAGGCTATGGTATCGGCCTGGCATTGGTTCAGAAGATTCTTGTGGGTCACGGCGGTGATGTGTCGGTTGAAAGAAGCGATAGTTCGGGCACGGTTTTTCACTGTCGACTGCCACTGTTGTCCCCAAATTCCCCTGTGGAAGTGCGGTAACATGCCGTAGCGCAAGGTTACATCATAATAACCGGCACCAGATTACGGCACTCTAAATCTAACAGGCGTTTGTGTTTTCAATACTTTACGCTCCTGCATCTCGTGGCAACGGAATTGCACAAGCACCGTTGGATTTCGTTCGTGTATAGCCGAAGTGGAGGGCTTAGTGAGAGGTATCTCAAGACCAACCAGGAATGGCCGGGACCGCGAAGCAGGGATTGGACTGATGGAGTCTATGGTCGCGTTGCTGGTTATTGCAATCGTCGGTTTTGTAATCCTTCATTTGTGTCGGATGGGCTTTTCGATGTACCGGCTGAACGCCGCAACGAGCGGAATCGCGGAAGAATTAGAGGTTGCCAGGACACTGGCAGTGGAAAGCCGAACAAGCGTCAGCGTCATATTCGACGCAAAGGAAAAGAGGTTCGGACTCGATCGAAATGGAAACGGCCGGCTTGACAAGGTAGAAGGCGAAGACCTGCCCGAGGGCGTCGACATCGACGAAAACGCGGTTGTCATCTTCGCGCGATCCGGCAATCTCGCACCTGGCACCAAACAGCCGAACATCATCATCAGCAATACTCAAAAATCCCGCCGCGTAAGCGTTTCAAAGGCAGGCATTGTAGAGATCGATTAGTCTGTCACGAAGCTGCTCTCAATAAACAACTTCACTACTTGAGGACCAGCTGCGTCCCTCGTTCGCACTGGTCCTCTCTTGTCTGCAGACTTCAGTTTAAGTCGCGTCGACTCACTGATAGAATTATTTTGAGTCAGAGGAATCGATGCGAATCGGCGTCATATCAGACACCCACGGTCTTTTCGATCCCAAAGTGCGCGCGATGTTCAAGCGGGTCGATTTGATAGTCCACGCCGGCGACATTGGAAGACTGGATGTCATCTCGCAATTGCAGGAAATCGCGCCCGTGCTGGCAGTCGAAGGTAACAACGACTCCTTCGGTGAGTTTCCCGAAGAGAGATTCGAAAACCTTGAAGGCCGCCGGTTCTGGATTCGTCACATCTTTGGCGAGCTTCACCAACTTCGCGTAAAAGAAAAAACCAGGCTCGAAGAGCTTCATCCTGATGTTGTTGTATTTGGGCACTCTCATCGGCCTTATCAACATCTGTTAGGCAAGACTCTGCTGTTCAATCCAGGAAGCGCAGGGCCGCGCCGTTTTTCGCTTCCGCGCACCGTCGGGATGCTTTCCTTGAAGCGCTCGGGCATCGATGCGCGGATCGTCAGTCTGGATTAGCGACAGATATTCCGATGCAATCAACCTCAAACAAGAAGCAAGGTAAGCCGACGGAAATTTCAGCTGTGGAATATGATGATCAGCCTACAGCGCTCGCCACTCGCCCGCAAATCGACAAGCACCTCGAGCGGATCACTCTGCTCATGGACAAGGCGGTCCGAATTCCTGGAACGGATATTAGGTTTGGCCTCGATCCGATAATCGGGTTGCTGCTGCCTGTCGCCGGAGACGCGATTGGAGCGATCATCTCCGCTTACATCGTCGTGGTGTCGGTTAAATACGGGCTGCCGAAGATCGTGATCGCGAGGATGGTTTTCAATATCGCGGCGGATTTTTTGATCGGCAGCATTCCGTTTCTTGGAGACGCCGTCGACTTTGTATGGAAGGTAAACACCCGGAACCTCCGACTGTTGAACAAGTATGCTTCCGGTCATCGCGGTTCGTTCTGGAGCGACTGGGCTTGGGTGTTCTTTCTATTGGGAGGACTCTTCCTGCTACTCTTCGGCGGGTTGTTTCTAATCTACTACTCGATCAAGTCAGCGGGAATTGGCTGGATTTAGCTCGATGTTCCTCGATCTGGCAAATGATCGGTCATCACCGATCGTGATTATCGCGATCTCGGGACGCGAGAGGACTCTGACATCGAGCACCGACGTTCCGATACCTCGATTTACGTACATCCTGGTACCCTGCCTTTCGAACCATCCTGAAATGTACTGGCCTGAAAAGGGTGGAAGCCAAAGCGGCCCCCAAAACGGCACCCTGACCTGTCCACCGTGAGTGTGGCCGGCCAGCGCAAGATCACATCTGCCCGCGATCTTCTCAATGAACGTCGGCGAGTGAAACAGCGCGATCTTATAGGCATTCTCAGGCACGCCAAGAAACGATCGGTCTGCAGCCGGCATTCCGCCGTACTGGTCATCAAAACCGACCAGCCAACAGTCTTCAAGTATTCGAGCATTTTCGTTTAGCAGGAGCTTTGAACCGCATGACTGATAAAAGTTTCTTTCGTCGTCGATCGGCCACCAGTCTTCGTGATTCCCACGGACTAACCAGACTCCAAGCGGCGCTCGAAGTTTTTCGAGGACTTCACGAAGACCGGCATAGTCCGCGCTCGTGCTCACCGAGTCGCCAGTAATGACGATCAGATCAGGATCCTCCGAAGCCAACAGCGCGGTCATCTTTTGCTCGCGTCGGCCAAATCCCGAAGTGTGAATGTCGGTGAGGTGAGCGAGCTTGATAGGCCGGCTCAACGAAGCCGGTACGTGATAGTGACTAACCTCGAGCCAATACGGCTCAATCTTAAATGCATAGATG
>Ga0075425_100004383_pt1 | contig 14563 bp, 9 predicted proteins | sample SoiMethybrSBSTD4_FD_75300 | JGI IMG/M metagenome (GOLD analysis project Ga0075425, IMG submission 75300) | Bulk soil microbial communities from a Populus tree surrounding site in Tennessee, USA - Soil MetaG P. TD hybrid SBSTD4 | ecosystem: Environmental > Terrestrial > Soil > Tree plantation...
GCAGCTCACCGCCCTCAAGCAGCAGGTGGAGGCCAACAATGCTGTCGCAATCGAAATCCTCGGGGGAGGACCTTAGAATAGGCCTAAACTTTCACTTCGCGGTTCAGGCGAAAGTCCGGCCCGGGAATGTTGTCCGTGAAGCAGAGTGAGGACAGATAATCGGCAGGCGTGTGAAGGTCCATACTCCGAAGCGCAATCACTTCGGAGCTCACTCGGGCTCGCGCGGTTCGTCACGCATGACGCCGCGGATCACCATGCCGAGCACAGCCAGTAGGAGCGCCGCCCAGAAAGCGGGCCAGAAACCGCGCACCTCGATGCCCGGCAGGAGCGCCGCCGCAAACTGCAGCATCAGCGCGTTGATAAACAGCAGGAAGAGACCGAACGTCACCAGGGAGAGCGGGAGGGTCAGCACCTTCAGCACCAGGCCGAGCGTGGCGTTGACCAGCCCATAGACGGCGGCCGCGATCAGCGCGGCGACAAAACCGTTTACCACGAATCCAGGAACGAAATGTGCGACCAGCAGCATCGCCAGCCCGCTCAATACCCAGTGAACAAGCAGTCTCATTCAATCACCCTCGCCGGACCCACCGACCCCTGGGTCGCGCTCCCTACCCGGTCGACGTTAAAAGCCTGCATCGTCAGCAAGTCGGCTCCCCTGGACGGCGGCCGCAGCACGTGAGTCTTGGACTCGAATCCTTCTTGAGCTCCCCCCACCATGCTGCCTCGTGCCCCTGCACGTGGCAGATATTGATGCCTCACGCTTCAGCCAATCCGGATCACAGTGAACTGGACGCCAAGCATGGCGAGATTCTGGGTTGCGTGCCGAGATAAGAAAGCGGGTAGGTCGGGAGAAGCCTACCCGCCGACAACCGAACGGAACATGGCGAGTCGCGGGCAATATGAAGATACTCACCCAGGTCACGACTCAACAGCAGCTGATGCCCGCTCGGCAGGACCCCACCGCGCCCCCGCAGTCTGCGTCCGTCTTGCAGGGGTACCCACAGCTACAGCGGCAGGTGCGGCCCCCCCTGGCAACCGGCGTCAGGCTCAAAAACATGCCGGGGGTCGCATCCGCTTTGCACGACCCTCCCTCGGGGAGCGCGAACAACGGACTCTCCGAGGTCATCGCATCCTGCCCACAATTGACAGGGCCCTGCGACGGGACTTCCATCGAAGGTTGGGAAACGACCCCTCCGGTTGACGCTGCGCTCCCGGAGCCCGGAACGCTCACTGCGAGCAACAGCAAGATCACCACAGTCGCTGGAGCGATGGCGCTCACGAAATTCTTGGATGGGACCATCGTAGTTTCCTCCTTGTTCAGAAGAACGGAATCCTGGGCTGGAACTCGGGCTCGGATCTGAAAATGCCCGGAAGCTTCCGGGCATCGCAAGGCGGAGATCGAATGCGGGCGGCTCTCCTGGCGGAGCTCGCAACCCTTCCGACGACCCAATTTCGAGTGCGATTGAGGTAACGACGAGGCGTGTGACCTGTGCCCATCGGGGACACCAATTTTCCGTCACCGGGGAACGTTGCTTCAGACTATACGACTCAGTAAGTCATGATTCAAATCTGCGATGCGCCCTCTCCTGGGAGAGCCCCCTCCGAGGGGCTATGATGGAAGGGGCCATCGGAAGCGCGGATCCGGTGAATCCCGCGCGGAAGCGCCGCAGTATCAGCGCTCAGAGTCCAAGGGAGGTGAACCGCCATGCTTCAGAAGTTTCCCATGTACGCCTATATCCCCGCGAAAGATGTCGCCCGTGCACGCGAATTCTACGAGCAGAAGGTCGGGCTTGAACCGAAACGTGTGACCGACGGCGGAGTGATCTACGAGTTCGCCAAGGGCACGGGGTGCTTCCTGTATCCGACACCGAATGCAGGAACTTCCCAGGCGAGCCAGGCGTTTTGGCAGGTCGAAGACATCGAGCGGGAGGTCGCCGAGCTGAAACGCCGCGGCGTGAAGTTCGAAGAGTACGACATGCAAGGAATGAAAAGCGAAAACAGCATTTATACCGGCGGTGGGGCGAGGGCGGCGTGGTTCAAGGACAGCGAGGGCAATATCCTGGCCGTGATCCAAAATGTCCCGTGACCTGGCCGCCCCTTGAGCCGCATTTCCACAATCCGATCCCGCTGCCTCAGCGCGGTCCGGCCTCGCCAGTCGGAGGGAACCCTCCCTCCGACGGCGGAGGCGGATTCCAGTCACGAACGTGGAGATCCATCTGGGGAAAGGCAAGCCGGATGCCCGCCTCGCGGAAAAGCCGGTCAATGGAGAAGTGGAGATCGCTGCGAATCTGCTGCCTGCCCAGAGGCTCGGATATCCATACGAGAAGCTCGAAGACGAGCGAGGATTCACCGAATTCGAGAAACCACACCCGGGGCGGGGGTTCCTTCATGACCCGGGGATGCTCCGCCGCCGCGCTCAGGAGCGTGTCACGCACGAGTCCGACGTTGGAGCCGTGAGCGACGCCCAACCGGACGTGCTCCCGAACCCGCGGATCGCCGTGCGACCAATTGATCACCTCGGAATCGATGAATCGGGAGTTGGGCACGATGATGGCGATATTGTCCCGGGTGCGGATTTCCGTGGCACGCATCGTGATCTTCTGGACGTCGCCATAGTGCCCGATCACCTCTACCCGGTCACCGACCCCTATCGACTGCTCGAATAGGAGGATCATGCCGGCGACAAAGTTCGACACGACGTTCTGCAGCCCCAGGCCGATTCCGACGCCCAGGAAGCCGGCCGCCACGGCCAGACTCGTCAGGTTGAAACCGAGCACCTGCAGCGCCAGGCAGACGCCCACGAACACCAGCAGCCAGTGCTGGATCTGAAGGAAGGCGTAGAGCACCCGCTGGTCGCGCAGACGACCGGTCAGCCGCCCGCGGATCAGGCGCTTCAGACCCCACGAGACAAAATAAAAGGCGCCGATCACCAGAAGCGCGAGCGCGATGCGCCCGGGAGTGATCTCCGTCTCGAAAATCTTCGTCAGCGGGAACCGAGCGGCGGAGCGAATCCATTCCGCGATTGCGTCCATGGTCTCCTCGGATCGGAGCTCTTCTTCAGCTTCCAGTGCGATCGCGACTGCGCTGCAGGAATGATCTTCGCTCTACTCTTCCCGGCGCAGCGCAGGCACAGGATAAGCCAGGCACACAGACGTGGCAATCCCGGCCCTCACTGCTGTGACCGTCGACGACGACCGTGCATGCTCATCCTTCCAACGAGGAGATGCCCGAGCGGTTCCGAGGGAAGGCCTGCTGGAAATCGGGCGAGATCGAGCTGGGTGGGCTCCTGGATTCTCAGGTCTATTCAACGCAAGCATGTTTCACGCCTTCATGAGGGCTCCGATTATCAGGAACCCCCATAACAGCTTGCAAATCAAGAAGTCGTCCAATGGAGTTGCGTCACAAATCTCTTCCAGCGTCCTCGTTTCCTCGCAATAACCGAGGATTTGCTTCTCGCCTGGCGGCAGCTTCGCCATCTCGGCCAGGTTGCTCGCCTCCTTCGTCGCCCGGTACTCCGTGTTCAGGCCCCCAACGACCTCCTGGACCCTGGCCCAGGACTCGATTCTGCGGACGCCCTCCATGAGGAGCTCCAGGCCATGAGTTCGCAGGGTGACGCTTTCGGGCCCGGGGAGAGCTCCCTTCTCGAACTCCCAGGTTCCGTCAGTCCACTGAAACGCGCCACACACGATGTCCGTGATTTGATCCTGGATGGCTCGGACGAGGTCCGTCCGAGTGAGCCGGCCATTCTCCACCAGCACCTCGCCCAAACGGCGATGCGTGCGCAGGGAAATTTCCAGTCCCTTCAACAGCTGGGGTAGAGGCACTTTCCCCCGCCGCAGAAGACTTCGAATGAGGCGATCGTCGCGGTCGGTGGAAGCGGCGAACACCACGGTACCACCTTGCAGATACAGGCTCTTCTCGAATCCCATGCGGCACACCATGAGTCGGCCGCTTTCAGCATGCTGGTAGAGTTTGAATAGGAGTTCGGGAAGGGTCTGGGATCGGATTTCCATCACCTGGCGGTCATTCATCTGTGGATCCTCCTGTTCAGGGGAGATACTCGGTCCGCAGCAATAGTTCCCAGCCATGGGAAATCGACTTCCCGGCCGACGAGGAACTGCCGTCTGGAGTGTGAAGGCGTTATTGATTTCGGGTAGAGGCAGCTGGCGCATTGCGAACCAGGTGAGGGGGAATCCCGGGCGCAACGTGGGAGAATTGCCAAGGAAAGCAGTCGGGAGCTCCGGGCAGAGATCAGCATCTCCCCCTTTGACCACGCCCCTCGCTGCCTGGCTGGTAGTGGGCTCTTGAAAGTCTTTTTATTTCAGGGGCCGTTCCGGGCGACCCCCATCGCCGGCCTCACCGGGTTAGGAATGCGACCGGCGACTCTGCTTTATACCACTAGTTCCCTCTCCAGTGATCACTGGAAATCTCGCGTATGGAGAGACGGTACCTGCTTTCTTTCAATGGATCCTGCCCCATTGCACAGGGCGCACATCCCAGTTGCCTCGCATTCCTCGCAGGGTCGGTGCCACCGGTGCCCCCTCTCGAAGACCCGGGTTCCTCCGCACCGGTGGCACAGTCCCGACCCATGGCAGAACGCGCAGACACCTGGCTCGAGCGGCAACTCAGCACCTTCAGGAAATCATCAAGGGGGGAAATATGAATTCAGTGTAGCCCCGGAAAGTACCTCGCAGCAAGGGGAAAATGCATCTGCTGCCCTCTAAATTGCAACAGCAATCGCCAATCGATTGACGGTCTTGGGGAGGACTTGAAATGAGATTCCGCGGGTCTCAAACCAGGATCGACTCTCGAGAATTCGAGCCCCGGTCGCCTCGCGCTGTCGGGGCTTCATCAAGGTGATTCCCGACAACTCGGGGCAGACAATTCTGGCTTTCCAGGTGAACGCAGGAGTGCGAACCTCTGGCAGCAGGGTCCCGATTGTCGAAGGCTAGGCCTTTACCGCGCGGGTCAGGAGGAAGTCCTGCCTGAGAAGGTTGTCCGCGAAGTAGAGGGACGCCAGATCATCGATCTCGCGACGGAACGCAGCGAGCTTCTGCGGGTCGGCCTGGAGCGATTGGACGAGCTTGGTGACCGGCCCGACGTTGGTCTCCATGAAGGCCCGGTAGTGTTGTACGCTGAGAATCTGGAAGAGCATCGCGTCGCGCGCGAAGCAGAGGTCTTTGACTGCGCCGCCGAGACGCTCCCGCACGATGCCGGGATCGCCCCACTGGTGGGGCGGCGAGACGCCGGGGGGGGGAGGCGGAGCGTATTTGCCTGTCACGGCGAACATTCTCCCCACCATCAGCTCGGAGGGCCACGTCGAGAACGCGATCGTCCCACCCGGCTTGAGAACGCGGAGCATTTCCCTTACCGCGACCTCCGGGCGTGGCGCGAACATGTGACCAAACTGGCTGACCACGATGTCGAATTTCGCATCCGCCAGCGGCAGCGCCTCGGCATCCCCTTCGTGCCATGCCACCTCGAAACCCATCATTGTCGCGTTCTCCCTGGCACGCGCGAGCAGCTCGGGAGTCAAATCGACACCGGTGACCCCGGCCCCGGAGCGCGCGGCCGTAAGGGCCACGACCCCGGTCCCGCAACCGACATCGAGCACCTCCTTCCCCCGCTCCACGCCCGCGAATTTTACGAGACGGGGCGCGACCGATCCGGTGATCATTTCCAGCGGCGCGAACGTCGACCATGCTTGTTTTGCGCCTTCCTTGAATTGTGCGATTGGGTCCATGGGTATGGGTCTCCTGGTTTGCGACCGGGCTATAGCGGTCGAGCGAATTTTCCGCGTCGGACTCCCCTCTCGGAAAGCTCACCCTATCATACAGAGCGGCTGTCTCCCACTTCTCGAGCCCCGCTTGCCGAAAAGCTCCACGCGGAGAGACGGGCATCGAATCAAGAGGGACAATAGCGAGGCGGATATGTTGACGCGGCTGCCGATTCTTCCCCCCAAGCAGGACGAAACTCGATCAGACAGCTAGTAGCTCACGGTCTTGAAGACCCTTTGCGGGTTCGTCTCGACTTTTTTGATCTTGAAGTTCAGCCGTGCGATTTCGCGCCCGTCCCGGGTTTCCACGATGACCCTCCAGGAGCCCGGGACGTAATTCTCCTTGGTCGCAACGCCGCGGAAACCGAGCTGCCGTCCGCCCGTGATCCGGATCGGAATGCGATCCGAATCCTGCCAGTTTGATTTACGATCGCGAAAGGACCAGCGCACGAACACCGTGTCGTCGAAGCGCGTCGGCGCGAAGATCGCGAAAAAGACATGCACGACGTCGCCCGGCTCGGCGACGAAGCGTCGATCGTCGGAGTGCCCCAGCCTCCACCACGCTGGCTCGTAGGACAATCGGAACTCGTCACCCACCCGCTCGACCTGGTGGTAGACACCCAGCGTCCTGGCGGCGATTGGCACCGGCGGGATCAGGCCGATCAAGTACATCAGCAGGAACAACACGCTGACTGCGAGGCCCGGCGACAGGAGCCTGCGTACCAGCGGTTCGCGTCCGATACGGCGCCGAAGCACCGCCCCAAAGCCCGCGAGTACCGCCAGGGTCGCTGCGAAGGAGAGGAAAAACGTCAACCGGCTGATTGAGTGCAGGACGATCGGAATGAGCAGTGACCAGAAGCAGAAGATGCAGAGCACGTAGAACGCGACTTTGACGTCCAGCCCGCTGTGACGGACCGCGTGCAGCTCGTTGAGCACGACGGCGCCGAACAGGATCACGACGAAGGCGATGGAGGAGAACAACGAGGCGCTCATCAGGAAGAAAATCGAGTACAGGTTCATCAACGTTCCGAGGCAGAAGTGGAATACGAGGCTGCGGTACTGCCAAAGCCGCTCGGTCCACCGCGGCATCGGCAGAGCCTCGGGCTGGGCATCCCGGACGAAATCGACGTACAGAATGGCGCCAATGATCGCCAGGTAGACGATCTGCTGAACGATCATCAGGGTGTGGTCCACGCCCGCGCGCGTGGCGAGGACGTCGAACACGAACCCTGCGATGAAGAACAGCAGGTTCCACTTCAGAAGATGGCGCGCGGCGAGACTGACGCCTTGCCACCAGAGCGGAGACTCGCGGTCGGTCATTTCAATCCAGCAGTAGCGATCCACCGATGTCGCGGGGTCGGACACCCGCCTGGAATCCTTTATGGAATTGAAGGGTTAGCTGCCTGCCAACCCGTCAGCCCTGGATTCCTTCGGGGGGCTCATTATGCCCTGTCCTGGGGGAAGGTGTCCTCTTCCATCGCCCGGAGGCCTAATACGGGTGAACCGGTTAGATTCCCGGACCCCGGAGCGGGCTGAATTGACTCGCATGATTTCTGTGAACCAGTTCACCGACAATCAAAGCGGGAAGCTGTACCGTAATTGTCGGATGGCGACCTGACGGCCATGAGCTAGCCTCTGTTTTCAGCATTAGCGTGCCAGTAACGGACTGGCCCCGGAGCCCTTGCGGGCTCCGGGGCCAGGTGAAAGAAATGGGGGGAAGGGGGCATCTCCTTCCCCCCGAGCCTACTCAACGCTCGAATCGTGGGACCTTGGGAGAGGGTGCCAGTGTCCCGGGAGCGGGAAGCAGGCTCAGGTCCACCGTAGGGATGATGTACAGCGTCGTCGGCGCGGCCGACGCTCCCTTGTTCTTCACTTCCAGTCTGTAAGTCCCGGGAACCACCGTGAGCACCTGCGCCATCTCCGGTCCCAGGATGAGATCGGAGGAGGACACCACGACGCCGAGACTGTTCTTCACCGTCAGTGCAAGATCCTGCCCGCCGGGGGCGTCGGCCACCGCGGTAAGAAGGATGGTGCCCAGCGGCACGGTAAAGGGAACCGTGAAGGTGCCACCGGGCGTCACGGTCGCTCCGTTCTCGCTGCTCTTCTCCGAGTACCGGGCCTGGCCTGCAATTTCCTGGCTCTCGGTGAACAGGAACCCTTCGATGTAATCCATGTCGCGCTGCGAGTCGGCATCGTCGTTCTTCACGTCGATACGCAGCGTGGCGCTTCCCGCGGGAACGTTGAAGGTCTCGCTGAAGCCGAAGGTGAGGTCGTTGCGCCCCGAATTGTCCGGATGGGCCGGGTCGGAGGCGGGTCGGAAGAAATCAATCCTGCGTGTCTGTCCGGCCGCGGTGGCGTCTGCGTCGCCGCCGCGTGGGCCGCGTGCATAGAGGACCGACACGGTACCTCCCTGGGTGCTGGAGATGGGCAGCTCCAGGTATGCGGCTCCATTGGCCTTCTGGGCTCCGACGTTGCGGCAGTACTTGCCGAAGCGACTGCGGGAGTCGCTGATCGAGTGCCAGCCCCCTTTCTTGCTGATTGACGGATCGTCACAAGGGATGAGCCGGGTCGAGCCTCCTCCACCGGGATGGACGACGACGAACGCCGAGCGGAGGCGGCAGAACGATCCACCGGGGGCGGTGACTGTCACGTCGTGCGGCCCTTCGGGCGCGGTGGGGTCGATGGCAATCTGCAGCGTCGCACGGGTTCCCGCGGCGTTCACCGTGGCGCTTCCTTCCTGGATGCCGTCGCCGGCGTCGCCATCCTTGCTGAAGACCACGCCGGAACCCGCGGCGAAGCCGCTCCCGGCCACGGTCACGCCGAGGGTCTGACCCTGCTCGCCCACTCCGGGTGAGACGTTTTCGATGGAGCAGGCCGGAGGCGGCGGCGCCGTGGTGCACGCGCCCGGAGACTGCAGGCCGGTGACGCGGATGTCATCCACACCCCAGCCGATGCCGCGCGTCCCGTCAATCAGAAGCTGGAATGTGCCGCCCAGCCGGAACCGTATCCGGGCTCCGGGCAGCGTCGTCGAGTTGAACTCCGTCTGGATCGCCGCGCCGAGGTTCACGACGACTTGAGTCATTGAGTCGCTCCGTGCGCCGGGCACCATGTCGCTGGAGCCGACCCAGGCCGACCGTCCCTTGAGCGGGTTCTCGGCGGCGGGATCGATGGCTCCGTTGTAGCGGCCGGTGGTGATGTAGGGTCCCAGATCGATCCAGGCTGCCCCGTCGGCTGAGATTTCGAGCACGCCTCCGCTCTGATAGGCCTCGGCGGGATCGGCCAGCGGGAACTGGGCGAAATCGAAGTTGTGGTAGAAGGTCATCGTGCTCGACGCGGTGAGGCTCATCGTCGGAAGCGTCAGCCGGTCGTCCTTGGATGCGAGGATCAACCCCGGCTGATCGTCCAGGCTGACCCAGGCATGCGTCAGGCTGTGCGAGGTGGGATCGTCCAGAACCTGCCAGTTCCCAGCCTCCCGGGTGCTGAAGAAGGAGTAGCCGGCCTCGGAGTCGGGCTCCAAATCGTCGGAGAAGTCGGCCGCCGGCGCCAGGGGCCCGATCGGCGAGCCGCTTCGGCGGACGAGATTGTCGTCCTCGTTGCCGCCGTTGGCCGGTCCGCCGTCGCTCGTGGTGGTGTCCTCGGCGCGCACGACGTAGTAATAGGTGACGCCAGGCATCAGGTTGCCGGCGTCGTGGTAGCTCGTCCCTGAGACGGCCAGCGCAATGACGTTGTCCTCGCCGGGAACGAACGAAGCATCGCTGCTCCGGTAGACGTTGTAGTGGATCCCGGCCCCCGGACAGCGCGCCGCCCCCTCATCCCAGCTCAAATCCAGGAAGCAGGTAGTGCTCGAGGAGCCGGAAACCGACCTCAATCCCACGAAGTAGGGATCGGTCGTGCAGGCGCCGATGGCGGTGGCGGTGGCGACGTTGCTGTCCGCGGAGGCACAGCCGGAAGCCGGCACCGCGCGTACGACATAGGCGTAGCGGAAGCCGGCCGAAGCCTGGTTGTCGACGTAGCTCGTCTGGGTTCCCGGAACCGTGGCGATCGGCTCGTCGAAGATCACGGGCGTGGTTTCGCCCGCTTCTTCGCGGTAGATCCGGTACTCGGTGATGCCGCCTCCCGAAGGTGCCTGCCAGGTCAGTGTGATCTGGTTGTTGCCGCTGGCCGTGGCATTCAGGCCCGTCGGGGCCGGCGATTGCGGGCAGCAGGCCTCGTCGATCGAGACGTCGTCGACGTACCAGCCGGGCAGGTAGTTCCCCTCCGGCGTGGAAGGCGGAATCGAGTTGGCCACGTCATTGCCGAACAGGAAGCGGATCACGATCGGCGCCGAGCTCTGGCCGGTGGGAACCAGCCCGCCGAGGAAGGCACGCACCCGCTTCATCGGGCCGAGAACGCCGCCCGTATAGGCACGCCGGCCGAACAGTGGATTGGTGTTGGTCCCGTTCGAAGTGGCGGTCAGCGCTCCGTTGTAGCCTCCCTCGTAAATCCGATCCCCGAGATCCTGGAAGGTTCCGACCGTCCCGGTGACGGAATCCACCGGCGCCGCTTCGATGACGCCGCCGTCGAAGCCGCCCTCCGCCTGGAAGGTGTGGAAGAAGGTCAGGATGCTGTCGGGCGTGATGGTGATGACGTCGCTGCGCAGCTCGTAGGCGAGGTTGTTCGATGCCGAGACCGTCACGTTGTCGGCATTGAAGGTGTGCCACAGCGTCGTCCCCGAGTGCGGCGCGACCGACCCGGGATTATTGTCCCGGAACCAGCCGCCGCGCTGCGGGATGAGCGGCACGGTCAGTCCGCTGGAGGTGAAGTGGGTGCTGCTCTGATTGTCGGGACCCGACTCGACGTCGTCGGAGAAGCCCTGGTTCATCAGCACGGCGCTGGTGACGAGCCCCGGAAGCCGGGCGGTGTTGCCGTCTTCGTTGCCGCCGTTGGCCGGTCCGCCGTGGCCGGTGGTGGAATCCTCCGCCCGCACGACGTAGTAGAACAATTTGTCGGTTGCGCCCGGCTGATCGGTGTAGCTGTTGCCGGCCACGTTGACGGCGATGCGGTTGAGCGCCGAGGGCGTGAAATCGGGCGCCGTGCCGCGATAGACGTTGTAGTGCACCGTGGGTCCGCCGACGCAATTGGAGGTCGCCGGCGACCAGTCGAGCAGGAGATGCTGGCAATCGCCCGGATCGGTCACGCGCGCCAGGCCGGTGAAGGTGGGATCGGTGAGACACGCGAGAGGCACGCCGATGGGCGTGACGCTCGCCGCCTGGGCGGCCGACACGCAATCGTCGTTGCGCAGCGCCCGTACTTTGTAGGTGTAGGTCACACCGCCGTCCAGTCCGGTATCCAAGAACGTCGTGCCGGTGACGCGGGCCACCTCCACGAAGGGCGTGGGATCGACCGGCGTCCCGGCTCCGTGCGTGCCGCGGAAGATGGCGTACTGCGTCGCCCCGTTGGGGGTGATCGTGATGGTCGCCGAATTCGGCGAGAGCGACGTCGCGGTGAATGAAGGCGCCGCGAGCGGACCGCCCGCGACCTCACAGGCCGTCACGGTCGCGGGGACCGTGAAGTCCTCCACCGTGCCGCCCGTCTCGCCGCCGGTGGACAGCGCCGCCATCCCCACGCCCCGATTCGCGAAGGCGCGCCAGATCAGATCCTGGAACTCGCCTCCCGACGCGCTGTCGGCGGCGAGGATCGAGTCGCGCATATCGATCATCGTCGGATTGCAGGGCGCCAACTTCATCGCGTCGGTCACACGGAACAGGGCGCTGAACGCGCCGTTCTCGATGGTCGCCCGATCGATCCGCGCCACCGACCCGCTGCCGTCGGTGGTGCGCCCGGCGGCGTTGTGGACGTTGCTCGACGCCTGCCCCGAGGGCTGGGTGAAGGTGGGAAAGAGCGGACCGCCCGGGAAGGCACGGTTGTGGAAGCGGTTGATCATCGCCTCCTTCATCTCCCACAGGACGATGGTCCAGAACTCACCGCCATCGTGGACTTCACACGGAATCAGGCTCGGATTGCTGACCGGACCGCTGCACAGGAACCCGTAGGTGAAATCATCCGGCCCCTCGTTCATGGAAAAACGCCGGATACCGGCGGCGCCGTCGTCCACGGCATACTCCGCCACGGTCGGCTCATCGGTAATCGTGGCCGCGTACCAATCACCCCAGCCTTCGCCCATGCTGCCGCTCTCGCCGACCAGGCCGACCCCCAGGCAGTCGGTGTTGTTGGGGCCGCCGACGAGACGGTTGGAGAGGCCGTGAGTGTACTCGTGCATGATCACGTCGGCGTCGAAGTCGCCGTCGCGGGTCGGAGCGCTGAACAGGAACATCTGCATGCGCGGGTTGCTGCCGTCGGGCGGCGTCCCGAAGTTGGCGTTGTCCACGCCCGAGCCGTCCTGCGCGTCGGCGAACAGGTAATCATTCTCCGCGCCCCCTTTCCCGAAATTGCTCTTCTGGAAATTTCCCGCCGCCTCGGTGAAGCCGAGGTGGTAGAGGAAATCGTGGTACCAGTTGGTGACGTAGAAGAGATTCACGATCGCGGGATCGAGATCGGGCGTCGCCCCGGCCAGCCGCTGTGCGGAGGCCACGCCCAGCGGCGGCTCGGCGGGGTAGGGGCCGTTCTGGCTGTAGTAGTTGTGGTAGATGAACTGGCTCGTGGCGAAATCGCCGGTGAGCAGAGCGTCGGCGCGATGCCCGGTCGTGGCTTCGTCATCGTCCGCGTGGTCGTCCTTGGCGTCGACGTTGTTGCCAATCGTCTGGTAATGGCCGCCCTGGAGGATGAACCACCCCTGGGAGGATTGCGGGGAGGTGGAGAGCGGCAGGGCGTTGCTGCGCGTGGGAGACGCCGAGCTTGGCATCGGCAGGATCGTCTGGCTGAGCGTGGCGTTCTTCGGATCTCCGCCGTTGGCGTTCACCGGAGAGGAGTCGGCCCCGAACAGCGGGGCGTTGGCGAATCCCCGCTGCTTGCCGGTCGGATCGGTCGTGTAGGGATACCTGCGGACCAGGTCGCCGGTGCCGCGCACGGTGGCGAGAGGACTCTCGACGTAGACGCGCGCCCGCGGTGCGGCCGGATTGCTCTCGACCGGAGCCGATGGAGAAACGGTATCGGCGAAGAGATTGCGCCGGTGCAGCAGTTTTCCGGAGACGGCGTCGATCAGCACGTCGTACCACTCCCGTCCGTTCTTGTACAGCGTCATCCGGTAGGCGAGCTTGGGAGCGCCGAGCAGCGGGTAGATCACCTTCTCGACCTTCACCGGCTGCCGCAGGCTTCCCGCCTCGAGGATGACCGCTCCGGCCTCTTGACCGACCCGCCGGGCGTGCAGGGTCACGCCAATCTGCTCGGCGGCCGTCTCCGCCGCCTGCTCGGGGGTCAGCCGGGCCGCCGCAGCGCGGTGCGTTCCCGGAAAGAGATCCCCCTGAACGCCCAGTACGCGGCCGCGGGCGTCGAGGTGCACGCTCACCACCGCCGGAAAGACCGGAATCCCCTCGGCCTTCTGGGTGAAGAAGACGTGCGAGACGCCGCTGTGGCTGTCGGTGTAGGAGGCATCGAGCGCCAGCGCATCCACCTCGTCCGAGGACAATCCCCAGACCTCGCGATGCGATTTCAGAAAACCGCGGGCGACGGCTCCCGGCTCCGCCGAGTCGGGCGCCGAGAGGGGTCGCTTCGCGGTGAGACTGCGGGGTACGCGGCTCAATCCGTTGTAAATGACCCGCAGCTCGACGCCCGCTTCGTGCCGGAGCAGGCCCAGGGCGTGGGCCTGGGCTGGATCAGGAAGCGTCCCCGGACCCAGGTTCAGCTTCAACCCGCCCGCCGCGTCGTAGTCGGGAAGTGGACGGTCGGCCGGCTTCAGTGCCCAGCTCATGGTGATGGCGGCGAGCAGCGTGACGGCCGCCGCAAGCGGCGTGCCGGCCCTGAAAGACAGGATTCGCAGCATGGTCGGTCCACCTTTCAATGTAGTCGAAATCGTTTTCATCGGATGCCCCCAAGCACCTCGACGCTGTGCGTCTGCAACGCAACTGCGACTCTACTGACGTTGTCCGGGGGAAAGGATCGAACGGTGGGACCGATGCTCTCCATGATGCCCTCCTGGAGTCGTTGGCGGAGCGGATCTGCCTTTTTCCGCTCCTGATGGCAGGGAGTGTGGGAGGAGGGCCTTGAAGAATCCTTGAATTTCAGCCGGACCGCGGGGAAGCGGTCCCGCTTAACTATCGGATATTCAAGGGTTTGAAAAATTTATTGATTTTTCTCAAAACATTGTTCGGGTCCATCGGTTCTATCTGGCGGACTCCCGCCTGGAATCGCCCAGACTGCCCGCAACTTCCTGGTGAGCCCGCTCACCACGGCCTACCCGCCTGCTCGTGTCGCAAGGAGTCTCAGCGCCGTCGGCGCCACGAACCGGTCTCTTGCTCCGGGGCTTCTCCAATTGGCCGTGCCGATTCGTATTTCCACGTTCCGGAACCCGCCAAAATGACCTGCATGATTTCGGTGGACCACTACAGCGGTAATGGGGAGGGGAATAGCTCCATGAGGAGGGGGAACTGGTCGAGCGAAATTGAGTGCCTCCGTTCGACCCCTGGCTGGTTTGGAATTGGATGCCCAGGTTGCTGCTTCCGACGTGTCGGGGTCCATATGCGCCCATGGTATGAACCCGCAGAGGCTCGTACTACAGATTCACTTGGGAAGCTAAATATGTCCCTCCCCGGAGCCGGCGGGTCTCTGGTTAACAGCGGCCCGCCGGCGGGTTCCTGAGACATCGCCAAGAAACGTCGCGGGTTGTCCCCTCTTCCCTCGGCAGGGCTGGCC
>Ga0075425_100004384_pt1 | contig 14562 bp, 13 predicted proteins | sample SoiMethybrSBSTD4_FD_75300 | JGI IMG/M metagenome (GOLD analysis project Ga0075425, IMG submission 75300) | Bulk soil microbial communities from a Populus tree surrounding site in Tennessee, USA - Soil MetaG P. TD hybrid SBSTD4 | ecosystem: Environmental > Terrestrial > Soil > Tree plantation...
TATATTTGTGCCGTTACGGGCATGCGGACACTTCAGGCTCTCAGCCACCCCAACCTCCGAGATTCCCTTCGACAACATCCTCGATCGCCTGACCGGTTCCGATCCGAGCGTGACGGACTATATCTTGGAAGTGCCGACTCGGCGTTTACAGTGCGACCTGTGCCTGGCGAATTGTAAATTTCCGCTAAAACCTTCGCTTTTTCGTTCCTGCTAACATTTCGCATGCTCAAACTCATTCCGCTTTTCGTTCATATTGTGACGACTTCTTGTTCGCCTCGCTGGGCCCGGAGGTGTCCGCGCGGTCGTAGCCGAGTCTGTTCTGATGAGACATCAATTGCTCATTCTCAATCGTTCTCGCTGCCGAGGGCCAAACCTTAGCGCGTTGGATCGACTTATCGCCGGATGGTGTGCGCTCCTTGTCTTGCCTCGACGACTCATTCGCTGCGCAGTTGTCGTAAAACCATCGATGTACTAGGTTTCCCCCGCGCTTTGGTTCACCGAAAATACCGGCGGCTGTTTTCGCCAGGGCCAGATCAGGATCTGATCAAGGCTGTTATTGCAATGAAACAGCGCAACAAACGTTGGGGGTGTCCTCGCATTGCTGAACACCTAGCTTTGGCTTTCGGTGTACCTATTAATAAGGATGTCGTCCGGAGGATCCTGGCCGCGCACTATCGGCCGTCTTGGAACGATGCCGGTCCGTCTTGGCTAACCTTCGTTGGTCAAATGAAGGACAGCCTTCATAGCGGTGATCTATTCCGGTGCGAATCGGTCGCGTTACGAACGTATTGGGTGCTTGTGGTCATGGATCAATACACTCGTCGGATTGTGGGATTCGGAATCCACGCCGGCACCGTCGATGGTGTGGCAGTGTGTCGCATGTTCAACCGAACGATTCGAGGACAAGCGACGCCTAAATACCTGAGTTCCGATCATGATCCTCTGTATCGCTTCCATCAATGGCAGGCTAACCTTCGAGTTTTGGGCGTCATTGAAATCAAAACCGTGCCATACGTGCCTATATCGCATCCGTTTGTCGAACGATTGATTGGAACGATTCGCCGCGAATACTTGGATCACTCTTTGTTTTGGAACGCTGTAGATTTGGAATCGAAGCTGGTGGAGTTTCAAGGATTATTACAATCGGCATCGAACTCACTCAGGCCGTTCCGGCAAAACACCGGAAGGGCCGCCTGGCGACGATTGCACGAGCTTGAAATCATTTGCATGGAGAGGGCACTGCAGTGGGCTCTTTCATACGCCGATTGCTGCTTAATTAGGAATTCGCCAGGGACAGGCCGTTCACTCCGTTGGTCGCGTATGTAACGAAAATGCAAGGCGGAAAGCGAGCGTTTCATTTCACGTGCACGGCGTCGTCGTTTGTTAAATTCCTTTTTACTAGTGACACAAAAGGCGGAGAGCGGTCGTGAAAGGTAACGGCAAGACGCATGAGTTTGAAGTAGCGTTCTTCTGCAGAGTCACATTGAGGCTCCAAAGAGGAAACCGGAGTCTCAGTTTAATTTCCCGCTCGGAATTTGGGGACCCGGTGGTCTTCGGTTTAGCCTTGAACTCCTTCCTCAGAGGAAGCCGCCTCGATTGCAGTTTGCTCCTGCTCGGCTTTCTCGTGCCGCTGACGAACCACAGTCAGATGCCCTTCAGCAGTTTCTTCTGAGGCTGGAAGGAACGGGTGGAGGAGCATCCAGGGTACCGTCAGCCATTTTCTGTCGCGGCAGTCAGGTAGGCCAATGATCATACGTTCGTGGGTTGCGGATGGTTGCTCGATGTATGTTCCGAACAGCCGGTCCCACCAGGAAAAGATGTTGCCAAAGTTGGACTGGCTTTCGACCATCACTTCCGAATGATGGATTCGATGCATGTCCGGTGTTACGACGAACCGTCTCAGGAACAAATCCACCGAGGCGGGCACCTGGATATTGGCGTGGCCAAGAAAGGCCTCGATAGTAAATGTTAGCTGAGCAATCAGCACGGCTACAGGCGAAGGTCCGAGAGCGGCAATCACGCCCAGGTTGATAGCTGTCGCGATAATACCTTCCAGCGGGTGAAATCTCAGGCCGGTAGTGAAATCAAAATTCTGATCAGAATGGTGAGCCCGGTGCAGGCGCCACAATATTGAGACATGATGAAGCAAATAGTGTTGGGCATAGATCGCTGCATCCAGAACAATCAGCGTCACCATGATCTCGACGGCCAGCGGCACACTCATCGAATGAAATAATCCCCATCCGTGCTTGGCTGAGAGTGCTGCTAGGCCGATGCTCAATGTCGGAAAGATCATACGAAGGATCAGGAAGTTGAGGATCGCTATCGACACGTTTCCAAACCAGCGCAATCTTAGCGTGTCGCCTGCATCGCGTCGCGGAATGATAAATTCGAGCAGCGACACAACCACGAACGATCCCAAATAGGTAAGCGCATATATCGTGGACGCGTGCACCGCGAGTTCATCCATACGCGTTTTATTTCGAACGGAGCCGAGATCTGAGAATAAACACTCCGTCGGCCAGAAGACCCAGTACGACCGGGACGCTGCCGTCAATTTCCGGAACCTGAGATGCGCATTTGGTTGGGGCGGTCACGACCACACCGACCATCGACCCGTAATGAACGCATAGCGCGAGGGTCAGACGCGTAGTGCCGTGAGCCACCACAGCGTCTGCGAAAAACCCTCGCCTGTACAGAGCTAAAGCGAAACACATACCGCGACCGTTCCCGCCAGCCACAGCTTCACGTGAAGAGCGCCGAACAGAATGGAAGACACAAGGAACGACAGCCATGAAAGAGTTCCTAAAGGCACATTCTGAAAGGCGACACGCATTAACCGCCGAGTCAGGAAACCTCTAAACGCAAGTTCTTCCGCAATCGGCGTCAGAATGACGTAACCCAACGCTCGAACGAATAACCATGCATACGCTTGCGAAGCTCGCATGCGCTGAGACAGCACGTCGTGGACGTGCCGCCACAACCGGCGATAGGCGAACAAGACACTCCCGGTCACCGCTGTAATGATTAAGAGGAGTTGTTGCGGTGCTACACCAATGAATTGAGCCCAAAACGACCGTTCGTGTTCGAGAGTTTCGGTATCGACAGAAACCGTGAGCCAGACAAGTTCAGCGAGGAGGAGGACGATGTGTCCGACGTAGGGCGAAAGACCGGCGGCCTCAGTCAAAAGAATCGAGGATTCTCTACTGCGCTTCACCGGCTTTCGCCTACACCTACTTCCGTCGGAAACGAGCGGCAATAATCAAATATCCACCGGCCAAAACCGCAATCGCCATGCCCAACCCTCCGGGATCAATTTCCGGTGCGGGAGCTAGGCCAGCAGCGGCCGCTGTTGCTATAAACGCGAACACCAGTGTCGTGAGCAGGATCATTCTTCGCATGGTTTTTATTTTCCCGAGCAAAAGAATCGAGGATTCTCTGCTGGGCTTGATCGACTTTCGCTTAGCTATTTCCGTCTGAGATGAGCGGCAATAATCAAATATCCACCGGCCAAAACGGCAATCGCCATGCCCAACCCTCCGGGTTCAACTTCCGGTACGGGAACTGCGCCAGCGGCACCCGCTGTTGCGGCACACGCCAACACCAAGATTGTGAGCACTACTATTCTTCGCATGATTCTATTTTCGACTCAGTCGTGACAAACACAAGGAGACAGCTCCAGCCAGAAGAGCAAGTCCGGTCGCCATCGTTCAACTTCCATCTCGGGTCCGCGGAGTTGGCGGCAAAAGAAACTTCCGAAAACGGGGTCAACCGCTGGTGTTGAAGTCTCCGTACCTGTACGGAGGGCACAAAGCAAGAATCAGTCCACTCTTGGGACACGGCCGTGAAAGCGCGTGTCAGTATCTAAGTGCATGATCTGTGCATCTTTATTTATGCCAGGATAGTTCGCGGCCCTGATAACGGCACGTGCGGGGGCCGTTGAAATGTCAAAAAGAATTACAGGCGTGTAAAGTATCTTTACCATCACGAATGGGCCAGATCCCTGCCTTACCATCGTCTATGGGAATATGGCAGTCGTTTGTTTATCTAGGGACTTCTGAGTTTATGGAGTTTATAGAGACCTATATATAAGGATGGAGTTTCGGCGTTTCCTCTCATTTCCCGCGTTAATGGAATAAACGGAATCACAAAGTTACTCCTGCAATCTCCGCCCAAACACGCTGCGGTCGACGAGTCCGTTCCACTGCATTCCCAAGGGCACGATGTGATCAACAACGTACCTCTTCCGACCTTTTGGATAGCCGTCAGCCTCATGAAGTCGTTACGAGCCGCTGCACGCGTTTGATTCGACCATTCCTGTCGCGTGCAGCAACTGTTGAAGATCGTCGGACGGATGTTCGAAACGATGTTCTAGCCGTCGTTGTTTTCCGGACCGCATTTTAGAATTGGTTTCCCAACGCGATCATGCGAGCTGGCTTCCTAGCTTGGGCGCTGAAATAGTTGCCCTGACTACTTCATAAGAACAGGTCGCTGAAGTTTCACGGGACCAATTCAGTACGACCGTAATGGGTTCGGAAGACGGAATTTCACTGGGTATGGATATGACGAGAAACCGTCGGCTCGTCTTCTGAGACATCGTACATATCACCATACACAGCGCCACCGCGGACCTTGCTCTCACGCCATGAACCTATCGCGCCTCGCCCATTGTGGCTATGTGGTGCCGCTGAAACGGCTTGACAAACCGTTGGGCAAAGCGTAATAGCTCCGAAAACCGGAATTCACTCTTAGGGTCAGTTCTGTTGGCAACGCCAGCATGGAAGGGGATACATAAATGTGCAAGAAGATGAGCTTCCTTGTGTGCTTGTGTCTTTTCGGGGTTCGCTTGGCGACGGCTCAAACCGCAGGAACCATCTCGGGAATTGTGCAGGACGGTACAGGGGCAGTTGTTCCTGGCGCTTCCATAACTATTAAGAATGTGGATACCGGAGCTTCGCGAATGTTGATAACCGATGAGCAAGGTAGATATCAGGCCCCGAATCTGAGTCCCGGTTCCTACGAGGTTCAGGTCGCCTTGGTTGGGTTTCAAACAGATATCCGCAGAGGCATTGGACTGACCGTTGGACAGCAAGCAGTCGTTAACTTGACCTTGCAGGTTGGACAGGTTTCCGACACTGTGGAGGTGACTGGAGAGGCCGTCGCTATTGAAGTGACCACAGCGACGATCACCGGTCTGGTCAATCAAGAGACGATTCGTGACTTGCCGCTCAACGGCCGCAGCTTCACGGATTTGATTCCGTTGCAGGTGGGAACGGCTCTTGCGCGGAACAATACGTCGAGCGCAAGGGGTGGAGGCGCTAAGATTTCGATTTCTGGGGCGCGACCCCTTACCAATAGCTTCCTGCTGGATGGCACCGATATTAACGATCTTCGCAACGCGGTCCCTGGGGGCGCTACCGGCCTGTCACTCGGGGTCGACACTATACGTGAGTTCCGGGTACTCACCAATTCTTATAGCGCCGAGTATGGGCGGTCTTCCGGAGGGGTTCTGACAGCCGTTACACGTTCCGGAAGCAACGAATTGCATGGAACGCTCTTTGAATTTTTGCGCAATTCGAACCTCGATGCGGCTAAATGGGAAGACAACAAATTCGGAAGACAAAAGCCGCCATTTAAGAGAAACCAGTTCGGTTTCACCGCCGGTGGGCCGATTCAAAAGAATAAGACGTTTTTCTTTGGGGGCTACGAAGGGCTGCGCGACCGACTGGGTGGCACCACAACATCCTATGTTCCGAATGCCCTGGCTCACCAAGGTATTTTACCGGCCGGTGGAGCTGTCGGCGCCCCGTTAACCTGTCCTTACCAGACAGTTTCGATCAGTCCGTTGACCTGCCTCATCGCTCCAGGTGTAAAGCCCTGGTTGGATTTGTATCCGCTGCCCAATGGGCGCGATCTGGGAAATGGAACGGGCGAGTACACTTTTGTGACATCGCAACCAACCAATGAAGACTATTTCTCAACCAGATTGGATCATACTTTTAATTCAAGGCAGTCGATCTTTGGTCGCTATACGTTTGACGATAGCTCCATTACGTTCCCACAAGCTCTTCCCTCCACCCGGAACCCCAATGACGCCCGCAACCAATACCTAACGGTTCAGGCGGATACTATCTTTTCGCCAACGACGCTGAATACGTTTAGATTTGGCATGAACAAGTCCAACCCTGGAGAGATATACGTCGCGGGCATTCCTTCAAGCATGACATTTGTCCCCGGCCAGCCTTTCGATTACGGCGGACAGTTGACCGTAGCCGGTATTGCCACTATCGGACAATATCTGGATCCGCGAATACAAAACTACACATTGCTGGAATGGTCCGATGACATCACGCTCGTCCGCGGCGCGCACTCGATAAAGTTAGGGTCCATTTTCAAAAAGATGATGGATCGCTATACGGCGGTCACGGCCGGTGCCGGTCAATACACGATTAATGGGGGCCTGTTCGACATGCTGCAGGGCAGGTCGAGTTCGTTAAATTTCCAGTGGCCGGGCACGAACTCGAACCGGGATTGGAGACAGAGTTTATTAGGCGCGTATATCCAAGATGATTACAAGTTAAAGCGCAATCTGACGCTGAACATTGGCTTGCGAGAAGAGTTCATGACTTCGCCGACGGATACCAAGGGTCAGTGCGCCAATGTTCCTAACGTGTCTTTAACGACACCGATTGTGGGATGCCCACTATTTCAGACGCTCAAGAACAACTGGGCACCGAGAGTCGGCTTTGCCTGGGACACCAAAAATAATTCCAAGCTGGTGCTGCGTGGAGGCTTTGGCATTTTCTATGACCAACCATTTCCGACGTACTGGCAGCCTACGGGGGGAGGAATCCCTCCGTTCGTTTATCAATCCAACATTACCAACGCCATTTTCCCCAACGCCGCTTTCGGCTTGGATTTCACGAAGCCGCCGACGCAACGGGCGCAACTGCGGACGCTTAATTACACGGGCACGCCTTACGTCATGCAATATAACTTCAACATCCAATCGGAACTGTTCTCCGGTGTGGCTTTAACCCTTGGCTACATCGGTTCACAGTCGAGAAAACTGGTTATCTCGAGGCCGGTGAATGTCAATTATTGGGTTACCCTGCCTGACGGCAGAAAGTGTTTCCCCTCACTTACCCCAGGAACCCCATGTTTCGGGCCTCAACCAGGTGTGATGAATCCAACCTGGTCTAACGTGACCGAAGCATCCACGGAAGGAACGGCAAACTACAACGCGTTTATAGCAAGCGTCACTCAAGATCTGCGCAGCGGAATGCGTCTGCAAGCTGGTTACACGTTCAGCAAGACTACGAGTTTGTCCGACACCATTTTTGGGGGAGACTTCACCGGAGACGCGACCGCCGGCCTGACGGATGGATACAACTCGAAAATGGATCGCGGACTGGCAGGCTACGGTCTCAAGCACTCATTCAATCTCAACTACACGTATGACCTTCCTTTCCGTGGGACGGGCGTCACTGGCAAACTCATTGGCGGCTGGCAGATGAGTGGCATTATCAAGAGCCAGTCCGGAATACCTTTCGGCGTAAGCACCGCCTTCAATCCCGGCGATGGCTTGGTGCAGGGAGGGATATCGGGCGGCCCGACTTACAGACCGGACCTTTTGCCGAACAAGAGTAACAACCCCATCACCGGAGTGAGCGCCGGCTGCGGTTCGGTTCCGGGGGGTGCAAGGCTCGGCACGCCTGAACTGTATTTTGATCCGTGCGCCTTTTCAAACCCCGTCTTCGGCGTCTATGGGAACTTGGGCAGGCACACACTGATTGGACCAGGTTTCAATACTCTGGATTTCTCGCTATTGAAAAGCACAACGCTCAAGGAGAACAAATCTGTTCAATTCCGGGCGGAATTTTTCAATATTCTAAACCACCCAAACTTCGCCAATCCCGCAAGCAGTGTCTTCGATGCACGCGGGAACCGGGTACCGACTGCAGGTCAGATTATCGGCACGGTGGGCATTGCCCGGCAGATCCAATTCGGGCTGAAGTTGGTTTTTTAAACGCCTAAAAAACCGAGGATCCGCAGGTAAGATCGCGCAGCTATGAAGCTGATTGCTGCGCGAGGTTGCCTTCTCAGTCGACTTGCGTCATTTCACTGAACAGGGAGTCGGATTCCACCCGGATTCGTTGGGAAGTTTCTTGAAAAGATAATTGATCAGGAATGGCTGGGTCAGGTACTCCGGGTCTTCCACCATCTGCGTGAAACGGATCCAAACACTGTTATCCGGCAATTGCATAACGCGGAAGTGCTCGGTGAGCACCGCGTTACCAGTGTAAGGCATTCCATTTTTCCAGTAGTATCCTGGTTTCAAATGCGTTGTAACGACTTTCAAGCTACCCCCGCGTTCGAAACTTCCCACTCCACCCACAACAGTCCATGATGCCACGGAGTAACCCTGCAAGGTCGGTTCGAGTCCTGCGGGTGTTTCTAGTTTCGGGGGCTCCGGCGGAATATAGAGACCGGACGTAAAACTCATCTGGCCGCCTCGGGGTGGCGGACCAAAATGGAATAGACGCGTCTGCATTCCCAACTCAGCTTCCATCTTGAGAGTATTGTCGTCCTGCCACGTGATATGCAGGCGCGTTGGCAGCCGCATGATCCCAACTGCACCGTATGCCTTGCATCGATTCCCTTCAGCTTCATCCTTTTCCGGATTCCACGCCATGGCTGCCTCAACGCCCGCGGGTTTATAAGGAATGTTTCCTGGTGGTCTGAAATCGCCACCTGGGGTCTTTATGCCTGCACTCGCCTCACCGGTACCGAAGTCGCCCTTGGGAGCAGTAAGCATACGCAGGTTCCAGTCTTCCGTGATAACTGCGGTCCAATATCCGGTAAGTTCGATCGGGGCAGACGCCTTCGCTGTCAGAGGCGGACCACCACGCCTGCTTCCGTCCCCCTGGGCTTGAATAGACGAAGATGCCGACAGCCAAAGCACGCTGGCGGTCATAGCGATCCACAATGCACTGGGGGTTGTTGAAATTTTATGACTCATTCTTCCTCGACAGCGATTTCAATCGGAGTTTCACCCGTTGCCCTTCGTCGTCTTTTCTTTTAGGCTGCGGTACACAGCTTCTACAAATTGGTTAGTCACTCCTGGTTGCCTACCATACAACGGATCATAGTCCATCGTTGGCTTGGCAGCCCTGACTTGTTCCATCGTCATCCCTCTATCGATCATATTTTGGATACGATCGCGAATAACCATGATCATGTCGCGATAGTAGCCTACATCGCCAGCATCGCTGATCCACCCATGACCTGGAACGATCATGGTCCCCCCCTCCGACATGTATTCATTAACGGACATATCCACCAGCTTATTGAGCGCCTCAATCTCACCATCGATGCTGCCTCCTCGGTCCACATCGATTGGCGGGTAAATATCGCTGTTATAAACGTCGCCGGCGACGATCACGTCCGAGCGCCGGAACACAACCACACTGTCGCCGTCAGTCGTTGCGTTAGCCAGGTGAAAGAGCTGAACTGCCTCATTGTTGAGAAATCGGTACAGAGTATATTTTTCTGAAAAGTACGTATTATTCGGAACCGCAATATCCGGGGCCTTGGCTGCAATCATTCGGTTTTGAACCATTTCGTGAGCAACAATCTCAAATCCTCTGAGCGGATCAAACATGGCGGATTTTCGAACATTGGCATTGCCACCGACATGCTCCGCGTTGTCATTTGTATTGATGATCATGCGGATCACCGGTTCAGTAAAGGCGTGCGTGGCTTGCCAAGTGCCTGCGTAAGGCGAAGCCGAGTTGGATATTTCTTCCGGTTTCAAGTTGTGAGCGACTTGATGGACGGCGGCGAGCACCTTCCCGCTCGCCGCAGCAACGCCTGAATCGACCATAATGACTCCGTCTCCTCCCACGGACACGGCAATATTACCGCCCGCACCACCAATCAAATAAACATTGCCCGCTACGTGTAAGGCTTCGACGTTGTCGTAAGTCGATATATGTTTCGGTTGAACCTCGGCACGTTCGGCAATGCGGGTCGATTCATCCTTATAGGTTGGTTTCAATGTGTATTGAGCCGATGGTGGCGAGAGTCTCATTCCGATTGAATGCCAGTCCGGATATAGGGTTTCGGCACCGCCTCTCACACCTTCCAACGGCACCTTATATTTAAAGGCAGCTTCAGTAAGATAGGGATTCTCTCCGGGCAGGTAATGCGGCACCCGGTACTTCTCGCCCGGTGCCCTGTCATCCACAGACTGGCACGGATATGTGGGCACCTGTAAGGTTGGAGCTCTGATGTAAATGGCACTTCGAACCAGAGGCTCTGTCAGATAATCAGGATCGATTACAGTGAAAGTCCAGTCCAGGTAAGGTTCGTCCAGGGACACCTGTTCGATGACAGTCGCGCGGAAACTGGTCGCCACTCCGTTGCGGCGAACGTAGCTTTCTTTGAGATGAGTTGCGGTGATCTCCAGCGTGTCACCTTTAAACTTTCCGGTTGAAAATCCTTCCCACGAGTGTTGGGCATATGCTGACGGCTGCGGCCGACCATCAAGCCAAATCATGCGGCCACCCGGTGTTTTTTGATATGACACCCGGTACGCCACGAGTCGACGGTTAAGAGGGTCTTCTACCTTGTCGATTTGCATGGGATCCAAGGCGAATGCCTGATACCCAGGGCCTCGCGGCCTGCACTGCAGGAGAGGTGATGACGAAATCCATTCTTCGTCGTAAGTGTCCGCCCTCATGCGGGCGGCGTCATTGAGTGGAAGTCCCATGTAGTCGCCGGGATAAGCACCTGGTTGGCTCTCGCGCACATCCTCGTAACGAATCCAACGCCACGTACCACTCAAGTCCACGGGCGAGTTCTCTTGCGCAAATGCCGGTTGGGACACTAGCGCACTCAGTAACAGCAAACCACCTGTGATTCCGAATCGATTCGTAGTCTTCATCAAGACTCCTAATAGGACCCTTCTACAATGAGCGCTGAAAAATTCTCATTCTCCGTGGTTGCAACAATCAAAATGTAGGCGCACAAGACCGCCTCAAAATCGATGAAATTTGTCGAAGGTTCATTCGTGCCGAGTATGCTCTCAAACGTTAATTTACTTGTCGAGTGTTTTGCGCGTCGTGTACCTGCTCCACGCTTTCTGATCATCGACGAGATGGGTTACTTACTTCTGGATGAGATGGGCGCCACGATTTTCTTTCAACTGGTCAGTGCGCGATACGAACGCGGCAGCATCATCCTGTCGTCGAACAAAAGTTACGGGGATTGGGGATCGATTTTTTGGAGATCCGATCATTGCAACCGCCATTTTGGATCGCCTCCTTCACCACTGCACAACGATCAATATCCGTGGCGAGAGTTATCGACTAAAGGATCGCCGCCGCGCCGGTCTGTTGCCACGATCGGAGCAAGGGACCGCTTTGACCCAGCCGTCTGGCGTGTCATCGGCCTCCGCTCCGCCAAAACGCGCCGCCTACCGGCTGCGCTGGGCTCCGCTCCGGTCGACGACACGGCAGACAGAACAAGAAAAAACCGGTGGGCAGAGGTCGAATGAAGTGCCGAACGTCGTCTATAAACGATTCTGACGAAAAAAATCTCGACGGATCCGTGCCACGGAATGAAATTCATGCGTTGTTGAACAAAACGAGGGGTGGGGAATTTTCAACCGGAACTCTGGGGAAATTTCATCCGGCATTGACAGGCTTGATGGTGCAAAGCCACTCCGTTCTGTTTCGCGCCAAGAACAGCATTGCGTCCTGAGTGCTTTCTCAAAAACATAGATCGCGTGCATTGATGGAGAAGGCGACCTGTGTTCAAGGACCTGCTCTTCCGAAAATCGTCATGCATCCCGCGTTTGACCTGCTTTACCTGAACGGGAACGACCGCCGCCGCTCATCGAACGAAAGCGACAACTCCGAAAGCTTCACCGACGGAAACGATCACGAATTCTTTATCTCGATCATGTTGAAAACGACGGTCGGTTACTCTTCGAACAAATCGTAAGAATGGATTTGGAAGGAATGGTCTACAAGCGAAAGAGTTCGCCGTATCGCGCAACGGAAAAGCCATCGCCGTATTGGATCAAGGTGAAGAATCGTCGCTACAGCCAGGCTGAAGGACGCGAAGAGTTGTTTGAGCGATCCTGACACCAGCTTCTGATTTTGTGATTAGATAGCCTTTGCGTCTTTTTTAGAAGCCAGTTCTTCTAACCCTGCATCACCCATTGCGTGTTGGCATTGGTCGCATCGGATTAGGTGACCTTGCTCTTCATCGTCCAGCGGTCGTTCCTGGACCAAAAAGGCCGCCAAACGGGTCAGCGAAATATGGACCATGGTTCGAGTATTCAGTCGGTGCGTCCTGAAAGCTGTGCTTTATTACACAATCGGTGACCTTTTTTTAGGCGGGCATCGGAAAAACTCCTCTTCACGTAGCGGCGAAACCATCACCGCATTGGATCAAGGTGAAGAATCTTAAGGTACAGCCAAGCGGAAGGACGAGAGGAACTATTCAAGCGCCAATCAACTTTTTCAAATTGAAGTATTGAGCCTGCAGCAGGCCTTTTAAGAAGTCAGCGCGGGCGAGTTAGGAAATTAATGACGACGAATCTGGTTCCGAGATATCGAAACTAGCGACTTTTCGTTCGTTGAAAATAATGTTCCTCGTCCGCGCCTTACCGCCGCCCATCCCGGTCATGGCCCCAACGGAACCGGCCAGGCCGCGATAGTAAGATTCAACGGTTCTACTAAACGCCTCGTAGTTCAACAGACAGCGATATTTCTCAGCTTTCATAGATCCGGCTTCTGTTGGAATGTCGATTTCAATCGGACCGTCCACAAAGCTACTGCCGACCTTCTGCGTGAGATCCACATAGAGCCCTATCTGCCGACCGTCAATGTCGAGCGTAAAAAATATGCGGGATACCATGTGCTCGCTATCGCTACTGTACTCCTGGGAATCTTGAATGCACTTTTCGAAAGTAACCGTCGCTTTCGCCATTCTCTGTCTCCATGCAATTCTTTTGAGTGTGAATGGCCTTAGTGTACTCCTTTCTCACGTGACAAGAATTGCCCAAAGAAATTGGCGCTCACCGAAAGGCCCATATAGAAAGGCCCGAATGCTGAAATCGCTCTCCGGTGTTCATCTCTGGTTCGATGATCAATCTTTCTCGATCGTAGGCAAGTCTCTCGGTGAGTTAATCTGCTCTTCCTGAGGGGCTTGAAACCGCGCCCACCGATGCGAGTAAGAAACATTCGCCGCCTGGACTAAATTAAACGTCGCGTGCTTCCAGTGGCCGATTATCAATCAGGAAATCACACTCTGAGCAGGGATTTATTGTCTTAGGTCCTTAATCATAATCAGGCACGGGTTTTCGGCTCCCCATAGATTCGTTTCCTCAATAGGGGCGAACCCCATGGCGAGATAAAACTCACGCGTTCGCCCGTAAAATTCGTCAGGCCCAGAAGGTCCGAGGGTCTTCACTTCCAGGTAATCCGTGCCGCGCTCGACTAGCAGCTGTTCGATATGAGAAACCAGCAACCGTCCTATACCTTGTCGATGGTACTGCGGGCGCACAGCCATCACGTGGATCTCTGCTATATGAGGCTTGTGCTGAACTACTGTGAGGAAGCCAGCAATCGCTCCTCCGATCTCCGCAACGTACGTTTCGAACTGTTCCATTTCACGGCGATAGCGGACGATTGACTCTTCAATGCCGAACCAATCCGGTAGAGATCGGAGAATCGCTTCGCAAATGTCAGCATCCCCTGATTTGATAGCCCGGATCATTTTCTCTCTTTCTTTCGCGGAGGCAGTTAACTCCAAGCTTCCTCAGTTGACGTTAAGTCGTTAGCGTTGATCGGAAATCCGAGGCGAGTCATGTTGGGAACAGTGGATAGAATTCCGGAATCGATTTTTTCTCCCTCGTGGATATCCACAGCCGTCATCTTTCCATCGGGCGTGAGGTAATAGAGACAGATCAAATGAGGACGAAACGGCGGAGGCATTCACCTCTTTCCACGGTTGCGCTGTGCTTTCCGGTCCGATCGAACCAAACATACCTGCGACGGCGAGCGCCGGCATCAGCGCAGTAAATCCGAGTTCTATTTCTGGATATCGCGAAACCCGACGGCCCTGAAACGGTGATCATACCAACGCTAATGCCTTCCGTGATCCGAATGGGTTCCGCTTTCAGCAACCCGGTCCAGCGTTCCAGAATCCGTCGCACCGGCGCGCGCGATATCGTGATTCCTTCTCGTTCGGCCAACATCTCATTGAATGGAGGGTGACATTTTCGCTGGACAATTAAGGGGTGACAGAATCGCTGAACGTCGACAGTCCGTTAAACCATCCTGTTGCTGTTCATCGACTCTGACACCTTAAGTGTTCAGCGAAAATGTCACCCTCTAAAGTTGATGACATTCCTAAACAGAGTTAGAAAGAAATCGGCCGAAGAGAAGTGGGGCCGATTTCTTTCTGAATAAGGTGACCTACGCAGCATGGCGATCGCCAGCAAAAAACGAGCTGGCAATCGCCATGCAGACTTCGGTTTCATTTGAA
>Ga0075425_100004385_pt1 | contig 14561 bp, 13 predicted proteins | sample SoiMethybrSBSTD4_FD_75300 | JGI IMG/M metagenome (GOLD analysis project Ga0075425, IMG submission 75300) | Bulk soil microbial communities from a Populus tree surrounding site in Tennessee, USA - Soil MetaG P. TD hybrid SBSTD4 | ecosystem: Environmental > Terrestrial > Soil > Tree plantation...
GCCCGGACGGCGTCGTAGGCATGCCGGACGTTGTCGAACAGCGCATAAGCGGGTGCGATGAGCGTTGGGTAGACCGGCCCGAAACCGTGTAGGCCGGGAACGCTCCGGATTGCAAAATGGCCGGTCCGACCGAGCGACCTGGCGAGATCGGAATACTTGAGCTCGTCGTCGAAGATCCACGGGGCCGGGTTACGAATGGCGACGAGGAAACGCGCCAGCGTCGACACGGCGACCAGTGCTGTCAGCAATGCCCACGTCGGCACTTCTTCTGCACGAGCACGGGCGGCGACCCACGCTCCCGGGCGATCGCCGGCGCGAGCTGCGGTCGTCATCCGTTGCTTGTCCGGGCGAGTGCGCTCAGGTCGGGCGACGAAGTCCGAGGATCGAAAGCAGGAACGAGGAGAAGAAGACCTGAATGCCGACGATCAGCAACGTCGCCCCGAACAAGGCGAGCCGCGTTTGGGACAGTGCACCGGCGCCACTGGCGATCCACTTGCCGATGATTACACCGCCGAGCGCCAGACCGGCGATGATCAGCGCCGCCCCGGCGAGCAGCCCATGCTCGAGCTTGATGCGAGGCCGCATTCGCTGGAACCACACATCGTCCTCACCGAGGATGTAGACGCCGTACGCGCGGGCGCAGAGACCCAAAGCGAGGATCTGCGTCCCGACGATTGTCAGAAGAGAACCGCCGATCATTGAATGGACGTCCCAGCTGCGCCCGAAGACGTTTACGTGGGCGAGGACCGTCGCCATGACCAAAATTCCGAGCCCGGTGAGGAACGCACCGGGCACGAAGAACAGGTGGGTCGGACTGTGAACGAGGAGGAAGCGCAGGTGCCTCCACCCATCGCGGAAGCTCGAGAGCTTTGACTCTCCCTCCCGAGGGTGGTACTCGATCGGGATCTGATCGATCGCGAGGTTCTCCTTCGACGCCCGGATCACCATCTCCGACGCGAACTCCATCCCGGTGGTCTGGAGGTCGAGCCGCGGAAGCACGTCGCGCTTCAACGCGCGCATGCCGCAATGCGCATCCTTGACGCCGGTACGGAAGAAGAGGTTGAGCGTTCCCGTTAGCACGGGGTTCCCGATGTAGCGGTGCAGCCACGGCATCGCTCCAGGCTTGATGTTGTCCATCCGATCGCCCATGACGAGCTCCGCTCCGTCCTCGAGGCGCTCGACGAACCGCGGGATGTCGTTGAAGTCGTAGGTCAAATCGGCGTCGGCCATCACGATGTAGGCGCCTCGGGCAGCGGCGAAGCCGGCGAGATAGGCGCTGCCGTAGCCCCGGCGTTGCTCGGGGACCACCCGAGCCCCCGCGTTCGTTGCAAGATCGGCGCTTCCGTCCGTCGAGCCGTTGTCGACCACGATCACCTCACCAGGAATCTCGTGGTCGTCGAGGACATTCCGGGCGAGGGTCACACACCGCTCGATCGACGCAGCCTCGTTGAGGCACGGAATCACGACCGAGACAACAAGCTCCCCGTCACGGGTCGTGCTAGGGGCAACTGCGGCAGACGTTTCGCTGACCGGCGTCATCGGCTAAAGGGTACGGCGTTTGCTCTCGGGCAGCCTTGTTCCTAAAGCAACCTTTACAACGACGGCGGTCGACAAGCCCGCTTCTGCGAACCTGCCGCGCGGAACGATGCGGATCTGCCTCGTCTACGACTGCCTCTACCCGTACACGGTCGGCGGCGCCGAGCGCTGGTACCGAGCGCTTGCCGAGCGGATCGCCGAAGCCGGGCACGACGTGACGTATCTGACGCTCCGCCAATGGCCGCGGGGAGCGGACCCCGGGGTGCCCGGTGTCGAGGTCGTGACCGTCGGGCCGCACATGCCCCTCTACACCGACGGCCGCCGACGAATCGTGCCGCCGGTCGTCTTTGGGGCCGGCGTGTTCCTGCACCTGCTCCGGCGAGGCAAGCGGTACGACGTCGTTCACACGTCGTCGTTCCCGTACTTCTCGCTGCTCGCGGCGGCTTCGCTCCGCCGAGTGCTTCACAGGCGGCTGTTCGTCGATTGGCTCGAAGTCTGGACACGCGAGTACTGGCAGGAGTATCTCGGCCGCCTCGGCGGGATCGGTTGGCGGGTTCAGAGGCAGGCGGTTCGCACCAAGCATCGCGCCTTCTGCCTCTCGAGGCTCCATGCGGAACGATTGCGAGAGGAGGGGTTCGACGGCCCGATCACGATCCTCCGAGGCCTTTACTCTGGTGACGCCGAACGCCGCCCGCCTCGGGATTCGACGCCCGTCGTCGTCTTCGCCGGGCGGCACATCCCCGAAAAGCGGGTCACATCGATTCCGGCGGCTGTTGCGGCCGCGCGCAGCGTGCTTCCGGAGCTGCGAGCGGAGATTTACGGCGACGGGCCAGAGCGGCAGGAGCTGCTGCGCAGGATTCGAGAGCTCGGGCTCGAGGACGTCGTCGCCGCGCCCGGTGTCGTTCCCGCCGAGCAAGTCGCGGAGGCGCTCGGGACCGCGCTCTGCCTCATCCTTCCCTCGCGCCGCGAGGGCTATGGACTCGTCGTCGTGGAGGCGGCTGCGAAAGGAACGCCGAGCCTCCTCGTCGCGGGGCCCGACAATGCTGCCGCCGAACTGATCGAGGACGGCATCAACGGCTTCGTCGCCGAGGACGCTGCACCGGACACGATGGCGGCCGCCATCATTCGCATCCACGAGGCGGGCGAGGCACTACGCGGTGCCACAGCGGATTGGTATCGCCGCAACCAGGAGGCACTTTCAATCGATTCCTCCCTGGACAAGGTTCTCGCGGCATACGCCGAGAGCGCCGAGTGAAGGTCGGGGTCAACCTCTGCCACCTCGTTCCAGGCGAGACGGGCGGGACGGAGATCTACGCTCTGCGGCTACTCGAGGCCCTGGCGGCGCTCGATTCTGCACCTGATCTCGTCGTCTTTGCGCCGAGGGCCGCCTGCGAACCGCTCCGCCGGGAGCCCTGGGCCTCGTCCGCCGAGCTCGTGCCGCTTGGGTTCGACGCTAGAAGCCGACCGGCGCGCGTCGTCGCCGAGCAGACGCTGCTTCCGCGTGCACTCCGGCAGCGGCGCCTCGACCTCGTTCACAACATGTCCTCGTCCGCCCCGGTTTTTCCGGGTATTCCGCAAGTGACCACGATTCACGATCTCATCTACAAGCGGTTTCCGGAGACCCATGCAGGACTCTTCTCCTACGGCATGCGGGTCCTTGTCCCGCTCGCAGCCAAGAGGTCACGGCGCATCGTCGCCGTCTCCGAGGCGACGAAGCGCGACATCGTCGAACTGCTCCATGTCGACTCTGGCCGTGTCGACGTGACCTATGAAGGGCCGGGGATGCGCGAGGCCCAACCGGTTCCCGAGCAGCTACTGCGCGAACGGTTCGACCTCGGAACAGCCCCGATCGTGCTCACGGTTTCGGCGAAACGGCCGCACAAGAACCTCGAGCGCCTGTTTGAGGCGTTCGCACGAGTCACGCTCGAGACGCTCCCCGTCCTCGTCGTCCCCGGGTACGCGACCTCGTTCGAGCACGATCTGCTCCGGCGCGCCGAGCTGGCAGCTCCGGGCCGAGTTCGGTTCACGGGCTGGCTCGAGGACGATGCCCTCGAGGGCTTCTACCGCGCGGCGTCCTGCTTTGTCTTTCCATCACTCGCGGAGGGCTTCGGTCTGCCGGTGCTCGAAGCGCTGGCGCGCGGAGTACCAGTGGCGTGCTCGAACGCATCGTCGCTCCCGGAGGTGGCCGGCGACGCGGCGCTGTACTTCGACCCGTTCGACACCGACGCGATCACGAGGGCCATCGAGCGGCTGCTGGGCGAGCCCGAGCTTCGGCAGCGCCTCGCCGCAGCAGGACTGGAACGCGCGCGGTCGTTCACGTGGGAAGCCGCTGCGAGCCGAACGCTCGAAACCTATCGGCGGACGCTCCTGTGACCCTGCGAATCGGGATCGACGCCCGCGCAGCCACCGAGGTGCCGGCGGGACGTGGACGGTTCGTGCGCGAGCTCCTCCGCGCCCTCGCAAGACTGGATGCGGAGCATGAGTACGTGCTCTACGCACGAGAGCCATGGTCCGACGAGAAGCTCGATCCCCGCTTTCAGTGGGATTTGCTCGACGCGCCCGATCCGCGTTGGAACATTCGGGTCGGCCTCACCGCACACCGAACCTCGGACGTCTTCTTCTCGACGAACAGCTACCTGACCGCCTGGTTCACGAGGAAACCAACTGCGCTAAACGTCTTCGACATGATCGCCTGGGACGCGCCGGAGAGCGCACAGAAGCGTGCGGCGAGAATCGAACGGCTGACGCTTCGGCGCGCCTTGCGCCGCGCTGAACACGTCTTCTGCAACTCCGAGTCGACGCGGAGCGACCTGCTGCAGCGGTACTCGTGGGTGTCCGCCCGGACCTCGGTTGTTCCACTCGCCGCGGACGAGCAGTTCGGCCGCGAGATCCCAGAAACGACCATCGACGAGGTTCTGCGGCGGCTGGAACTCGACCAGCCTTTCGTTCTTGCGACCGGAACGATCGAGCCACGAAAGAACCTCGCGCGGCTTATCGACGCTTTCGCCGCACTCCCCGGCGAGGTGAGACGAACGCATCTGCTCGCTTTGGCAGGCCCGCGGGGCTGGGCAGACGAGCAGATCCTCGAGCGGGCCGGTGAGGACCGGGAGAGGGTTCGCGTCCTCGGCCGGGTTTCCGACACGGACCTCGTCGCCCTCTACCGCTCGTGCGCGGCGTTTTGCTACCCGTCTCTCTACGAGGGCTTCGGCTTACCCGTCGTCGAGGCAATGCGGGCGGGGGCTCCTGTCATCACGTCGAACGTGTCGAGCCTTCCCGAGGTCGCCGGCGAGGCTGCCGAGTACGTCGATCCAGCTTCCGTGACCGAGATCTCCACGGCGCTCGCGCACGTGCTTACCGACGCACCCCGGCGCGACGAACTTCGGCGTCGCGGACGGGAGCGGGCAAAGACGTATTCGTGGGACGCGACCGCAGCGGCAATGCTTCGTCAGCTGGAGGAACTCGGCGCCAGGACGCGCTCGTAGGCGGCGGCCAGTCGATCCCCCGCCGCCGCGGTCGAGTAGAGCTGCACACGAGCTCGCGGATGCTCGACCCGCTCTCCCGGAGGCTGAGCCAACGGCCCGGCTGCGAGTTGGCGCGCAAGCCCGATCCAGTCGCCCGGCGTGAAGAAGACGCCCGAATCCCCGACCACCTCCGGAATCGCTCCCGAGCCGCTCGCGACGATCGGCAGGCCGGCTGCCATCGCTTCCGCGAGGACAAGTCCGAACTGTTCCTCCCAGAAGCATCGGGGCGGATCGCCGAGGTAGACGCTGCAGCCAGCGGAGGACAGGCTCGCCAGCACCATGCAGGAAGCGCGGGCATAGAGCTCGGGCATGTCGGCGTAATCAACAGCGCCGAACTCGACGCGATCGCCAATGCCGAGCTCGTGCGCGAACGACTCGAGCCGTCCGCGCTCGGGACCGCTGCCGACGACCAACAGCCGAGGACGGACGCCTGCGGGTGCCGGAACGACGCCGCGCTCGAGAGCGGCGATCGCCCGCATCACGTCCTGGTGCCCCTTCTCCCACACGAGCCGCCCGGGAGAGATCAGCACGTGCTCGGTCGGAGGCGGATCGGGCCTGGCAGCCGCTTCGAACCGATCAAGTGCGACTCCAGGGTAGGAGACGAGGATCCGGTCGGGGTCGACGCCCTCCAGGATCAAGCCGTCTCGCGCCCGCTCGGTCGCGGCGAGGAAGAGATCGGCGGCAGCGAGCGTCTCGCGGCGATACTCGCGCGCATGTCGATTCCTGAACGTGTTCAGGAGCGGCAATGTCTCCCAGATCGTGGCAACGAGCTTGAAGCGATGTCGAGCCTTCCGCCGCGCTACGTCGGCCGTGAACCAAAACGAGAGCTCGGCAGCATGGACGATGTCGGCGTCCGCGAGCGCATCGTCGATCCGCAGATATCGCTCGCCGACGACCCCGGCAACGACGTCACCGACACGGCCGCGGGGCAGAAGATCACGAACGGCGCGCACACTCTGGACGGGAAGCGCAACCGCATCGGTGTCGAAGATGTTCTGCCGGGTCTCGAGATAGCGGATGTCGAAGCGGTCGGAAAGCCGCTCCCACGCCTGAAGATCCCATGGGGCAACGAGATGGCCCCTGACGAGGACGACACGCGGTCGATCGCTCACTGGTCCTGCCCGCCCCACGCCCAGAGCACTCCCTGACCGGATCCGTAATCCGGACCGTCAGCGATCTCGAGACCGGTCCGCCGCAGCAGCTCGACGGCCTCCGCACGCGTTTCGGGCCCGGGTGACATGTAAGGATGAAACTCGAGCACGACCGCGGCCGGACGGAGAGCTGCGAAACGCGGGTCGCTGAGGATCGCCCACTCGCCACCCTCGATGTCGATCTTGATCAGGTCGGCCCCCTCCAGATACGGGAAGACGTCGAGCGCAGGAACGGTCCGCGCCGCCTCGCCTTCCGCGATCCGAGACACCGATCCGCCACCCGCCGTGAAGGGGACAGTGCCATCGTCGGTCGACGCGGCTGCCGGCACTACTTGCCACGTGCCCGTGCGGTCGTTGAGCGAGACGCAGCGCCGGAAGACGACGAGATTTGCCGGGTCGGGCTCGAAAGCGACGATCTGGGCCTCTGGGAACGAGCGGAGCACCCAGAGGCCGAACAAACCGATGTTCGCCCCCAGGTCCACCGTCACCGGCGGCCTTCCCAGCGCCTCGAGCGCAGCGCGCACAGGCCGCGGGAACTCGTAGTCGCGTTTGTAGAAGACCTCCCCGAGGATCGCAGCGTCAGGTGTCCCGTGGCGGATGAGAACGTCGAAATCGCCGTCCCGCAGGCGGTAACGGCCGACGCGGCCGGGAGCCAGCAGCTCACGCAGCACGAAGCGAGACGAGCCGCGGACGACCGAACCTCGCAGCACCGTTGCGACCAGCGGCTCGACTCGCGGATGCTTCAGGAAGCCGCGGAGCGGCGGCGTCGCGGCAGCACGCCGCAGCCTGCCCACGAACGCGCTCACGGCTCGCCCTCGCGCCCAAACGCCAGCGCGGCCGCACGCCGACCGATCTGGCGGTACGTCTTCGCCAGTTCCGGGTCGCGTCGGCGAACCATCAGCGCTCGGATCGAGCTCGTCAACGCGAACGTCCCCCCAACGACGCGCTTCTGCCAACCGCCGAGGTAGCGTCCTGCGTAGCGAAGACTCCCGCCGTAGGAACGTTCGATGGCCTCACCGCGAGACAATCGGCGGGCGCTGTGCCCGCCGACGTGCTTGAAGACGGCGGTCGGCACGTAGATCACGTCGCCGTGCACACAGAGCCGCCTGGCGAGGTCCACGTCCTCGTACCAGAAGGAATAGCCCTCGTCCCAGCCGCCGATCGTCTCGAACACTTGGCGTCGTACGAGCAGACACGCGCCCGGCGGCTGATCGACGACGACTGTCGTGTGCTCATCGAGCGGATGCCGCAAGGGCCCTCCCGTCCAGGGATTCCGCGGCCAGACACGAGGCAGGCCTGTGAGCGACGCAACAAATGTCGCCGCCGTCGGAAACGGTTTGGGCTGATACTCGAGCTGAGTCGATCCGTCGTGAGGGTTGACGAGCCGGCCTGCAGCGGCAACCGCGCGAACGTTGCTTTCGAGCGCGCGCTCGAGCTCTTCGATCGATCCTTCGGTCGCCAAGACGTCGTCGTTGAGAAACAGCACGAGCGGTGCACTGCCTTGCTCGGCTCCGCGGTTGAAGGCTGCGGAGAGTCCAAGCGGCTCGGTCAGGCGGGCGACGTCTGCTGACGGAAAGGCGTTGCCGACGGCTTCGTCCGTGCCGTCCCGCGAACCGTTGTCGACGACCGTGATCGAGGCAATCCGCGGGCTCTCCAGCTCGGCGAGGCAGGCGAGCACCATCTCTTTCGAGTCGGCTGTCACGACGACGACGTCGATCACGCGAGCTTGGAATCGCGCCGCGTCAAGGCCGTAAACGCTTCGAGGACTTCGGGAGGCACCGCCCGGAAGGCAAACAGGAGCACGACATAGGCGGCACCGACCGCTGCCGCGAGGGCAAGACCGGACAAGCCGGGGACGAACGCCAGGGTCGCCGCGACCCCTGCCGCCGCGCCGACCGGCAGGACAATCCGCAACGGGAGCCGCAAGGCTGCCCGCCTGAGGGCCACGAAGTACGCGACCGCGAGAGCGAACTCGCCGACAGTCGTTGCGATCGCCGCGCCCTTCGCGCCGAGCGAAGGAACCAGCGCCAGCGTCAGGACGAGGCTGAGGACCAACCCGAGGCAATTCGACACGAGTAGCGCGGTATGTCGGTGCAACGACAGCAGGACATAGGCGAACGCGACGGCGAGGAAGCTGCCGAGAATCGCCGCCGCCTGGATCTGCAACACGGGCACCGCCGGCCCGAATCCGGGACCGGCGACGACGTCGATCGCGAAGCGGGCGCCTGCCGCAAGCGTGAGCGCAACCCCGGCGCCCACGATCAGCGACATCTCCCAGACTCGGGCCGAGGCGTATTCGAGACGCTGCCGGTCGTCGCGGGCGGCCCGTGCGAGAACCGGGAATGCGGCGCCGACGATCAGCAGCGGGACGTTTCCGAGTACGGTGAAGATCCGGAAAGAGGCGCCGTAGTAGCCAGTCTCCTTCGCCGTCCCCACGAGCGAAGTGACGATGACCGTGACCGAGACGTAGATTGTCCCCACCGCCGAGGCGGCGACGTACGCGAACGTCGTCGAGGTGATCTTCCGCCACTCGGTCCGTCCGAACCTCGGCATGAACGGCGCGTCCCGTCCGACGAGCACGAGCGTCGCAAGTAGGAGGGCGATGCCCACGGGGATCGGAACGGCAAGGAACGGCAGCAACCCCCCGCCCGCGACAACAAGCAGGACGACGAGGGCGACCGTCGCTGCCTGCCTCAGCACCTCGAGCACGCTCGCCCAGCCGAAGCGCAGAGTCCCGATCAGCGGGATCCCCGCGGTCTGTTGGACAACCATCACGAGCAGGCCTCCGCCGGCGACGAGGACGCCCAGCGCGATCACCGAGGGGTAGGACGCGACCGCTGCGAAAATCGCTGCGACCCCGATGCCGATCACGGTGAGCGTGAGGCGAATCCCAAGCAAGTTCTGGAGCAACCGCTTCCGCTCGGTTCCTCCGAGCGTCGCGTACTCGCGAACCCCTAGGTTCGACATTCCGGCCTCGCTGAGCCCGGTCACGATTGCCAGCAGCGACGAGACGGTGACATATCTCCCCCAAGTCGTGAGACCAAGGTGCCGAATCATCAACGAGGCCGAGAGAACGCTCAGCAGGACGCCGGTCAGATAAGAGCCGGCTCGGAACGCGCTTCCCCGAATGACGCGGCCACCCGCAGTCGGCGTATCCAAGGCGTCGACGGGATCGATCCCCTCCGGCCCGACAAGGGGCTCGTCCGGCGTAGACGCTGCGCCAATGCGTTCGCCGGGCGACACCACAGGAGCTTGCCAGAACGTCCCGACCACGTCCGTGGACGATTCACCCATCGATGGCCCAGATACGATCAGGCGCCGGTGGATGAGGCCTCAACGCGTCGTCTGACCTCCGTCGGCATCAACGCGCTCTTCCTTCGACCGCAGATGGGCGGGATCGAGACGTATGTCCGCGAGCTCGTTCCCGCATTGATCGAGGCACGGCCCGACCTCCGCATTGTCGTCTTTGCCGCAGGCTCGGGCCGCGAACTGCTGGCTGAGGAATCGTGGGCCGATGCCGTCGAGATCGTTGACCACCCGATTGCGAATCGGCGATTCGCACGAGCGATCAGCGAGGTTGCGCTCGTCGGGAGGCTTGCATCGAAGCACCGCCTTGACGTTCTCCACAGCGTGGCCCTACTCGGCCCGCTTTGGACGAATGCTCGAAGCGTGGTGACTGTTGCCGACGTGACCTGGCTTCGTGAGCCCGCGTCGGTCGACACGACGACACGGCTCATTTGGCGGACGTTCGTTCCACCCGCAGTGCGGCGGGCCGCCAGGGTGATCACTCACTCGGAAGCCTCGCGCCGAGAGATCGTCGAGGATTTGCCAGTCGACCCTGAGCGAGTCGACGTGATCCCTCACGGCCCAGGGACATCAGGAGACGGCGCGTACACGCCTGAGCCGGAGCTCCGGACGCAGCTTCGACTGGGTGCAGGCCCGATTGTGCTTGCAGTCTCGGCGCTGAGCGCCCACAAGAACGTCGATACGCTCGTCGAGGCGCTGCCTGCCGTCGTGGAGGCTCACCCTGACGGGGTTCTGGTCGTGCCGGGCAATCGGACGGCCTACGGCGACAGGCTTGAAATGCTCGCGGACACCCTCAACGTGGGTCGCTCCCTCGTCTTGCCGGGCTGGGTTTCGGAGCCCCAGCTCGAAGGGCTCTACCGAGCAGCGGCGTGCTTCGCATTTCCCTCGACGCGAGAGGGCTTCGGGCTTCCAGTGCTCGAGGCGATGCGTCGAGGCGTCCCGGTGGCGTGCTCGGACGTATCCGCGATTCCCGAAGTCGCAGGCAAGGCTGCGATTTACTTCGATCCACGGCGTCCTTCCGACATTGCGAGGGCGCTGAATTCGGTCCTGACCGACCACGATCTAGCCACTCGACTGAGTGCCGAGGGGCGGAGGCGCGCTGCGACTTTCAGCTGGCAACGTGCCGCCGTCGAGACGATCGCCTCCTACGAGCGGGCCCTGGACACGTGATCTCGGAGCAAGCGCTCCGGCTCCTTCGCCGATCGGCCCGTCTCCCCGGCGCTCGCCGACTCACTCGAGTCAAGCTTTTGATGCGCTTCAGCTTCGCACTCCGCGCGGCTCTTGTGCGGGAGCGTCTCGAGTTCGCCTGGCTCGAGCTAGCCAGGGCGGAACCGGTGCTGAGGACGCATCATCTACGGGACACGGGTGTCGGGTTCGCGGTACGTCATCAGACCGCCGACATCCTGGCCTTGGATGAGCTCATCTCGCAGCGCGAATACGAGATCCCGCGCGAGGTCCGGAATCTGCTTGCTCGCCAACGCCCTCTTCGGGTACTCGACCTCGGCGCAAACATCGGTCTTTTCGGAGCATGGGTCATTGGCCAGTTTCCGGAAGTGCAGATCACGTCCGTAGAGGCGGACCCCGACAATGCTCGCGTCCTCGCGCAAACCATCGCTGCGAATCCGGGCACGCGTTGGAAGCTCATCGAGGCGGCCGCTTCGACGCGCCTAGGCACTGTGCGCTTCGTGTCCGGAAAACAGACGACCTCGCATCTCGCCGGGCCGGGTGAGGACGGGATCGAGATCGCGGCAGTCGACGTCTTCGAACTCACCGGCGATATCGACTTGCTGAAGATCGACATCGAAGGCGGGGAATGGGCCCTCCTCGAGGATCGGCGGTTCGCCGAGCTTCGTCCCACCGCGGTCGTGTTGGAGTACCACCCGCGGGGCCCCCAGGCGGTGGACGCCGAAACGGCTGCGCAAGACCATCTGCGGGGTTCTGGATTCGAGATCGCAAGCGTCCGAAGACATCCAGAGCACGGGACCGGCCTTGTCTGGGCCGTAACCGACGTCGCTACGGAGCGCTAAAGGCAATGTGACCCTCGGCGTGAGTCGCGTCGAGGGCGCGTCCGATCCGACGGACGCTGCAGCGCTGTCGGCAGCGGATCGCGAGCGTGACCCCGCGCGCCTCCGTTGCCACGACGAGGTCGCCGCCGTGAACCCCACTTCGGACGAGGCGATCGGCCGGCATTCGCAACAGGCTGTCGCTTCCGGTCGTCGGCGAGCCTGGCGCAGCTAGGTCGGCCAGGTACGCCGCCTGCGGCCGGGTGAACGACCGCGGGGCGAAACCGATGCTCTCGACTCCAATGTCGCTGCCTGCCGAAATCGCGGGGCTAGCAACGAGCCGAAGGCCGCCTCGAGCCCCGAACGCGTAGATCCGCCCGGTGAGCTCGTCGGCCGCGATTAGCCGGCCCGCGAAGCGGCCGAACCCGGAGGGCGCGACGGCCGCTCCTCCCTCGACCCGCGGTGCCCCATGAACGACGACCGTGGCTCGGCCGCGGCAGTCGATTGCGTAAAGGGTCGTTTGCCCCGAGACGATCGCGGTGACGAGCAGGCGATAGCCGAACCGGCCGACCCCGTCGTACGCGATCGTCGACAGGAAGCTCCCCGGCGGGAGATCCGCGAACCGGCGCGCCTTGCCGGAGCGGGCGACGACCGTCACCCCCGGATGATCGACCGGGTCTAGTGCGTAGACGTCGTCGCGCCGGAAGGAACAGCCGGCCGATCGCAGTCGTCGAGCCCGCGAGAGCGCGATGTATGTCTCGCCCCGTGCGGGCAGATAGCCGCCGGGTCCGCGCGCGTACCGTGTCAACGACCCCGTGCGGCCGAGCAGGGAAAGGCCTCCCGCCGCGGCGACGACCATCCGGCCGTCGGCGCGCGGACCTGCGACGTCGAGGACACCGGGAACTCGCATGAACCGCTCCCAGCGGATCTCGCGGTTCGGGCCCGCGGCAGACGCGCCGGCGACGAAGAACACGGCACCGACAGCCAGTAGAGCCCTCGACCGTCTCAAGGCCCTAAGGCCGAGACTGGGCGACGGGCGATTCCGTCGATGAAAGGCGCTCGATGTCGGCATCGACCATCAACTCAACGAGCTCGCGGAAGGAGACTCGAGGCTCCCAGCTCAAACTGAGGCGCGCCTTCGAGGCATCGCCGACCAGGTGGTCCACCTCCGCCGGTCGAAGAAAAGCCGGATCGGTGGCCACGTGCCGCTCCGAGGAGACCCCCGCCCGCTCGCAGGCGATCTCGACGAACTCCTGCACCGAGTGTTCCTCCCCCGTCGCCACGACGTAGTCGGTCGGCTCGTCTTGCTGGAGCATGAGCCACATCGCTTCGACGTAGTCGCCGGCGAAGCCCCAGTCACGTTTGGCCTCGAGGTTGCCGAGCCTAAGCTCCTCTGCAATGCCGAGCTTGATGCGAGCGACGCCGTCGCTGATCTTGCGCGTCACGAACTCCAGGCCCCGGCGCGGACTCTCGTGGTTGAAGAGGATTCCGGACACCGTGTAGAGACCGTATGACTCGCGGTAGTTGACCGTTATGTGGTGGCCGTAGACCTTTGCGACGCCGTATGGAGAACGCGGGTGGAAGGGGGTCAGCTCGTTCTGCGGAACCTCCCTCACCTTTCCGAACATCTCCGACGACGACGCCTGGTAGAAACGGATCTGAGGGTCGACCGAGCGAACCGCCTCGAGCATCCGCGTGACCCCCACTGCCGTGAACTCAGCGGTCAGTACCGGTTGGTTCCACGACGTGGGAACGAAGCTTTGCGCGGCGAGGTTGTAGACCTCGGCGGGCTGGGCCGTCCGCAGCGCCGCATCCAGCGACGGCGGGTCGAGGAGATCGCCCTGGATCAGGGTTAGCTGGTCGACGAGATGCCCGATCCGCTCGAGGTTCTCGGTGGACGCGCGCCGCGTCATGCCGAAGACCTCGTAGCCCTTTCGCAGCAGAAACTCCGCGAGATACGAGCCGTCCTGGCCCGTGATGCCGGTTATCAGGGCACGGCGCCCGTTCATCCGACCTTCACCGCGGCCCGGGCCGCGTCGAGAGTTTCGACGAGCGTCTGCTCGAGCGGAATCTCCGGTTCCCACCCCGTCGCCTGCCGAATGCGGGTCGCATCGCCGAGCATCCGCGGGATTTCGGCTGGCCGGATTCGCTCCGCCCGCGACTCGACGTCGATCGAACATCGCGCGAACGAGACGATCTGGGCAAGCACGTCCCTCATCGCCACCGAACGACCCGACGCAACGTTGTACGTCCCTGGTTCGACCGACTCATCAAGCAAGAGCGTATAAGCGCGGCAAACGTCGCGAACGTCGCTGATGTCTCGTTCCGCGGAGAGGTCGCCCACCTCGAGCACCCCACCACCCGCCTCCTCGAGGCGCGCGACTTGCGCTGCCCAGGATCCGACGGCGAACCGTTCATCGCGGCCGGGCCCCTCGTGGTTGAACGCGCGGGCAACAACGACGTTGACGCCACGCCGGGCGACCTGGCCGCAGGCAATTTCCGCGGCGGCTTTCGTCGCGGCGTAAGGCGACAACGGCTCGACGGGAGCGGATTCGGGAGTGGGCAGGGTCTCGGCGCGCCCGTAGACCTCACCGGTCGACGTGAAGAGGATGCGTGCTTTGGGCTGCTCGCTTTGCACTGCTTCGAGCAAGTTGACCGTGCCGACGACGTTGACCGTCCAGGCTGCCGAAGCATCACCCCATGAGGCCGCGACCGAGGATTCCGCCGCAAGGTGGACGACGGCATTCGGTCGGGCGCCTTTGACGGCCGCGCGAACAGCGGATGCGTCGAGGACATCCGCTTCGAACGGGATGAACGAGTCACCGAGGCTCTGACGAAGATGTCTACCGACGAACCCCGACGCGCCGGTGACGAGTACCCGATCAGGCACTACGGCAGACTATTCCTCCGCTGGGCTTGAAGCACCTTCCTCCCGGATCCGACCCTCGAGCAGCGCGAGCCGCTGGGCAAGAATTCGGTTCTGGTCCGAGAGCCGCGAGATCACGGTCGAATAATGGAGCAGCAGCACGAGGACGAAGAAGCCG
>Ga0075425_100004386_pt1 | contig 14559 bp, 14 predicted proteins | sample SoiMethybrSBSTD4_FD_75300 | JGI IMG/M metagenome (GOLD analysis project Ga0075425, IMG submission 75300) | Bulk soil microbial communities from a Populus tree surrounding site in Tennessee, USA - Soil MetaG P. TD hybrid SBSTD4 | ecosystem: Environmental > Terrestrial > Soil > Tree plantation...
CGCGGTCGTCTTCGACTCGAGCCCCGCCCATTCGAACACGGTCGATCGCTGTACCCGCTTCTGTGCAACGAGCGTCGTCAGCGAGCCGCAGCACCACGCTGCCAGCACGATCGCGCAGACCTGGCGAGTCGAAAGAGTCATGCGCAGAGTGTCGTGCGACGCGCGGGTGGTGTCAATCGCCGACAGCGTGTAGCATGAGCGGCGGGATCACAAACGCGGGATCGACAGTCCGCCGTCGACAGTGATCACCGATCCGGTCGCGTACGGCAGATCGCCCTGCAGCAGCGCCGAGACGAGGCGGCCGACATCGTCCGGCGTGCCCCACCGCCGCGCGGGGACAAGCCCGTCGGCAATGCGCGCGTCGTAGGCGTCCTTCACCGGCGCTGTCATGTCGGTCTCGATGATGCCTGGCCGCACTTCAAAGACCGGAATGCCATGCTCCGCGAGACGGACCGCGAACAACTGCGCCGCCATCGCGAGCCCCGCCTTGCTCACGCAGTACTCACCGCGATTCACCGATGCCATCGCCGCGGACACGGACGTTACGAAGACGATCGCCATCGCCCGATCACGATCCGACTTGCGCTGATCGATCATCGCGCGAGCGACCTGCCGCGTCAGAAAGTACGGACCGTGGAGGTTCGTCCGCATCACGGCGTCAAAGCTGTCTTCGGCCGCGTCGAGCAGATCGGCCCGGACCTTCGGCGCGCGGCCCGCGTTGTTCACCAGCGCGTCGATGGCGCCCCAGTGCTCGCGCACGGCGGCGACGAAGTACTCGTGGTCCGCCGTCCGCGACACGTCGAGCGGCCGGTAGAGCACGTCGGCGCCGCCGCCTCGCAGCTCGGCGACGACGCCGCGCACGTCGGTTTCGGCGCGCATGCCGCACAGCGCGAGGTCCCATCCGTCGCCAGCCAGCGAGCGCGCGATGCCGAGGCCGATACCGCGCGTGCCGCCCGTGACGATCGCGACGCGCCGGCGACGGGCCGTCATGCGACGACCTTCGCGCGCTCGGCGCCGAAGAATGTCAGATACGGACCGCGGCACAGCCGCTGGACGTAGAGCGCCGCTTCGCGCGCGTGATAGTCGCCCCACATGCTCGACTCGCCGCGCGGTGTCTTCGCACCGGCCGGTACGTGATCCCACCCGTTGGGCCGGTGATAAATCGAATGCAGCAGCAGTCCCTGATGATCCGCCGACGCGCTCAGGTACGGACCGTTCGGATCGAACAGCGTGCCGAGCACGATGAGCCCTGCCTGCGTGTATCGAGTGCCGCCGCCGCCGCGCTGCGACAGATGGCGTCCGAAGCGCAGCAGCCCCTGCGCCGCGATTGCCGCGGCCGAACTGTCGACCGGCTCGAAATCGTTGAACGGATCGGCCGGACGCAGGCGCCAGTCGGGAAGCATCGCGAGGCCGGGAGCACCGGAGTCCCAGTACGGCACCCCGTCGGCGCAGGCGATCTCGATGTAGTAGTCGCACGTCGCGCGCGCCGCTTCGATCATGAAATCGTCGACCGTTCCGATCGACTCCAGGAATTCGATCTGCTCGGCGAATCCGAGCATGGCCCACGCGAGGCCGCGCGTCCACGTCGTGAACGGCGAGTAGCCCTGCTGACTGTTCGGTCCGCGGTACGAGCCGCTGACCGTGTTGAACAGGCTCTCGTGCGCGACGCGGCCGCGGACGTCGTAGATGTCGCGTCCACGGCCGTAGTAGACCGCGTAGGTCGCGGTCGCGTGCGCGTGCTGCCGCAGCCGATCGAGCAGGCTGACGCGCGCGTCCTGCTCCGAGACGAGGACGTGTCCGAGCTGGTGCGCGAGCGCCAGCACCCGCAGCGTCCGGATCGTGTCGACGAACAATGAGTGCGGTCCGTTGAAGGAGTGGATGAATCCCCCGGCTTCGATCACTCCGGGGGCCCCCCGGACAATCGGCGTCCACCGCGACGCCTGCACGGCGCCGCTGACTTTCAGCGCCAGCTCGTAAAGCGCAATCTGCCCCTCGGATGCGTCGAAGCGCCCTTCGCGCGCGAGCCGCCACAGCGCGCCGTACGTGCTGACGTTGTTGAATCCGTGATCGTGGACGCCGGTGTGCGTCAGGTGCGACGGCATCCGCTCGACGGTCCGCGCCCGCCCGAGCTCGAGGAATTCGCGTTCGCCGGTGGCGTCGAACTGCAGCAGCGCCGACCCGAACTGAAAGCCCTGCGTCCACTCGGTCCAGCCGCGCGCGCGGTAGCGCCCCTCGACCGTGAACACCGGCGCGCCGTCGGACGGATTCCAGCCGCGCTCGATCGCCGCGATCTTCTGCGCCGACAGATCGAAGACGCGATCGATCGTCGGCAGCAGATCCTGCGGCTTCCGGACGTCGTTCCCGGGTCCGAACGCGATCATTTCGTCTCGTACGTGATGATGACGACGAGATCGTCGCTGCCGACCTGCTTCAAGCCGTGCGAGCTGCCGGTGCGCGTCAGAATCGCGGTGCCGGCAGCGACGTCGTACGGTTTGTCGTCGAGCGTCATGACGCCGCGCCCGCTCAGGACGTAGTAGACCTCGTCTTCGTGCTGTTCGTGATAGCCGATGCCCGCGCCCGGCTTGAGCACGCGCTTGCGAAACGAGAAGCGCAGGTTCGGCGTCTTGTCGAAGAACACGTAGCCGACCGTCTGACCCGGGCCGTCGTGCGGGCCGCGTTCCGATTTGGCGACGTCGGCGTCGCGCTGGATGATGTAGCCGCCCTTCTTCCCCGGCTCCTGCGCAAAGACGGCGGCGGTTAACAGAAGGAATGCGAGCACGCGCATCATGTGAGCTCCTTCGCACGGACATTCTTGACCTGAATCGCTTCCGGCCGATCCGAATAAAACCGGTCGAGCGGATAGCAGCCGGACACGAGGCCCAGCCGCGGACCGGTCGTGCAGTCGCTGAAGGTGCGGCAGAACGACGCGCGCCGCAGCGGACGCCCGTTCAGCACATCGGCCGGCAGATCGGGATACGCGAGCACCATGCGTCCGAGTCCGACGAAATCGGTCATGCCGGTGCGCACCGTGTGCTGCGCCACGTGCGGCAGCCACTCCTGCAGATAGCTGTAGCCCGAACCGACGAAGACGATGTTGGGAAAAGCCCGCTTCAGCAGCGCGGTCGCCGCCATCTGCCGCGCGACGCCGCGCAGCGGATCTTCGGGCGGCTCGTAGCCGTCGAGCGGCGGAAACAGCGCCGGCCGCTGCACGTGCGGGTTGTAGTACGGACTGCCGGCGCTCGTGCAGATCCAGCGCACGTCTCGCTCTTCGAGCATGCGCAGCACCGCGCGCGGCTCCTCGAGCGCGTCGTCCAGCGAGTCATCGTTTTCGATGACGCCGAATCCCTGCGCGACGTCGGCGGCCTGTTCCGGCTCGCCGGTGCCGTCGGCGCGCTTGCGGTACGGAACCGTGTCGAAGACCGACAGGCGAACCGCGATCCGCAGCCCTGGTACGTCCGCGCGGATGCCGTCGATCACGCTCCGCAGGAAGCGCGTGCGATGCTCGAGCGGCCCCCCGTATTTCCCGGCTCGCCGCCTCGCTCCGAGCATCTCGTGACCGAGGTATCCGTGGCATGCCTTGACGTCGACGAACGCGAACCCGCAGCCATGCGCGCGACGCGCCGCCGCGACAACATCGTCGACGAGCCGATCGAGCTCGTCGTCGGTCAGGACGCGCACGCCGTTGGGAAACCGGCGATCGAGAATCGGATGGTTCGCGCCCGCGAGCGGCGCAGGCCGCCCGTGAACGTCGGGACGCGCGTAGCGTCCGGAATGCGTCAGCTGCAGACCGACCGACAGATCGCCGTCGGCGTTCGATCCGAATCGCTCGCGATGCGCGGCGACGAGATCCTCGCGCAGCGACGCGATTCCGCGCTCCGTCGACGCCGCCATCATCAGCTGATGCGGATTCGCGCGGCCGTCGTGCCGGACGGCGACCGCCTCGCCCCCCCAGATCAACTTCGCGCCGCTGACGCCGAAATGGCGCCATCGCCTGCGCGTCAGGTCGGTCGGCCCGCCGCCGCTGGTGCCGTCCCAGCCTTCCATCGGCAGGATGCAGAAGCGATTACCGACACGGACGCCGTCGGCCTCGATCGGTTGCGCCAGCGGCGACTCGGCCGGCGCCGCGAGATCGTCGTCGAACGGCAGGGCAATTCTCGATCGATCGAGATGCGCGCGGAAGGCCGCCGCCGTCTTCAGCGCTGCGACACGCGGATAGCTCAAAAGGATTCCCTGTCCGCCGATGGGCGCTTCGTATCGGGAATGCCTGGACTGTTGCGCAGCAGGAAATCGCGGACGCCCCGCAGCACGAACTGCGCACCGGCTGCGCGCGGCGGCAGCAGCAGATGATCCATGTCCACGCCGTTCACGTCGTCGAACCGAATCGCCGGCCGCGCGTCGGTCTTGTCGAGCGTGAAATGCACGTCGCGCGCGCCGAAGCCATTTACGTGGCGGGCGTAGAGTCCGTACACCGGAATGTTGCCGAACATGTCGGGCTCGGGATAGTCGATCTCTTTCTCGGGCGGTTCGAGCGTGGCGTCGGCGGCGGTGCCGCCGCCCTGATAGGCAATCCGCACGTCGCTCAGCGTGATGTCCTCGATCGGATGCCCCGGAATCCCGCTGATCAGGACGCCGTGCCGCGAGTCGACATTCGACGCGATGACGTTGTTGATGCGGACGCGCCTGATGACGCCCGGCGCCGGCTTGTTCGGTCCGCGCGCGCGGTTGCCGAGGCGGATAAAGATGGGCGCGTTGACGATGTCGCGCATCGTGATGTTGGTGATGGCGACGTCTTCGATCGGTCCGCCGTCGACGCTTTCGATCGCGAGCCCGCGGCTGTAGTCGAACACGCAGTTCGAAATCGTGACGTTCTTGAAGCCGCCGTTGCTCTCGGTCCCGAACTTGATGCGGCCGGTCGGCCCGCGCGTGTACTTCACCGTCCGCTTGAACGTGCCGTCGAGCAGCGTCCCTTCGTCGTAGCCGCTGACCTGACAGTTCGTAACGGTGACGTTCTCCGTCGCGCGCACCGATCCGACGCCGTAGCTGCTCTTCAGGCAAATCCCGTCGTCGAACGGCGAGTTGATCGTCGCGTTTGAGATCCGGACGTTCCGGCACGAGTCGACGTCGATGCCGTCGCGGTTCGTGTCGATCTTGATGTTGTCGATCGTCAGGTTGTCGACGCCGGTGGCGAGAATGGCAAACCAGCCGCCGTGCAGGATCGAGACGTCGCGAATCGTGACGTTGCGGCTGTTCCTGAGGCTGATCGCCTTGTCGCCGCTGCCGCGCGGCGTCTGATCGTTGTGATTCCGCACGAGCCCCTTGCCGTGAATCAGGCCGGGGCCGGCGATGGAGACGTTCTCGACGTTTTCGCCCCACAGCAGCGCGTTGTGCCAGTGGCTGTGGCCGAAGTCCTGATACATGTCGAGCGGATTCACTTCAGGTTCATCGTACGGTCCGGCAGCGGCGTCGGCGGCAAGGATCGTCGCGCCGTGGTCGATGAACAGTCCGACGTTGCTCTGCAGATGGATCGACGCCGACAGATACGTTCCCGCAGACAGGTGAACGGTCCCGCCTCCGGCTTTGTGCGCTGCGTCGATCGCCTTGTTGATGGCGTCGGTGTCGAGCGTCCTGCCGTCGCCCTTCGCGCCGAAGGCGCGGACGTCGAATCCCGGCGCCTGCTGCGCTGGTGTTTGAATACCGGCGAATGCGGCGAGCACCGCCGCCGCCGCGATCGTTCGAGCGGTCATCACATCCTCTCTCCTGCCCTGTAACTACTTCGACACGCGAAGCAGCGCGACGCCGTGGCTTGGAATGCTGACGGCGTACGTCTCGCCGAATGCGCCGCGATCGGCCTGCGCCCACAGATCGCGGATCCTGTGACCGCCACACGCCTGAAAATCGCCGCAGCGCAGCGTCGTCGACGCCTCGCTCGCGCTGCGATTGAACACGCCGATCGCCGTCGCGCCGCCGCTGAGCGGCTTGGTCCAGATCTCGACGTCGCCGTCCTTCCTGACGCGGCGGCCCTGCCGGCCCAGCAAATCCTGATCGATCGCGATGACGTCGCGGTTCGTGAGGATCTTCACCGTCTCCGGCGTCATGCTGCGCAGATCGTTGCCGGCGAGCAGCGGAGCCGACAGCAGCGCCCAGAGGCTCATGTGCGTGCGGTACTCGGCGTCGCTCATGCCGCCGTTTCCGATTTCGAGCATGTCAGGATCGTTGAAATGTCCCGGCTTCGCGTACGGACCGAGCTCGTCCTGGCCGAAGCCGATGCGCGTCATCGAATCCCAGTTGTCGGATATGTCGCCGGTGGTGCGCCAGAGATTGCCGCCGACTTCGGCGCCCCACTTCCAGACGTCCTGGCGTCCGTACTGGCAGAGGCTGTAGACGATCGGCCGCCCGACGGTGCGCAGCGCGTCGCCCATCTTCTGGTAAATCGCCTGCATCTCGCTGTCCTTGTACATCCGGCCGGCGCCGCACCAGTCGTACTTCAAGTAGTCGATGCCCCATTCCGCGTACGTCCGCGCATCGTCCATCTCGTGGCCGTAGCTGCCCTCGTAGCCGGCGCACGTGAACGGTCCCGGCGACGAGTAGATGCCGATCTTCAGCCCCTTGCTGTGGACGTAATCCGCGAGCGCCTTCATGTTCGGGAACTTCCGATTCGTGGTGATCCGTCCGTTCGCATCGCGGGCCTGTTCCCACGTGTCGTCGATGTTGACGTAGGTATAGCCGGCGTCCTTCATGCCGCTCGACGCCATCGCGTCTGCGATCGCGCGAACGGTGGCGTCGTCGATCTGGCCGTGGAAATGATTCCAGCTGTTCCAGCCCATCGGAGGCGTGCGCGCGAGCCCGTTGTCGGGCACCGGATGCAAGGCTGGGGGCTCGGCGCGCACGGGAAGACGGCCGGCGCTGTCGGGACCGCGATCCGCGGACAGCGTCTGATCGAGCCGTCCGGGCCGCGCGATCGTCAACGCGATTGTGTCGCCGGTTCGCGTGCCGCGATAGAGCGTCCGCCGCGGATTCGTCGCGGGCGCCGACGCAAAGCTGAACGTGTCGCCGTCGGCGGCGCCGTCGACGAACGGCTGCTCGGACGTCGGCGTGATGATCGCGCCGGTCAGGGCCGTGCCCTGCTGGGTGAGCACGAAGATCGTCTCGCGGAACGTGCCGTCGTTGTTCGGCACGCGCGAGACCCAGCGTCCGGTCAGCGTGTCGGCGGGACCGCCGATCGAGAGGGCGGCGATCGTAACGATGAGCGCGATGCGATTCATGCCCACACCTTTCCGTCCGGATAGCGATGCGCCATCCGGGACGATTCGCGAATCGTGATGCTGTAGCCCGGCTTCGACGGCGGCAGGTAGCGGCCGCCCCGAACGACAACGGGCTCTTCGAAATGTTCGTGCAGGTGATCGACGTACTCGATGACGCGGCCGTCCATCGTGCCCGAGATCCCGATGAAGTCGAACATCGACAGATGCTGCACGTACTCGCAGAGGCCGACGCCGCCGGCGTGCGGACAGACCGGCACGCCGAACTTCGCGGCCATCAGCATGACCGCGAGGTTCTCGTTCACGCCGCCGATGCGGCAGCTGTCGATCTGGCAGAAATCGATGGCCTTCGCTTGCAGCAGCTGCTTGAAGACGATCCGGTTCGCGCAGTGCTCGCCCGTCGCGACGCCGACACCCAGGGGACGCACCGCCGCCGCAATCGCCGCGTGCCCGAGGACATCGTCCGGGCTGGTCGGCTCTTCGATCCACCAGGGGCGGAATTGGGCGAGCTCGGCGACGCGATCGATCGCGTCACGCACGTCCCATTGCTGGTTGGCGTCGATCATCAGCGTGTTCGACGATCCGATCGCATCGCGGACGAGCGCCACGCGCCGGCGATCGTCTTCCGGGCGGCCGCCGACCTTCACCTTGAAGTGCGTCCAGCCGCCGGTCATCGCCTCGCGGCACAGCGCGCGCACGCCATCGTCCGAATAGCCCATCCAGCCGACTGACGTCGTGTACGCGGGATAACCGGTGCGCAGCAGCTCGGCCTCGCGGTCCCCCTTCGTGCGCGACTGCCGCGAGAGGATGTCGATCGCTTCGTCGCGCGTCATCGCGTCGGTGATGTAGCGGAAGTCGATGCACGACACGAGCTGCTGGGGCGTCATGTCGGCGAGCAGCTTCCACAAGGGCTTGCGCTCGGTCTTCGCCCACAGATCCCAGATGGCGTTCACGATCGCAGCGAGCGCGAGGTGGATGACGCCTTTCTCCGGGCCGAGCCACCGCAGCTGAGACTCGGACGCGAGCCGGCGCCAGAAGCCGCCGAAGTCCGACGTGATGTCTTCGAGCCGCTGCCCCTCGACGAGATGCCGGAACGCCTCGATCGCCGCGACGACGACTTCGGTACCGCGGCCGATCGTGAACGTCAGGCCGTGCCCCTCGATTCCCGCGTCGGTCGACAGGACGACGTACGCGGCCGAGTAATCGGGATCGGTATGCACGGCGTCGGTCCCGGCGAACGTGCGCGACGTCGGGAAACGCAGGTCGAGCACGTCGATCTCGCGGATCTTCACGAGCCCGATCCTCTCCAGCGATCCAGCGCGACGGCGCCGACGATGATCGATCCGGTGACGATCTGCTGCACCCAGTTGGGCAATCCCTGCTGCGAGCAGCCGATCTGAATGACGGCCATGATCGCCGCGCCGGCGATGGTGCCGAGGACGCTGCCCTTTCCGCCGGCCAGGCTGCCGCCGCCGATGATGACCGCGGCGATGACGTCGAGCTCGAGGCCGACCGACACCGTCGGATCGCCCACCGAGAGCTTCGAAAACTCCATCACACCGGCGAGCGCCGCGCACGCGCCCGCGATCGCGTAGACCATCACCTTTGTGCGCCAGATGCGGACTCCGCACAGCCGCGCCGTGCGCTCGCTCGATCCAATCGCGAACAAATGGCGTCCGAAGCGCGTGTACCGCAGCGTGAATGCCACGGCCGCCGCCAGCAGGACGGCGATCCAGATGCCCGTCGGCAGCAGCAGACCGCTGCCGTCGCGGACCGTGCGGAGCAGATCGTTCAGCCACGTCAGCGGCGCTTCGATGCGCCGCTCGTCCGCGAGTCCTTTCGCCGCGCCGCGCACGAGCAGCATCGTCCCCAGCGTCACGATGAACGGCACGACGCGCAGCTGCGTGATGAGGAGTCCGTTGACGATGCCGCAGACGGCGCCGGCGGCGATGGCGCCGATCGCCGACACGGCCGGACCGTGCCGCTGCAGCAGGACCGCGGTGACGACCGTGGCCAGGGCGACCACCGATCCGACCGACAGATCGATCCCGCCCGACACGATCACCATCGTCATGCCGAGCGCGGCGATGCAGACGATGACCGTCTGCCGCGCGATCAGCTCCAGGTTCGCGGCGCGAAAGAACTGCGGGCCGATGAGGGCGCCGAAGAGCGCGAGGACGATCGCGAGCCCGATGAGGACTCCCGTCTCGTCCAGCAGACGCCGCTTCGCTACGACGCCCGGGCGCCCGACGCTTCCATCAACAGCGAGTGCTCGTTCCATTCAGACACATCGCGCGCGGGACCCAGGTGTCCGCGCGACATCACCGCAATCCGATCGCACACCCCGAGCAGCTCGGGGAAGTAGCTGCTGACGAGCAGAACGGCTTTCTGGCGGCCGTCGACGGTCCGCCTCAGCGAGACGAGATCGTCGATCAGCTGATAGATCTGCGCCTTGCTGCCGACGTCGATGCCCTTGGTCGGCTCGTCGAGAATCAGCAGGTCTACGTCGTGGTGCAGCAGCCGCGCCACCGCGACCTTCTGCTGGTTGCCGCCGGACAAATCGCCGACCGCCTGCCGGGGATCCGCGCAGCGGATCGCCAGGCGATCGATCCATTTCGACGCAGCGGCGCGCTGGCGCGACGGAAACACCAGTCCGCGCGGACCGAGCGGCGCCAGGTGCGACAGCGTGAGATTGTCCGCGACGCTCAAGCCGCGCGCGAGTCCCTCGCCGCTGCGATCTTCGCTGAGCATCCCGAGTCCCTGGCGCCAGCGCTCGTGCGGATTCTCTCCGCCGCTGACGCCCGCGACGCGGATGCGTCCGCTCTTCACCGGCTCGAGGCCGAAGATCGTCCGCAGCAGGCGCGTGCGGCCGGCGCCGAGCAGACCGGCGATGCCGAGCACTTCTCCGCGATGCAGCGTCAGCGTGGCGTCGCCGGGCACGACGGAGGCGAGATCGAGAATCGCGTCGCCGGGCGTGCGCGCGCCGCGCGGGTACAGCTCGTCGACGCTGCGGCCGACCATCAGCCCGACGATGGCGCCGCTCGCGGTCGACGCCGTGTCGCCGCCGCCCGCGTTGCGGCCGTCGCGCAGGACGGCGAATCGATCCGACACCTGTTTCACCTCTTCGATGAAGTGCGAGATGTAGACGATCGCGATCCCCTGCGCCTTCAGACACCGGATCAGATCGAACAGCCTGCCGACATCGTCGTGCGACAGGCTGCTCGTCGGCTCGTCGAGGACGAGAACGCGGCAGCCGATCGCGCGCGCGCGTGCGATTTCGACGAGCTGCTGCGCGGCCGGGGAGAGATCGCCGGCGACGGCGCCGGCAGCGATGTCGGCGTGGCCCAGCTCCGCGAGCGCCCGCTCGGCGGTCTGGCGCATGCGGTCGCGATGGACGAGACCGATGGGACCGCGGACCGGCTCGACGCCGAGCACGATGTTCTCCATCACCGTAAGATGCGGAGCAAGCGACAGCTCCTGATGGATCATCGCGATGCCCGCTTCGCGCGCCGCGAGCGGATCGCGCGGCGCGTACGGCGCGCCGTCGAGGCGCATCTCGCCTGCGTCCGGTCTGAGCGCGCCGGCGAGAATCGCCATCAGCGTGCTTTTGCCGGCGCCGTTCTGGCCGACGAGCGCGCACACTTCGCCCGCGCGGACGGTCAGCTCCACGCCGTCCAGCGCGACGGTCGCGCCGAACGATTTGCGCACGCCGCGCATGTCGAGCGTTACGGATTCAGCCATTTCTTCGGATCCGGGTGCAGCAGCTCCTGCACGTCGGGATCGTCCATGTGATCGCGCGCAACCAGCTTCACGCCGGTGTCGATGCGGCGCTCCACTGTCTCGCCGTGGAGGTGCGATACCATCGTCTTGACGCCGAGATAGCCCATCTTCACCGGGTCCTGCACGACGATGGCGTCGATGGAGCCGTCGCGCAGGCCTTTGACCAGCGTGTCGGACGCGTCGAAGCCGACGAACCGTACTTTGCCGGCCCACCCGTTGTCGACCAGCACGCGCATCATCGCGAGCGTCGTCGATTCGTTGGGCGTGAAGATGCCGTCGACGTTGAGCGTCCCGTCAGCGCGCTTCATGCCCGTCAGAATCGCTTCGCTCTTCTTGTACGCACCCTCGACATCGGCGCCGCCGTACTGATTCGCGCTGACGACTTCCAGGCCGGGATGCGCTTTGATCGCCTCGAGGAATCCCTCTTCGCGCTGAATCGTGCTCTGCGATCCCTCGGCATAGCGCAGCAGCACGATGCGGCCTTTCTCCTGCAGCAGCGCCGCCAGGTGATCGCCCGCCAGCTTTCCGGCGAGACGATTGTCGGTCGCGACGAAGCTGACGTAGTCACCGCCTTTGAGGCCCGAATCGATCACGACGACCGGAATGTTGTTGCGCTTGGCGTCCGCGACCGGCTGCGCGAGCGCGACGTCGTCGAGCGGCGCGAGCACGATTCCCGAAACGCCGGCCGTCACGAAGCGTTCGACTTCTGCGATCTGCGATTCGCGCTCGTCTTCGCGCAGCGGTCCGCGCCAGACGATCGTCACGCCGAGCTCCTTCGCCGCTTTCGCCGCGCCGGCATGGATGCTCTGCCAGAAGACGTGCGACGTTCCTTTCGGGACTACCGCGATCGTCAGCGAGCCGCCGCCGCCGGTCGGCGCGCGGTTACAGGCCGCCAGGAGCAGCAGCAGCGCGGCTGTTTTCAATCCGGGGGCCCCTGCCGCCCGGTTCGCGTGTATCACTGTTCAACCTCCAGAATCGCTGCGCGTTGCCGCCGAGGACTGCGTCCTGCTCGTGCGCGGGACGCGCCGACATGTAGTCGAGCACCACACGCATCGTGCGGGAATAGCTGCCGGAGACGAGGCACACGGGCCAGTCCGATCCGATCATCAGGCGTTCCCATCCGAACGCGTCGAACGCGACGTCGAGGTACGGGCGAATATGATCGGGCGTCCAGCCGTTCCAGTCCGCTTCCGTGACGAGCCCCGAGAGTTTCGCGAGCACGTTGGCGTGGCGTGCGAGCGTGCGAAGGTCGCGCTCCCAGTCGCGGATCTCGCGTCCGCGGATGTCCGGCTTCGCAAGGTGATCGAGCACAAACCGCTGACCCTGGCACTGTGCGACGCACTCCGCCGCAGCCGGCAGATGGCACCTATATACAAGGATGTCGAACGCGAGGCCGAATTCGGCGAGAACCGCCAGTCCTTCAAGCACGTGGGGACGAAGAAGGAATCGATCGTCCGGCTCCGCCTGCACGATGTGCCGGATGCCGACCAGTTTGGGATGCGACGCGAACGGCGCCAGCTGGCTGCGGACGCCGCTCGCACCCGCCTGCAGATCGATCCAGCCGACGACGCCCGCTATCGACGGATGTGCCTCGGCGAGCGCGAGCAGCCATCGCGTCTCGTCGAGCGTCTGGCGCGCCTGGACTGCGACGCACGCGTCGAAGCGAATGGCGTTCATCTCGCGTGCGGAATCCGGCGGCAGGAAATCGCGGCGCAGCGCGGACATCGAGTCGCCGATCCAGCCGTACTGCCCGGCATCGTACCGCCAGAAGTGCTGGTGCGCGTCGACGCGGATCATGCGTTGGGAATCGGCCACGATGGCGCCGCGCTCGATTCGTAACACGCCTCGACCAGCGCCATCGTTTTGATCCCATCGTCGACGGGCGAGACGAGTGCGGCGTCTTCGCCGGCGACGAAGCGCTGCAGATTCGACATCGGTCCTTCGAACGCTTCGGTGAACCACGAGCCGCGGAGCGGAACGGATTGCCACGTGTCGCCAGTGGCCACGTCGAGCGTGTCCGGCGGGCCGGAGGGGTAATCGAGGTTGACGCCGAGCGTCAGCAGCGCGGACCCGTTCGTCCCTTCGATCTTCAGCATCGAAGCGCGGCGCGACATGTCGTGCCGATGCGCGTGGTTCAACACGAGCGAGCAGCGGATGCGATCGTAGTCGAGGACGATCGTGCTGCGCGTATCGCGAAAATCGGGCAGCTGCGGATGCGCGATCGCGCGGCACAGAACGCCGCGCGGCTCGCCGGCGATCCAGCGGACCGCGTCGAGGTAGTGAATCGAGTGATAAAGGACCTCGAGCCGCGGAGCGCCTTTCAAAAACGCCCACTGCTCCCACGGCTGGCGATCGACCACGCGGACTTCGATGTCGGTCAGCTCGCCGAGGCGCTGCGCGGAAATCAGATCGGCCGCCGCCATCATGTTCGGACTGAAGCGCAGCTGAAAATTCATCGCCGCGACGAGCCGCCGCTCGCGGCAGACGTCGAGGATGCGCCGCGCGGATGCCAGGTCCTCGCCCATCGGCTTCTGAATGAGTACGGCGGAGCCCGCTGGCAGCTGTGCGAGGACGCCGGCGATCTCCCTGCCCGGCACGGCGACGTCGAAGACGATTCCGGGGGCCCCTGCCCCCCGGTGTTCGCCGCCGCCGTCCGCCTCCCCGATCGATCGCAGGACGCGAAGTCCGCCAAACTGCCGCGCCGTCTGTCGGGCGGCGTCGGCGCAAACGTCGAAGAGTCCGTGGATCGGAAAGCGCAGCCGCGTGTACGCCGGGAGGTGCGCCGTCCGGACGATCGCGCCGGCGCCGATGATGACGATGGGACGCGGCGCCGAGGGCGCGGGCCATGCCTGCCGGACCGGGATCATCCGGCCACGGCCGATTCTTTCGTTGTCAGGCGAAAGACCGGCTCCATCCGCGCCCACCACTCGCCCTGTGCGGCGTCGGGCGACGGCTCCTGCAGCGACTTCATCAGCGCTTCCCACTCGGCGACGCGCGCGCTCGAGGCCTGGTGCGCGGCGAACACGCGCCGCACATCGGCGCCGCCGGCCACTTCGACGATCATGACCGCGGTGCGTCCGAGCAGATGGATGTCCATCTGCTGCACGCCGGATCGCCGGAGGCTCTCGATCACTTCGGGCCAGACGCGCTGGTGGTGCTCGCGGTAGGCGGCGATCGCCGCCGGATCGTCGCGGAGGTGGACCAGAAACACATGTCGCGTCATGCGGAGCCGGCAACCTTCTGGCACGATTCGCCCAGTCCGTCGATGCCGAGCGTGACGACATCGCCCGCCTTCAGATACACCGGCAACGGCTTCATGCCGAGACCGACTCCCGGTGGTGTTCCCGTGCTGATCACGTCGCCGGCCACGAGCGTCATGAAATGGCTGACGGAGCTCACCAGCGCGGGCACGTCGAAAATCATATTCGCGCTCCTGCTCCGGATTCGCTCAGCACTCCCGACTCCTGACTCACTCCCGACTCGCGACTCGCAACTGACTAGCGACTCGCGACTCCCGACT
>Ga0075425_100004388_pt1 | contig 14552 bp, 6 predicted proteins | sample SoiMethybrSBSTD4_FD_75300 | JGI IMG/M metagenome (GOLD analysis project Ga0075425, IMG submission 75300) | Bulk soil microbial communities from a Populus tree surrounding site in Tennessee, USA - Soil MetaG P. TD hybrid SBSTD4 | ecosystem: Environmental > Terrestrial > Soil > Tree plantation...
GTGGTACTACCAGACGTCGCCGCACGACACGCACGACTGGGACTCGGCGCAGACGCCGGTGCTCATCGACGGGAACTTCCGCGGGAGCGGTCCCCGGAAGATGGTGCTGACGGCCAGCCGCAACGGTTACTACTTCACGCTCGACCGCCGCACGGGCGAGCGTCTCGTGACGAGCAAGTTCTCCGACACGGTCAACTGGGCGAAGCCGGAGCTGAACGCGAAAGGGCAGCCGGTCCGCGATCCCGCCAAGGACTACGACATTGCCGGCGCGCTCGTGTCGTCCGCGAACGGCGGTGCCACGAACTGGCCGCCGCCGGCGTACAGCCCGGACACCGGGCTGATGTACGTGCCGCTGTCGGAAAGTTTCGCGATGTACTACCTGAGCGAGACGGATCCTCGCGGCGCAATGGGACTGGGCGGCAAGGATGAAGTCGGCGTCGGATCGCTCGGCACCTATCTGATCGCTATCGAGCCGGCGACCGGAAAAACCGTGTGGCGGCACAAGTTCCGCACGACGCGAGGAGGCGGAGGTGCGCCGGGACTGCTCGCCACGGCCGGGCGGCTGTTGTTCGGAGGCGACGTCTCGGGCAACTTCGTCGCCTTCGATCCGGCGAACGGCAATCCGCTCTGGCACGCCCAGATCGGTCAGGTGTCGAACGCGCCGGAGACGTACCTGATTGACGGCCGGCAGCACGTGCTCGTCGCGGCCGGCGACACGCTGTATTCGTTTACGGTGCACCCATGAACAATATTTCTCGACGCGAATTCGGACTCATCACCGCCGGCGCGTTCATCCCTCAGGTCGTCGGCGGTGTCCGGCTCGGGGCGCAGAGCTACAGCTTCCGCGATCTGCCTCGGACTCCGGGCGGCGACGCTGTCGATCCGGTGATTCGGGCGTTCAAGGAGTGCGAGCTGGTCGAGTGCGAACTGTTCGCGCCGCAGGTCGAGCCGCAGTTCAACAGCGGCGCGCGCGGGCGTCGGGGAGACCCGCCGTCGCCGGAGGCGATCAAGGCGCGCGAGAACATGCGCGCTTGGCGTCTCGAGACGCCGCTCGATCATTTCCGCGAGGTCGGTGAGAAGTTCCGGAAAGCCGGAATCGACGTTTATGCGTACAACTACAGTCCGAACCGCGACTACACGGACGCCGAGATCGATCGCGGGTTCGAGATGACGAAGGCGCTGGGCGCGCAGATCATCACGGCCTCCACGAACATCGAGACGGCGAAGCGCATCGCGCCGTTCGCGGAGAAGCACGAGATGGTCGTCGCGATGCACGGCCATTCGAACACGTCCGACCCGAACGAGTTCTGCACGCCCGACAGCTTCGCGACGGCGATGAAGATGTCGGAGTACTTCAAGGTAAACCTCGACATCGGCCACTTCACGGCCGCGAACTTCGATGCGGTCGCGTACATCAAAGAGCATCACAACGACATCACGAACATCCACCTCAAGGACCGCAAGAAGAACCAGGGCGACAATACGCCGTGGGGCCAGGGCGAGACGCCGATCAGAGAGGTGCTGCAGTTGCTGAAGACAGAGCGCTGGCCCATCCGCGCCTATATCGAGTATGAGTACAAGGGAAAGGGAAGCTCGGTGGAAGAAGTGAAGAAGTGCCTCGCGTTCGCGAAGGCGGCGCTCGCGTGACCTCGTGAGCAATCCGCAATCCGCAATCCGCATTCCGCATTCGCCATGATCCGCATCGGCATGGGCCTCGTCGGGCCCGGATTCGTCGGCGCGCATCACATCGATGCGGTCCGCCGCCTCGGATTCGTCGACGTCGTCGCCGTCGCCGGAAGCAGCGAGACCTCGGCTCGCGCGAAGGCCGATGCGCTCGGGGTGCCGAAAGCGTACGGCCGGTTCGAGGATCTCGTCGCGGATCCCGACGTCCACGTCGTCCACAACACGACGCCGAATCATCTGCACGTGCCCGTCGTCTCCGCGGCCCTTCGCGCGGGGAAGCACGTCGTGTCGGACAAACCGCTGGCGACGACTGCCGCGGACGCGCATGCGCTGTTGAAGCTGGCGTCCGATGCCGGCGTCGTCCACGCGGTCACCTTCAATTACCGCGGCAATCCGATGGTGCAGCAGGCGCGTGACATGATCGCCGGCGGCAAGCTCGGCGCGGTGCACTTCGTCCACGGCAGCTACCTGCAGGACTGGCTCCTCGAGCCGACCGACTTCTCATGGCGGCTCGAGCCCGAGAAGGGAGGCGCGAGCTCCGCGGTCGGCGACATCGGGTCGCACTGGTGCGACCTCGTGCAGCATGTCACCGGCCAGCGCATCGCCGAGGTGCTCGCGGATCTCACCACCGTGATCGCGACGCGATTTCGATCCGCCAGATCGACGGAGGCGTTTGCGACTCAGAAGACGGTCGGCACTCGGGAGGCGTTCACGGTGCAGTCGGAGGATCTCGCGACGATCCTCGTGCGCTTCGAGGGCGGGGCCAAGGGTGCGGTGAATGTCGGACAGGTGTGCGCGGGCCACAAGAACGATCTGGTATTCGAGGTCAACGGCGCGCGCGCGTCCGTGCGCTGGCGGCAGGAGCAACAGAACGAGCTCTGGATCGGCAGCCGCGTCGGCGCGAACGCGGTGCTGGCCAAGGATCCATCGCTGCTGGCGCCTCCAGCCTCGGCGTACGCTCATTTGCCGGGAGGCCATCAGGAAGCCTGGGCAGACGCGTTCTGCAACGTGATGCGCGACGTGTACGGCGTCATTCAGGCCATGCGCCGCTCGGGCGCGCGATTCGATGCACGCGCGCCTCGTCCGCCTGCGTTTGCGACGTTCGAGGACGGTTATCACTCAGCGTGCATCGTCGACGCGGTCCTCGAGAGCCACCGCCGCGGCGCAGTGTGGACCAAGGTCCGCGAATACGTGATGGCGTGACATCGACCAAACCCTTCCGCCCGCAATTCATGCAGGTCAGCGTGCTGACCGCGGCGCTGCAGGAGCTGACGCCGCGTTCCGTCCGCGATCGCGATCCCGATCGAGCCATCGAGGAGTGGCTCGATTTCGCCCGCGAGCTCGGTGCGCCGCACATCCAGCTGTCGTCGGCGCTGCATCCCGGCGAGACGGACGTGCCGCCGGAGGCGATGCTCGATCCCGTCGCCAACACGCTCGATCTGCGGCAGCCGTTCGACAAGGAACGCGCGCGCCGCGTCGAGGCCGCGGTGCGCGCAACCGGCGTCGGCCTGTCCGACATCGCCTACTTCGACAACATGCTGCATCACGATCCGGCGGTGCGCCGGAAGAAGCACGACTTCATGCTGCGGGTGTTCGACGCCGCCGTGCTGCTGAACGTCAACGCGGTGTGCGGCTTCGTGGGCCGCAACCAGCAGCATGGCATGGACGAGAACCTCGCGGACTTCGAGAACCATTTCGTGCCGCTGCTGCGCGAGGCGAAGTCGCGCGGGCTGACGTATCGCATCGAGCAATGCCCGATGCCCGGCTGGACGACGGCGGATACGTGGATCAACAACATTGCCTATACGCCCGGGACGTGGATCGCGCTGCATCGGATTTGCGAGCGTTCCGGCGTCGGCGATCAGTTCCGCATCCATTACGACCCGTCGCACGCGATTCTTCTCGGCCAGGACACGCGATCGGTGTTCCAGTATCTGAAGGACGAAGGCTACGGGTTCCTCATCGGCGGCTTCCACGTGAAGGGTCAGGTCGTCGACGCGAAGGGCGTTGCCGCCTGGGGCTACCACGGTCAGACCGTCGAGCGCGGCGACTGGCAGGGCGGCAAGCCGTCGCCGAACGCAGCCGATCAGGTCCACGCGTGGAAGAAACAGACCGTGCTGGCGGAGCACGAACTGCCGGGTACGGCGCGACACGATCCGCTCGCGTACCTCCAGAACCGATCGGTCGACTGGCTCGACCACCAGCTCGCGGCCCGCGAACTGCTGCAGCTCGACGTCGCGAAGACGTATCTGGTCGTGGAGCACGAGTACGGTCCGGCGAGACTGCAAGATCGCGAGCGCCTCACGCCGATCCTCCAGGGATCGATTGCCTTCGTCCGCCGCATCGACGAGGCGGCCGCGTGCATGTACGCATTGCAGCACGAAGTGCTCGCGGCGCAGGGGATTCCGATTCAGGGCCGGGGCAGGGAGCCGTTCCGAAGTTGAGAGGCTAACAGGGCCGCTATCGGGCAGCGATCTTCACGACCGCAACGGTGTAAGGCTTCAGATCGATGGTCAGATCTGGACCGCCGGTCAGCCGGCGCACGGCCAGCCCCGCCCGAGATTCGGCGAGCTACGGCACGATGGCTCCGCTCCGGGGAATGAGATCGCGCCGTCAGAATATGAATTTGAATCCGAGTTGCAGCTCCCTCATCGGCGTTCGGGTCGACGTGATCTGGCCGTAGGTCGCACTCGTCAACGTCGTGTCCGGATCGTTCCAGATCGGGTTGTTCAGGACGTTGAACGCCTCCAGGCGGAACTGAAACGACTTGGACGATTGTCCGAACCGGAAATTGCGAATGATCGACGCATCCACTCGAAAGATGCCGGGACCGGTGAACGTGTTCCGGCCCGCATTGCCGAAGGTTCCGGTCGGCTGCAATTCGAACGCGGCCGTATTGAAGAACTGCGCGCTCGTCTGCTGATCGCCGGGCAGGTCTGGATCGCCCACAGCGTTCGGGCGGTCGAAGCCGGCGCCGGTGTTCGACCGGTCCGTCCCCGTGTACGCGGTTCGCGGGAACCCGCTCGACTTCGAGATGATCGTGCTGGCCTGCCATCCTCCGAGGATCGCGGCGCCCGCGCCGGTTTTCTGGAAGGGCTTGTCGGCACCGAACGGCAGCTCGTAAATCACCGAGGCGACGATGCGATGGCGCACGTCGAACACAGAGGGTCCCCACTCGCAGTCGAAACAGAAGCTGTTCTGCGGGAACAGCGTGTCGCCGTTCAAGGTTCGGATGCCGCTGCCGTTGTCGGTGGATTTGGACAGCGTGTACCCGCCGAGCAGCGACAAGCCCCGGTTCATCCTGCGCGTGAGCTTGACCGCCAGCGAGTTGTACATCGCCTGGGCGACATTCCCGATCTCCTGGACCTTGGTGAATTCCGGATAGGGCTTCCGGGACTGCACCGACGTGTTCCCGGCGCTGGGCGTCGTTTCGTTCCAGTCGAACATCCGTTCCAGGCGATAACTGTGGGATCCCAGGTATCCCACTTCGAGCGCCATCTGCGCGCCGAGCTCACGCTGAACGTTGAAGAGGTACTGCCACATATAGGGCGTCTTGCGATCGGGCATGTTGCCGAGCACATAAACGTTGGTGAGGCAGACGAGCGGCGGCGCGACGCCGCAGTCGTTCGCGCTCCCCACGCCGCGGAACGGCGCATCCCACGTGAGGTCCGGCGTGAGCAGCAGGGTGTTGTCGCGGCGCCGGCCCGAGAGGTTTCGCGCCATGTCGAACCGGGGGTTGCCGGTGTCCTGGAGATAGAAGACGCCGATACCCGACCGGAGCGACCACTTTTCCGTCGGGGTGTACGCCCAGCCGACCCGCGGCGCGAAGTTCAGCTTGTCGTCATACACCAGGCGATCGCCCAGGCGTCCGTCGCGTGCGACCTGGATGTTCGGCGCGAAGCGCAGCACCGTGCCCTCGTACACGTCGCCGCTGCCGATCCGCACCAGCGTGGGATGGCAGGCGAGGTTCGCGACGTTCGGCGTCGTGTCGTGGCACGGCAGCGACGCGTTCATCAGCGTGCCATTGGCATCGAACCACGGCGGCGTGTACTCGTAGCGGAGGCCAAGATCGAACGTCATGTTCGACTTGAACTTCCAGACATCGGCGATGTAGTACGCCTGACTGAGCGCCCGGAATTTGGTCACCGCCAGCGCGACGGCCGATTCGTCCTGCTGCGTGTACCCGAGCATGAAGTCGGCGAACGCATAGCCGGTGGCGATGTTCTGGAACTGGAAGTTGCCGCGCGCGAACTGATTTCCGGTCTGGTTGTACATGTCGTAGCGGATGCTGCCACCAAACTTCAACGAGTGGTGGCCCCGAATCCACGACAGGTTGTCGTTGAACTCGAACGCATGGTTGGTGTTCGTGTACGGTCCTTCGGTGTTGTCGCCGAACCCGCTGAAGCCGGTGATCGATATCGACGGAATCCCCCAGGCCGCAGGGTCAAGCTCCATGATGCCCGGGATGCCGAGCTCCTTCGTGACGTTGCGCACATACGCCAGCTCGCGCCCGAAGTTGTTGTAGAAGCGGTTGTAGCCGAAGCGGAACTCGTTCACCATCGACGACCCGAGCGTCAGCGTGTTGCCGGCGGCGACCTGGTGCACCCGGGTGTCGAGCTTGGTGCCGTTCAATTTCAGCGCCGGCGTCACCTGCGCCTCTTTGCCGTAGCTGTAGCGGCCCATCCACGCGGAATGCGAGCCCTGGGTGAAGTCAACGCGCTCCGTGAACTGGTACTTGTCGATCACCCGATCCTGCAGCGACAGATAGTTGTTCGTCAGACTGCCGGTGCCCGAGTTGGGCTCGGGATAGAACTCGAGGAGCGCCTTGGAGATCGAATGCAGCCGGCTGGCAGGGATGATGTTCCCGGGAAACGGCTGGCAGTTCCGTGCCGTGCCGGTGACGACGCATGTGAGCGGGTCAACGATGATGCCGGCCGGCTGCCCCGTCTGCGGGTTGATCGCTCCCAGTCTGGTCAGCAGCTCGGAGAAGTTGCCGCTCCGCATCGCCGCCGACGGCACACTGAAAGGCGTCTGGAACTGCTTCCGATCGTTGTAACCCTCGAAGTTCGACATGAGGAACAGACTGTTCCTCTTGATCGGGCCGCTCGCCGTGTAACCGTACTGGTTCCATTCGAACGGCGCCTTCGGCGCCGCCGCCTGTGACGGCGTGAAGGCATACGGCCGGGCGTCGAGGGCATCGTTCCGAAGGAACTCGAACAGCGTCCCGTGCAGGGCATTGGTCCCCGACTTCGTGACCACGTTGACCTGACTCGCCTCGCGGCCGAACTCGGCCGAGTACACACCCGTCTGCACCTTGAATTCTTCGAGTGCGTCCACCGACGGCAGGAAGATGTAGGTGTTGAAGTTGACGTCCGTGTTGTCGACGCCGTCGAGCGTAAAGTAGTTGAACTCACGGCGCTGGCCCGACACCGACAGCTGCTGCGTCGACCGGGTGCCGCCCTGGCGGTCGCCCGATTGGCCGGCGCCGGCGAACTCGGCGCTCACGTTCGGGCTCAGGGCAACGAGCTGGAGGAAGTTCCGCCCGTTGAGCGGGAGCTCGACGATCCGCTTGTTCTCGATCACGGTGCCGAGCGTCGCGTTCGACGTTTCCACCAGTGGAGAGACACCCGTGACGGTCATCTGTTCGGAAACCGCGCCGACCTCGAGCGCGAAGTCGACGCGCGCCGTCTGTTGCACCTGCAGCTCGACGTCGCGGCTCGCCGCCCTGAACCCGTCCAGCTCTGTCTTGACCGTATAAGGGCCTGGCGGGAGCGCCGGGACGTCGTAGAGCCCGACGCCATTGCTGGTCGTCGTGCGCGTGGCGTTGGTCGCCTTGTTGGTGACCGTGATGGTTACGCCGGGAATGACCGAACCGGTCGAATCCTTGACCTCGCCCGTGATGGTGCCAAGCGTTTGCGCGAAACTCGTCGCTGCAAGGAAGACACAGACCCAGCCCATGAAGAGAATCCGACGCATGCAAGGCTCCTTTCGTGACGTCCGCCGGAACCAATAATTGCGACGCGCGCGGAATGAAGGGCCCTGATTCGCAGCGCCAGGGCGATGAAGAATGCGGGGAAGGCTAAGCCTTTTAAACGAAATGATCAACGAATAGTTCGGCGCCTCTTGTCGATTGTGACGGAGGGCGTTGACGATTGCCCGTAAGCTCGGCCGCGGTGGACGTCTGGCAGGCCTGTGCCGCCGATACGCGTGTTGTATTCCGCGAGATACCTTTCGTGCGCGGCGTCAGCAGGGTAGTGTTCAGGTGCCTCATAGGGATAACGCGTCATGCGGTGGAACGGCAGCGGTCCGACGCCATCGGGGCTCGCCGAGTTGATATCCATCTCCTTGCTGAAACCGTCCGCGAGCAATAGGAAGGTACGCGTCCACCCGGCCGGCGGCGCGTCCTCTCGCGACGCGTCGAAAGCGAGCGCGATCTCGTCTCCGGGCTTCGTGATGACGAACATGTCGTCGGCGCGGCTGAGCAGCGCACGCACGTCGCCCGTGCGCGTGTAGCGGCCGGTCATCGTCTTCCACGGCGATTCGGTCGTGACGCTGTCGTAGTCGTACGTGATCGGCTCGCGCCCGTCGGGCTTCAGCTCCTTCGAAAACCCCCGCACTCTGAGCTCCGCGGCCGCGGGATCGATCCTGATGATGCGCGCCGGCGGATGCGCGAGCGTCCCGACGAGGATCCGATCCCAGTAAATGCGCATGTTGGTAACGACCCGCACCTCGTGCTCGCCCGGCGGCAGTACCGGCGTCAGATCGACGACGATTGTCTGGGGACGGCCGACGGGGATGCCAATGTCCGCGATCCGCGTGTGCCACACGCCGTTGTCGTCCTTGACTTGAAGCGACGGCGGCGACAACGACATCCCGGCCTGATTCGCCGCGACGTTGTCGCTCGAGAATGCGTAGTCGGTCCATCCGGTGAGCAGCAGAATCCTTGACGACCCGACGTCGACCGTGAGCGTATGTTCCGACGCGTACCCGCGAAACGGCTTCAACTCGAAGTCGTCCGGGTAGCGGCGATCGATGCGAGCAATGCGATCCGTCACGTCGTGTCCATGGTTGTCGGTGGCACGGGAGGGCACGTGCGAGCTTTTCACCGCGAAGATCCGAAACGGCTTCGGCGGGTCGGCCATTCCTTCGTTGGGAAACACCTCGACATCAGCGGGATGAACAATCGACCACAGCTGCAGTCGATCGACGAACACCGTCTCCTCGAGCTCGTTCGTCACGCGGATGTCGTAGCGTCCATCGCGCGCGCGAAGCTGGTCGCCGCGGATGCGCACGTACTCGATCGGATCGGGCGTGTTGCGCACGGCGGGGGCTTCCCAGTAGCCCATCTCGCCGCCGCCCATGAAGTCGGTGACGAATGTGAAACGCTCGCCATTCCACGCGAACAGAAACGGGCACGACGACGGCTTGCGATCGAGCTCCTCGACAAGGAGCGATCGCGGCAGCGGAGACGGCGCCGTCGGCGCCGGTCCTGCCGCCGACGATCCGGCGTACTCCGCCTGGAGAATTCCCGACGGCCAGAGGAGCTGCGCGACGTCGGCGCCGGGTCGCGGACCGAGGCCGAAGACGACGTCCGCAGGCGCGACGGGCGGCGATGCAGCCGACGTCTCGGCGGTCTGGGTGAGACTGCCTGCGCGGATCTGAATCTTCGTGCCGACGCCTGACCTGTTGCTGACGCGCGCTTTCAGCCGAATCTGAACGAACGCCTGCCGCGAGTCGCCGCCATTGCGCCATCGGACCGTAGACCCGTCGGTCAAGAGTGCGATCGCGTCGCGGAACCCGGTCGACGCGACGTCCGCGATCGCTAGCCCGCGTGCGGAGACGAGCGGCGATGCGCCGCCTCGCGCCGGCAGGGCAGTCGGCGTCACGTCGGTCCACTCCGCGCCGAGGCTCCTGAGGATCCGTGGACCGTCGCTCCGCCAGACGAACAGATCGAGCAGACCGTCGGCGTCGTAGTCGACGAGCTGCGCCGCGTCGACGCCAGCCGACGCCGGGGGCGCGGCCACGATGGTGAAGCGGGCACGCCCGTCGCTGAGAGCGAAGACGCCCGGCCCGGAACGACGGCCGAAGAACAGATCAGGATAACCGTCCTTGTTGACGTCGCCGGCCGCAACGCTCGTGATCTCGTCGTCGGACGCGACGCCGGTGAGGCCGACGTCCGCCGCGACGTCCCTGAATGTTCCGTCGCGCAGGTTCTTGAACAGGCGCGGCGGAGCGTTGCGGTCGACGAGCAGCAGGTCGACGTCGCGACGGTTGTCGAAATCGGTCGGCACGATGGCGACGGTGTGGCCGCTGCTCTCGATGTTCGCGGCGCGCGTGATATCCGTGAACGTGCCGTCGCCGTTGTTGCGATAGAGCCGAAGCGGCGCCGGTGCGAAATCCTTCGGAAACACAAGGGCGCCAGTCCGGGCGCGCGAGCCCGCGAGATCGGCGAGTCCGGCGATGACCAGGTCGAGGTCGCCGTCGTGGTCGACGTCGACGAGTGCGGCGGCGCCGGGCAGAAACGGGTATGGCGCAAAGCCGGCCTTCGCCGTGACGTCGACGAAACGGCCGCCGCCCGCGTTGTGATACAGGCTGCTGACGCCGTCGCGCAGCACGAACAGGTCCGGCGCGCCGTCGTTGTCGACGTCTGCGGCGATGACTCCGATCGGCACGGCATCGGGCGGCGGCGTCCCAAGGCCGGACGCCCCCGTAATGTCCGTGAACGTGCCGGCATCGTTCCGGTACAGCCGCTGTCCCGTGGCGGTCGCGACGACGAGATCGAGATCGCCGTCGCCGTCGATGTCGACCATCGTCAGCGCGCCGCCAAGGCCGGCCGCGATGCGCCGCATGCCGTCGGGCGTCAGGTCGGACGCCGTGAAGCGCTGGCCGAAGGGCGATGCCGCCGCCAAGCGCGACGCAGCGGGCGTTAGCGGTGACGCCGTGAACCTGACGGGTGGCACCGTCGACTGGACCAGATCCGGTTCGCTGCCGGTTGACGCCACCGCCTCGGCGTAACGTCCCTGCTCCAGGTACGCATTCGAAAGCGTCACACCGTATCCCGTCGCGCGCAGCGCCTGCGACTGCTCCATCAGCCGCTGCCCTTCTTCGCGTTGACCGGCCCGTGTCAGCGCCAGGCCGAGGTTATACGCCGCGGTGATGTTGAAGGGCTCGTCCGCAACGGCGGGACGCAGGATCGCAATCGCGTCGGCGTACCGACGATTCTGGAGGTGAATCTGCGCGAGGTTGATCGCCGTTCCCGGATCGCGCGGATCGATCCGGCGCACGCGCTCGAACTCCCGCAGCGCGTCCTGCTCGCGGTTCTCCGAGCGTGCGATCAGCCCGAGCAGGTACGCGGGCTGCAGCGCGGACGGCATCAGGCGCGCGGCTTCCGCCGCTTCGCGCGCGGCGCCCGGTACGTCTTGCGCGTAGAACAGGGAAATCGCGAGATTCAACTGCGCCAGCGGCAGTCCGGGTGCGATCCGGAGCGCTTCGCGAAAGGCCGCGGCCGCGGCGTCGAAGCGAAACTGCTCGAGCAGCGCGACGCCGAGATTGTTGGCACGGTAGGCGCGCTCGCGATCGACGGCCGGCGACGGGCGGCGGCAGCCGCCCGCGGCCATCGAGGCGATCAGTACGATCGCAGCGGTGGCGCTGCCTGTCCGCCGCGTCATCGCACGGCGCGCGACAGCGGCGCCGTCCGCACCACGCCAGCGCCTTCCTTGATGAGAACGAGCTGATTGGCGTTCGTGCGGCCAATCTCGTCCAGCTTTCCGCTGGGCCAGCGGACTCGGATGCCGTTTACCGATTGCGAGCCTCCGAGGCCGAACGTGACCGGCAGCTCGCTCTGTGACGCATAGCTCGAGCCGGTCTTCACGAGCTGCCACAGCCGCTGTCCGGCTGCCGTCGTGACCTCCACCCGCGCACCGATCCCGTCGCGGTTCGACGAGGTGCCCTGCAACTGCACGCGGAGCATGTTGGGGCCGCTGCTCTCGTTGCGAAACAGGTGCGCCGGTCCGTTGTTGACCGAGACGACGACGTCGAGGTCGCCGTCGCCGTCGTAGTCGAGGTACGCGGCGCCGCGCGCGACGAAGGGCTGCCGCAGCGCGGGCGACTGCGGCGTCACCTCCTCGAATCGTTTCTGGCCGGCGTTGCGGAAAAGGTGCGGCCGCTCGGCGTAGGTGACGCGCGATTGGATGCGCTCGATGTCGTCAGCAACGTGGCCGTTGGCCGCGAAGATGTCGAGCCGGCCATCGAGATCGTAGTCGAAGAAAAAGCAGCCGAAGGTAAGCGTGAGCAGCGACGCCTTGCCGATTGCCGTCGTCGGCGCCTCGTCGATGAAAAGGCCGGTGCCCTCGTTGTGGTAGAGCGCCATCATCTCGTTCGAGAAATTGCCGATGACAAGACTCGGGCGTCCCGAGCCGTCGTAGTCGGCTGCGTCAACACCCATGCCGGCGCGCGCCACGCCCGCCTCGCTGAACGCCACGCCGGCGCCGACCGCGACGTCGGCGAAGGTGCCGTTGCCCTTGTTGTGGTAGAGCCGATTCGGTTGAGTGTCGTTGGCGACGAAGAGATCCATCCGGCCGTCGCCGTCATAGTCGAGCATTGCGACACCGAGGCCCTTGGAGGTGCCGTCCTGCAGTCCAGCGCGCTGCGTGACATCCTCGAACGTGCCGTCGCCGCGATTGTGGAAGAGCGTGGGACTCTGGCCCCTGTATGACTCGGGCGTGCAATACGACTTGGTCTTGCCGTCGAGTGTGCAGAAGAGATCGCGATCGACGGCCCAGTCCACGTAGTGCGCGACGAACAGGTCGAGGCGCCCGTCGTTGTCGTAGTCGACCCAGAGGGCGCTTGTCGAGAAGCCGCGGTCGCCAACGCCTGCGGTTTTCGTGACGTCGACGAACTTGCCGGCGCCCGTGTTGCGCATCAGGCGATTGCCGCCGAGCGCGGTGATGTACACGTCAACGCGTCCGTCGTTGTCGAAATCCGCTGACGCGCCGCCGATGCCGTACAGCTCGATGTCGAGGCCCGATCCGCGCGTCACGTCGGTGAACGTAGCGTCGTGATTGTTGTGATAGAGCGTCGGCGTGGTCTTCGCACCCGGGCGTCCCGGCCAGTGCGTGCCGTTCACGAACAGCAGGTCCTGCCAGCCGTCTCCGTCGTAGTCGAGCACGATGACGCCCGCACCGATCGTCTCGGGCAGGTACTTCTTCCCGAAGGCGCCGCTGTTGTGAACGAACGTGATGCCCGCCGTCGCCGTCACGTCCGTGAACGCCGGCAAGGTCGGCGCCGCACGCAGGCTGGACGCGACCCACATCGCGAGCGGGACGGCGATGGCTGCTCTCACTGCGGCCCCGAGCCGCGATGTTCGTGGATGGACTGCCGCTCGTTGTTGTCTTCGGGCGACTTCAGCCGGAAAGCGCCGGTGATGGACTGCGCCGCCTCGTCGGCCTTGAAGCGCTCGTACAAAGCACGCTCGCGCGAGGCGCGGACGTCGTCGCCCAGGCCCTGGTAGCACAGCATCAAGTTGTAATGCGCCTGCAGATCCTCCGGATCGACCAGAAGCGCCCGGTCGAATGCGCCAATCGCGTCCCGATAGCGTCGCTGCAGGAAGTAGATCCGTCCGATCTGATCGAGCACGACGCGGTCGCGCGGGTAGCCCGCGGCGGCGCGGTTCAGGTGATCGAGCGCCTCGTCGTACCGTCCGAGCGGCTTGATCGCCATCGCCATGAAGAAATGAGCTCTCGCCAGGCCCGAGTCGATTGCGAGCGCGCGTTCGAGCATCGGGATCGCGGCCAACATGTTGCCTTCCTGGACCTGCACGCGCGCAACATTGACCGGGCCGTCGGCGTAAGACGGATCGATGGCGATGACGTTCCTGAAGGCCGCTTCGGCCGCCTTGAGGTCGCCCTGCAGGAGCAGTCCGATGCCGTAGTCGTTCCAGCGTTCTCGCACATCGCGCGACAACACCCGCTGCGGCGGCGGTTCGGGCGCGGCCGACGTGACGGTCAGGGCCGCGCGTGCTTCAGACATGACGGTGATGGGAATCGAGGGGATGGCCTTCGTCGCGCCCGACACGACCGCGGTGTCGCCCGTGAACACCCACTTGCCGTCATCGTACGACCGGGTGACGTCGGGCCTGGGATCCTGTGGATCGCGGACGCCCGCGTACGCCCACTGCGTGTTCCACCATGCGAACTTTCGGTAATTCAGCTTTGCCCGCAGATGGATGCGATCGCCGGCATCCTTAGGAATCTGCAGTCGGTAATGGATCGTGTCCGCCGCGCCGGGCGGAACGAGACGCACGTAGGCGACCGATCGCGTCATCCACGCATTGCGCTTGTTGATCGGATTGCCGTGTCCGTCGAGCTGCAGGCTGCGATAGAAATGCGCGCCGGGATCGACCGGGCCGCGGCCCTCGTCCGCGACGGCGCCGCTGTGTAACAGCACGCGTCCGCGATCGTCGACCGCTTCGAGTTCGACCCACACGTCGAACGCGTCGACCGTCCCGCCCGGAAAGAAGTGTCCGACCTTGCGTGTGCGGACGACGACCTCGACGCGGACCGACTCGCCGCGTCGGACGATGACGTCGGTCCGGTCGAGCGGACCTGAGACGTCGGCGGGCGTCGCGAGCACGATCGCTTCGGCGCCGAACTGCGCCGACTCCTCGCCGACGGCAAACGTGCTCGCGATGCGCGGCTCGCTCGCGCGCGCCGCATCGACCGTTGGCGCGGCGTCGCCGCCGCGCGCGACGCCGAAGATGTCAATCGTCACCTGACCGTCGCGCAGGAAGTCCTGAACGGCCTTCAACTGCACGTCGTCGTGATTGACATACGGCAGCGCGGTGTTCGCGCCGGGAAATCGATGCGAGCGCA
>Ga0075425_100004389_pt1 | contig 14550 bp, 8 predicted proteins | sample SoiMethybrSBSTD4_FD_75300 | JGI IMG/M metagenome (GOLD analysis project Ga0075425, IMG submission 75300) | Bulk soil microbial communities from a Populus tree surrounding site in Tennessee, USA - Soil MetaG P. TD hybrid SBSTD4 | ecosystem: Environmental > Terrestrial > Soil > Tree plantation...
GTCCTTTTCGCGATCGTCTTTCTCTGGCAGATTCCGCACTTCATGGCGATTGCGTGGCTGTACCGCGACGACTACGCGCGCGCGCGGTTCCCGATGCTGGCGGTCATCGATCCGACGGGCCGCCGCCCCGCGCGCCAGGCGGTGTTCTTCTCCGGCGTGCTGCTGCCGATCAGTCTGCTGCCGTCGTTCGTCGGGCTGGCCGGCGGCGCGTATCTGGCGGTCGCGGTCACGCTCGGCCTCGGACTGCTGTGGCTGTCGATTCGATTCGCGGCCGACCGCGATCAGGCGTCGGCGCGGATGCTGTTTCTCGGATCGATCACGTATCTGCCGCTGCTGTGGATCGCGATGATCGTGACGAAGGTGTAGGCGGTCCCAGGGCCGCCCGCAGCCAATGCTCCAGTACTTCCCCGCCATCAACGCGTCGCTGAACGCCACGTCGGGCACGCTGCTGCTGATCGGGTACTTCCTGATTCGCGCGCGCAGGATCGACCTGCACCGCAAGTTCATGATCGCGGCGTTCAGCGCGTCGGCGCTCTTCCTGGTCTGCTATGTCATCTACCACTCGCAGGTCGGGAACGTGCGGTTCCTGCGACAGGGCATCGTCCGGCCGATCTACTTCACGATCCTCATTACGCACGTCAGCCTCGCATTCGTCGTGCTGCCGCTCGCGATCGTGACGCTCTCCCGCGGCCTGAAAGGGATGTACCCCCGCCATCGCGCGATCGCGCGGTGGACGTTCCCGATCTGGATGTACGTCTCGGTCTCCGGAGTGCTCGTCTACGTTCTCCTCTACCAGCCGACCTGGCTGCTTTAAAGCAGTTTTCTTTTCGATGTAGCGCGGTGGCGGTCCTTCGTCCTTGGTTCCAGGTCTGTCCTTGGTCCTTGGTCGTGCTTGGTCCAGCGTGCTTGATCCATCGTGCTTCGTCCCATGAACGATTCGGCGACGGCACCCTGTGCTCTGCGCCAAGGACGATGGGGACGACCCAGGACGCAGGACGGACCAGGGACCAAGAAAACCAAGCCCCAAGGACGATTCCGGTCCGGCCGTACTACACCGACACGAAAAACGCCCTAGAATCTGCGCGTGGCGCACCGCCGCGAGGTCTCGCGGATCGAAGGATTCAGCGACGCCGTGTTCGCGTTCGCGATCACGCTGCTCGTCGTGTCGCTCGAGGTCCCAAGGAGCTTTCATGAGCTGACGATCGCGATGCGCGGGTTCCTGACGTTCGCCGTCTGCTTCGCGCTGTTGTTCCAGGTCTGGTGGCGCCACTATCGTTTCTTCCGCACCTACGATCTCGAGGACAGCTACATCATCACGCTCACGGCGTTGCTGCTTTTCGTGGTCCTCTTCTACGTGTATCCGCTGAAGTTCCTGTGGTCGATTGCGCTCGCTCCAATCGAAGGGCGCACCGTCGGCGACGCTGTGATTGCGAACGCCGAAGTGCCGGCGCTGTTCGCCATCTACGGCGCGGGGGTCATCGCGGTGTTCTCGATTCTCGGCCTGATGCACAGGCATGCGTACGCGAAGCGCGAGCAGATCGGTCTCAGCCCCGCGGAGGCGCTCGAGGCCCGCATTCGGGTGTACAGCAACTTCGGCGTGGCGTCGATCGGGGTCCTGTCAATCGCCGTCGCGTACGCGGCGGCGCGCTTCGCACCGCACCTCGTCGGATTCGGCGGATTCGTCTACTCCCTGATTGGCATCGTCGAGTGGCGGATCGGCACGTATCACAGCCGGCAGCTCCGCAAGATCACTGCCGCCGGCAAGGGGAACCTGTAGCGCCAACGCGTGCTTTTCAATCGCAGGCGACGCGCGGCGAGTCGCGTCAGTACAGCAGGTACTGCGCCCGGGTCGCACGCCACTTCGTTTCGTCGGGGCTCCAGGAGGCTGCGATCGCCGACGGATCCTCTCCGGCCTTGATCCGCGTCAGCATTGCCTTCGATCCGAACAGATTCGCCGCATCGTCGATCTTGAATTGATCGCCGTGAAGCCGGGCGAGCGCGGAGGCAATCTCCAATCCGACGCGCACGGGGCGGATCGCGCCGCGGTCGGTCACGATCATGAAGACGCCTTTGCACAGCTGACCGCCGAACTTCGCACCGGCGGCCGGCGTAAAGGCGACCGGATAGAAGCGGACGCCGGCAATCGCGCGGCCGTTGAGCGCCGCCGCGAGCGCGGGTCCGTCGATCCACGGCGCGCCGATCTGCTCGAACGGCGTGTCGGTGCCGCGTCCGACCGAGATGTTCGTTCCCTCGATGGCGCCGATGCCCGGATACAGCGTCGCCTCGTTCATGCTGCGCATGTTCGGCGACGGGTTCGTCCACGTCAGGCCGGTCTCGTCGAACCAGTCCGTGCGCCGCCAGTTGCGCATCGGCACGACCGTCAGCGCGGCGCCGATCTTCTTCTCACCGTTGAAGAGCCGCGCGAGCTCGCCGATCGTCATGCCGTGGCGGATCGGCATCGGGAAATAGCCCGTGAATCCGACCGCGGACGCGTCCTGAACGGGGCCTTCGATCGCCGCGCCGACGGGATTGGGACGATCGAGCACGACCACCGCGATGCCGCGCCGGGCGGCCTCCTCCATCACGTACGCGATCGTCGCCGGATACGTGTAGAAGCGCGCGCCGATGTCCTGCAGGTCGACGACCATCGCGTCGACGCCGGCGAGCATGGCTTCGGTCGGCCGGCGCGTGTCGCCGTACAGCGAATGAATCGCGAGCCCGGTCGCTTCATCCCGGCCCGACGGCACGTTCTGGTCGAGGACGCCGCGGATGCCGTGTTCGGGGCTGAAGAGCGAGACGAGCGTCACGCCGGGCGCGTGCGCGAGCACGTCGATCGTGCTCTTCCCCTCGCGGTCGCGGCCCGTCTGATTCGTCAGCAGTCCGACGCGTTTGCCCTGCAGCTCGTGGAATCCGTCGGCTTCGAGCACGTCGATCCCGGTCAGCGCGGCCTGGCTTCCCGAACCGCCGTCGGCGCGAAGGCGGCCCGCTCCTTCAGACAGCGCCGCAGCCGCGATCGTCGCGACTTTCCCCCGCAGCGGCGTGACGTCGCCCTTGCCGTCAGGGTGCACGCGGTTCGACAGGAACACGACATAGCCGCCGCTCGACGGATCGATCCAGAGCGACGTGCCGGTGAATCCGGTGTGGCCGAACGATCCGATCGGAAACAGATCGCCCCGGTTCGACGAGTACGACGAGTCGATGTCCCAGCCGAGGCCGCGGACGTCCTTCATCCCCGCCGGCGTCGACGGCGTCGTCATGCGCGCGACGGTCGCCGGCGAGAGCACGCGCGCGCCGTCGAGCGCGCCCCCGTTCACGAGCATCCGGCAGAACCGCGAAAGATCGGCGGCCGTGCTGAACAATCCCGCGTGGCCGGCGACGCCGTCCATGCGGCGGGCCGTGGGATCGTGAACGATGCCTCGCAGAAACGGAGCGGCCGGATCCGAGCAGGGCCACGCCATCGGACGGCAGCGCTCCGTCGGCGCAATCCGCGGGCGCAGATCCTCCGGCGGCAGAAACATCGTGTCCTTCATGCCGAGCGGATCGAAGACGTGCGCCTTCGCGTACCGGTCGAGCCGCTCGCCGGTCACGCGACCGACGATGTCGCCGAGCAGAAAGAAGTTGATGTCGCTGTAGACGAAGCGCTCGCCCGGCGCGGCCGACGGCGCGAGATCGCTCGCGCGCCGGATCGCTTCGTCCGCGCCGTGGAACTCGACCTCCAGCGGAAGGTCGGGCGCGAGGCCCGACGTGTGCGTCAGCAGGTGAAGGATCGTGACGCGCTCCTTGCCGTGCGCCGCAAACTGCGGAATGAACTGCGCGACGGGATCGCGCAGCCGCACCCGTCCCTGCTCCACCAGCTGCATCACGCTCGTCGTCGTCGCCACGACCTTGGTGAGCGACGCGACGTCGAAAATCGTGTCGTCGGTCATCGGCTCGGACGGATCGACCGAGCGGCGTCCGAACGCACGCCGATAGACGACGCGATCGCCGCGGCCGACCAGAACGACGGCGCCCGGAAGCTCTCGACGCGCGACGGCGGCGTCGACGAGCGGCGGAATCGAATCGAACGAGGGAGATTGCGTGGCGGGAACGGCGACCGACGCGGCGGCCAGAGCGAGACCGACAGCGACCCGGGCTCGGTGCACGGCAGTCAATATATACTGACAGCCGCGAGGAGATTCTGAATGCGGGATACCTTCCGGGGCGTGGTGGCGGCGGCGTCGGTGCTCGTGTTTGCCGCGTCGGCGGCGGCGCAGGTCGGGCGCGTGGGCGGCACGGTCAAGGACGATACGGGCAACCCCATCAAGGGCGCGACGGTCATGGCTGAAAACCCGAACGCGTCGCCGAACAGTCTGACCGCGACGAGTGACGACAAGGGACGCTTTTCGATCATCGGCCTCAAGACCGGCCCGTGGATCTTCACCGCGCAGGCGCCGGGCTTCGACGCGCAGGCCAGCCGTCTCGACGTCAAAACGGTCGGCACGCCGAATCCGCCGATCGAATTCAAGTTGAAGAAAGGCGCCTCCTCGGCGCCCGCGAGCGCGCTCGGCAACCTCGCGGCGAAAGATCTGCAGGCGGAACTCGCCGGCGCGGACAATCTGTACAACGCACAACGCTGGGACGAGGCGATCGCCGCCTACCGCGCGATCATGGCGAAGGCGCCGGCGCTCAGCGTCATCAATCTGCAGGTCGCCTCCGCGTATCGGAACAAGAAGGAATACGACAGCGCGATCGCGGCCTATACCGAACTGCTCAAGGTCGACCCGAACAACGACAAGGCGAAGATCGGCATCGGCATGACGAACCTCGAAAAGGGGGATCTCAACGCCGCCGACGAGACGCTGACGCGCGCGGCGCAGAGCCAGGGTGCGACGCGCGAGGTGTACTACAGCCTGGGCGAAGTGAAGTTCGCGAAAGGTCAGTCCGACGACGCCGGGAAGTGGTACCAGAAAGCGTCCGATCTCGATCCGTCGTGGGGCAAACCCATCCTCAAACTCGCTTTGGTGCAGCTCAATAAAGGCGACAAGGACGCCGCCCTGAAGCTGGCGGAGAAAGTCATCGCCTCCGACCCGACGTCGACTGAAGCCGCGACTGCGAAAGCCCTGATCGAGCAACTGAAGAAATAGGTCCTGAACGCGGTGTCCCGCCCGCTCCGGTACACGGTCATCCTCGCGCTGACGACCGCGGCGACGGTGCTCGCCGCGGCCGGGGGATGGCGGTACGCGCGCGCGTCGGCGCCGGTCAGCGGACCGATCATTCTCATCTCGATCGACACGCTGCGCGCCGATCGCCTGCCGGCGTACGGCTACGCGGCGGTCAGGACGCCGGCCATCGATCTGCTCGCCGCCGACGGCGTCGTCTTCGAGCGCGCGTACGCCCACGTGCCGCTGACGCTCCCGTCGCACGCGACGCTGCTGACCGGACGGCTGCCCGAGGACACCGGCGTCCACGGCGACGACGACATCATGGACCGGGGGAAGGGCGCCCCCGGAGCGAGCGACGTCCGGACGCTGCCGCAGATGCTTCGCGATCGCGGCTACGCGACCGCCGCGGTGGTGTCGACGACGCTGCTGCGCGGCGACACCGGGCTCGCTCAGGGCTTCTCGAAGTACGACGACGACATCCTGGCGGCGCCGCTGCCGCGCATCGGCGTCGAGCGCGTCCGGGACGGCGCGCAATCGGAAGCGATCGCCGAAAAATGGCTCGACGCGTCCGGCGCTTCGCGCTCGTTCCTGTTCCTGCAGTTGAACGACGCGCACGCGCCGAACGCCGGCTACGACGCGGCCGTCGCCTCCGCCGACGCCGTCATCGGGCGCCTGGTCCGGTTCCTCAAAAGCCATCAGCTCTACGATCGATCGACGATCATCCTGCTCTCGGATCACGGCGAAGGGCTCGGCCAGGGCGGCGAATCGGAGCACGGTCTGCTGCTCGACGAAGCGACGCTCCACGTCCCGCTCATCGTCAAACAGGAAAGCAACGTGGACGCGGGCCGCCGCGTCAAGGACATCGTCCAGCTGATCGACATCGCGCCGACCGCGCTCGATCTGGTGAAGGCGCCGCGCGCCGCCGGACTGCGCGGCCGTTCGCTCAAGCCGCTGCTCGAAGGATCCGGGTCGCTGCCGCCAGCGTCGGTGCCGGCGGAATCGCAGTACGCGAAGGATCGCTTCGGCTGGAGCCGGCTGGCCGCGGCCATCGACGAGCACGGCATCGCGGCGCGCGTGGATGCGCCGCCGGGTCTACCGATCGTCGATCCGCGCGAGAGAGTCGCACTCGTCGAGAGAGTCCGACGGGCCGAGTCGCGCGCCGCCGACCGCCGATGGATCGAATCGGTCGCGCTGATGCAGGAGGTCGTCCGCGCGGAGCCGGAAATGGCCCGCCTCTGGATGCAGCTCGCATCGTACGCGTCGATCACCGGCGGGCACGACGTGGCGCTCGATGCGTATCGCCATGCCATCGATCTCGAGCCGGCGGACCCGGGCGGATATCTGGGCGCGGCGTCGATGCTGCTCAAACAGCAGAAGCTGCGCGAAGCGGCGGCGCAGGCGGCGATCGCGGTGGACGTCGCCGCGGACGGCACGGCCGAAGCGGACGGACACGAACTGCTCGCGCGCATCGCTGCCGCGCGTCACGATGCCGATGCGGCCCGCGCCGAGGCCGCGCTGGCGCAACAGGCAGCGCCGAAGCGCCCGGTGACCGCGTTCATCGAGGGGCGTCTGCTCTACGACCAGAATCGATTCGCGGACGCGGTCGCGCCGTTCGAGACGGCGCTGGCCGCGGCGCGCGAGTCGAACGTCACGATGGCCGACCTCCACTACCTCGCCGGCGACACCTACGTCCGCGTGAACCGGTCGCGCGATGCCGAGGCGCAGTTCGAAGCGGAAATCGACGCCGCCCCGTGGAGCGTGCGCGCGCGCGCGGCGCTCGCCTCGCTCTACCGCTCGACCGATCGCGCCGACGCCGCGGACCGCGCGATCGAAGGGATGACGCGGGCGGTGCCGACGCCCGAGTCCTACCAGCTCGCCGCGAAGCTGCTGACGCAGTCCGGCAACCGCCGCCAGGCGGACGTCGTCCGCGCCGAAGCCCGCCGCGTGTTCGCCAAGTGACGAAGAAGCGAAGCGGCAAACCTGCGCCGCTTCCTGCAGCCGGCCGACGCGGAATCGCGTCGTACACGCTGCCGGCCCTCGCGGCCGCCGCGGCGATTGGCGCGATCGCCTGGTTCAGCCGGTCGCCGGCCGGGCAGGCCGACCTGCGCGCGATCGCCGGGCAGAACGTGCTGCTCATCACGATCGACACGCTGCGCGGCGACGCGCTGAGCTGCGAAGGCGGACCGGCGGCGACGCCGAATCTCGATCGGCTGGCCGCGTCCGGCGTGCGGTTCGATTTCGCGCACGCGCACGCCGTCATCACGCTGCCGTCGCATACGAGCATCCTCACCGGGCTGTATCCGTATCAGCACGGGGTCCGCGAGAACAGCGGATACCGTCTGGAGCCGAACGCGCGCACGGCGGCGACGCTGTTCAAGAAAGCCGGCTACGCGACCGGCGCGTTCGTCGCGGCGTTTCCGGTCCACTCGCGGTTCGGGCTCAACCAGGGCTTCGACGTCTACGACGATCGCTTCGGCGAAACGCGCGCGCCGACCGAATTCGTGCTGCCCGAGCGCCCGGCCAGCGAGGTCGTGCCGCTCGCGCGCGCGTGGATCGCCGCGCGGACGAAGGCCGGCGAGCGCTGGTTCGCATGGGTCCACGTCTTCGATCCGCATTCGCCGTACCGGCCGCCGCCGCCGTTCGATGCGCAGTATGCAGGCCGTCCGTACTACGGCGAAGTGGCCGCGACCGACGCCGCGCTCGGCCCTTTGCTCGCCGATGTGCGCGCGGCGGATCGGCCGGCGATCGTCGTCGTCACCGGCGATCACGGCGAGGCGCTCGGCGATCACGGCGAAGAGTCGCACGGGCTGTTCGCCTACGAGTCCACGCTCCGGATTCCGCTGATCGTCGCGGAGCCCGGCGCCGCCGAAGCTGCGGGCGCGAAGCCGAGCGAGGTCTCCCACATCCCCGCCCGCCACGTCGACATTCTGCCGACGCTGCTCGAAGCGGCCGGACAGCCGGTGCCGGGCGATTTGCCCGGGCGCTCGCTGCTCGCCGCCGCCGACCGCCGCGGGTCCGGCCCGCGCCAGTCGTATTTCGAAGCGATGGCGGCGATGCTCAATCGCGGCTGGGCGCCGCTCAGCGGCGTCCTCGCCGACCGCGAGAAGTTCATCGACCTGCCGATTCCCGAGCGCTACGACCTCGCGTCCGATCCCGGGGAGACCGTGAATCTCGCGGGCCGGTCGCCGGACCGCGATCGCGTGCTCACGGCGGCGCTGGGGACGTTCAACGCGCTGCTGCCCGGCGCGCGCCGCACCGAGACGCCGGAAACAGCGGCCCAACTGCGCGCGCTCGGCTACACGTCGGGAAGCGCGCCGCTGAAGGCGCACTACGGCGACGCCGACGATCCGAAGCGGCTCGTCGAGCTCGATCGCGCGGTCCATAAAGGCGTCGAGGCATATTCGACGGGCCGATTCGACGAGGCGATCGCGCAGTACCGCGGCATCATCGCGAAGCGACCCGACATGGCGATCGCCTACCGCCACCTCGCGTTCGTCGAGTGGCAGCGCGGCAACGTCAACGGTGCGATCGTCGTGCTCGAACAGGGACTGAAAGCCGGCGTCACCGGAGCGAGCGTGCTCGCGCAGCTGGCGAGCTACCTGACCGACGTCGATCGCCCCGCCGACGCCGTCCGGCTCGTCGAGCCGCTGGCCGCCGACCCGAACGTCGACCCGGACACGCTGAACGCACTCGGCATCGCCTACGCGCGGTCCGGGCGCGAGGCCGACGCCGCGCGCACGTTCGAGAAGGCTCTCGCGCTCGATCCCGGCGGCGCCATTCCGCTCGAGAATCTGGGCGTCCTCGCGCTGCAGCGCGGCGACTTCGACGCCGCCGCCGCGCGGTTCGAACGCGCCGTTCAGGTCGATCCCCATTCGTCGCAGGCACACAGCGACCTCGGCGTCGTGGCGCTCAAGCGTGGCGATCGAAAGTCGGCGATCGACTCGTGGCGGCGCGCGGTCGAGCTCGATCCGACCAACTACGACGCGCTGTACAACCTGGGCACGACGCTCGCGGCGGACGGCCGGATGGATGCGGCGCGTCCGTATCTGGAGCAGTTCGCCCGCACGGCTCCGGCGTCCTTCTACGCGAAGGATCTTCGCGAGATCGCCGCGCTCCTGCAGTCGCGCCGCTGATGGCGATGACCGCGGTGATACGATTCCCGATCGAATGAACCGAGCGCGCCGGGTGGCGCTCGCGGCGCTGCTCTCAGTCGCGGCGGGATGCGGCGGCGGTCCGTCCGCGCCGCCGCCCGCATCGCCGTCTCCCGTGGACGGGCCGATCGTCCTCGTGTCGATCGACACGCTGCGCGCCGATCGTCTGCCCGCGTACGGCTACACGAAGCTGAAGGCGCCGGCGATCGACGGACTCGCCTCCGACGGCGTGCTGTTCGAGCGCGCGTACTCGCACGTGCCGCAGACGCTGCCGGCGCACGCGTCGATCCTGTCGGGCAAACTGCCGTTCGAGACCGGCGTGCGCGACAACGTCGGGTTCGGCGTGAAGCCGGGCGAACGGATGCTGGCCGGACTGCTGCACGATCGCGGCTACGCCACTGCCGGCATCGTCTCGGCCTACGTGCTGCGCGCGGACACCGGCATCGGCCGGGGATTCGACCTGTTCGACGCGGACCTGCCGGCAGCCTCGATGGAGACGAACATCGCGCAGGTCCGCCGCGACGGGGCCCAATCGGAGGCCGCCGCCGAGCGATGGCTCGACGCGCAGCCGTCGCGGCGGTGGTTCCTGTTCCTGCATCTGTACGAGCCGCACAAGCCGTACCTGTCGCCGCCGCAATTCAGGGCGCTCGCGCCGTACGACGGCGCCGTCGCGTACGCGGACGAGATCGTCGGGAAGCTGATCGATCATCTGAAGGCGCGCCAGCTGTACGACGCGTCCACCATCGTGCTGCTGTCCGATCACGGCGAAGGGCTCGGCGATCACGGCGAGCAGGAGCACGGGCTGTTCGTGTACGACGAGTCGATTCACGTCCCGCTCGTGATCAAACTGCCGGGCCGCCAGGGCGCCGGACGACGCGCCAGCGACGTCGTCGCGCACATCGACATCGTCCCGACGATTCTCGATCTCGTGCAGGCGCCGGCCCGCGCGGACCTGCGGGGGCGATCGCTGGCGCCGCTGCTGCGCGGCGCGGCTCGTCTCTCCGAGCGGCCGGTGTACTCCGAAGCGTTATACGCGCGGTATCACTTCGGCTGGAGCGAGCTGACCGCGCTGACCGACGATCGGTTTCGGTACATCAAGGCGCCGCGCGAAGAGCTCTACGACCTGCAGCGCGATCCGCACGAGCGCGACAATCTCGCGGCCCAACGCGCGTCCGCGCGCGACGCGCTCCGATCCGCGCTCGACCGCTTCGTCGCGGGTCAGACCATCCAGCCTCCGGGTCAGATTCCGACCGACGCGCGCGAGCGGCTTCAGGCCCTCGGCTATGTCGGCGCGACGACGGACGTCTCCAGACCGGGGGCGGAGCTGCCCGATCCCAAGGACAAGCGGGCGGTCCTCGACGCCTACCGTGCGGCGATCGATCGCGCCGGCGATCGGCAGTGGGCCGCCGGGATTGCGCTGCTGCAGGGCATCCTCCGCGAGGATCCCGCCATGGCCGACGTGTGGGATCAGCTGGCGATCTTCGCGATGCATGTCGGCCGCGACGACCTCGCGCTCGACGCCTACAAGCGGTACATCGCGCTCCGGCCGTCGGAGCCGAGCGGATACCTCGGCGCGGCCGGGCTCCTGCTCCGCATGCAGCGGGTTCAGGAGGCACGGGAGCATGCCGAGCTCGGGGCGCGCGTGGCCACCGAGGCCGATACGCGATCGCGTCAAAGCGCGCACGAGCTCCTCGCCCGGATCGCGCTCGCGATGCACGATTCCCAACGCGCACGCGCGGAAGCGGCGCTCACGCGAGCGGCGGATCCGCGGCTGCCGATGCCGTCCTACGTGGAGGCGCGCCTGCTGTACGACGAGCACAAGTACGCGGAAGCGCTGCCGCTCTTCGAGCGCGCGCTGAACGAGCAGCGCCAGGCCGGAGGCGCTCCTCTCGCCGAACTGCATTACTACGCGGGAGACACGTACGCGCGGCTCGAACGCTATCCGCAGGCGGAAGAGCAGTTCGGCGCCGAACTGCGGGACTTCCCGAACAACGTGCGCGCGAGAGCGGCGGCCGCCATGCTCTATCGGGCGAGCGGCAGGATGGAACTGGCCGGGCGCACGATCGACGACATGCTCCGCATCACGCCGACGCCCGAGTCCTACGCGCTCGCGGAGCGCCTGTGGAACATCTTCGGCAATCCGCAGAAAGCCGGAGCCGTGCGGGCCGAAGGGCAGCGGGCCTTCGGCGCCCGGCAGCCGCGCTGACGGCTGTACCGCAGAGCCGGCGCCTCGTTTCCGGGTGCTAAAATCGCGGATCGATCATGAAACGCTTCGGGATGGCGGCGTGCGCGCTGTCGCTGACCGCGATCGCCCGGGCCCAGGCACCCCAGCCGGTGCCCACCTTCAAGGCCGGAGTCGAACTGGTCCGGCTCGACGTGCAAATCACCGACGCGAACGGCCTGCCTCTCCGCGACGTCAAAGCGGACGAGCTCGAAGTCTTCGAATCCGGAGTCCGGCGCCCGATCATCTACTTTCAACACGTCGAGGAACCCTCGGACACGTACTCGGACATCACCAGGCGCACCGTCTCTGGAGACGTCTCGACGAATCAGCGCGCCGCGCGCGGGCACCTGTACGTGTTCGTGTTCGACCAGCAGCACATTGCTGCGGGGAACGAACAGCGTGCCCGCATTGCGGCGGAGCGGTTCGTGCGGGCGCGTCTGCGGCCGAGCGATCGCGCGGCAGTCTATTTGTTGCCCGGTCCCGGACTCTCCTCTCCGTTCACGTCGGACGCCGACCGCATCGTCGGCGCCCTTCGGAGCATGAGCGGCGTGGCACAGGCCGTCGAAAACGTGCCCACCGGGACGATGACGCTGCAGGAGGCGTATCAAATCGCCCGCGGCGACCAGTTGACGTTACAGAAAGTGAACGATCGCGTCAGAGCCGAAGGGTACGCTCCGCTGGACGTCAGCGGCCGCACGCAGGAAAGCGACACCGTGTTGAACGAGACCATCCGCGAAGAGGCGCGGACTCTCACCAGGACGGCTGACGGCGAGTCGCGGCGGGTGCTGGCGCTGCTGCGCGACATCCTTCAGCCCATGCGGGCCATCGAGGGCCGCAAGACCGTGCTGTTCTTCTCCGAAGGGTTCAACGGCGACAACCTGACGCGCGAGCTCGATGACGTTGCGTCAGCCGCGGCGCAGTCCTACAGCGTCATCAGCGCGGTCGACCTCAGCCGCCGCGGCCTCGATGCCTCCTCCGAGCAGCCGACGACCACGGACCGGTCAATCGGGATTCACGACAACATGACGCCCCTCGGCGGACTGGCGACGGCCACCAGCGGACAGCTGATTCTGGACGCCTACGACCGTCTGGATCCGGCGCTCGCATCGATCGCCGACCAGTCCCAAGACTATTACGTGATCGGTTTTTCGCCCCGCGACGAGTCTCTGAAGAACCGCGACGTGTATCGGCCGGTCGAAGTCCGGCTCCATCGCGGCGGCACTCGCGTGAGCGCGCGGACCGGTGTGTCGCTGGCGGAACGTTCGGCGACGCTGACCAGGCGTGACGCCATCGATCGCGCGCTCGCGGCGCCGTTCGCTCAACAGGGTCTTCCCGTTCGCTATACGACATATGTCCTTCGCGGCAGCGCCCCCGGCCTGCAGCGCGTCATCGTCAGTCTGGAGAGCGACCTGCCGCTGGCGTCGGTGAAATCCGCGGCGGCCGACGTGGTGTTCGTGGTCCGATCCGCTCCGGACGGCCGCGTCGTCGCGAGCGGGACCGATCGGATCGCGCTCCCGGAGCGGCGCGAGGCGGGCGCCACCACCGGCACCGGCGCGTTTCACGTCCAGTTCGAGCTGCCCGCCGGCAGCTACATCATGCGCGCCGCCGTGCGCGAGCCGGGGGGCCTCGTCGGCACCGCCGATCGACGATTTGTGGTCGCCGCGCTGGACGGCCCGTCGATAGCCGCCGGCGATTTGATCCTCGGCGGAAAGGGCGCGGATCTGCCGGTGCGGCCGACCGCCCGCTCGGGCGAGGCGCTGAGCGGCATGATCGATGTCTACGCGCGGACGCCCGAGCAGCTGCGCGGGGCGCGCGTCGACGCCGATCTGACGCCGCTTGGAGACGAGACAGCGCTCGTCGCCGTCCACGGTGACCTCGCCGCACCGCGCACGCTGTCGGGCGGCGTGGCGTCGCTGGCGCACATCGACCTGCCTCTCGAAGGTGTGCCGGCAGGCATGTACCTGGCGCGCGCCAGCATCAAGGTCGGATCCGACACAATCGCGGAGCTCGCTCGCGAAGTCGAGGTTCGTGCGGGACACGACGCAGCGGACGCGCCGCAGTCGGAGGCTATCGACGGTCACGAGATCGCCGCCGGCTCTCTGGCGCGCGAATTCGCGGCCTCGCTCGATCGATCCGCGCCGGGAGCAGCCGAGTCGATCGCCGGTCTCGCACGGCTGGATCACTCCGACTACCCCGGCGCCGTCGCGGCCTTCACGCGATCGCTGGAGCTCGAACCGTCTCGCGCGCCGGTGGCGTTCCTTCTTGGCTGGGCGTATCACGGCGCCGGCGACGATCGGCAGGCCATCAGCGCCTGGCGGCGCGCCGCTTTCATCGATCCGAAGCTGCTGCCAGCGCACCTGGCGCTCGCCGACATCTACGTGCAGCTGTCGCAGCGCCCGCTTGCGATTCAAGCGCTGCGCGCCGGACTCGCGGTGCTGCCGCAGTCGATCGAGCTGCACGACCGCCTCACCCGCCTGGAGCAGCGGTGAAGCGCGCGGTTGCGGGAGCGATCCTGGCGGTCGCCACGCTGGGCGCGCAGGGCACCCGGCCGAACGTTCTTCTCATCACGATCGATACGGTTCGAGCCGATCACATCGGCGCGTACGGATATGCGAAGGGCTCCACGCCCGTCATCGATCGTCTCGCGCGCGAAGGCGTCCGCTTCGCCGACGCCACGACGCAGGCGCCGCTCACCGGCCCGGCGCACGCGGCGATTCTGACCGGGAGATACCCGGCGCGCTTCGGCGTCCGCGACAACGCGACGACGCCCATTCCGGAGGGAGCGGCGACACTCGCGGCCAGCTTCAAGGCTCAGGGGTATCGCACCGCGGCGTTCGTCGCCGCGTTCATTCTCGACGCACAGTACGGCTTCGGGCGTGGATTCGACTCGTTCGACGCGCGGTTCGCAAAATTCACGCCGCAGGACAAGGTCGAGGCGCGCCGGCCGGCCGGCGAAGTCGTCGATGCGGCGCTCGCGTGGCTCCGTGAACAGTCCAATTCGCAAGCCAATCCGCAATCCGCAATCCGCAATCCG
>Ga0075425_100004391_pt1 | contig 14548 bp, 14 predicted proteins | sample SoiMethybrSBSTD4_FD_75300 | JGI IMG/M metagenome (GOLD analysis project Ga0075425, IMG submission 75300) | Bulk soil microbial communities from a Populus tree surrounding site in Tennessee, USA - Soil MetaG P. TD hybrid SBSTD4 | ecosystem: Environmental > Terrestrial > Soil > Tree plantation...
CGCTTCCACGATGAAGGCGCTGATTCCTTTCCCCTTGGCGCCGGGATCGGTCGAAGCGAAAACAACGTAGACCTGCGCGATGCCGGCGTTGGAAATGAAATGTTTCGTCCCCGTTAAAGAGTAGCCAGCACTGAGTTTTTTGGCCTTGAGACTAATAGCGGAGGCATCAGACCCCGCTTCAGGCTCGGTCAACGCGAAGGCTCCGATCGTTTCCCCCCGAGCCAGTAACGGTAAGTATTTCTTTTTTTGTTCTTCCGTCCCTGCGATGACGATGGGTTGGCTGGCGAGCGCTTGCACCCCGAACATCACGTCGGCAAGAGCCGCGAAGTAGGCGAGCTCGTCACGGATAACGCAGAGATCTCGCGCCTGAACGGTTTCGCGAATGCCGCCGTATGAACGTGGAACCACATAAGCCATGAACCCGTCTTGACCGAGGCGCCCCGCGAGCGACACCGCTTCGCGCTCGAGGCTCTCCTCCGTGACTGCACCAAGCGGATTTTGCTCCGCCCATAAGCGCAGCTTTTCGCGTAGGTCGTGATCGGGCGCAGGAAAGGCGTCCATCGTGGTCAAGCAGCCAATTCTTTTTGGTAGTGCAGCATCTTACCGGGGACAAAACCGACCTGAGTAAAAAACTGCTGCATTTCCGATCGGTCGCTCGCCACGAGAGTGAAGATAGTGTTGATGCCGTGATCTTCAGCCGATTCCGCAAATTGCCTGACCAGCTCCTGCGCAATTCCGTGATGACGGTACGCCGGGTCAACTCCGAGAATTTCGATCCATGCCACAGTGCCGGGCAAGCCAAACTCATATTCACCGGCGCGTCCCAAAACGAACCCAACAACACGATGATCGACTTCCGCAACCAGTGATGCCCAGTGGGGGCGAATCGCCTCTGAGATCTCAATTCTCTTGTCCCAGTAATCGGGCCGTGCCAAACCGGTTTGTCTCTCCTCCATCGCGACGATGGCAGGCAGGTCGTGCTTCTCCAGGTTTCGGACGTAAATCTCTTTTTTCATTTTTTTTCTCCAACTCGCTCGATCAACCTCGGTTGAACTTCAACGGCCGCTTTTCGATAAATGCGTTGTAACCCTCGATAAAATCCGGTGTCTCCATGCAACGCGCCTGGGCCGCCGCTTCCATTTCCAATGCCGTTTCCAAATTTACATTGCCTTCGTACTCGAGCAGTTCTTTCGTAACGCCCAAAGCGTAGAGCGGACCGTTTTTCAAACGATTTGCCCATTTGTAGGCTTCGTCCATTAAAGTTTCGCCCGCCACGACCCGGTTGGCTAAGCCGATGCGATGGGCCTCCGCGGCGTCGATGGTGTCGCCGAAGTAAACCAGCTCGGTCGCTTTACCAAGCCCAACAATTCTAGGCAGCAAGTAAAGAGCGCCCATATCCGCTCCCGATAAACCGACTTTTACGAACAGAAAAGCCGCCCTGGCCTTATCGGAGAAGATTCGGAGATCCGAAGCCAGCATCAGCATGGCGCCGGCTCCGGCAGCGATGCCATTCACCGCCGCGATGATCGGTTTTTTCAACTGCCGCATGTTCTTTACGAGATTGCAGGTCATGCGCGTGAATTTGTACAACTCATCGCCCTTCATTTTGAGCAGCGGTCCGATGATGTCATTGACGCTGCCGCCGGAGCAAAAGCCTTTTCCGGTGCCGGTCAGGACGACGACCTTGGTATTATTATCGCCAGCCAGTTCAGCAAAAATTTTTTCCAGATCGCCATAAACCTCAAATGTGAGCGCGTTGAGCTTTTCCGGATCGTTAAGCCGAATCGTAGCCACACCGTCGTTATTTTCGAAAACAAAACTGTTGTAGGTCATGATTGTTTGTCTGTCTCCTTGGACTTATTGGTTTCACATTAGAACAGTCGCGGGACTAGACGAAGCCTTGCAATCTTCTTCCTTCCCCCTTGACGGGGGAAGGTTAGGATAGGGGTGATGAGTCCACGCTGCAGCGCCAAGCCTTTCACCCGCACCCTCGCCCTCCCCCGTCAAGGGGGAGGGAATCGAACTTCGGTCCAACACCTTTCAATGCTGAATCATTCACTTTAATCGCCCGTGAAATTCGGTTTGCGCTTTTCCAAAAAAGCTTTGGTCCCTTCGGCGAGATCATGGCTGTCCGCGATGCTCGCGAACGTGCGCGCTTCAAACTCCAATCCCGTGCCGAGATCGAGGTCGTGAGCGCGGTTGATTAACATTTTTGAAGCTTGTAATGCCAGACGAGGCAACGCGGCCAGTTTGTCGGCAAAAAGAGTTGCCTCTGCGAACAATTTTTCTTTGGCAGTGACTTTCATCACCAAGCCGACCGCCAGTGCCTCTTGCGCCGTAATGGGATCTCCCGTGAGGATCATTTCTTTCGCTTTGGCGACGCCAATCAGACGCGCCAGCCTCTGCGTGCCGCCGCCACCCGGGAACGCGCCGATCTTGATTTCCGGCAAGCCAAAGCGCGCCGAGTCCGAAGCGATGCGAAAATCAGCCGCCAACGCCAGTTCACAGCCGCCCCCGAGGGCATAGCCCGAAACCGCGGCGATCACCGGCTGGGGTAAAGATTCGACCTGATCGAACAGAATCTGAAACTCGCGGGCATGCTGGTAGGCTGCTTCTGCGCCAGCCGTTCCTTCGATCTCACCGATATCCGCGCCGGCAGAGAATATCTCGTCACTCCCTGTGATGATGACCGCACGAATGGCTGTATTTCGCGCCAGGTCGTGGAAAAGGCGCTCCATCTCTCGCCGCATTTCAGCGTTTAGCGAATTTTTCTTTTGCGGTCGATTGAGTTGAACCGTGGCGATCGCACTATTCTCACGATACTGCAGCGTTTTATACATATCGTAGTCTCACTGGAGGCCAAATAGTTGAACGGCGTTATCACGCAACAGGTGTCGCTTGGTTTCCGATTTCAAGCCCATCGTTTCCCACTGATCGAGGCTCTCTTTCCAGGGAAGACCATTGGTGCCCCAGAGACAACGATCTTGACCCATGCGGCTGTTGATGTAGTGAATGATCTCCGGCTTTAAATATTTCGGCATCCAGGCATCGACGCCGAAATAGACATTGTCCCACTTGTAACAGACCGAGATCAGCTCTTCGACCCATGGCCAACCCGTGTGGGCGCCGATGATTTTCAGCTCGGGGAAGTCGCCGGCGATGCGATCGAGGTAAATCGGCCGGGCATGCTCGCTGGGCATCGCCTCGAGGACATGGCCGACTTGCATGGAAACAGGAATCTTCAGCTCGTCGCACTTGGCATAGAGCGGATACATTTTGGCATCGTGCAGAGGAATATCGAAACCGTAAATGTGAACGTAAACGCCCTTGAAACCGTAGTTCTTGACCGCGCGCTCGATTTCCTCCAGCGATTCTTTGATGCGAAATGGGTTATAGCCGGCAAGACCGACAAATCGCTTCGGATAACGCCTGGTGTACTGCGCCACTTCCTCCAGTTTGGTATCCATGTACATCCACTTGTTGCGGTACGACCACATCTTGCATTGCGTGATGAACACTTTTTCGACGCCGGCTTCGTCCATCTTGGCGATCATGGCTTCGATGCTGTCATATTGCGGCAGGCCGCCGATGGCCCGTTCCATGCGGCAAATAAGCTCGCCTTTTTTCGCCTCGGTCCACTTGGCGATAAATTCAGGCGTAGCCACATAGTACATGAAGTCTATGGCTTGAATCTCGTTGGGCACGGTCTTTCTCCTTTGATATCACCTTTTGCCCTCACCCCAACCCTCTCCCAGTGGCAGAGGGTGCAAATTCAGCTGGAGAGAACAGTTCAGGAACAAGTGAAAAGATGACGCATTACATCCTGGCTCGCTCCGCGTTTTTGCCCTCGCCCCTTTGGGAGAGGGAGGGGTGAGGGATTACACCATCGTCAAACCTCCGCTCACGCTGAGCGTCTGGCCGGTAATGAAGTTCGCCGCCGGCGAGGTCAGAAAGAGCACCGCTTCGGCCACCTCTTCGGGTTGCGCCGGGCGGCGAAACGGCGTTGCTTTCGTCACCGCATCGATGATTTTGGCGGTTTGTTCCGACTGCGTGCGCACCGCTTGCAGCAATGGAGTTTCCGTTAACCCGGGGCAGACGACGTTCACATTGATCTTGTAGCGGGCCACTTCGCGGGCAATGGTCTTTGAAAAGGCGATCACCGCGCCTTTGGCGCCGGCATAAACCGCTTCCCAGCTCGAACCGACTCGGCCGGCGTCCGAACTGATATTGACGACTTTGCCAAAACTTCGCGAAATCATATTCGGCAGAACTGCACGCGCCGTGTAAAGCACCGATTTGAAGTTGATCGCGAGGAGTTTTTCCCAAGTCTCTTCACTACTCTCGACGAAAGGCTCCAGCCTGTCCCAACCCTGGCAGTTCACCAGGATATCGATCTCGCCGAAACGGTCGATGACCCCGGCGACTATGCGGTCGACCTCGATTTTTTTGGTGAGATCAACCGGACACGCCATTGCCCTGACGCCGAGACTTTGGACTTCGAATTTCACTTTTTCGGCGTTGTCTTTGGCAATATCTGCGATCGCGACTTTAGCGCCGGCGCGGGCGAGCGCCAACGCCACGGCGCGACCGATACCGCCGCCGCCTCCAGCCACCAATGCTGACTTATCCTGGAGATCCATTATGCCACCCTCGCTTCCTCGATCGGTTTCTGCAATTTTTCCAGACGGCGCAGCGCGAGCAGCGCCGCGCCCAGAGCGCCTATGAAATCTGGCTCGTCGCTTACGTTGACTCTCCTTTTGAGAGTTTCCTCCAACGCTTTGACCATGCCTTTTTGACGCGCCACACCACCGACGAAAGTGACCTCGTCCTCCATGCCGGCACGCTTGAGCAGCGCCAGCGCCCGCGATGCGAGCGAGTTGTGGACGCCACGCAGAATGTTGTCGACGGTCTCGCCGGTTGAGACATGGTTGATGATTTCGGATTCCGCCAAGACCGCGCAGACGCTGCTGATCGTCTGGGGCTTAGCGGCTTTCAGCGAGAGATCGCCGACCTGATCGATATTGACTTCGAGATATTTACAGGCGCGCTCGATGAAACCGCCGGCGCCCGCGGCGCACTTGTCGTTGGTGCGAAACTCGCGCACCTTGCCGGTGTCGCTGACTCTGAGCGCTCTGGTACTTTGCGCGCCGATATCGAGCACGCAGCGGGTTTTCGGAAATAGAAAGACCGCACCCCGCCCCACGCAGGTGATATCGGTGATTTGAATGTCGCGGAACGGGACATTGTAACGGCCAAAACCAGTGGTCGCGATGTAACTGATGGCACTGTCGCTAATACCTGCTTGTTTAAGAGCGGCGTCCAGCGCTTCTGCGGCGACGGCAGCGAAATCCGGACGGGTTTTTATGGCAGCCTTCCCACAAACGCGTTTTTCTTCATCCATGATCAGCGCTTTGGTCGATTTTGCGCCCATATCGATGCCGGCGACGAAAGTCATGATGCCTCCGAGCTAGTTTCGAGTTTCGTCTGCTCAACACTCGAAACCCCTTTTGCTGCGCGCTCGAGCGCGAAGATGCTCGCGCCAAGAGCGCCGACGAAATGCGAATCCGGGCTGACGTTGAGTTTCATGCCGAGTTTCTCTTCGAGAGCTCGAACCATGCCGAGGTTTCGGGATACGCCGCCGGTAAAGGTAATCTCGGGCTCGATTCCGACCCGACGAATCAATGAGACCGTGCGTGCGGCGATTGCGCTGTGAACGCCGCCGAGAATGTCTTCGGTCTTTTTGCCTTGCGCCAGGTACGACATGATGTCGGATTCCACAAAAACCGTGCAGACAGTGGTGAGCCGTACGGGGTTCTTTGCCTTGAGCGAGACCTCGCCGATCTCGCCTAGGGTCATGCCGAGCGCCTCCGCCGCGCTCGCAAGAAACCGTCCGGTGCCGGCGGCGCATTTATCGTTCATGACGAAGTCCTTGACGTCGCCATCAGGGCCGACCTTGATACCCTTGGCGTCCTGCCCGCCCATGTCGATGACGGTTCGAGTCCGGGGAAAAAGATAACTCGCGCCCCGCGCATGACAGCTGATCTCCGTAATCTGGGCATCGCCAAAGGTGACTTTATATCGACCGTAACCGGTGCCGACCACGTAAAGGACTTGCTCTTTTGTGATGCCGCAGCTTTTGAGCGCCTCGGCGAAGCACCTTTCCGCGGCTCGGGTGACGTAGGCGCCGGTATCGGTCAGAGCTCGCGCGACGATTTCGCGCTTATCGTTCAGAATAATCCCTTTGGTCTGGGTCGACCCGACATCAATCCCGGCGGCGTAGATCATGCTGCGCCTCCCGCTTCCGCTCCGGCATGAAGTATTTTCTTGTGCTCCAAGGATTCGAAAAATGCGTCGATCCGGTTTTTAAGCTGCGCTTCCGAGAAGTAGCGCGGATCCTCGATGTCGGATTCGATCAGCAGAGTGGGTACGTTAAGCTCTTTGGTAAAGTATTCGCGCATATCTCCCTGGCCCGCCGAAAACAGCCGGCAACTCTTCACCGAATGGATCACCAGCGCATCCGCCTGCCATTCCTCGACGTAGCGACGGATCTGCTGGTAACGCTGCAGGAAATTACGATTGGTCACATTCCACTGGAGCATGTGCTGCGCAATCGATTCCAGGGGATGATTGGGGTCGTGGCGAAAGCCGAATTCCCACAGGCCACCGACGGTCGAATACGTGGATGCGACCGCCACCGCACCCCATTTGGAAAACAGATCTCTAAAGGTTCGCAGGTAGGGCCACGGCGGCGGTCCCTCGATAATAAAGCGGAAGCGTTCTTCGGGTAGCGGCCCCGTTCCCATGCGCACCTTTTCTTCCATCTCCTTGAGTGCCGTTTCGAAGAAGCGCACGCCTTCTTCGGTTCCGCGCAGGCAGTAGAGCGGCGCCATCATCGTCACCGAATCGAAGTAGGCATCGAAAGGCGACGGAATGTTTTTCGTCAGCGCCTTGATGCGCGACCACATATCGCCGGTTTCGCTCGATCGGCTGACGATTGCTTTCAATCGAGCATAGTCAAGTTTCTTTCCGGTCAGCCGCTCGCAAATTTCAATGACCTCTTCGAGCTGGCGCACGACATACACGATGTCCTCTTTGGAAGGTACGCCGGACGGGTCGCGCAAAAATGGTATATCGAGGTTGTAAAGCTCGCCGCTGCAATATTCGGCGAGGTGCTCGAACCACTGGAGATAAACATTGCAACCCACGTAATTGCAAAGAATCAAAGATGGAAGCGGAATGGTGGCGAAGGGAGTCTTTCGATCGCCGAGAAACAGGCCGACGTCGGCTTTCACGTAGGCGCAGTTGTCCATGGAATAACCCAACTCTTCGGCCTTCTGAATGAAGGGAAGGGCACTCTTTTTAACCGCCAGTTGCAGCGCATCGATTTCGGGATAGACAGGAATCAAGTCGAATGCCTGGATCAATTCCACAGGGTTGCCGCTGATCAGCATGTAAACCGCTTTGCCTTCGCCTGCTTCCGCCGCGCGCGTCACGCGCTCGAAGTAGCGCCCCATCATGTCTTTTTGCAGAAGATGCATCTGACCCTGGTAACTCGTCTTTTCCTTTTCCACGGGGTCCTCTCTTACCTTTCACGCCCTCTCCTTCATCCTCTCCCTGAGGGAGAGGAAAGAGGTGAGGGGTCAATCGAACAACATCGATTCGACAAACGTCTCCACTTCCGTTCTCGCTTTGTCGAAGATCCACATCTTTTCTTCGAACTCGAGACAGAGGTGGGGAATGCCTTCTTTTTCCAACGCCCGTTTATATAGCGCGTAGTCAAACAACGCCGGCTCGCAGAATTTGGCGGCCAAAATCAACACTGCGGAGGCACCGGTCTCTTTGAATTTGTCGATCAAGTGCTTGGCTTTGGGCTCGCGCGTGTCATGCTTTACGCCCGAATAAACACTCCGGTTGATATACGCATTGGCGAGATTGCGCAGTGGATCCCCTTCCGTCTCGATGTCATCGGCAAACCAGCGCCAACCGGTTAGGATATCGTCATCCAGAATGTAGCAACCAGCCGACTCCAAGCCATCGAGCAGCTCGATGGGCGGCTGTTCGCAGAACGACCCCTCGAGCACAACTTTGATTCGGTCTTTGGGTTTTTCGTTGCGCCGGTGCAGTTCCGGAAGCGCTTCGCGCAAGATACCGATGTGCTCATCGGGAGGGATCAAAGTGCCGATACGGGTCAGGATGTAACATTCGACCGTCGAAAGATTCTGCGGCGACTCTCTTCGGATCGCATAGAGCTCGCGCAATAGACTGCGTTGACTATTGTAAACCGCGATACTTTCCCGTAGCCGATCGTCGCTAATCTTCTTGCCCGAAAGCTGCTCATAGCTCGCGCCAAGTCTTCGATATTCCGCGATCAAATAGTCGATGCTATGGGGAGAAGTCATGTTCTGCGGAAAATGAATATATTCGACCATGAGATTAGGAAAGTTACGCTTGAAAACGCTGCCGAGGTTTCGCGCCGGATCGCAGATCGAGTGAAAGACGATTCCGTCGAGAAAATTCAATTTATCCGTCAAACCTAACTCGAGAGTGCTCTTTACAATGGAGCAGACAAAAGATTGAAAGCGTGAATCCGCATGGGCGATCTCAAGCCGATTGCCTGCGCCAATGACGCCGACGGGGAGCATACCGGCTGCATGGATCAGCTCCACGGGAGTATAAACCGGATAGCAGCCGACAATTTTTTGATCGGGATGCTGATGCTTGTACTCGGCGGCGATTTGGAGTGGAGAGTTCTCGAGCGATTCGCGATAGCTCGTAATTAGATTTTCAACGGTGGTCATGGATGGCCTCTTTTCGCCAGCTATAACCGCACTGCGCAATACGGATGCCACGTAAATACCGAACGTTCGCTCGGTTTCGCGATAGATTCTTCGCATTAATCGGAAAGCGGCGCGAGATATTTCTCAATCCTCAGAACCACGAGGCATTTAACGCCGCGGGAGTGTGGCATCGGCGTTGCTCGACTGTCTCAGTAAGTTGCGGCCGTTTGCTGTCGACGCATAACTCCACGGAGGGAAATACGATGGCGCGAGTTCGGCGATCCAAATCCATCAAAGTCATTGCCCGTCAGCGATTGGAGGACGCAGCATGGGGGATACCCGAGTCGCCTGAATTTTCTTCGGTCCAGCGACTGATGAATGAAATCCAATCCCAGACGATTCATGAAGAGCGATGGCTTTCCAGGTATCGGGAGATCGCTCGGGAGTCTACTGATCCGTTGATTCGTTTTTTGCTTGGGCTGATCGTCGCCGATGAGGAAAGGCATCACGAGCTTACGACCCGCATGATATCAAGGCTCAAAGACGAGTTGTCATGGACCAGACCGGCGGGCCGCCCGGGCGGCCAGGGGGAAAATCGCGAAAAGGCCGACTCGTTGCTTCGATCGGTGGAGACATTTCTTCAGGCTGAGCGTAGTGCAATTCACGAATATGAGAAGTTGAAAAAAGCAAGCGAGGGATCGGCTCGCGATGTCTTTACCCTGCTCTACACGACCATGATTCATGATTCACATAAACACCTTGGAATCCTTGAATTCCTGCGTGAGAGGCTGATTCAAAGCGGCGGCAAACCTGCACAGACGTAATCAGTCTTCCATCGGACGCATAGCACTGCCGTCACAATGATGACCGGCGATGGCAAAGCGTCGTAAGCAGCTCACCGAAGCTTTGATGAAAGTTCTTCTCAGGTCCAAGCTATCCGGTTCATTCCTGCACGGAAGTCGGTTTGTATCCGGGTAGAGCACGCAAGGCCGCCATCGACAAGCGCCGGCCGCGGTATAGGTCCGCGCATTGGACACATAACCCCTCGGAGGCACTCCAACCAGGAAAATCCTGTTTAACGGCGGCCGAGACCGCTTCTTCGTCTTCACTTAGAAAAGTTTCGAACACTTGCGTCGGAAACCTGCAGAGCGGGCAGTGAGTGCCGGGCGCGGCATACTGCTGTAAGCTGCCGCTCGCCTGGCGCGGATCGAAAGCAAACTGCGCGAGATCGGCATGTCTAGGGTGTTCGCAATCAAAAAATCGGGAGAAAGATTCTTCGAGTCGATCCTGTAGCATCGGAAACGCACCGGCGAACTCGGTAAGCTGCCGCTCTCGGACCGATTGATCATGCCAACCGCGCCGCGTCATCCGGCCACTGATCGTGGTATCCCAGAGCACGCGGTACCGACTCGTGACTAAGGTGTCGTAAGTTGGGCCGCCTTCGGCTTTTGGCAGTACCGGTTCGTAGGCGAATCCGTGATCCAGCATGTCGGCGATATGAAATAGTTCATGACGAAGTAAAGTGATTAGCGTTTCGGGTTCGAACAGAGATTCGGGGCGGAGCAAAATGCGCAGCGTGCGAATTGGCCGGCCGGCGCCGTGGCGATCTTCGGCGACGAAGAGCTCTGCGCCTTCTTGTTTTCGGTGGCTGGCGCGGACAACGAAACATTTTTCCACCTGCGCCGGAATGATAGCTTGCTCGAGCAGCGTCTGGTCGATGATTTTACCGAGGCCGAGACGACTGAACCAAAAACGGTTCAAGTCATTGAAGAGATCATCGCGCCGCTCCGAGTCCGGCACTTCGTAGATGCGATTGCGCGATTCCCGGAGTTCAAGCGCGGCGGTTCGGTCCAGCGGTGCTTGAAAAACCGCTTCTTCGATAAAACGCGGATCATAGTGTACGGTTGAGCTGGCCTTCATACCGACTCGGCGTCCTCCGGCGGAGAAAACCCGGGCATGGCGGCGCACCCGGCGCCGTTGCCGCACGCCATCGGGACCTGTTCGTCGCCAGGTGGCCGCAGCGGTAAATCTGCCGGTCCGAGGCGGATGCCGAACCCTTCCGCTTCTCGGGAGACGAAGCACAGACAAAAATCAGCAAGCTTGGCGTAAAATCCCGCCGGGTCTTCGTGCTCCACCTGTCGTACGAACGCAGCGAGGAATCTCCCGAGATGGTCTCGCAAGAATAATTTCTGCGCCTTCACTGTCTCGTTCAGCATGGCGACGTCGGATCGTTCCCGCGCATAGGCCTCTTTCATGGTAAGAAACGACATAAATTCGCACTCGCAACTGATGTGATCGGCGCGCTCCCGGCGTTCGAGCCGTATCGAAAGTCCAAACGCGCGATAAAAGCCCATTAGATCGCCCAATTCTTGCGGCTGCTGAAAAAGCGCCTCATTGCCGTATTCAGTCTCGTACGGGGTGACGCTGCCCCGCGCAGTATGGCCGAACAAGGCGCGATAAGAAGATCCGAGGGTGGAGCCGGCCGCGCGACCAACCGATGCCAAGGCGTCAATGCCCCCGACCAGATTGCGCTTACCGTCAGAGTCGAGCAGTGCGGCAGCCGCCGACAGCGACATCGCGTTTTGCGGTTCGATGATACGCGCAACGGTTTCATCGGTCGGCGGCCGAAAGCCCAGAGCAAGCGCGCTATAGATTGTCGCGCGGCAATAGGTGCGATCGATCTCGGTGGCTGGCTTGTCCATGTTCATGTTTTCCATTTCGATTCCTATCCCTATGCTGAGGTGCTGGAATTAATTCAGTCAACAATGATTCCGCGCTTTGCCGTCATACCGGCGGGAGCCGGTATCCAGCTTTAACTAAATTTTCTGGATTCCGGGTCGCGCTACCCCGGACTAGATCCGGGGTTGCCCGGAATGACTACGCATTTTGTTGCGTATTTCGGTTCCACGACACCAGACTTAGGCTTCGAAAACTCTTCATTCTCGCCTTATTGTACCGCCTCCCGCTTAAATCGAGTTCGCATGCTTATTGGGCCGCACATGTACAGGTTCTTCGACCTGGGTGCGGAAAATCTCCTTGCCGTCTTGGCCATAAGCAATCACGGTGTCGTTGTACAGGGAGATCTGTCTGCCGCGCAGCGTTGCCTCATAAATTTTGGGACCCTCTTTGACCTCATAGCGAAAAATGATGCGGTTCGAGCGCCGGAAGAGCTGCAATACCGCCAACAACTCGCGATCGGGATAAGTGTAACGCTCGATCGCGGCATCGACCCCGGGACCGAACATTTGCTTGAGATAATCGCGCGGCACCCAACGCGGCGGGATGTAATAACCGTTAGGCTCGGTGCCGAATTGCGGATACAGCGGCAGAGCCACCTTGGCGACATGGACCATATAATACAGCGGGTTGTAGCGGTCTTCCGCCCAGGTGCCATCGTCATTCATCTTGACCAAACCCTGCATGCGGATTTGGCCGATGCACGCGGCCATGCAGCGGGTTTCCATCGGCTGGCCGTCGCTCTCGGGATCTTTGCCTTCGACGCGCGGATAACAAGCGACGCACTTTTCCGAGACGCGCGTATTGCCGCGATACATCGTCTTTTTGTACGGGCAGGCTTCGACACATTTGCGATAGCCCCGGCACTGGCTTTGATCGATTAAAACGATGCCGTCTTCCGGCCGCTTGTAAATGGCCTTGCGCGGGCAGGCCGCGAGGCAGGCCGGATAACTGCAATGATTGCAGATGCGCGCGAGATAAAAGAACCAGGTCTTGTGTTCCGGCAGGGCAGTTCCTTCAGTGTCGAGCTGATTGCGAACGCCTTTTTTTCCCACCGGATTATCTTCAAAGATGTTAGGCGAATTCCATTCTTCATCCGTCGGCAAATAACCGAGCACGCGAGCACTGTCCGGCGTCAGCATTTGCTGCGCTTCGAAGATGGTTTTGCCATCGAACTGGCCATAGGGTTTTTTCTTATCGTCGGACGGTTTACCCGACCACTCCTGATTGCCGGGGTTTGCCTTCTCTAGCAGGTCGAGAATTTTCGCATCCCAGAATTGCGGATATCCTCCGTACGGCTTGGTCTCGACATTCGCCCACCACATATGTTCCTGGCCTTTACTGAAGGTCCACGTCGATTTACAGGCCATCGTGCAGCTCTGACAGGCGATGCATCGATTGATGTTAAAGACGAACGCGAATTGGCGTTTCGGGAAGGCCGGCGGATAGGGATAATTCATCTCCCGGCCGATCTGCCAGTTGTGAACCTGCGCCATAACTACCTCCGCCCCTTGTCCATTTTAGATTTTAGATTTTGGATTTTGGATCCCGGAGTCGGATCGTCAGATATTGAATCAGGACTTTGGGTTTTTCCGTCAAGCGAAAATCCAAAATCCAAAATCGAAAATTTAGCCTGTCCCCATGCGTTTAGACATTCATCGATAATCACAATCGTTTCGCTCTCGCCAAGCGCCTGATATGCGCCATGCGCGCCTCCATAGAAGGGATTTTTAAAGAGCCAGAGCAGTTGCTCCCGAGTGTAGCCGAAGCGAGCGAACTCCTCGGCAAATACGTAGGCCATTTCGCGGGTGGCTTCGGCGTCCGCCGGTAAAACGACACCCACGAGCATATTGGGATCGGTGGGATCGGGATCTTTATAGGGCATTGTACTCGCTCCTTCGTCGCTCGCGTTCAAGGTCGAGGGTTCAACGTTCAACGATTTCGGATCTTCGACATTGAACCTTGAACTTTGAACGGTCTTCATGCCTTCACCTTCGTTAAATCTCCTGCCAGATAGCGCTTCATCATCTCATTCTCATTGTCCGGCGAATGGCCGGTGGTTGCCGGTTTCCAAATGCCTTTGCCGCCCATGCCGCCGTCTTCGGCCTTGGTGATGCGCACCAGCGTTTCTTTGGGCACGGTGTTGATGGCGTGATTGTCGGCCTCACCGCCAAAAATAAATCCCATAAACGCTTTGGTTTTATGGAATAACGTATCGGTCTGGTGCATCGGCATGTGCCAGTTGCGCGTTACCGACTGCTGCGAGCCGTAGCGGAGATTGGCTTGATAGCCGGTGTTTTCCGAGAGGGCGCGGCCATCGGGTCGGGTTTCGTGCGCCTTGACGCTTTTTTCCGTGGCGATGAAGGGCGCGTGCTTCATCATCACGATGTTGTACGGATAGGCGCGGTTGTACGTTACCCGCAGCATGAGTCGCGACACGCGATAGAACGGATCGTCCGGCTTGGCGCCTAGATAGGGCCGATCGGCGGGATTCGCATCGACATAAACGTAGTCGCCGTCGTTAATGCCAAGATCGCGCGCCGCCTGCGGGTTCATGTGCATCTGGTGTTCGCCGACGCAGGGCGCTCGCTTATCCAAGCGGTACGGGTCGCCGAAGTTGGAATCCATCAGCATATGCCAGTCGACGTTCGACCAGCCGCTATGAACCCGATGGCGCGTCTTCGGCGTCAGGCAATAGAACTGAAACCCCTTTTCCCAGAGAAAGTTTTTAGTCTGCTTCACCTTGCCCCACGGCATCTTGATATTGCGAATCGTGCGCTCGTCCCAGTGTTCGGCGCTGGCGGGAATGCCGTAGTCTTCCGGTCGAATGTAGGGATTGGAGCTGACGATCACATTCGGCAAATAAGGCGTCGCTTCCGGTCCCTCGCGATGGACGATGAAATTTTCCCCGTACTCGATCGCTTCCGGCACATCCGCGTAAGCATGCATTCTTCCCGTGTCGGTATGGAACGGTTCGCTATCGTGCACCTGTTCATAAAAAGGAATACGCGGATAAGTGCGGAAATTCAGCAAAC
>Ga0075425_100004392_pt1 | contig 14548 bp, 8 predicted proteins | sample SoiMethybrSBSTD4_FD_75300 | JGI IMG/M metagenome (GOLD analysis project Ga0075425, IMG submission 75300) | Bulk soil microbial communities from a Populus tree surrounding site in Tennessee, USA - Soil MetaG P. TD hybrid SBSTD4 | ecosystem: Environmental > Terrestrial > Soil > Tree plantation...
CCCATCCGATCGCCGAGCAGCTTCTGGACCTGGGCGAGCCGCGCCGTCTCGAGCGGACACGCGAACTGGCAGCTCGTGTAGATCAGCTCGATGGCGACGGTGCGTCCCTTGATCAGATCGTAGAAGCGCACGTGCTCGCCGTGCTGCGTCGTCAGCTCGACGTTCGGGAAGTAGTCGCCGTGCCACCGCGACTGTGCGACGGCGTCACCGGCGCCAATCGCGAGCGCGAGGGCGACCACCACGCGCCAGCGTAGACGCGACGTCATAGCTTCTCCGCCGTCGGCAGGATGTCGTCGGCATCGACGAAGTCCACCCCCTGCGGACGCGGGATCGGCGTGCGCAGGCGGCGCAGGACACCGGTGCCGTCACGTGGATCGATGTCCCAGCGCAGCAGCATGGCGTTGTCCTCGTGGACGGTGTTGTGGCAGTGCTCCATGTAGGTCCCGGCGAAGTCGCGGAACTGCATGGTGATCTTGACGGTGCCGCCGGGCCGCAGCCGGTAGACGTCCTTGCGTCCGCGCTCCGCCGGAGAGACGTTGGCGGCGCTGCCGTCACGCTCGAGGATCTGGCCCTCCTCGAAATGGATGTGGATGGGATGGTCCCAGCCGCCGCCGCCGTTGACCAGCGTCCAGATCTCCCGCGTGCCCATGCGCGGCGCCGCCGAGATGCGGCCGTAGTCGGCGTTCAGCATCACGCCGCCGTCGGTCTTGACGCCCCACGGGCCGTCGAACGAGGTGTCAGGATCGAACGTCGTATTCTTCCCACCGCGGCCGAACTCGAACACGCGTTCGCGCACCACGGGAATGCTGGAGAGATCCGGATTCGGGATGAGCTGCGCCGGCACCTGGCTCTGATCGGGCGCGGAGAGCGGCCGGTTGACGCGGAATTCCAGGAAACGCCCGACACATGGATCGTCCGACCGTCCTGACAGCGCTTCGGCGAGCGAGAGATCCCGCTTGGGCGCCTTGCCGTCGTCATGCTCGGCCAGGTTGACCAGCCACACCTTCGAGCCCAGCGTGTAGCGCGAGAAGTCGATGACGATGTCGTAGCGCTCGGCGATGCCCTGTTCGTCGAGCTCGGTGAGGACGACCGGCGCGGGCAGCAGGTTGCCGTCGTTGCCGATCTGGATCATCGGCGATCCATCACTCAGTGCGAGCTTGAAGAACCGCGAGACGCTGGCGTTGAGGATCCGGAAGCGGTACTTGCGAGGCTCGACCTCGAAGAACGGCTTGTAACAGAGGTTGACGGTCATCGCGTCGCCGATGAAACCGTCGAAGTCGAAGATGTCGAAATCGAGCTGGCCGTCGCGATCCCAGGCCTTGTCGGCCAGCATCAGGTTCACGTCGTACTGCAGGTTCCCCCAGGCGCGTCCGGTCGACGAGGCGCGGCCGCTCGGCAGGCGCAGGTTGATGGTGCGCGAGACACCGTTTTCCTGGTACTCGCCGTGGATGTCCTCGGCGCCCCGATCGAGGCCGCTGTAGATGTTGAACATCCCGGCGTTGCCCTTGTACACGTTCTGCGAGGTGAAGCTGAACATGTGATCGTGGAACCAGTGGGTGCTCATCGTCTCGTGCCAGTCGCCCGCCACGAGCGTGATGCCGCCGTTGTCGTCCGGTGTGGAGGCGAACGGATCGGCCGCCAGCGTGTTGATGCTGCGGAACCCGCCGAGCAGGATTGGATAGTGGTAATCGTAGAATTGTCCGGGGAAGAAGAACGCCCCGGTGAACCCGTCATTCTCGGCTCCATGATGACCGTTGTGCTCGTGGGTCGAGATGGTGTGGCGTCCGAAGTTACCGTTGTCCTTCAGATCGAACGGCAGTTTGTTGCTGTGGCGGAGCAGGATCGGCTCGCCGTAGCGGCCGACCATCAGCTTGGGAGGGATGGATCCGTTGAACGTCCAGACCTTGAGCGGGCCCTGAACCGGAAGCCCCGGGTGGAAGCAGGGCGGGCAGAGCGCGCCGCGCCGGACGCCGGAGTTGAACTGCTCGTCGCAGTCCGCGTCGTACTCGAGATTGGTCTTCGCACCCTCCTGGGTGACCTCGATGGCGATGCGCGGCGGGAAGCGGCGGAACTCCTGGTGCGCCCAGTCGGCGCCTGGCGGGCGCCCCTCGATCGGGCCGAACTGATCGGTGCGTCCGCCGACCAGCGCAGGGTTCAACCGTTGAGCCGTCGTGTTGGCCGCCTCGGTGGGATCGGGATTGAGCGTGCCGGGGATGCCGGGCTGGCTGAACGCGAACGGCCGCCGAGGCAGCACGTCGAAGCGCAGCATCGGCTGCGAGAACGGCTGCACGTCACCCAGCGGGCTGGGTGGAATGCCCGTCGGCACGTCGCTGCCGGTCGTCGCGTACGCGCTCGATACGAATGGATTGAGCCCGCCGATCGGCGCGAGCAGTCCCGCGCTGGTGAACAGTCCCCACTTCAACAGCTCGCGCCGTGAAACCTGTCCCTGCGACAGTGCCTTGACGATCTCGCGCCGGTTCTCGCGCGCCCTGGCTGCCTCCCGCAGCCGCGCCCGCGACACTTTCCCCCCCAGGTACAGTCGGCTCATACGTACCTCCTACTGAACTGGTTGACAGACGGACACTTCCCCACGAGAACGAGAGCCGGGCTCTCGGACGACCGGTTTCGGTGTCGCGTGGGAACAGTTCGAGCGAGCGGAAGCTGGCGCGCTTCCGCAGGTGACGACGCGACGACGATCGCAGGGGCCAACGTGTGGCCCTCGCCGTCTCGACATGGCTCTTACTCGTGGAACTCGCTAGCGGAAGGCGCAGACGCTATCAGGCCGGTACCCGCGGCCGTCAAGAGCATTCTGGCGGGATTGCCGTCCCCAATGGCAGGGGAGTATAAGTCTTCCTAAAGGAGACTTCTCCCCTGAGCTCAGCCGCGCAGATGCGGTTTCAGGAACCGACCGGTATGCGACGTCCTGGAGCGAACGACCTGCTCCGGCGTCCCCGTGACGACGACCTCGCCGCCCGCATGACCACCTTCCGGCCCGAGATCGACGACGTGATCGGCGGCCTTGATCACGTCCATGTGATGCTCGATCAGCAGTACGGTGTGCCCGGCGTCGACCAGCTTGTTCAGCGACTCGAGCAGCCGCTCGACGTCGGCCAGGTGCAGGCCGGTGGTCGGCTCGTCAAGGATGTAGACGGTGTGCTTCGAGCGCTGCAGCGTGCTCAGCTCGGTGGCGATCTTGACGCGCTGCGCCTCGCCGCCCGAGAGCGTGGTCGCCGACTGCCCGAGCGTGAGATACCCCAGGCCGAGCTGGTTCAGCACTTCGACCTTCTTGCCGATGGCAGGCTCGCCCGCGAAGAACGCGACGCCTTCCTCGATCGACATGTTCAGGACGTCGGAGATCGTCTTGCCGCGCAGCGTCACCTCGAGCGTCTCGCTGTTGAAGCGCGCCCCCTTGCAGACGCCGCAGGTGACCTCGACGTCGGGCATGAAGTAGAGCTGGGTCGTGATGGTGCCTTCTCCCTGGCACTCTTCGCAGCGCCCGCCCTTGACGTTGAAGCTGAAACGCCCGGGCTTGTACTCGCGCTCGACCGAGAGCGGCGCCTGCGTGAACAGGTCGCGGATCGCATCGTAGAAGCCGACGTAGGTCGCGGGGTTCGATCGGCTGTTCCTGCCGATGGCGGCCTGATCGATGCTCACCACCTTGTGGACGTGCTCGATCCCCTCGATCGCGTCGTGCTCGCCGGGAAGCGTGCGCGTGTCGACCAGGTGCTTCCAGAGCGCCTTGTAGAGGATCTCGTTGACGAGCGTGCTCTTCCCCGACCCCGACGCCCCGGTGATCGCCACCATCGTCCCGAGCGGAAAGCTGACGTCGATCGACTTCAGGTTGTTCTCGCGCGCGCCCCTGACGGTCAGCGCCTTGCCGTTCCCCTTCCGCCGTTTCGGCGGTACGGCGATCGCGCGGCGGCCCGAGAAGAACTGCCCCGTCGGCGACGCCTTGCTGGCGAGCACGTCGCGCAGCGTGCCCTGCACCACGACGCGCCCGCCGTGGACGCCGGCGCCCGGCCCCATCTCGATCAGGTGATCGGCGGCGCGGATGGTCTCCTCGTCGTGCTCGACGACGATGACGGTGTTGCCGATGTCGCGCAGCCGCTCGAGCGTCGCGATCATCTTGACGTTGTCCTTGGGGTGCAGCCCGATGCTCGGCTCGTCGAGCACGTAGAGCATCCCCATCAGGCCCGAGCCGATCTGCGTGGACAGGCGGATGCGCTGCGCCTCGCCGCCCGACAGCGTGCCCGAGCGGCGGTTGAAATTCAGATAGTCGAGGCCGATGCCGAGCAGCAGATCGACCCGCCCGCGGATCTCCTTCAGCACCTGGCGTCCGGCGTCGGCGCCGCGTCCCGCCGGTTTCACGGTGCCCAGGAAGGCGTGCAGCTCGTCGAAGTTGAGCTGGCCGATCTCGTAGAGCGTCTTGCCGCCGATCGTGAACAGCTGCCGCGTCGCCCGCAGCCGCGCGCCCCTGCAGTCGGGGCAGGTGTGCTCGACCATAACCTTGTCGAGCCACTCTTCCATCCGCGAGTTGGCCTCGCCGCGCTGCCGGTAGCGGCGGTAGTGGCGCTCGATGCGGCGCGCAATCCCCCCGAAGCCGACCTCGCGCCCCTCCCCTTTCTCGTTCTTGACCTTCGCGTCCGGCGGCGTGCGCAGCACGATCTTCTTCGGTTCGATGCCGTAGAGGATGGCGTTCCTGATCTTCTGCGGGAGCTGCGTCCACGGCGCATCGAGCGGAAAGTCGAGCGTGGCAGCCAGGCTGAACATCATCCGGCCGTCCCAGGTGTCGGGGTTGTAGCGGAAGGCCTCGTGCACGAAGCACCCGCCCAGGATGCTGCGGCTCGGATCGGGGACGAGCAATTCGGGATGCGTCACCTTGTCGACGCCGAGGCCGCCGCAGGTGCGGCACGCGCTCTCGGGGTTGTTGAAGACGAAGAACTCGGGGCCGATGTCGCCGTAGACGAAATGGTGCGTCGCGCTGCTGATGCTGCGGTAGAACTGCTCGGCCTGCGCGCGCGTCGCCCCTTTCCCCACGTGCACCTGCAGCAGGCCGTCGCCGACCAGCAGCGTCGCGCCGATGCCCGCCTTGATCGCCTTCTCGTGACGGCGGCTGACCACGAAGCGATCGACCACCGCGTCCATGTGCTCGACGTCCGACGCCTCCATCTCGATTTCCTGCGACAGGTCGAGCGGCCGGCCGTCGGCGATCAGCGTGCGGCAGCCCTTCTTGCGGACCTCGGTGAACACGAACTCCAGCTCCTCGCCGTAGACCTTGAACACCGGCGCCCGCAGCTCGATCTGGGTCCCTTCAGGCAGCGACAGGATCGCCTCGAGGATCTGGCTCGACGACCGGTTCGGCACCGCTTCGCCGGTGCGCGGGCAGTGCGGCTCGGCGATGGTGGCAAAGAGCAGGTTGAGGTAGCTCGCGATATCGGTCATCGTGCCGACGGTCGAGCGCGGGTTGCTGCCGACGTTCTTCTGCTCGATCGAGATCACCGGCGACAGGCCGAACACGAAATCCACGTCGGGCTTCGACACCTGCGCGACGAACCGCTTGGCGTAGCTCGAGAGCGACTCGAGATACCGCCGCTGCCCTTCCGCGTAGATCGTGTCGAAGGCGAGGCTCGACTTGCCCGATCCCGACAGCCCCGTGACCACGACCAGGCGATCGCGCGGGATCTCGACCGAGATGTTCTTCAGGTTGTGGACGCGCGCCCCCTGCACCGCGATCGTCGTCCGCTTGTCCCGCCGAAGCGCGGCGTGATTGTCCTCGCGCGAAGGCGGACGCACGGGCTTAGAACTCATCGGGCGGCTCCGAGAGGAAGACGAACGCCAGTTCCTCCACCTCGACGTGGCTGCGCCTGGTGAGATGCACCGGCACCGACGCCTTGCCGATCAGCCCCAGGTCGGCCAGGTACTCGCACGCGGTCACGACGTGCTCGACGCCGTAGCTCTTCTTGAAGTGATGCTCGAGCTCGCGGCAGCCGCGCGGCTCGGCCACCTCCCGCAGGTGATCGATCACCGGCGCGAAAAGCGACGCGGCGCGGCTTGCCAGGTAGTCGTCGATCGCGGTCAGCGCCGCTTCGACGCTGGCGCGGGATTTCGGCGCGTTGAGCAGGTCGCTGTAGACGGTCTTGAAGAACCGCGGGTTGAGCTTCAACGCCTGCGGGATGACTTCGCGATCGGCGAGCAGGCCCGCCTCAATCACTTCGACGCGCGCCAGCGACGACACCGCAAACAGGATCCACAGCGCGGTGTACTCGAGGTCTCCGCGCGTGATGAACCATTTGTGCGCCTTGTAGAGCGACGGCAGCGCGCCGGTCGCGGCGTGCAACCGCGCGATCGCCTGGTCGCGCCCGCCGCGATCCTGCAGGCGCGCGCAGAGGTCCGCGATCGTCGGATCGTGCGTGTAGAGCAGCCGACCCTTGGCCAGGAACGAGTGGATGAACGAGTTGTGGACCGAGCCCTCGACGGCGCGGCGGAACTCCGTTCTCGGCACCAGCATCGCGTGCACGTTGAGGCCTTCGGCGTAGAGCGCGAGGTCCGAGGCTTCGATCCTGCGATCGTCGATCGTGACCAGCACGAGATCGATGTCCGACCTGGCCCACACCGTGTCGTGCGCCAGGCTGCCGCAGAGGATCGCGGCGAGCACCGATCGATCCTCTTTGATCTGCGCCACCAGCGCATCGAGCGCGGCGATGAACTGGCGGCGGACGGCCTGCTGTTTCATGCGCGGTTGCCCGGCGAGTCTAAACCGAAGGTGACAATCCACGTCACCCGACGAAAGTTGTCACCTCGCCGACCTCCGTGCAAAACATCCATAAGTTGTTGCAATACTACGTCTTGCAGTGTGAAGACCAGCGCCGGGATCCCATGGCACCGCGGTTGCTCTTTCATCGATGAAACACGACTTTCGTCACCCTGCGAAGTACTGATCATGAAGAGTCGCCCCAACGCCGGATTCACGCTCATCGAGCTCCTCATCGTCGTCGCGATCATCGGCATCATCGCGGCGATTGCGATTCCCGGCCTGGTACGGGCGCGCATCTCCGGCAATGAGGCGTGGGCGATCGGATCCCTGCGCGCGATCAGCAGCGCGCAGGGGACCTTCTCGGCGAGCTGCGCCAGCGGGCGCTACGCCCAGGGGCTCGACGTGCTCGGCAGCGGCCCGTCGGGCGGCGCGGCGTTTCTCAGCCCCGATCTCGCGCAGGCGCCAAGCGTCACCAAGAGCGGCTACACCGTTTCGATGACCGGCTCCGGCGTCAGCGGCACTGCCTGCAACAACTGGACGGCGCTCGCGAGCGGCTTCCACGTGTGGGCCGATCCGATCAACGTGACAACCGGGTCGCGCCACTTCTTCACCAACACGACCGGAACGATCTGGCAGTCGACGAGCGCGATGGGCGCGGCCGGCAGCGACGCCGCGGCCCCGTCGGGCGGCGCCGTGCTTCAGTAACGCGCGCGTACGGTTTCTCGCAAAAGTCTCCCTCCTGAATGACAACGCGGTCGCGATGACCGCGCGTGCACTCTTCCGCAAAAAAAATCCCCCGTCGGTATATTTCGTGCTCCCACGAGAGTGCCTTCTTGACAGGCACGTAGTTCCCATTGGTTTCGGCGCGATCTCCGCCGTCGCTTTTACGCCGTCCGTAATGCGTTACGTCATGAGTAACACAGCACCCTGCGACCAGAGAGGAAGACAGTAGAAGGAATGATCCGATGATGCATACCACTGGAAGATCCGTGCTGCGGCGCGGACCGTGGGCCCTCGGGAACCTGGCGTTGTCGTTCATCGCCGTCGCCGCGATCGGCGGGCGGGCCGAAGCACAGCCGCGCCCCGTCGTCGTCGTGAACACCAACCTCAACACGGTGACCCTCATCGACACCGCCGACCCGGCGGAGCCCGCCACCGGCGTGAGTTTCCCGGTGGGCGCCGCGCCAGGCGCGATCGTGATCAGCCGGGACGGCAAGCACGCCTACGTCGCCAACACGGGTGAGAACTCCATCTCAGTAGTCTCGCTCGTCGCCGATCCCGACGGCACGTTCCCGCCAGTCCAGACGATCGCCACCAACGGTCGGCCGTCGAGCCTCGCCCTGTCGACAAACCCCACCCAGGACACGCTCTTCGTAACGGACACCGGCGGCTTCCTCGAGAGATGCAGTGCGGCGCATCCCGAGGCGGCCTGTACATCCCGCTTCATTGGCGGCAGCAGCACCGCGCGCCTGGCCGTCAATGGCGACGATGTTTACATCGCGTCCGATCTCATTTACCACCTGAACACCGCGACGGATCAACTCACGTCGTTCGTCGCTGACCAGAACCCGAGCGCCGACCACGCCAACTACCCCGTCGACATCGCCGTCCTGCCGAACGGAAGCCTCTACATCGCGGTCTATACCTACCGCTCCACCTTCCGCGGGTTCAGCGCCGACGGCAGCGTCCTCGTCGTCAACGATCCGAGCGCCGCGAACCCGACGGTCGACCAGACCATTCCGCTGTTCTCCATGCCGAACTCGTTGGCGATTTCGCCCGATGGAAAGCGTGCCTTCGTCGGCATCGAGGCGTACTGGGCCGACTCGCTCTACGGCGCGGCGTTCCTCCCCGGCCAATGGGTGGTGAGCATCGAGACTGCCGGCGGCTCGATCGTCGAGTGGACCGACCTCGGCTCGGACGGCCTTTCGTTCGCCTCGGCGCATACGCCGGCAGCCCTCGCGGTCGCGCCGGATCGGAGCGCCGTCTTCGTGTCGGTGCCGAATATCGATGCAGTACTCGAAATCAGCATCAGCGACACCGGCGCGACCAGCGTGGCGCGTTCGTTCGGGTTCGCCGGCGCGGATCCGACCGGTCTTGCGGTCGTGCGGCCCGACGTGCCCCCGCCGCCGAAGGCGTTCGCGATCGAGGCGTTCGACGACGGTCCGTCAGCGCCGGTCTCGGCGGGTTCGGCAGCGATCGCGCTCGCCAGCGTGCTGGCCAACGACAAGGTCGGCGGCGCTCCGGCGACCACCGCGAACGTGACGCTGGCGGTGGTCTCGGCGAGCCCGTCGCTGTCGCTCGATACGTCCACCGGCGCCGTCTGGGTCGGCGCCGACGCCGCTCCCGGCGCCTACGACCTGACCTATCGGATCTGCGACCACGACAACCCCGACAACTGCGGCCAGGCCGTGGCGCACGTCGCGGTCAGGGCGCGCTTCCACCTGCAGCCGATGGAAGACGTGGCCTCGTCGTTCGCCGGCGTCACTGCCATCGCCAACGTCCTGGCCAACGACTTCGTCGACGCCAACGCCGCGAGCTTCGACCTCGTGTCGTTGTCGGTGGCGACGAGCGACACCGGGATCGCGTTGAACGGCGACGGCTCCGTCTCGATCGCCGCCGGTACGGCGCCCGGCCTCCGTACACTCACCTACCGGATCTGCGACCTCAGTACCGATGGCAACTGCGAACTGGGCAAAGCCAGCGTCACCGTGGTGTCGCGTCCGATTGTCGCCAACCCCGACAACGGGTCAGCTCCGCGGACCGGCGGTCTCGCCGTCGCCAACGTGCTCGCCAACGACACGTTCGTGGACGGCGCGCCGACGCTGGCGCAGGTGATCCTGACCAGCCTCTCGTCCTCCGATCCCGGCGTCACGCTGACCGCGGCGGGCTCCGTCGTCGTCGCCTCGGGCACGCCGGCCGGGGTGCAGACGCTGCAGTACCGCATCTGCGAGATCGCGAGCCCGGGCAACTGCTACGAGGCCACGGTCACGGTGACGGTCAAGCAGAACCTGATCGTCGCCATGGGAGACTCGGCCCGCGCCAGCAACAAGGACGCGAGCACGCCGATCAAGAACGTCCTCGCCAACGACAGCCTCGGCGGCGCGGCGGCGACGCTGGCCAACGTCAAGCTGTTGCAGATGTCCTCGTCGAACTCGAAGGTCCGGCTGAACGCCGACGGATCGGTCTCGGTCGGCGACAAGGCCGGTTCGAACGCCACGCTCGTCTATCAGATCTGCGAGATCGGCGCCCCGGGCAACTGCGCCCAGGCTACCGTCTCTCTGACCCTCAGCGGTAAGAACTAGCGAATCGCAACGGGGTGGCTATTCAGCCACCCCGTTGTCCTTCAGGATTCTCCACACTTTTTCAGGAGTGATCGGAATGTCGATGTGGGTCACACCGAGATGAGCAAGCGCGTCGACGACGGCGTTCACAATCGCCGGAGGGGCGCCGACAGTGGCGGACTCGCCCACCCCCTTCGCACCCAGCGGATGGTGCGGCGACGGTGTGATGGTTTTGTCGGTTTCCCAGGCTGGAGTTTCCATAGCGGTGGGCAGCAGGTAGTCCATAAAGCTGCCCCCCTGAATGTTGCCGGCCTCGTCGTACTGGATTTCCTCGAATAGCGCCGGCGCCAACCCCATCGTCAGCCCGCCGTGGATCTGCCCTTCCACGATCATCGGGTTGATGATCGTGCCGCAGTCGTCCACCGCCACGAACCGGCGGATCTTCACCATCCCCGTACCGCGATCGATGTCCACCACGGCGATGTAGCTGCCGAAGGGGAAGGTGAGGTTCGGCGGATCGTAGTAGTTGACCGCCTCGAGACCCGCCTCCATTCCCTGCGGATGATTGGTGTAGGCGGCGAAGGCGATCTCCTGGATGGTCTTGCCCTTCTGCGGCACACCCTTGACGAAGAAGCGCCCGGTTTCCCACTCGAGGTCCTCCTCGGCGGCCTCGAGCAGGTGCGCCGCGATCTTCCTGGCCTTGTCGCGGATCTTGCGCGCGGCGATCGCCGCGGCGGCGCCGGCCGTCGGCGTCGAGCGGCTGGCGTAGGTGCCGAGGCCGTACGGCGCGGTGTCGGTGTCTCCCTCCTCGACCTGGATGTGGGCGGCGGGAATGCCGAGCTCCTCGGCGATGATCTGCGCGTAGGTCGTCTCGTGCCCCTGCCCCTGTGACTTCGTGCCGAACCTGGCGATCGCCTTGCCGGTCGGGTGGATGCGGATCTCGCACGAGTCGAACATCTTGATGCCGAGGATGTCGAAGTGCTTCGAGGGGCCGGCGCCGACGATCTCGGTGAAGCTGGAGATGCCGATGCCCATCAGCTCGCCGCGCTGGCGTTTCTCGGCCTGCTCGCGCCGCAGATCGGCGTAGCCGATCTTCTCCATCGCCTTCTTCAGCGCGCCGGCGTAGTTGCCGCTGTCGTACTCCCAGCCGAGCGCCGAGGTGTAGGGGAAGCGCTCCGGCGGAATGAAGTTCCTGAAGCGGAGCTCGGCGGGATCCATCTGCAGCTTCTGCGCGAGCGCGTCGACCATCCGTTCGATGGCATGGACCGCCTCGGTCACGCGGAACGAGCAGCGATAGGCGATGCCGCCGGGCGGCTTGTTGGTGTAGACGCCGTCGACTTCGGCGAAGGCGTGCGGCACGTCGTAAGAGCCGGTACAGATCGAGAACAGCCCGGCGGGAAACTTCGAGGGGTTGGCCGCGGCGTCGGCGTAGCCGTGATCGGCGAGCGTCTTGATGCGCAGGCCGGTGATCTTGCCGTCCTTCTTCGCGGCGAGCGCCGCGGTGATGTGGTAGTCGCGCGCGAACGAGTCGGCCTGCAGGTTCTCCATCCGGTCTTCGATCCACTTGACCGGCTTCCCGACGACGACCGAGGCGGCGATGGCGATGACATAGCCCGGGTAGACCGGAACCTTGCCGCCGAATCCGCCGCCGATGTCCGGCGCCACGATGCGGATCTTCTCTTCGGAGAGCCCGACGTGGCCGGCCACGAGTGCGACCACGGTCCGGATCGCGTGCGGCGCCTGCGTCGTCATGTAGACGGTCAGCTTGCCGTTGACGCGATCGAAGTCGGCGACGCAGCCGCACGTCTCGATCGAGGCGACGTGGATGCGGGGCAGGTAGATCTGCTCCGAGACGGTGACGTCGGCGCCGGCAAACGCGGCGTCGGTCCCCTGCCTGTCCCCCACTTCCCAGTGGAAGATGTGGTTGTCCTTCTTGTCCTTCTTGTCGGTGCGCAGGACCGGCGCCCCCGGCTCGAGCGCCTTGAACGGATCGACGACCACCGGCAGCGGCTCGTACTCCACCTCGACCGCGTCCACGCCGTCGGCCGCCGCATACCGATCGGTGGCGATCACCGCGGCGACTTCCTGCGCCTGGTACATCACCTTCTCGGTGGGCAGCACCATCTGCGTGTCCGACATCAGCGTCGGCATCCAGTGCAGGTTGTACTTGGCCAGCGTCTCGCCGGTAATCACCGCGAGCACGCCGGGCACCTTCAAGGCGCGGTCCGCGTCGATCTTCGTGATCTTCGCGTGCGCGAACGGACTGCGGACGATGTCCAGGTAGAGCATCCCGGGCAGCGTGATGTCGTCGACATAACGTCCCTGGCCGCGGATGAAGCGCGGATCTTCCTTCCGCTTGATGGAGTGGCCGAGCCCACCAACCTCGAACGTCGTATGCGGTGCCATCGCTTCTCCCTCACCGCGGCAGCGCGGCCGCGTACTGGATCGACTTGACGATGTTGACGTAGCCGGTGCAGCGGCAGAGATTGCCGGAAATCGCGTGCCGGATTTCCGCTTCGGTCGGACGCTCGGTCTGCGACAGCAGCCCGTAGGCGGTCATCAGCATGCCGGGCGTGCAGAAGCCGCACTGCAGCCCGTGCTCCTGGCAGAACCCCTCCTGCAGCGGATGCAGCTTGCCGTCGCGCTCGAGCCCCTCGACGGTGATGATCGCGGCGCCGTCGGCCTGCACGGCCAGCATCGTGCACGACTTGACTGGCTCGAGATCGACGACGACGGTGCAGGCGCCGCAGTGCGTCGTGTCGCACCCGATGTGCGTGCCGGTCATCCCCAGCTGATCGCGGAGGAAGTGCACGAGCAGCAGGCGCGCATCGACCTGCGCCTCGTGCGGGACGCCGTTGATGGTGACGCGGATGTTGTGCTTCGACATCTCAGTGTCCTCCCGCCCGCGCGATCGCCTTCGCCAGGGCGCGCGCGGTCAGTACCCGCGCCATCTCGCGTTTGTATTCGACCGAACCGCGGCGATCCGCCGAGGGAGACGCGGCGTCCGACGCCAGCTTCGAGGCCTGCGCGATGGCCGCGCCGTCGGGCAGCTTGCCCAGCAGGAACTGCTCCGCTGCCGTCGCCTTGATCGGCGTGGGGCCGGCGCTGGTCAGCGCGATCCCCGCGCGCGCGACCTTGCCGTCAGCGCCGATCGTGAGCTGCGCGGCCGCCGCGGCGGTGGCGAAGTCGCCGACCTTCCGTTCCAGTTTCACGTAGGCGCCGCCGCTTCGCGATGGCGGCGCTGGGATCCGGATCTCGACCAGGATCTCTCCGGGCCTGAGCGCGGTACTGAAGATGCCGGTGAAGAATTGCGTGATCGGAATGACGCGTTCTCCGCCCGCCCCGGCGGCCACCACCTCCGCGCCGAGCGCGAGCATCGTCGCGGGATGATCGTTGGCGGGATCGGCGTGCGCGAGGTTGCCGCCCACCGTCGCGCGGTTGCGAACGAGCGGATCCGCGATGACCAGCGCCGTGTCGTGCAGGATCGGGTACTTCGCCTTGATCACGTCCGAGCGCTCGAGCGCCGACTCGCGCGTGCGGCCGCCAATCTTCAGGTAGCCCCCTTCCTCCTTTATGTACTCGAGCCCGGGAATGCGGCCGATGTCGACGAGATGGGCGGTCGAGGCGAGCCGCAGCTTCAAGAGCGGCAGCAGGCTCTGCCCGCCAGAAAGCACCTTGGCGTCATCGCCGTGCTGCTGCAACAACCCGATGGCCTCGGCGAGGGATCCCGGTGCGTGGTAATCGAACGGGGCGGGGATCATCCGGCGCTCCTTTCCTGTGTGCGCTATCTGAACAGCCAGTAGGCGACAACGATCACGGCGCCGACGCCGATCCACAGCGCGGGACGGCGGACGGCGCGCCCGGCGGCCCGGCCGGCGGCGCCGGTCGCGGTCGAGAGCACGTCGATCGGCGCGACCGGGTTGGCCAGGACGGCGGGCGACGTCGGCCCGGCGACGGCGTCCGGCACCACCGCGATCGACGCGCCTGTCGTCGTCATCTGCGCGGCGGTCGCCGCGCCGGTCATCTGCGCGGCGGTCGCCGCGCCGGTCATCTGCGCGGCGGTCGCCGCGCCGGTCATCTGCGCGGCGGTCGTCGCGCCGGTCACCTGCGCGGCGGTCCCGGCGCCGGAGGCCGCGGCCGGCGGCTCGAGCTGCGCGCGCACGGCGGCAACGAAGCGATCGAAGATCTGATCGCTGACGTCCTGGATGATGCCGCGCCCGAACTGCGCCAGCGTGCCGATGATCTTCACGTCGGAGTCGATGGTCACCTCGGTCTGCCCGGGCGATTTCTCCACCAGCGTGCTGACCATCCGCATGTCGGCGCCTCCCTTGCCGCGGGTGTCCTGCCCCGAGGCGACGATCTCGGCGGTCCGCGTCGCCGTGTCGATCCGCTCGAAGCGCAGCGTTCCCTTGAACGACGCGGTCACGGGGCCGACCTTCATCGTGACGGTGCCCGCGTGGGTCCGCTCGTCGATCTGGCCGGTGATCGCCGCCCCGGGCAGGCACTGCGCGAC
>Ga0075425_100004393_pt1 | contig 14548 bp, 9 predicted proteins | sample SoiMethybrSBSTD4_FD_75300 | JGI IMG/M metagenome (GOLD analysis project Ga0075425, IMG submission 75300) | Bulk soil microbial communities from a Populus tree surrounding site in Tennessee, USA - Soil MetaG P. TD hybrid SBSTD4 | ecosystem: Environmental > Terrestrial > Soil > Tree plantation...
CGCGGCGGTGGCGCTCGACTAAGGGATGGCGGCCTTCCGAGATCGAGATCCTCGGACTCCGTGAGAGCTTCGGCCGGACCCAGCGACCCGTCAGGGCGACCTCCGCCAGCGCCGCCAGCAGGTCGATCGCGGCGATCGCCGAGGACGCCCGCGCCAACCGGTCGGCGCCGCCGGCGAGATCGGTCAGCAGATCGGCGTAGAGGCGCGTCTCGATTTCGCTGATTCGCTCTTCGGCACCGAGGATCTTTTCTTCGAGCTCCTTCAACGCCGGCGTGACGAATCGTTCGGCGTTCGCGAGCGACTGCCGCCGGATCCAGTCCGCTGGAACGCGGTCCCGGTGCGCCGCGCCGACTTCGAGGGAGTAGCCGAATACCCGGTTGAACCGGATCTTCAACGTCGCGATCCCGGACCGCCGCCGTTCCTCCGCTTCGATCGCGAGAAGCGCCCCCTGAGCTCCGCGGCGCAGCTCGCGAAGCGAATCGAGCTCGGCATCGGCGCCCGAACGGATGGCGCCCCCGGCCGATACGAGCACGGGAGGGTCGGGCGCGAGCGTCCGCTCCGCGCGGGCCGCGAGATCGGACACGTCCGGCATGCCGTCGATCACGCGGCGCAGACGACCGCAGCCGAGCGTCTCCGCAGCGGCACGAAGGCCCGGAATCCGCCGCAGTCCCGCGGCCCAGGCCGCCACGTCCCGGGGGCCGGCCGTGCCGACCGCGATGCGTCCGAAAGAGCGCTCGAGGTCCCCGACCCCGTCGAGCTCCGTCTGGATTGCGCCGCGGACGTCCGGATTCGCGACGAGCTCTTCTACGGCGTCCCACCGGTCCTCGAGCTCGACCGGGTCGAGAGAGGGCCGGCTGATCGCGTCCTTGAGAGCCCGGGAGCCCATCGGCGTCCGGGTCCGGTCGAGAAGAGAGCAGAGGGAGAGGCGTGAGTCTCCTTCGGAGGACTCGAAGAGCTCGAGCGTCGCGATCGCGGCTGCGTCGAGCCGCATGCGCTCGTCGAACCTGAGCGGCTCCGGCTCGAGCACGTGCGGAAGCCCGCGCGGCCGCATCTCCTGCGCGTAAGCGCGGGCCGCTGCGGCCGCGGCGACAGCGGCATTTTCGGCGGTCCCGACGGAGGAGAGACTCTGCCATCGCGCCCCTGCCCGCGCGCGCTCGAACCACTGCACCGGCCGGCGGCTGACGGCGACATCGCAGGAGAACGGCAGCTCCGAGCCTTCGGGGAGAAGCGCCTCGCGCGGCCGGAAGAGCGCGAACGCATCCTTCAACCGGCCGGGCGCGAGCCGGCCCGCGTGGAACCGTCCGGTCGAGAGATCGAGAAACGCGAGACCCCACTCCCCTTGCGCCGGAGAGAGCGCCGCGAGGAAGCAGGCGGCGCCGGGCAGGAGCGCGTGGGGGTCGAGAACCGTCCCGGGGGTGACGACGCGCGTGATGTCGCGCCGGACGAGGCCTTTCGCCGCACGCGGGTCTTCGACCTGGTCGCAGATGGCCACCTTGCGCCCTGCCGCCACGAGACGGGCGATGTGCTGGTCCGCGCTCTGCCAGGGCACTCCGCACATCGGCGCCTCGATGTCGGAGTCGCGATGGCGGGCGGTCAATGCGATTCCGAGCAGCGGCGCGGCCTCGCGTGCGTCGTCGAAGAACATTTCGTAGAAGTCCCCCATCCGGTAGAACAGGATGGCGTCCGGCACCCGGCTCTTCATCTCGAAGTACTGCCGGAGCATCGGTGTGACGCGCGAAGGAGGCGAGCTCACCGGAGTGCTAGCATAACTGCGCCCCCGACCCGAGGGTCCGTTCCGATGCAAGTCCTCGCGCTGGACACGGCCAGTCCCCTTCCCTCCGTGACGCTCTACGCCCGGGGCGAGGCATGGGAAGAGCGCCTGCCGGACGACCGCCGATCCTCGGAAGAACTTCTCCCCGCGATCTCGCGCTGCCTCGCGGCGGCCGAGATCGGCCTCTCCGACTGTCATCGCATCGCGGTCTGCGCGGGGCCCGGCTCCTTTACCGGAATTCGAATCGGGCTCGCGACGGCCTGGGCCCTCGGGCGCGCCGCCCGGATCTCAGTCGAGACGGTTTCGACGCTCGAGGCGCTCGCGGAGACCGCCCGCGACCGTGCGTCCGGACTCGTGGCGGCGGCTCTCGACGCAGGCCGCGGCCAGGTCGTGCTGGGCTTCTTTTTCTTGGACGGCGGGCGCGCTCGCCCGGAGGGCCCGCTCGCGCGGCTGCCGCTCGCGGAGGCTCGGGAACGCGCCGGTAACGTCCCGAGCGTTTCTCTTCCGGTCGACCTTCTCTTTTCCGACCGGCATCCGCCCGACCGTTCGCCCTCCCGGGCCCTCGCTCTCGCCGTAGCCCGAGCGCCGGGAGACGCGGTCTCGGCGCTCGTGGGAATCTACGCGAGGCCGAGCGCCGCCGAGGAGAAGCGTGGCACTCCGTAAGCCGGAACCGGCGCTGTACGCGATCCGTCCGGCCGAAACCGGCGACCTGGACGAGATCGCCCGGATCGAATACGAGTCCTTCCGAATCCCGTGGAAGCGCGAATTCTTCGAGAGCGAGCTCCGCGAGCCGTACCGGTTCACGCGGGTCATCGCCGGAGAGCAGGGCGTGGTTCCGCGCATCGCCGGATACCTCTTCGCGGTATCGCTCTACGAGGAATTTCACATCAACAAGATCGCGACCGATCCCCGCGTTCGGCACCGGGGGCTGGGACGACAGCTCCTGGAGGACGCGATCGTCCGGGCGCGTCACATCGGGGCGGAGAGCATCACGCTCGAAGTTCGTCTCTCCAACCTGCCCGCGCGCGAGTTCTACCGCTCCTACGGCTTTCACGAGTCGTTCCGGCGCAAGGCCTACTACCAGGACGGCGAGGACGCGTTCGCTCTCGTCCTTCTGCTCGAGCCAGCTCGGAAATAGAGAATTGCGGGAACGCTCGGTTGAAACCCGGCCGCGGCGCCGATAGACTCCCGCTGTGACCGGGTCTCTCCCTACTTTCCCCAAAAATCGAACAAGGAGGTCTGATCGGATGCAACACGATCACATGGAGGCCGCGCCAGATCAGGACCCGGAGTACCGCCGCCTTCACGACGAGCACCGCAGCCACGAGGAGCGACTGCAGGTCCTCGCCGCGAAGTCGCGGCTCTCCGAGGCGGAGGAGATCGAGGAAAAACGGCTGAAGAAAGAAAAGCTCGTGTTGAAGGACCGGATGGAGAAGATCGCCCGGACCCTCCGCGAGGGGGTCGCCCACTGAGGATCCCCGTCGCCCGCGAAGGATGGGTCTTCATCCTTCCTCCCGCGGCGGCGGCCGGCATCGCCGCGTGGACGGGCCATCCCATCGTGGCGACCTTTTTTTTTGCAATCGCGCTCTTTCTGCTCTCCTTCTTCCGGGATCCGGAGCGCGTCCCCGAAGGCGGCGAAGAGACGATCATTTCCCCCGCCGACGGCACCGTACTCTCCGTCGCGCCTGCGCCGGAAGCACCTCCCGGCTCCTCGCGGCGTCTCTCGATCTTCATGTCGGTCTTCAACTGCCACGTCAACCGGGCGCCCGTTTCCGGAGAGGTCTCCGCCTACGAATACGTCTCCGGCCGCACGGCGGCGGCTTTTCTCGAGAAGGCCTCCATCGAGAACGAGCAGAACCGCATCACGCTCGCCTCGGAGCGGGGCGGCGTGACCTTCAAACAAATCGCGGGCGCCCTCGCCCGCCGCATCGTCTTCTATCCCCGGGTCGGCGAGCGACTCTGGCGCGGGCAGCGAATCGGGATGATCCGGCTCGGCTCGCGGGTGGACCTTTTTCTGCCGGACGACGCGGAGGTCCTGGTCGCGCGCGGAGACAAGGTCAAGGCCGGGCGGACCCCGGTCGCGCGCTGGAAGGCGTGACGTGAGTCGCGAAACGGACCACGACGGCGCAAACCCTGACGCTCTTCTCTTCGCTCCGCCGGAGGCGCCGGGTCCGCATCGAGAGACGTCCCCGCGGTCGCGGCTGTCGCGGGGAGTCTTCATCCTCCCGACTCTCTTCACCGTCGGGAACCTCTTCTGCGGCTACCTCTCGGTCTGGTGCTCGATCCGCGGCACGTTCGAGACGGCCGCGATCCTGATCATCGTCGCGGCGGTTCTCGACCTGCTCGACGGCCGCATCGCGCGGTTGACCAACTCTGCTTCCCGTTTCGGGGCGGAGTACGACTCTCTCGCGGACCTCGTCTCCTTCGGCGTCGCTCCGGCCGTCCTCGCGTATTCGTGGGGACTCGCGGACTTCCACCGCCTCGGCTGGATGGCCTCGTTCCTGTTCGTCGTGTGCGGCTCGATGCGGCTCGCCCGCTTCAACATTCAGACGCGCGTGGTCGACAAGAAGTACTTCATCGGCCTTCCGATCCCGGCGGCGGCGGCTACGATCTCCGCGCTCGTGCTGGCGACGCCGGAACGGCTCGTGTCGCAGGTCTGGATGACGGGCCTGCTCGTCCTGACCGTGATCCTGTCCTACCTGATGATCTCGACGCTGCGCTACCGCTCCTTCAAGGACCTCGACCTGCGTCGGCAGCGCCGCGCCTGGATCCTTCCCGTGATCGCGCTCGTTTTCGCGGTCGTCGCGTACCGACCTGCCGCCACTCTTCTGGCGATCGCGCTCGTCTTCGCCGCCTCCGGTCCGATCGCCAAGGTCGTTTCCGTCGCACGCGATCGGCGACGAACCGCCTGACTTACCGGGTTCCGGGGTTCGGAGTCCCGGGCCTCGCGAGCGATGGAAGGGCCCAATCCGTCGCCAGCGGCTCGCCTCCGGCGGCGGGCAAGACGTGCGTCCGCGTGCGGCAGCACGGAGACGGGAGCGGTCCCCGCACCTGGAGGCGCGCCGGCGAGAGGCTTTCCCGCGGGGCGACGAAGGTCTCGAACAACCGCACGCGGCTCGCGCGACCCGGCGACACCCGGCGGCCCGCCGCGTCGTAAACCTCCCACCGGTCGAACGCTCCCGGTTCGACATCCCAGATCCGCGCGGGAGCGACGTCCACCTCGATCCAGTTCTCGACGCGCGAGAGGAGCGAAGCGTTCACGCTCGCGTTCTCGGCCCCGACCCTCAGCACGCGACCGCCCTCCGGCGATTCCCAGACCCGGAGGTCGGGAGCGCCCCGGCGTCCGGCGAGAGCGTCGGGGAGAGCGGAGATCGGAAAGAGACGCCCGGCGTCGGACCTGCCTTCGAACACCACGACCCGCCCGCGCGCGAACCGCCGTCCCTTTCGGTCGGACTCGAAACGGGCGCGCATGTCGGCGAGCGAGGGAAACGTGAACGTTACGGAGTCGCCGGCAGCGAGGTCGAGCCCGCCCGCCCTTACGTCATGGGTCGCGCGCAGGGAGAATTCCCATCCCTTTTCCTCGTTCCACGGGACTTCCTGCACGAGCTCCATCCGGGGATCGTTCGTCAGGGGGTCGAGAACGCCCTCCGCGACGCGGACCGATTCTCCCGATTTCCGGCGGAGGACGCCGCCGCCCGCCGGCTCGTAGCCAGCCCACCAGAGCTTGCCGAGCGAGTCGGTGAAGGCCGGGTCGGCGCCGTTGTCGTCGCCGAAGACGAACGCGACGAAGCCGTCGACCCTCGACGCCAGAGCCTGGATCGCCTCGCGCGGCTTCTCCTCGCTCGGCGGCGGCCGCCGGAGCGACCACGTGAGGGCGACGTCCCTCGGCAGGCGCCCGCCCGTGCCTTCACGGGAGAGGCCGTGGGACAGAAGGGACCGCGCCTCCTTGAGCGCGGCCGCGTGCGCTTGCGCGGTCGCGCCGGAGAACGGGATGTCCAGATGAACCCCACGCAGCGTACCGAAAACGGGGCCGCGCAAGACTGCCGCCTTCACCTCTTTCGCCAGGAAAGCGCCGAACTTCTTCTGCCGCTCTTTCGCCGCGCCTTCGAGCGGATCCGCGGCCGCGCGGACGATCAGCACCACCGGGATCCGCGAAAACGGTCGAGCGGGGGCCGGAAGGTCGCTCCCCAACCATCCGTCGGCGCTCGCGACGATCTGCCGCGCCGGGAGAAAGACCGCCGCGCAGTGGAATTTCGCCAGTGCTTCCTCGATGCCCGGATCGTCCGGAGCGATCCCGTCCGACAGCCAGACCGCGTTCCCGCGCAGGGGTTCGAGAGGACGCGGCCCCCGCGCCTGGCGCGAGCAGGCCGCCGCGCAGAATGCGCAAAGTGCGAGAAAGAGCAGTCCGCCGCGAAGCCGTCTGCGTTTCATGAGGGCACGACCGGCGCCTCACGCGTCGCGGTCGCCTCCGGCAGCTCGAAGCGGACGCGCAGCCCGCCGCCGCTCCGGTTTTCCGCGGTGATCGTTCCTCCGTGCTCCTCGACGATCTTCTTGGCGATCGCGAGACCCAGGCCGGTCCCGCCGCTCTTCGCCGAGAAATAGGGATCGAAGAGGCGCGGCAGGATCCGCGCGGGAACGCCGGGGCCCGTGTCGTCGACGGTGACGACGATGCGGCCTTCCGCCCGCTCTACGGAAAGGCGGATCTCTCCTCTTCCGCCGGAGAGGGCGTCGACGGCGTTGCCGATCAGGTTGGAGACCACCCGGGCGAGCAGCCGCGGATCCGCCTCCGCGAGCAACTCGGGATCGGCGGCGACCGACCAGCGGACGCCCGGCGCTCCGGCGAACGCGGCGGCCGAGTCCCGGATTACCCGCGCGACGTCGGTCGGCCCGATCTCCGGCCGCGGCAGGCGCGCATAGTCGGAGAACTCGGAGGCCGCGCGCTTCAACTCTTCCGTCTGCCGGAGCACGTTCGAAACGCATTCCTCGAGCACTCGTTCGAACTCCGGAGTCCTTCCACCGCTCCGCCGCCACACCTCGCGGAGGTGTTCGACCGACAGGCGGATCGGCGTCAACGGGTTCTTGATCTCGTGCGCGATTATGCGCGCCATCTCCGCCCACGCTGCCAGTCGGTTCGAGCGGACGACCTCGGAAACGTCCTCGATCACCGCCATGCGCGCTCCCTCGCCTCCGACCGGAAGCGGCACGGTCACGATGCGCCAGCGTTCGCCGGAGCGCGGCTCGATCTCGGCCGTCACGGAAGCGTCGGTAAACCGCGAAAGCGTCTTCCGCACCTCGGCCATGCGCTCCCCGGGAAAGACGTCTTCGAGAGTCGCGCCCTCCGCGCTTCCGCCGCCGAGTGATGCCGCGGCCGGGTTCGCGAGAAGGACCGCGCCGTCGGCGCGGTAGGCGACGACGGCGGCCGTCAGATGGGCGAGGAGCGTCGCGAGCCGCTCCTTTTCCCGCGAGAGCGCATCGGTGTGCTCCTTCAAGCTTCGCGACATCGAGAGGAACGCCCGGACGAGCTCCTTCAGCTCTTCGTCGGGCGGCTCGGCGAGAGTCGGGGCGAAATTGCCCCGAGCGACCGCGCGCGTTCCCTCGACGAGATCGGCGACGGGGCGGGCGACTCGAAGCGCCAGTCGGCCGGCCACGGCGGCGGAGATCAAGAACACGAGAAGGCTGAACGCCGAGACGGCCGCCGTCAGCTGCGCTGCCTCCGCTTCCGCGATCCGCTGCTGGGGAAGAAGGAGGACCGAAAGGAGCCCGGGGCTGCGAACTCCGGGGACCCCCGGCAGCGCGGTGAGCGCGGTCGTCATCTCCTCGAAGCTTCCCCCTCCGACGATGCGGGACCCGATCTGTTGTCGCGCTCCCGAGAGCCCGATGGCCCGATAGATCCCGGCCGGAACCCGGTCTGGAAGAAGCCCGGCGTCGTAGAGGTCGCGCCGCGAAGTCGCCACGAGCCGGCCGTCCGGCGCGTAGACCGAAAGGTCGTATCCGACCGCGTTGGCCAGCCAGGCGAGCAGCGCGTCGTCCAGGAGCCCGAGCCTTCCGCGCCCCGCCGTCGCGGAAGGCAGGTAGTCGTCGAGGACCCGGCGCGCCGTTTCGAGACCCGTGCGCGCGTGGTCGAGCGTGTCCCGCACGGAGCGGGTCTCGATTGCTGACCGGAGAAAGAACGTCACCGCGAGCAGCGGGATCATGACTCCCACGACGAAGAGTCCGACCAGCCTCCCTCGAAACGTGCGCAGGCCGCGGGGAAGAATTTCGCGGCGCATCGCGGTCGGGGTCGCGGCAAATTTCCACAGGACGAGCCCCCCGACGAGCAGATAGAGCACGAGAATCCCGGGAACCAGCAGAGCCGCGGTCAGCGCGCGTCCGAGCAGGTCCGGCACGGGAATCGCGACGAGTTGAAACCCTTCCGGCAGAGAGCGGACCTCGCCGAAGAGCTCGCTGCCGCGGTACGGAAGACGGATCCGCACGGCCGACGTGCCGTGCCGCAGCTTTTCGCTCGCGTCCGGCGGTAAGGGCGGTCCCTCTTCTCGCGGCGATCCGTCCGGCGCGTACGAGGCGAGAAACGGCCGGACGCGCTCTTCGGCCCCGACGTCGGCGGGCGTTCCGAGAACCAGCCTCCGGTAAACCTCGATGCGCGGCGGAAGGGGATCCCACGTCGGCCAGTCCGCGACCTCGAGCTCGACGCGTCCCCAGGGCGCGCCGCCGTTGCTGAGAGCCACCGAGCGATGAAGAATCGCGACCCGATGACGGTCGATCCGCGCTTCCGTCGGTCGTGTATCTGAGGGGGACACTTCCGTCTCGGGGATGAGCGAGAACCGGCTGCGCGAGACGCCGACCGGATCGAAGACTTCGTAAGTCATCAATCGAGGTTGCCGGAGCTTCAATTCCGCCTCCCGCCAGAGGCGGTACGCGAGATCGGAGACGTCGGTCCGATCGATCGGCGCCGGCAGCTCGCTCGCGAGGTCGGTTCGCGAGAGGTGTTCAACCGCGAGGTGGGCCGCCAGGACGGCGCCGGCGGAGACGCGCGACGGGTCGGGCAACCGGATGGCGGCGGCGGTGCGATACGCGTCCCGCGCGCGGTCCTGCTCGTTCAGCGGAGAGGCCGCCAGCACGACCAGCAGCGTCGATCCGACGAGAAGGCGGGTCGCTCCGAAAGTCTCCGTCGTTCGGGCCTCCCCGACGGCTCGGGACCACAGCTCGAGCGCGACGGCGGCAGCCGCGAAGACGGCGACGCGGTACCAGTCGGAGGGGACGACCACCGCCAGGCTCGTGACGATTGCTGTCGCCGTGAAGGCGAGCGCGGCCGTGATCCACGTCCTGCCTCTCGGCTCGCCTTCCCGCCGCGATGCCGTCAGGGACAGAGCCGAGAGCATCAACGCCGCCAGGCCTCCCACGCGCGGCAGGGAAAGAAGGGACTCGCCGAGCGGAGCGCCGAGCTCCGGCGTTTCGAGCCCGCTCGCCGCATAGAGGCCGGCCGCGAAGAGCAGATAACCGGCGAGAGGAGCCAGGCGACGGCGGCCGGAGATCGGCCCGCCCGCGAGCGCCGGCAGCGTGAAAGGCAGGACGACCCACCCGACGGAAAGTGCCGCGACGGTGCCGGGCGGCAGGGAATCGATTCCGCCGAAGCGCGTCTCGACCGCGAGAAACGAGAGCGCGAGCGCGACCCCGATGCGAAGCGGGTCGTTCATCCGGCCGGCGAGGAGCGCGCAGATCACGAGCACGAGACCGAAGGCGGCATCCCGCGACCCGGGGTACTCGATCGGAGCGGCCGCGCGCCGGGCCGCGACGAGCACGGCGCCGGAACGACCGGTCAGGAGAGGGGATCCGCCCTGCGCGGTCGGACGCCAGGCGGCGGAAGCGCCTGAAACGCCGAGAGAGCGGGCGAAGTCCGGCGCGTCGACCGGAAACGAGCGCGAGGAGTAGACGAGGCCGGAGAATCCACCCTCTCCGACCGGTTTTCTCTGCACGACGACGACCCGGGTCGCCGACCAGCGGACGGCGAGCTCGCCGGAGGAAAACTCCAGGCCGCCGAGCGGCGGGGCGTCCCCCCACCACGCGTGAATGTTTCCGGACGGATCGGTGAGCGCGAGGCCGGCGCCGGGCGGCGCGCCCGCGAGAGCGTGGCCCGCCGCGGTAAAGAGCGCCAGGCGGTTGACGGCGATCCCACCGCCTTCCAGCGAACGCACGACCTCCCGCTGCGATTGGAAGTCGGCGGCTCGCCGGCCGAGATCCTCGACTGCCTTCTCGAAGGCGCTCTTGAGCTCGGTCGGAGGCTCGGCGTTTGCTGCCTTTCCGATCGGAAGCGACAGGCGGCCGCCCAGAAAGAGGAGGAGAGGCGTTACGACGAGCGCCGCCGCGAGCGGAGCGCGCAGGCGGCGGATCACCGGAGGAAAGGCAGCTCCACTCCGCGCTCCTTCGCCGCCGCGATCGCCTCAGGGTATCCGGCGTCCGCGTGCCGCATCACGCCCGTTCCGGGATCCGCCGTCAGCACTCGGCGGAGTCGCCGCTCGGCTCCGTCGGTCCCGTCGGCGACCACCACCATGCCCGCGTGGATCGAATAACCGATCCCGACTCCTCCGCCGTGGTGGACGGAGACCCACGTCGCGCCGCAGGCGGTGTTGACCAGGGCGTTCAAGATCGGCCAGTCGGCGATCGCGTCCGATCCGTCGCGCATGCCCTCCGTTTCCCGGTTGGGCGAGGCGACCGAACCGGCGTCTAAGTGGTCGCGCCCGATCACGATGGGCGCCCGGACCTTTCCCCGGCGCACGAGATCGTTGAAGAGGAGGCCGGCGCGCGCTCTCTCTCCGTACCCGAGCCAGCAGATCCGCGCGGGCAGACCCTGGAAGCGCACGCGCTCCCCCGCCATCCGGAGCCACCGCGCGAGCGCCGCGTTCTGCGGGAAGAGCTCCAAGAGAGCGCGGTCCGTCGTCCAGATGTCCTCCGGCTCCCCGGAGAGCGCCGCCCACCGGAACGGGCCCTTCCCTTCGCAGAAGAGCGGCCGGATGTAGAGCGGAACGAAACCCTGGATCTCGAACGCGTCCTCGACGCCCGCCTTCTTCGCCTGGCCGCGCAGGTTGTTGCCGTAGTCGAACACCACGGCGCCACGGCGCTTCATCTCGAGGAGAGCGCGCACGTGCGCGGCCATCGTCTCGTAGGCGCGACGGACGTAGAGACCCGGATCGCGCCGCCGCAGGTCCGCGGGATCCTCGTCCGGGCGCACGACGGGAATGTAGCCCTCGAGCTCGTCGTGAGCGGAGGTCTGGTCCGTCATGAGGTCCGGAACGATTCCGCGCGCGATCAGCCTCTCCAGGAGCTCGACCGCGTTCGCGCGCACGCCGATCGAGGTCGCTTCGCGCCGGTCCCGCGCGGCTAACGCCTGGTCGATCGCGGAATCGAGAGAATCTTCGCGGCGGTCGAGGTACCGGGTCGCGAGCCGCCGCTGGATGCGCTCCCCGTCCACCTCCGCGACGAGGGCCGTCGCGCCGTTCATCGTCGCGGCGAGTGGCTGCGCGCCCCCCATTCCGCCGAGACCCGCGGTGACGAGCAGCCGCCCCGAGAGGTCGCCTCCGAACTCCTTCTCGCCGGCGGCGGCGAAGGTCTCGAACGTGCCCTGCAGGATTCCCTGCGTCCCGATGTAGATCCAGGAGCCGGCCGTCATCTGACCGTACATGGTCAGGCCCGCGGCCTCCAGCCGCCGGAACTCGTCGGCGGTCGCCCAGGCGGGGACGAGAAGAGCGTTCGCGATCAGGACGCGGGGCGCATCCTCGTGCGTTTCAAAGACACCCACGGCCTTGCCCGACTGGACGAGGAGGGTCTCGCGCGCGGAGAGACGCTTGAGTGACGCGACGATCGCGTCGAAGCACTCCCAGTTGCGCGCCGCCTTCCCGGTGCCGCCGTAGACGATCAGCTCGTCGGGCTTCTCGGCCACGTCCGGGTCGAGGTTGTTCTCGAGCATCCGGAGAGCGGCTTCCTGGGGCCATCCGGAGCATCGGAGCCCGGTTCCCCGCGCTGCGCGGACGACGCGGGGGCCCGAAACGACGGCAGGCACGGAGGAATTATAGGCGTCGCGGTCTACTCGAGGTCCGCGACCGCGCCCGACATCGCATCGCTCTCCAGGAACGTCCTCGCGGCGGCGAGATCGGGAGCGAGCTCGCGGTCCGCCATCCACGGCTTGACGACGCGCCGGAAGGAGCGCCGGATCCGTTCGATCGGGCGGGAAGACGAAAGCGGGCGCAGGAACTCCATCGCCTGGAAGGCGACGGTCAGCTCGATCGAGAGCACGAGCGCCAGGTTCTCGACGACGGCGGCGAGCTTGCGCGCCGCGATCGGCGACATCGAGACGTGGTCTTCCTTCGCCCCCGAAGTGGGGATCGAGTCGACCGAAGCGGGATGCGCGAGAGTCTTGCACTCCGAGACGAGAGCCGCCGCGGTCACCTGCGCCATCATGAGCCCGGAGTGAACGCCCCCCTCTTCGACCAGGAATGCCGGAAGGTCCGACAGAGTGGGGTTGACGAGCTTCTCGATCCGCCGCTCGGAGATCGAGGCGAGGTCGGCGGCCGCGATCGCCGCGTAGTCGAGGACGAGGCCGACCGGCGCCCCGTGAAAGTTCCCGCCGGAAACGACGTCGCCGGTTCTCGCGAAGACCAGCGGGTTGTCGGTCGCGCTGTTCATCTCGCGCTCCAGCACTTCGCGCGCATGAGCAAAAGCGTCGCGCGCGGCGCCGTGAACCTGGGGCATGCACCGCAGCGCGTAATTGTCCTGAACTTTCCCGCACCCGCGGTGTGACTCGCGGATCCCACTGCCGGAGAGGAGCGAGCGCAGGTTGCGGGCGCTCGCGATCGCGCCGGGATGCGGGCGAGCTCCGATCACGCGCGGATCGAACGCGGCATCGGATCCGCGGGCCGCGTCGAGCGACGCCGCGCCCGAGAGATCCGCGATGCGCGAGAGCCGGATCGCGCCGGAGAGCGCCAGCCCGCCGACGGCGACCGACATCTGAACGCCGTTCACGAGTGCCAGGCCCTCCTTGGCCTGGAGCGCGACCGGCCGGATCCGGGCCTCTTTGAGCGCGCGCGACGCGCGGAGGACCCTGCCCCGGCGGCGGACGAAGCCCTCCCCTGTCAAGCCGAGCGCGAGATGCGCGAGCGGAGCCAGGTCGCCGGAGGCGCCGACGGATCCTTTTTCGGGAACGAGCGGGAGAACGTCCGCCGCGAGCAGGTCGAGGAGCCGCTCCACGGTCGAGACGCGGATGCCCGACCGACCCTGCGCGAGCGCGTTCGCGCGCAGAGCGATCATCGCCCGCACCGCTTCGTCGGAGAGAGGATTCCCGACCCCGGCGGCGTGGCTTCGGATGAGGTTCTGCTGGAGCTCGAGCAGCCGCTCGCGCGGGACGGTCACCTCGGCGAAACGTCCGAAGCCCGTCGTGATCCCGTAGACCCGGTCGCCCCGCGCAACCGCACGCTCGATCGTCTTGCGGGAAGCGGACATGGCGCGCCGCGCGGCGGGAGCGAGCGCGACGCGGACCCGCCGGCGGGCGACGTCCTGGAGGTCGGAGAGGGTCATGCCGCTCCCGGAGAGGAGGAGGCGTTTCACGGCATGAAGCTATCAGCTCTCACCTGATACCTTTCCCGCGTGAAAGTCGCAGCCGTCCTCGGGGGCCAGTGGGGCGACGAGGGAAAGGGAAAGGTCGTCGACCTTCTCGCCGACCGCTTCCAGGTCGTGGCGCGCTACCACGGCGGGCACAACGCCGGACACACCGTCAAGTTCGGCGACCGGCACTTCGCGCTCCACCTCCTCCCGGCGGGAATCGTCCGTGGAAAGATTTCGGTGATCGGGCCCGGCGTGGTCGTCGACCCCGACGCGCTGCTCACGGAGATCGACTCGGTCACCGCGGCGGGCATCCCGGTCGAAGGCCGGCTCCTCCTGTCCGACCGCGCGCCCTTGATCCTCCCCTGGCACCGACTGCTCGACGCGGCGCGAGAGACCGCCGCGGGCGCCGGGAAGCTCGGGACCACCCTCCGCGGCATCGGTCCCGCCTACGAATCCGTCGCGTCCCGGAAAGCCGTGCGCGTGGCGGAGCTGGCCCGTGCGGCGACACTCACGGAGAGAGTGGCGGGGCTCGGCGCGGAAATCGGAAAGGTTCTCCTCGCGCTCGGCGTCCACGGCGTGCCGTCGGCCGAGTCCGTCGTCGAATCGCTTCTCCGCGCGGGAGAGAAGCTCCGTCCCTACGTCCTCGACACCGGCCGCCACCTGCGCGACCATCTGGGAGCGGGCGGGAACCTGCTCGCCGAAGGAGCGCACGGCGCGATGCTCGACGTGTCCGCAGGGACCTTTCCCTATGTGACGTCCTCCTGCTGCACGGCGGCCGGCGTGGCGGCGGGCCTCCAGATCTCGCCGCGCGCTCTCGACGCGTCCCTCGTCGTCCTCAAGGCCTATTCGACCCGCGTGGGCGAGGGCCCGTTCCCGACGGAGCTCCTCGACGCGACCGGCGAGTACCTGCGGACGCGCGGGAACGAGTTCGGGACCTCGACCGGACGGCCGCGGCGGACCGGATGGTTCGACGCCGTCGTCGCGCGGACGGCCGTCGAGCTTTCCGGCGCCGACGCCGTCGCCATCACGAAGCTCGACGTGCTCGACGATCTGGACGAGATTCCCGTGTGCGTTTCGTACACCTTAGACGGCCGCGAGATCTCCGACGTCCCCGCGCTCGTCGAAGACGTCGCGCGCGCGCGGCCTCGGCTGGAAAGTCTTCCCGGCTGGAAATCGAAGACGACC
>Ga0075425_100004395_pt1 | contig 14544 bp, 10 predicted proteins | sample SoiMethybrSBSTD4_FD_75300 | JGI IMG/M metagenome (GOLD analysis project Ga0075425, IMG submission 75300) | Bulk soil microbial communities from a Populus tree surrounding site in Tennessee, USA - Soil MetaG P. TD hybrid SBSTD4 | ecosystem: Environmental > Terrestrial > Soil > Tree plantation...
CAGAGGACGGTCTTGCCGACGACTTCGTTCCCGACGATCCCGACGACGCGTCGCTCGACGACGCGCCGGCCGACGACCTCGAGGTCGACGAAGGCGTCGAGATCACTGAAGAAGAGTCTGCCGGCGAAGACGACGAGCGGTGGGAGGCCGACGTGGGCGAGCCGGAGCTCGACCTCGTCGACGGCGAACCGAGCGCGGTCGACGTCGAAACGCCGGTCGAAGGGCCGACGCAGGGGGACAACGATCTCGACCTCGACGACGAGCTGCCGCCGTCCGACGACGATGAGGGCGAGGAGGGGACGACCGATCCCATCGAGCATTCTCTCGACGAAGATCTCCCCGCGCTCGACGCCGACGAGGAAGGCGATTTCGAAGATGCGCTCTTGCTCGAGGTGGGAATCGCTCCGACACCCTCGAAGCGGTGGGCGGACGTCCTCTGGGAGGAGCGCTCGTCGTACCCGGTTCGATGGGCCCTTGGCGAGGACGACGTGGTCGTCGCGATGTGCCTCGCCGTCGGGCCCTCTGCGAACATCGTAGCTGCGCTCACCCAGGGGGGAGTCGTGGTCGCGTCGAACGGCGAGCCGGTCGTGAAGGCCGGCGCGAGAACCGGCCCGCCGCTGGGCGGCGGCAGATCGATGCATCTCGCGCTCTCGTACCCAGGGCAGCCGATTCTCTGGGTCGCGACCCGCACGGGGGAGCTGTGCAAAAGCAACGACCTCGGCAAGACCTGGGCTCGCTGCGCGGGGTTGGGGCGCCCGATTCTCGCGCTCGGTTCGCGCGAGGACGGGTCGCTGTCGGTTCTCGCGCGCAAGAACGACTCGCTCGAAATCTTGACGTCCGTCGATGCGACGCGATGGTTCACGCAACGCGTCGTGGCCGAAGTGCATCCGAGACCCGACGGCGGCCCCTTGTGGATCGCGCATCGGGGTTCGGCCACGGCCATCGGAGACGCGAGCGGAGTCTCGCTCTCGCGCGACGGTCGGCATTTCGTTCGAATTCCTGCGTCTTCGGGCGCAACGTCCGGCGCTTTCGCCGGGAGGGGTGCCGACGCGCCGCTTCTCTTGGCAGGCGCGTTCACCGACGCCGACGACGCCATCCACCTCGTGCGGGTTCGGCAAGACGGTGCGACCGAGGTGATCGCCGAGATCAAACCTCCCGGCCTCAGCGACGACGAGACGGAACAGCCGACGGTATGGGCGCTCGGTTGGCAAGACGCGACCGAAACTTTGCATGTCGCGTTCGCCACCCACATTTGCGCCTGGGGGCCGGGTAAAAAACGCTCTTGATAGCCTAGCCTCGTGGAGCGGTGAGCCGTGCGAGGGCGCTTACATACAACCGTTCCTCGTCGGCACGCTGGTTTTGCCGGGCTTGCTCGATCAACCGCTCGAGCACGGCTCTTTGGCGAACTGCGAGCTCGGCTCGTGTCGCGTCGTTCGCGTCCTCCAGCCGACCCGACAGAAGAGCAAAGAGGTCGAAGTCACGTCCGAGGCGCGCGAGAACATCGGCCAACTCGAGCGCGACCTCGTGCCTCTCGGGGTCGCCGCGAAGTTGGTCGGTGAGCCTCGTCGCACGCTCCTCGTCGCGCGCCGGATCGGGATCGTCCTTTACGTGTTCCTCGGCGCGCGGCGCAAGCCGCTCGCCCCGCGCGGCTTCGGCCGCTGCTTCGCGGAACATCGCGAGTATCCTGCCGTCGCGCGGCGCAAGCTGCAGCGCGATGGCAAGGTGGCGCTGCGCCGCGAGCGGGTCCGACTTCGTGGTCCGCTCGAACCGCGCGGCCTCGACGAGCCACTGCACGGCTCGCTGCGGGTCGACGTCCTTCGCGAGCTCGATGACGTCCCGCATCCGAGCGAACGCGATCGAAGCGCCCGCAAGATCCCCGAGGTTGGCACGGTAGCGCCCCTCGAGGCCGCGCGCGTCGAGGCTTTGCGGCTCGTCGGCAGGGATGGTCCGAAGCCGCGCGATGGCGTGCGGGAGGTCTCCCGCCGAATCGGCGAGAGCGCGAGCGAGCGAAAGCACGGCGTCATGGGCCGGCACCCCTCGGCGCTCGGCAAGCTCGACCGCGCGCGCCATGAGATCGAGGCCACGACCCGAACGCCCCGCGAGCATGAGGCTGCGCGCCAGTCCCGATACCGCGCTCGGGTTGTCTGGCGCGTAACGAAGCGCGCGCTCGAACAGCGTCACCGCCTTGGCGTGATGCCCACGCGAAAGGAAACCGTCGGCCGCCCGCTGCCATACTTCATGTCGCCGGTGAGCGCCGCGCGCCGCCGCCTCCAGGTGCTCGGCGTCGGCCATGGCCCCCTTGAGATCGGCGAGCTCGAGCCGAAGCGCGAAGCGCGACCAGCGCGGGGCTTCGAGCGCCGGGGACCTCGTGACCGCCTGATCCAGAAGATCGAGGCGCTCGCGGATCGCCTCGGTCGCCTGCGAAGCTCGAAGCAAGGCGAGGGCGGCGAGCGGTCCGTAGACCTCGCGCTCGGCGGCTTGCCGGAGGGCCAGTACCGAGCCCTCCACGTTGTCGGCGGAGGCGAGCAGCTCGCCCGCCAAAAACCCCGCCTCCGCCGCGGGCATCGCTTCGAGCAGCGTCGCCAGAGCTGCCTCCGATCGTCCTCCGACGACCCTGTCCAGGTCAGCGAGCCTCCGCGCGACGTCGGCATCGCGTGGTGAACGTTCGAGAAGAGCAACGTATGCATTGCGGGCGGCGTCGAGCTGGCCCGCGGCGAGCGCGGCGTCGGCATCGGCGGCGAGTTTGGCCAACTCGAGCTCGCGAACGACGTGCGCCGCGAGAAGGGGCGGAGAGAACGCGCGATCGCAGGCAACGTGAAACCCGAAGGTGTCGGACTCGAGTGCTCCCCATCTGACCTCGCTCGAATCGGGAACGCGCGCCCCCGCTTCGGGCAAAACCCTTTCGGCAATCAGCTTGGCCCCGTCCACAAAGTTCACGATGGATCCAGCCCGGTCGCCGAAGTGGGCGATGATGCCGTCCATGGCACGAAGAGCGGCCGCGAGTGACGGCGTCGACAGGCCGAGCGACCGCGCCCCGCATACGACGAAACGTGCGTCCCCCTCGCTCGGGGCCCAGAGAACGTCGAAGGCGAGCGCTTGCGTTCCAAGCACGAGGCCCATCATGACGCCGCCGGAAGTGGCGGCGATCGTGAGCGCGGGGGTCGCCGATCCGAGGACACCCCGCATGCGAGGCGAAAGCGCGGCGATGACTTTGTCCCGCCGCACGGACACCGACAGGTGCTCGAGAGCCCCGCGCCGGTGGCGAAACCGGGCCACCCCACCGGACAGGTCGACGGGGAAGCTCAGCCCGATGAGCGATACCAACAGTTTTTCGACGTCGAGGAATCCGAGCGCGAACTTCTCGTCGAGCTCGAGCCCGAGCCCCCCCTTCGTGACCGTCAACCGAAGCGGTATCTTGCCGCCGCGCCCCTCGCCGGACGTACCGAAAGCCAGAGGTCGGGCCGGCCGCCGTTTGCTCGCACGGACCATCCTGCTGGGATCATACGTTTTGTGTGCTGACGACGCGAATTTTCACGGGCACATGCAGGCGGGCCGAAGGCCGCGCCGAGTAACACAGGGGGCGACCCCCATCAGGCGGATCGCGGGTGTTGCCGTTTTGCTACAGCCGGGCGGTTACGCCGTCTGCCCCTTGGCGAGCTTGTCCTTCATCCGCTTGACGAGCGCGTCGTAGCCGTCTTTCTGGATGATGCGGTGAAACTGGTTCTTGTAGTTGTTCACCAGACTCGAACCCTCGGTCACGATGTCGACGACCTTCCAGCTGCTGCCCGCCTGTGCGAGCTGGTAGTCGATGGTGATCGGTTCTTCTTGGGGTTTGTCGGCCGAGCTCGCGCGGGTGTGCACGACGACCCCTTCCGACCCCGGTTCCTCGCCGAGGTATTCCACCCGGTATTCCAGAATGTTCTTGAGGTTTTTCTCGTAGCTGCGCTGCACGAGGCGCCTCAAAATATCGGTGAATTCCTTGTGCTGGGCCTCCGAAAGATCGCCCCAGTGCGCGGCCAGCGAATGCTTCGCGAGCTCCTCGTACCCGATCATCCCGTCTAACACGGCCGCGATCTGTTTGTCGCGCTGTCCCCCCTGCGACTGGTGCAAGAGCGTCGTGATCTGGGCTTGGCGCGTCTGGATGAACTCTTCGGCGGACCCGCCCGCGAGGGCCGACGGTTCGACCAGCGCGAGGACGCCGAGGGTAAGAGCCAAAGATGCGACGATGCGAGTCCAGCGAAACATGGGCGGGTTTCCTTTAGCCAGGCTTATCAGCAAGAGCGATGCCAGGCCTTTTGTAAGTCTCTTTGAGTGAGACGTCTACCGGGCCCGGGAATTCAGGTGTCTTTCCGTTGCGCCTGGAAGTCGCAGACGCTCTCCCATCCACACGCGAAACGTCGCCCCGCGCCCTTCCTTGCTATCGACTTCGATAAGCCAGCCGTGCTCGTCAACGATCCGCTTGACCACCGCCAGACCGATTCCCATTCCGCTCGATCGGGTCGTGAAGAAAGCGTCGAAAAGACGCGCTTGGGCCTCGATTCCAATACCAGGCCCGTCGTCGTGGATCTCGAGAACGGCTCTCGTCAGGGGCTTTTCGCTCGACGCGGGGCCGTCGCGCGCCACGCGAACGACGACCCGCGCGCCGGGGCTGCTCGCCTGAACGGCATTGCGAACCAGGTTCCAGACGACCTGACGCAGCTGACCCGAGTCGGCTTGCATCGGCACCTGCTCCGTTTCGCCCGGTCCCTCGTACCGAACGTCCACGTCGGTGCCACGTCCGGACTGCGACGCCAGCGCCACCACCTCGCGCGCGGTTCGCGCGACGTCGACCTCCCCGAGCACGGGCTGGCGCGGGCGCGCCAGCTGGAGCATGTCCTCGACAAGGTCGTTCAGCCGCGCGGTCTCCCTTTCGACAATGCCACAGAGGCGCCGCCCCTCGTCGCTCAGCCCTTGCGCCCCCGTCAAGAGCTGCACCGATCCGACGATCGAGCCGAGCGGATTGCGAATCTCGTGTGCGAGGCCGGCCGCGATGCGACCAAGGGACGCGAGTCGCTCGGCGTCTTCCGCTCGTTGCGTCGCTTCCTCGAGTCGTCCTCCCGCGAGACGCAGGCGTTCGGCGAGGTACTCGGCGAGAAGTGTCACGACCATGAGAACGAGTAAGTTGATGAAGAACGGATAAATGATCTCGCCGAGCTCGACGGCATACGAGCTCTGCGGCTGATCGGGCGGCACGTCGACGGCACCCGTCACGAATGCCGCGCAGAGAAGCGAATAGAAGAGCGCACCGGCCACTGCGGCGACGAACGGGCCGCGAGGTCCTATGAGGATGGCCCCCGCGAGACATGTCAGACCGTAGAGCGCGGTCGCACCGCTCGTCGCGCCGCCGGTGACGTAGATGAGCGCCGTCCAGGTCGCCTGATCGACGACCAGCTCGACCAGCGCGAGCTTGACCACGTGACGGCGTCGTCTCAGCGCGACGTAGTACGCCACCGAAACGACGTACGTCATCACGAGCGCCACGAGGAGCACCCGGTTCGAATAGGAGCCCACGCCAAAGCCGCTGCGCAGATAAAACGATGCCGTCAGGCCGAAGAGCAGCGTCAGGAACGAGAGCCGGAAACCGACGAGCCATCCGAGCCGGCTTACCAGCTGCTCGACCAAAGCCGGAGGAGCGGACGGAGAGCCCGCGGGGGCCCGGCCGGCGGACACCTAGTCTCCCTTGATCTTACCGGCCAGATCGAAAATGGGCAGGTACATGGAGATGAGCACCACGCCGACCATGCCGCCGATGCCGACCATCATCACGGGCTCGAGGAGCGACGTCAGCGCGGCGACCGCCACGTCGACCTCCTCTTCGTAGAAGTCGGCAATCTTGTTCAGCATCTGATCGAGCGCGCCCGTCTGCTCGCCGACTGCAATCATTTGAACCACCATCGAAGGGAACACCTTCGATTCGATGAGCGGCTCGGCCATGGTGCGCCCTTCACTGATGCGCATGCGCGCATAGGAGATCGCCTCCGTCACGACCACGTTGCCGGCAGTCTTGGCTACGATGTCGAGGGCATCGAGGATCGGGACGCCCGATTGAAGGAGCGTGCCGAGCGTCCGCGTGAAGCGCGCGACGGCGATTTTGCGCAGCACTTGCCCCACCACGGGTAGCTGCAGCAAGAACTTGTGCACGGCGCGCTTGCCGCGCGGCGTTCTGTACGTGTAGATGAAGCCAACGATGCCGCCGGCGACGACCACCACCGTAAGAGGCAGGTAGGTCACGAACGTGTGCGAGAAAATGACGACCCACTTCGTCAGCTTCGGCAGCTCGTCCTTGGAGCCGAAGTCCTTGAACATGTTCTCGAACGCCGGGATGACGAAGGTGAGCAGCACGGTCATGACGCCGATGGCAATGACGAGGACGGTCAGCGGGTAGACCATCGCTCCGCGCACCTGACGCACGAGCTTCACGTTCTTCTCGATGTAGATCGCCAGCCTGTTCAAAATGGTGTCGAGGATGCCTCCGACCTCGCCCGCTTGGACGAGGTTCGCGTAGAGGTCGTCGAAGATGCGCGGGTGGCGGCGCAACGCGTCGCTGAACGTGGAGCCTTCTTCGACGTGCGCCTTGATGTCGCGGAGCGCCGCCTGGAAGATCTTGTTCTCCTGCTGGTTCGCGAGGATATCGAGGCACTGCACGAGGGGCAGTCCCGCGTCGATCATCGTCGCGAACTGGCGCGTGAAGACGACGATCTCCTTCGGTTTCACCCCGGAACCGAACTGGAAGGTCGCGAGCGAACCTCGCTTCTTCACCTTGACCGGGTTGAGCTGCTGTTGGCGCAGGCGCGTCTCGACCGCCGCCTGGTTGTCGGCCTCCATCACCCCTTTTCGGAGCTCGCCGGTGCGAGACCTCGCCTCCCACGCAAAATCTGCCATCGCCCTCTTTAGCTAGGGTAGCGGGACCCTGGTACGCGCGTCAAAAGGCGTGTTCGGGTTTCTCGCGGGCGCGGTTTCGCACGTAGCGGACAGCCCCATGATCGGACCAAACGAGCTCGCCCTTCAGCCGATCGACGCACAGGAGCCGCTGCCCGTGGTCACGTCCAACGGGCGCCACCATGCGGCCGCCTTCCGGGATGGCGTCGAGCCACGCGCCGGGGATGTCGTCAATCGCGAACGTGACCGTGATGCGATCGAAGCCGGCCCACGAGGCGAGCATCTGTCCGGCGTCGCCCGAGACCACCCTCACGTTGGAATATCCGGAAAGAAGCCGGCTCGCGCGCGCCGCCAGACTCTCGTCGATCTCGATGGTCAAGACCGAGCCCGACGGCGAGACGACCTGGCTCGCCAGCGCGGCGCCATACCCCGATCCGGTGCCGAGCTCGGCCACGCGATCGGAAGGGCCGAGACGCAGCACGCGGAACGACAGGAGATAAGCGTGCGGCGCGCTGATCGTCGCAAGACCGTCGTCGTCGAGCAACAGCGGTGTGTCGAGCGAGCTTTCGGCAATGTCGGAAGAACGAACGAAACGTTCGCGCGGCACGTCGAGCAGAGCGGACAAAAGGCGCGGCTCGAATGGTCCTGCGCGGCGATCGACCTCCACCACGAGATCGATGCGCGCCGTGCGCCCCGCGCGCTCGAGGTCGCCGTCGGCCGCGATGAGAGCCTCGAGCTCTTCCGGTGGCGTCCCCCTCGGGCGAGACGCATACCAACGGCCGAGCTGGCTCAGCCGCTCGCGCGCCAGGCGCACGTCGGAGGAAAGCAGGAGGTCGTTCACGTGAGGAGCCTGTGCATGGGAGGGCGGATGGCAAGTCCTCGACCGACATTATGCCTCAGCCGCTCGAAGGCGGGGGGAGCAGGCGGAAAAAAGCGCCACTTTGGAGGTTTTGGGTCTGGTGCTATGAGCTTCTACGCGATTGCAACGTTTGGCTCTCGATCTCTTCGGCACCGATCAGGTGGCGCCCGCCGTCGTCGCGGCCGGCGCCAGGTGGCAGGGTGGCGCTTGGATCATGGAGGTGGGGGCTGCCGGTAGGCTGGCCTCGGGGACGCGCGAGCCGCCGGCGACCTCCCGAACATGGTTCGACCTGGCCTCGATCACCAAGCCGATCACGGCGCTCGCAGCCGCGCGACTCGCACGGGCGAAGAAGATCGATCTCGGAGCCCCCGCGAGCGCGCTCTTGCCCGAGCTCGCGGGCACGGCATCCGAGACAGCGTCGCTCGAACTCTTGCTCGCCCACCGCGCGGGACTCGAGCCTCACCGCGCGCTTTATCGGGAGCTCGTGAGGGGCAAGCTCGTCAACAAGCGAGCGGCGCTCGTGGAAGCCGCATCCGCGCGAAGGGTCGACGCATCGGGCCCCATTCCCGAGGGGGGCTTTGCTCCGGTCTACAGCGATCTGTGTTACCTCCTCGCCGGCGAAACGATCGCGCGCGCGGCCGGCGCTTCCCTCGATGAGGTCCTCGACGACGAGGTGCTCGCGCCCCTCGGGGCCGTGATCGGATCGGCGCGCCGAATCCGGGTGAAGCACGCCGGCTTTGCCGAGAGCGTCGCGGCGACCGAATTCGTCCCTTGGCGGGGGGGCACGATCCGGGGGTTCGTTCACGACGACAACGCGTGGGCGCTCTCGGGGGAAGGCACCTCGGGCCACGCCGGCTTGTTCGGTACGGCGGAAGGGGTTCTCACCGTCGGTCGCGCCGTCATCGATGCCCTTCACGGACGCTCGGACTGGTTCTTGACGAAAGACGAGATCGGTCCGCTCGTGCGACCCCGGCCGGGAGGGACGCTCCGGGCCGGATTCGACGGCAAGAGCGAGAAGGGCTCGCTCGCGGGTGAACGATTCGGGCCGAGCACGATCGGACACCTCGGTTTCACCGGAACCAGCTTCTGGTGCGACGTGGATCGACAGGTCGTCGGCGTGCTGCTCACGAACCGGGTGCACCCGACGCGCGACAACCACCTTCTGCGTCTCGCATGGCCCGGGGCGTATGACCGAATCGCCGAGTGGGCTGACGCCTCTAGCGAGGGGTGAGGGGAGAGGGCCGAGGGGGACCGCGGCAGGCCCACGTTCGACCTCGACGCGGGGTTGATCTCAGATCCCCGCTTGCTTCTCCTTCCGCTCGACGCGGCGGTGCTCGACGACGCCAGTCGCGACCAGCGCGGCTAGCGGACTCGGGGTACACTGAATCCGCCCGAGCGCGTCGGTAGTGGTCCTGGGCATGCAAGGGCGGGCGCTGGGTGCGGGCGGCCGACCCACGGCTGGACCGGATCGGGCGACGATTGAGCCTTTTCCACGCAGTCGATCCACATAATTTCATGGTCAAATGGTTTCTTCCCCCTTGCTTCCTGTCCGTAACCCTCGTCGCGGCGTGCTCCGCTCGCCGCGCCGCTTCTCTTGAACAATCTGTAGACACCAAAATGGAGGCGGGCGCCGGAGGCGGGGCGGGCGCCAGGCCAGTGCCAGCCGATGCCGCGATGGCCACGCCCTCCTATCCCGGCGACCCCGCCTGCAACGATGGGCAGGAGAACAACCTGGAGACCGACGTCGACTGTGGGGGACCTGTATGTCGGCCCTGCGACGTCCACCGTTCGTGCACCTCGTCAGCGGACTGTTTGACGGGCAGCTGCGACGGATCGCTCTGCGTGCTGGCGAGCGGTCCTCCCTTCTGGCTGCCCGGCGTTCCCATGAAGAGCGCGCGCGGAGGACACGGTGCCGCAACCCAGTTTTTTGGCAACCACCGCGGAAACCTCGTCGTCGTGGGAGGTTTTCTGCAATCGGAGCTCGACACCTACGAAGTCTTCGACCCGGAGAGCTCGAGTTGGACCAGCGGCAAGCTGCCCGCGGCGCCGTGTTGCAGGTTGCCCGCGGCCAGCGGACCAGACGGCAAGGTGTATCTCGTCTACGGCGATCAACATGCAACCTGGGTTTACGACGGCTCCTGGAACCCCTCGCTCGCGCCGCCGCCCGACGGCTGCGTTCACGCCGGTCTGGCGCTGGGAGCGGACAAGCTTCTTTACGTTCTGTGCAGCCACGACAGCCAGCTTGCTCCGAACCCGTTGATGACCTATGACACCGCGCTCGATCGCTGGGCGACTCTCAAGCCCACGCCCACGGCGACCACGAACGTTCCCTGGATGACATCGCTGGGGTCACGCATCTATGTGCTCAGCACGGAGGACGGCAACCAATATCCGTTCGAAGCCTTCGACATCGACTCGGGCACCTGGTCGGCGCTTGCAACGCCCTCCCTGCCGTCGCTCATCGTCGGAGCGCCCGACGGTCGTGTATACAAGATCGCCGGCTTCGGCCCACAGGGTGCGATTTACGCTCCTACCGCGGCGGTAAGCGCGTACGACCCGACGACCGATCGCTGGACGCCGGTCGCCCCGCTCACGCTCAACCGTTACGACCACGCGGTGACCGCCGGTCCCGATGGTCGACTGTATGCAATCGGTGGAGTGAACAACGGCTCCGTGTACACCAATTCGGTCGAGGTCTACGGGCCGGTGGTGTCGCTCGCCTCGTCGACCGCTGCGCCGGGAGGGAACCTCACGTTGACGGGCCACAATTTTGCGGCCCAGGCGAAGGTGAGCATCCACCTGGGGGCCACCGCAGACACTCTGCTCGGAACTGGAAGGACCAACGCGGACGGTGCGCTCGACTCCGCGATCGTCTTTCGCGCGGGGGTGACACCGGGTGACTACGTCATGACCGTGATCGACGACAAGAGCCGATTTCCGGTGACGATACCTTTTACGGTGAAGTAGTGCCGTTGATCGCACCGCAAGTTAGCTGGGAGACGGGTCGATGGTCCCATGGCCAACAGCCTGTTTCCCTTGCGCAATCCAACCTCCCAGTCCGGGCCAGACGCGCCGAACTCTGGTAGCCTTGTCGAATGGTCGCCGATGCGAGCAGCGTGGGCTTGCGCCCGGACCGTGAGCTCGCGGTTCAGCGGCCACGCGTTCAGAGCTATCGCTTCATCCGCGCCTACCTGACCACCTTCCAGGTCATCTTCGCCTACGTGGCGCTCGGCATTGGGCGAAGGCTATTTGGCTCGCGCTGGTACGACGAGCGCATCGACGCCGTGCACCGCCGCAGCGCCGTTCGGGTCGAACGCACCATCGTCAAGCTGCAGGGTCTCTTCATCAAAGTCGGGCAGCTCCTCAGCATCATGGCAAACTTCCTTCCCGAGCAGTTTCGCACCGGGCTCGAGGGGTTGCAGGACCAAGTACCCCCTCGACCGTTCTCGGACATCGAAGAGCGCCTCCTCGGGGACCTCGGCCGCCCCATCGAACAACTGTTCGGACGCTTCGAGCGCCGCCCGCTGGCGAGCGCGTCCCTCGGGCAAGTGCACGAGGCATTTCTCGTCGACGGTACGCGTGTCGCCGTCAAGGTCCAGCACCGCGACATCGACGAGATCACGAGGCTCGACCTCAAGACGATCCGGCGCATCATGGCGATCGTGCAGATCTTCCTGCCCGTGCGCGGGCTCGACGCCTACTACCTGCAGATCCGCCAGATGATCGCCGAGGAGCTCGACTTCACGCGCGAGGCGAAGAACATCGAACGCCTCGCCCAGAACTTCAAGAACGATCCGGCCGTCGTTTTTCCGCGCGTCGTCGCCGAGTTGTCCACCCGCCACGTGCTGACGACGACGTTCGTCGAAGGGGTCAAAGTGGGCGACACCGCGGCCATCGACGCGGCCGGAATCAATCGCAAGGACCTTGCCCGCAAGATCGTGCGCACTTACTGCCAGATGATCTTCATCGACGGCATCTACCATGCCGATCCGCACCCGGGGAACATGCTGGCGCGCACCGACGGCTCGCTCGTCCTCCTGGACTTCGGGGCGGTCGCCGAGCTCTCGCCGAGCATGCGCGAGGGAATTCCCGAATTTCTCGAGGGCGTCATCCGTCGTGATACCAACCGCCTCATCAAGGCGCTGAAGAAGATGGGCTTTCTCGCCCGCGGCGACGACGGCGAGATCAGCGAAAAAGTCATCGAGTACTTCCATCGACGGTTCCAGGAAGAGGTTCGGCTCGACAGCTTCAACCTGAAGGACATCAAGATCGACCCGCTTAAGAGCTTCGAGAACCTTCTCGATCTACGTCGCATGAACATCGGCCTTCGCGAGTTGTCGGGCGCCTTCCACGTGCCACGCGACTGGGTGCTGCTCGAGAGGACGCTCCTCCTGCTCACCGGGGTCTGCACCCAGCTCGACCCCGAGATGAGCCCGATGGAGGTCGTGGGCCCCTATTTGCAGGAGTTCGTGCTGGGCGAGCGCGATTGGACCCAGATCGCCCTCGAGGCGGCGAAAGATCTCGCGCTCCAAGCGATCACGTTGCCCGACGACTTGCGCAAGTATCTGACCCGAGCCGTTCGTGGCGAGATCGAAGTGAAAGTGAAGGGTTTTTCGGACGGGGCGCGCCTCGTCTACTCGGCCGTGCGGCAGGCCATCTACGCGGGCGCCGCCATGATGTCATCGGTCGCCGCGCTCACGCTGCACCTGCACAGGGACGATGAAATGGCCGTCTACTGCCTCGGCGGCGCCGGCTTCTTCGCGCTGCTCTTCGTCTTGAGCTCGCTGTTCACGAAGACACGCCCGAGGTAGCGCCACGACGAGTGTCGCCCCAGAGCTCCCGATCGGCCGACTCAAAACGATCCCACGGCACCGAGGTGAAAAGTCTCCTCGTACCGATGCGGCCCCCCGACTTGATCGGTAAACACCCAGAGCTCGGCGCTCCCCTTGAAGCGCAGGTTGCGCTCGACGGCGACGGCCGCACCGAGCGTGGCTCGGCCGACCGAGGCCTTGTTCGACAGCTCGTTCGTCAGCAGCACGTTGCCGATCCGGTACATGCCATCGAGACGCCCGATGAGGTCGAGCTCGCGGGTCACCCCCTGCTCCAGCTCGACGAAAGCGCCGTGCTTCGTGAAAAAATCGCTTGACCCAACGGGGTACTTGAAGAGGGCGAGATTGGATGTATCGAACCACTGGCGGCGCGCCAGGTATTCGAGCCGAAACGTCGTTCGATCGACTCGCACGACGAGGTCGGAGCCTGCAATCGCGTAAGCGAATTTGCTCTTCGGGTCGTAGGTGCCCGCCATGAAGCTCCCGCCGAGGGTCGCGTCCGATACCTGGCCGAGCTTAACGGTGAGAGCAACGCGGGAGCCTAAGGCCGGACGCGAATTGTTGTCCACGTAATACGGATTGTGTGACGCGAAGAAGTCGAGGTCGTAGGGCCTCTCGCTCGCGGTCTTGAAGCCGGACACTGCGTAAATCGCGTAATCGAGGTCCACTTTCTCGCTGAACCAATGCGTGCCGTTCACCTCGACACCGTTGTCAGGAAAAGGGGAAGGCAGAACGCTCAAGTTCCAAGCGGCGAATCGGAGCATCCTCCCCATGTCGTAAGGCAAGGGCTTGTCGCTGAGCTTGTGGTTGGCCGTGTCATGGCGCAGATTGAAGCTGCCGAAGCTCGGACTGAAGCGACCGACTCGCAGGTTGAGCTCGTCCGCGGCTCGGAGGTCGAAGTAGGCCATGTCCATTTCGAAGCCGTGGCAGCCGTAGCAGAGCTTCACGTTGGCAGAGAGGTGATCGGATATGTCGGCGGCGAGCTTCAGCGCGCCTTCGACCGTAAACCCATCCAAGACGTCGGGAACGCCCGACTGACGTGCGTGGGTCATGTTGGCCGGCACCGCGTGGTAGTCGAGCTGCACCGAACCCGCGAGGTTGTGCTCGACGGCGAAGGCAGGCGGCGTCGGGAGGAAGAAGTAGGCAGCGATGGTGAGAAGCAACACGACAACGGCGGCGCGGCGCATCACAAGGCTCCCCGCTCGAGGGTCACGTGGGAGCTCGCCCCTTGAGCGGGCTTCTTTCGCTTCTGCTCGAGCGAGTAGTAGTGAAGGAAGCGCAGGATCGCGACCTCGTCGTCGTGCGAGATGCCACTTCCGGGCTGCCTTCGCATCCGCGCGACGTACATCGCCCAGTAGCCGTCGTCGCTGATGCCGCTGTTCAGCGGTCGCGCAAGCGAGTGGCATTTCGAACAGCGGTGCGCAAACACGCCGTAGTCGGCTCGAACGTTGCTTGGCAGCGTCGACGGGTCGAGTCCTTCGGAGCGTCCACCCGATCCCGCGCAGCTGGCCGCTGCCGCGGCGACCAAGGCCGTCGCAAAAGCGAGCGCCACTCGGGCGGTCGCGCGGACATTGTGTCGAGGACGAACGTTCATCGCTTGAACACGAGCGGCACGTCGGCGCTCGCGTGCCCGGTGTCGACGTTGGGGATTTTTCTACCTCTCAGCGTGGCCGCGAAGCAAGAGCCGATTGACGGTGCGACGCGAGCGTTGAGTCGGACGTCGGTGATCACGCCGTCCTCGTTCGTTTCGAGGTGCATTGTCGCCGGGCCGTCGTTTCGCGTGCCGGCCGTCAGCGCTTCCCGGTAGCAGGAATTGAGCTTGCCCGCGACTGGCGCAATCGCTTTGGAAACGTTGGCGGCCGTGGTGCCAACGACGCTCGTGGCCGATCCGACTTCGACGTGCGCGTTGCTCGGATCGGCCGATGGGGGGTCGGGTGA